>VFQN01006573.1_pt1 | contig 13133 bp, 9 predicted proteins | sample 3512371 | NCBI WGS metagenome assembly VFQN01 (sample SAMN10412370, study PRJNA504923) | tailings metagenome | isolation source: Replicate 2 from Balatoc abandoned mine | place: Philippines: Itogon, Benguet | collected 2017-08-28
CCTTGGGGTAAAGCTTGGAAAACCAACGGCACATTGGCGGGTACGCAGACCGTTGAATCCATCACCCCCGCCCTCAATATCACCAACGTGTACCCACTCCAAAAATCGGGCAGTACGTTTTTTCTCAGTGCATTTTCGGCCACTACGGGCTATGAATTGTATAAACTGAGCGGTGGTGTGGTATCGTTGGTCAAAGACATCAAAACGGGCGGCACGCAAAACAACAGCCAAAATCTCTTCAGGATAGCCGAGAGCACAGCAGGTATATTTTTTACCTACGACAACGGCAAAGACGGGCTAGAATTATGGAAAACTGACGGTACCCAAAGCGGCACGCAGTTATTTTATGACTTTTACTCTTATCCACTGAGTACCCAAAATCCGTACCGCTCGTTTTCTTCATTCGATTTCTACAGCAATTCCAGTATCTTCAACTCGGAGTTTGTTTGGTACAACAACAAAATGTATTTCTTTGTTAATCAACAACTTTGGGTGACCGACGGCACCAACCCTCCCACTCTTTTCAAGAATACCCAAGGCAACGGCGCGGCCAATGCGTATTCCCTCGCGGTCTATCAGGGGGCATTGTACTTCAACATCGACAACAACCTTTGGAAAACGGACGGGACCGAAGCAGGAACTGTGCTCGTCAAAAGCCTGGACAACAGCCAAGGCCCACCGCTTAGCAATTTTGCAGTGGCCAATAATCTGCTCTTCTTTTCGGGATACACCTCCACTCACGGCGAAGAAATCTGGCGGTCAGACGGTACCACTGCGGGTACATTTATGACCAAAGAACTCATCCCAGGCATTAACTACCCCAATCTTCCTAGTTCATATCAGGTTAAACCTGTGGGCAATACGTTATTTTTTTCCTTCTACGATTCCGTCATAGGAGACGAACTTTGGAAGTCTGACGGTACCGAAGCGGGAACCGTTTTGGTCAAAGACATCGCCCCGGGAGTGGGTGTGGGTGCTTCGCTTTCGTACATGACCAACTACAACAATCAGTATCTGATGTTTTCGGCCAATGACAATGTGAACGGGGGTGAACTCTGGAAATCAGATGGCACTGCGGCGGGCACCCAAATGATCAAAGACTTAAATCCTGGGGGGCAAGGGGCCGACCCCCTCAATCTCTACCAAAAGGGTTTTGCCATTTTTAACAATAAAGTCTATTTTTCAAGCACCGCTCCCGACGGACAGCGCCGACTGACGGTATCGGATTTAACACCCGAGGGTACGTATCATCTCCAGATGCTGGCTGGGGTTGAAGTACGAGCCACCAATTATGGCTTAGCATTTGTGGGCTACGACACTATCTCAATTAATAATGAGCCCTATTTTTCAGACGGCATCACCAAAGTGCTACTGAAAAATATCGCCCCCGCCCCAAATTCTAGTTCCTCCCCCAACAGTTTCTACCACTCGCTATTACGAAAAATCATTCTCTTTCTGGCCAATGACGGCACTACGGGAACCGAAATCCACGTGTTGAAAGATTGCCCCGTTCAGTCAACCGTGAACGGCACACTTTCGGGTACCAATCAAATTACGGCCCATCAATTCATTACGTCAACGGCCAAGCTCTCGACCAACAGTATTACCACTTTCACGGCGGGCAACGCAATTTTGCTCACGCCCGGTTTTGAAACCACCGCCGTTAAATCCTTTTTGACCCAACTCAATGGCTGTATCTACAGCACCACTGGCAGCGCGCCTGTTCCCAGCAACTAGCCTATTTGGGCATCGGGGTAGAGTGCATTTGAGTCAGCCACCAGCGGCGGTTTTTCTTGACCAAAATGGCACTTTCTAGCCATTTGACGGTTCTTTTTTCGTTGGTCTCGGCATGGGTTAGCGAGGCGGTATTGTAATACCCCACCCACGCAATGTCTTTTTTGACGTTGATCCGAATGAAGTTAAAGGCATTGGTTCTTACCCAAACCCGCTTCTGCGCCTGCCGTTTGGCCACGAAATTACGCAAGGTATCAGTTGTCCAGAGATACCCCACTTCGTACAGTTCAAACTCGGGCGTACAGTTGCGCTCCATGTATTTGAGGTCATTTTGGGAGAACAGCTCAAAAAAATCGGCAATGACGTTTTTAATGGCCACGGTGTCTTTAGCCAACTCCTGAGAGAAGCCACTCAAAGGCGCATATCCTAAAAGGCAAACAAGGAAAAATTTTTTCATGGGTTTGTCGAAGTAAGCAGGCAATTAACCGATTTTGCCGCGTTTGGGCAAGGAAAATTAGCAAAACGGCTTAATAACCTCCTTGCTAATACAAACATAGGCTGCTCCGCATTGCAGAACAGCCTATGTTTGTATTAAGGATAAACCTTACTGAGGCATGTACACTTTGATGACGCCATCGTTTGCGCTGCTGACCACAAACAAACTCTTTTTAACGGGGCTGTTTTGGGCGGGAATAAACAGAACGCCTTCTGGAGCATCGCCGCTTTTGAGTATTTGTAAAAATACTGGTAACGTGGGGTTAGTTACGTCGTAGATTGCCACCGCATCTGCTCTTTCCATACCTACAAAAGCAATCTTACGACCGCCCACCGTACCAACCGCGATACCTTCGGGTTCTACGCCTTTATCGTCGCTTCGACCGTCATCGTATACACCCGCAGTTACGGCGCGTTTTTCGAGGTCGTTTTTACTGTCGAATACCAAGCTACCATTGGCTCCGTTCCAAACACTAAACGAACGGGCACCTAAAGAATAAAGTGCTTCGAGTTCGCCATCCCCGTCGGTGTTTCCGAGCGTTGTGGTGATGTTTAGGCGGCCCAATTGCGTTGCCTGTTTCAGCGTGGCAGCCGTGGGGAACACGGCAGGGTCAAGCGTAACAGCATTAGCGCTTATCCTGCGTATCTCCGAGAATCCGCTGTATTCGCGGGCATCTCCTTCATTGGCGGTGAATAAATAAGGAGTTCCGCCAGTTTCTACTACGGCAATTGCGTCGGGTTGGTACATGCCCAATACGGGCCATTTCTTAAACGCCACGGCATTGTCCTGATCACTTACGTCGATGGCGTTTTCGTCCAAATTGTAATTTTTGAAGCCTAACGGAAAAATGTCAGTGATGGTTTTTGACGCGAGGTTAATTTTGGCAATGGCATTGTTTTCCTGCAAGGTCACCCACGCCGTTTTTGAATCTTCTGACACCGTAATATACTCAGGCTCAATGTCTTTTACGATATCAGCACCAGGGCCGAATAACCGAAAACCCTTAGCCATCAAGGAGGCAAGTTGGGGGGCAAAAGCCGCAAAATCAAGCGTAACGACCGAATAGTTGTTATCTACTGAAATGATAGAAACCGTACCCGCGGGGTCGACTGTATAGGCGTCGTTTGGCTCACCTTCATTGGCGGTAAGAATAAAACGCCCGTCGGGTGAGTAAGTAATCATATCGGGCAATGCTCCCACGGGAATCACTTTTACTTCTTTGTAATCTATAGTATTGAAGATGACCACTTTCCCGTTCTCTTGCTTATTTAGGGATTCAATGGCCGCCGCCAATTGACCTTTGTATACACTTACGCTGTTGACCGCTCCGCCGTAAGGGGCCATACTGATACTCCCGATTACTTTCATCGCCGACGGGTTGCTAAAATCAATGACGTCGATTCTGTTGATGGGGTTATTCCCCGCTACGTTATTGTTGACCACAAAGAGCCGCCCCGTAACGGGGTCGTAGGCGCTGATTTCAGCCGCGCCAATATCGCCAATGTCGATACTGCCGATTTCGGCAAAAGTAGAGGGGTTTTCGTTGGCGGGGTCAAGGCGGTGGTCGTCGCAACTGATGATGACGAATAACAGCGAGAGAGAGAGTAATATTTTTTGCATCGTGTTTTATTTGCAAAAGTACCCTCCCCGTATTACGCGGATATGAATAAACCATTAAGTGATGGTTAAATGTAAGAAGGACGTCCTGAGCCATTTTTTTGAACAAATTCAGACCCTTAGCGAGCCACGAAACCCTCGGGCAGCGTAGTAAGATTCGGCGCCGTTGTGATACAAAAAGACGGTGTCGTAGCGACGGTCGCAAAAAAGGGCACCACCACGCTTTCTAATTTCGGCGGGTGTTTGTACCCAACTTGAAGTTTTCAGATCAAAATTCCCCAATTGCTGCAACTGTCGGTATTGTTCTTCCGTTAAAAGCGCAATGCCCATATCGGCCGCCATCTCAACGGCGCTGTTTTCAGGTTTATGTTCTTTACGAGACTCTAGTGCTTCATGGTCATAACATACACTTCTACGGCCTTTAGGACTTTCTGCGGCGCAATCATAAAAAATGTATTCGTCGGTCTTGGGATCATAGCCCACCACATCGGGCTCACCGCCGCTAATTTCCATTTCATCAAGCGACCACAGTTTTTCGGGGTTTGCTTCCAGCTTTGCCAGTACGTTAGTCCATTCCAACCCTTGATGTCGGTTTTTGTTTTTCTCAAAGCGCGCCTTCAATACGCTGAGCAGTTCTTCCCGTTGTTCCGACGACAATTCCTTTTTAATGTTATTCATGGTTTTGTAAGTGTATTGACTATTTATTGAGCAAAAAAACTGATTTTTCTATCGGCAGGCCTGAAATACCACGATACCGCCGTCAGGATTAATAACAGTAACGGTCCGAACAGCTCTTTTGGGGAATCACCCAACACGATATGTGAAAATACCGCTCCCGACATGGCAAAGAAAAAGCCTGCATACGCCCATTCTTTCACTAACGGAAATTTAGGAACAAGCACAGCCACCACTCCCAATAGTTTCCAAATACCCAACAGGGTTAAGAAATAGATAGGATAGCCCAAATGAGCAAACATATCCACTTCTTCTTTCATTTTTATTAACTGTACAATTCCGGTGGATAGCATTCCCAAGGCCAACCAGACAGTAGCTATCCAGTAGATGATTTTACTCCGTTTTGTCATAATGGATTATTTTAATGAGTTTAGGATGTCCTGTATTCGATTGTGAGCCATATTGATACCTTGCGCAAAGGGTAACTTGAGCATTTGGTCTCGGTCGGCCACGGAACGATAGACGATATGCATGGTGAGTTTGCTGGTGGCTTCGGTGAGTTTTTCAAATTCTAAGAACTCCAGCTGAATGGGAAATCGTGTATTTTCCATTTCAAACGTCCGGGTGATTTTCTGGGTTGGCACAAACTCATGAATTACGCCGTTGAAACCGTGTTTATTTCCCTTCGGGTCAGTGGTTTCAAATTGATAACTGCCGTGCTTTCTGTTCTCCAATTTCAGCACCTTCGTTCCCATCCACTGCTCCACAATGTTGGGCTCTTCGTAAGCCTTGAACAGTAATTCTAGAGGCAAATCAAATTCTCTCGTAATCGTCAAGTCCTGTTTGCCGTCTTCGGCGTGGATTTTTGTTTTTTGTTCCATGCTGTTTTATTTTTCTGTTTTGTAATTTTTCATGATGGCTTCCAATTTATTAAATCGGTCGTCCCACATTTGGCGGAACGGCTCAATAAAATCATCTACTTCTTTCATTTTCACTACATTGAGGTGGTAGTAGATTTCTCTGCCGTTTTGTTGTTGTTGCAGCAATTCACACTCGATGAGTATTTGCAAGTGTTTAGAAACCGTCGGACGGGCGGTGTCAAAGTTGGCCGCAATGGCCCCCGCCGTCATAGCTTGCGAAGCCACCAGCAGCAGTATCGCCCTTCGGGTCGGGTCGGCGATGGCTTGAAATACGTCTCGTCGTAAATTCATTGTGTAGTCATTTGGCTACAAATATATACGTAGCTATTTGACTACACAAATTTTTTCTGCGATTTTTTTAGGGGGAGGAGAAATCTCAGGGCTTGTCTCCCCGTTAGTCTGCAGAGAAGAAGGCCAAGTAGTAGGTTATTTTTTGGAGTTTGGTGGGTGGGGGGCTGTTTTATAAAGTCTATTAAAGAATGTAAATAACTTAGTATCCAACGGCAAAACCTCACAAAAAAAAGCGTTGGTACTCCAACGCTTTTTTTATTTTTTACGGCCATGAATTACTTTGCTTCCTCCACTGGCGGCGGTACGCCAAAGCGCTTTTGGGCATTTTTCAGCTCGTCATGGGAGTTGATGAGAATGAGCGTCAGGAGCGCAAAAACGACCAGTAAAATACCAAAATTGATTCCCCATTTCTTGGGCGCAAGCGGTTTGGCGCTAAACTCGGGCTGGGCTTTACCAATCAACAGGGCTACGATGACCCAATTGACGATATAGAGGTACTGCTCAATGCGGTAACCACTCATAAAAGCGCCCGTCACCAATAGGCTGAACATCACATATAGCCCCCAATGACCGAGGAAAAGGGTATAAATTTCGTTGGCGCTGTAAGCAAGCGGATTAGGTTTATTTTGATAAAAACGCCCCCACCAAAACGCCGTAAACGCCACCACCAAACCAATCGAAGTCCACTGTACCCCCACCAAAACGGGGCTGTCTTCGGCCAAAGCCAACTTACTAAAAATCCCCTGAAGGCGGTCTAAGTCAAAGGATTGGTCCCAGACAATAAACGGAATCACCAACACTACCATCAGCAACGGAAACCAAACCTTGGATTTGGGTTGGGCATCGTCGGTCTTTTCCAAATGAGAGGTCAGCGTGCCGTAAGTCATGCCGAGTCCGCCGAAAAAGCCTAACGAATATTCCATCACGTTCCAGAAATTGAACTTAATGCCTGATATATGCCCAAGTACTTGCAGAAAATTCCCGAAACCAAAGCCAAAGCCCCCGCCCAATCCCGTAAACACCGCCACGCGCAGGGCTGAATAATGCTTATTTCGGACCAGATACCACGTCAGGGCCACGGCCGACCCAAAGCAGGCCGCCCACATTTCGGAGCGCGGCGGGGTCATGAGCCATTCAAATTCTTCAATCATAAAGAAGTAAAAAACAATCGCCCCCACGACCATTTCAATGATTACTTCGTGCCATTTGACGGGTTTGGCAACTGAATTTTCCAACGCTAATCCAAACAAACCCCCTCCTACAAAACCGTACAATCCGCCAATCACAAACAGCATCAGCAAGCCGTAATAGACGTTTACAAACTCAATTCCGCGCCCGTAGCCCACTACAATTCCATAACTTGCCAAGCCGCCCAAGCCCCAGCCAATGGCCCCCGCAAGGGTAGCAGCAAAGGCTTTGGCGTACCAATCGGCACGTTTGGCCACGAGCAAAACGCTCAGCGAACCAATGGCCCCCGCCCAAGCAGCGCCGTGTTCGTGACCGAATTGTCCGCGAATGGCCCAGGCCGTCCCGAGCGCCATTCCTACCATGAGCATCGCAAAATAGAGTTGTTTGTTTTTCATCTTGAAAGAAGGTATTTTAAGGGTTTAGTGTCGTTTTTTGATATACAGTTTTATCGAGAAAAAGGGCTACTTTAGGTTGTTTTTTGGATCACAGAGTGGCACAAAGTTTTTCTCTGTGTAGCTCTGTTTGTCTGCGGTTAATAAAAAGGCGCTGAGTAAAAGAATAGCCTAAAACACTCCCAAAACAGTATTATAGCTTATACTAAGAAACCCTTTATAATAAAGTGGAAATAGCCGAAAAAACCGTCAAGAAGACCTTTTCTTGGCCCATATTTGATGAAACCGAAGTAGAAGCCGTGGCCCAAGTGGTACGGAGTGGCAAATGGGGGAATCCCGATTGCGGCGATTTGGTCGAGGCGTTTGAGAAAGAATTTGCCGCGTATTGCGGCAGTAAGTACGCCGTTAGCTGCGTCAACGGCTCGGTGTCCTTGCGGTTGGCGCTGATTGCCTGCGGCGTGAAGCCCGGCGATGAGGTCATCGTACCGCCTTATACGTTCATTGCCACGGCCTCCACGGTCATTGAGGCCAACTGCGTACCCGTCTTTGTGGATTTGGACCCCGATACGTACAACATTAGCCCCCAAGCCATCGAGGCTGCCATTACGCCACGCACCAAAGTTATCATTCCTGTACATTTTGGTGGGCAGTCTTGCGACATGGAGGCCATCATGGACATTGCCAAACGCCACAATCTGCGCGTCATTGAAGATGCCGCCCACGCCCACGGAGCCGAATACAAAGGTAAAAAACTAGGCTCCATCGGCGATGTGGGCAGTTTTAGTTTTCAATCTTCCAAAAACCTCACGGCAGGCGAAGGCGGAATCGTGGTAACCGACAATGATGAACTCTACGCCATGATGAACTCCCTCCGCAATGTGGGTCGCATTGAAGGCGGGCAATGGTACGATCACTATAACCCGGGCTGCCATTACCGCATTACGCAACTGCAGGCAGTATTGCTCTCCGCTCAACTCAAGCGCCTAGAAGCACAAACCCTCACGCGGAACGAAAATGGGCTGTATTTAAATCAATTGTTGGAACAAATCGACGGCATTACGCCTTTAAAACGCGACGCCGACATCACCCTGCACTGCTACCATATTTACATTTTCAAATATGACAAAACGTACTTTGGCGGACTGAGCAAAACCGAATTTGTGGAGCGTTTGGCGGCAGAAGGTGTGCCATGTTTTCGGGGCTATCCTCATCCGTTGTACAAACAGCCGTTGTTTCAAAACAAGAATTTTATGTGCTACGCCATTCCTGACGATGTAGACTACACGCAGGTAGAGTGTCCCGTTGCGGAGCGCGCGTGCAGCGACGAAGCCGTTTGGATTTTGCAACATGCGATGCTCGGAACCAAAGAAGACATGGAGTCGTTTGCGGAGGCCATAAAGAAAATACAAAGTGAAGTTTAATTATTCTTAACCGCACGGCGGACCGTAGCAATAGACGCAATAGAATTTTACAATGGACGCAAGTTTTTCTCTTTGCGCCTATCGCGGATAACCATTGCGGTTAAGGCAATATTACCAACTATTATGAATAAAAATTGTAAAGTTCTTCTTGCCTGTTTAGCCACCCTACTATTACTCGCAAGCTGCGGGTCAAAAATAAAAATTGAAGACCGCGCCCTGCGCGACGGTTGGATGATTGCATCCTCAAAAGAAGTAAGTGGCGATGCCAAAGCCCTCTCAGAGAAAATCAATGCTTCCGAAAAATGGTACAAAGCCACCTTGCCCACCACTGTCTTAGGGGCATTGGTGGACGCGGGCGAGTACAAGGATGTATTTGTAGGCAAGAATTTGGAAAAAGTGCCGCGTGCGCGTTTTGAAAACAATTGGTGGTTCAGAAATACCTTCACCGTTGAAGACTTTGACGCCCAAAAAGAACAATTACGATTGTTGGTAGAAGGTATCAACTACCGCGCTAATTTTTGGGTAAACGGTAAGCAAATCGCCACGCAGGACACCTTATTCGGGGCGTTTCGGCAGTTTGATTTAGACATTACGCAAGCGGCCCAAAAGGGAGAAAACACGCTTTTGGTGGAGATTTTTCCGCCCAAAGTTCGTGATTTTTACATGGGTTACGTCGATTGGGCCCCCACGCCTCCCGATCATTTTATGGGTATTTACCGTGACATTCGCCTCAAACGTTCGGGAAAAGTGTCGCTCAACGCACCGTTTGTAGCTCCTGATGTAGACACCAAAGACCTAACAAAAGCGAGCGTGACCGTCAGTACCGAAGTACAGAACCACGGCGGCGAAGCCAAAACGGTGGAGATTTCGGGAAAAATAGAAGACATTACGTTTAAGAAAACCGTCCAATTAGCTCCCAATGAGCGGCAGGAAGTAAAATTTACGCCGCAGGAATTTACGCAATTGAACCTTAAAAACCCACGCCTTTGGTGGCCGAATGGCTTGGGAGAGCCCGTAATGTATAAACTCGAATTGGAGGTCAATGAGCAAGGAGTCGTACAGGATGCACAATCCACGAAATTTGGCGTACGAAAAATTGAAACCGCGCTCAACGACAAAGGCGTACGCGGCTACAAGGTCAACGGCCGCGACGTTCTCATCAAAAGCGGCGGTTGGGTAGACGATTTGTTTTTGCGATTCATGCCCGAAAAAGACGCAGCGCAATTGCGTTACGTCAAAGAGATGAACCTCAACTCGCTGCGGTTTGAAGGAATTTGGGGCAACAACCACCATCTCTATGACCTCTGCGACGAAAACGGAATTCTGCTTATGGTCGGTTGGAGCTGTCAGTGGGAATGGCCTGATTATCTGGGCATGGAGCTAAAAATAAAGCCTGGCGACGAAAACCTGCCCATCAACGAAGGGGTAGACTTATATGCCGTAAAACTCACACCGCAGGAAGAGACGCTGCTTTCCAACTACTTCCGCGACCAAGTCAAATGGCTGCGCAATCACCCGAGCATCTTCACCTGGGCGGGCGGCAGCGATGCCATGCCGAAGCCATCGTTGGAAAAAATGTACCAAGAGACCCTGAAAAAATACGACCCCACGCGGGAGTTTTTGGTATCGTCGGGGGCGTTTGTGAGCACAATTTCGGGCTCGTCGGGTATGAAAATGAATGGGCCGTACGAATACGTGCCGCCGGTGTATTGGTACGAAGACAAAAAACTGGGCGGTGCTTATGGCTTCAATTCCGAGGTAGGCCCCGGCCCGCAGATTCCCCCCGTAGAAAGCATCAAAAAGATGATTCCCGAAGCTGATTTGTGGCCTGCCGACAACAAAATGTGGAATTATCACTCGGGTCGTAAAGATTTCAATACGATGGGTGTATACCTCAAAGCCCTCAACAACAAATACGGCACGCCAGCCAATTTGGACGATTTGGCTATGAAAGCGCAGTTGATGAACTACGAAGCCATTCGCCCGATGTTTGAGGCGCACGTCATCAATCGTCCCACGGCTACGGGCGTAGTGCAATGGATGCTCAATTCGCCTTGGCCAGAGTTTTACTGGCAGTTGTACGATTATTACCTGATGCCGACGGGCGCATATTACGGCACAAAAAAAGCCGCTCAACCGCTCAACATGGTGTATGATTATTTCAATCGTACCCTCCACGTAAGTAACGACACCCGCGCGGCTATCAAAGGCTATCAGGCGGAAGTGAAGCTATTAGACCAAAACTCCAAAGTGATTTTTGAGCAAAAACAAAGGTTTGATGTGGTAGAAAATACCGTTCAAAAATGGCTTCAACTCCCTGTATTACAGGGTAAAAACCAAGTCTATTTTTTATCACTAAAATTTAAAAATACCGCTGGTGAAATCGTGGCTGATAATTTTTATTGGCTTCCAACCAAAACCGATGAACTGGACTGGAAACAATATTTCTGGTTTTATACGCCCCAAAAGCAATACGCGGATTTCACGGCGTTGAATACGTTGCCCAAAGTAAAACTCCAAACCGAAAAGACAATCAAAGAGCAGGGCGATGAATACGAAGTGGCCGTAAAACTGACCAATCCTTCGGACAAAGTGGCGTTTTTCATTGAACTAGAATTGGCCAAAGACGCCAAAGGCGCCGCGATTTTGCCTGTTTTTTGGACGGATAATTACGTGTCATTGTTGCCAGGTGAAACCAAAACCATCAGCGTGAAATGCTACAAAAAAGACGCAGATAACAAAGCCCCGGCGGTGCGGGTGAAAGGGTATAATTTGGAAAGTGCCTTCGTCATGCCGTAGGCATCTGTTTCTTTCTGCCATACATCGCCTAAGACTTGGAAAGTTTTTGAAACTTTCCAAGTCTGCTACAACAACATTCATTTGATTCACAAACCCATGTTTTCTAAAAATACTTTTTATCTCTTTGGCCTCCTTCTTTGCAGCGTACTGACGCTGAACGCTCAGCCCATCAACTTTAAAAATGCGACGGTTATCGTTGCACCTTCGGTGCCTTCCCCCATACGAGAAACTGCCGCACGAATGTTGACGGAAGAAATTGTCAAACGCTCCAATATAACACTTAAAACAGCAACTGCTTGGCCTAAAACAAATGCAGTAACGGTGGCGCTTGTACTTGCCAGTGACCGTGAATTGTTAGGAAAAATGATTCCTGCCCGACCCGATAAAAGCAACGCAGAATACCAAACCGAAGGTTTTCGAGTGCTAAGTGAAACCAATGAAAAAGGTGGTGTTTTATGGGTCATCGGAGCCGATGCGCGCGGGGTTTTGTTTGGTACGGGTTGGTTATTGCGAAAACTTCAGTTAGCAAACGGCGTGGCGCAGCTGGATACTAAAGTGGATTTTGCTTCCTCGCCAGCATACCCCATTCGGGGGCATCAATTGGGGTATCGGCATACGGCCAACTCGTACGATGCGTGGAGTGTGGCGCAGTACGAGCAGTATTTCAGGGAGTTAGCGATTTTTGGCACCAATGCCGTAGAAGGAATTCCGTTTCACGAAGATGAAAAACCTAATCCGCATTTTAAGATTCCCGCGTCCCAAATGCGCATTAAAATGGGTGAATTATGCCAACTGTACGACATGGATTATTGGGTTTGGACACCTGTGACGTTTGAGTTGACCGACAAAGAAAAACGCACCGCTGAACTCAAATTGCACGAAGAATTTTATAAGAACTGTCCGCGCCTCGACCATATTTTCGTTCCGGGCGGTGACCCTGGCGACAATCACCCAAGCGAGGTAATGCCGTTTTTGAAAGACTTACACCAAATTCTCACCAAATACCATCCCAAAGCTAAGATTTGGATTTCATTGCAGGGCTTTAGTGTGGAACAGGTAGATTATTTTTATCGTTATCTGGCCGAAAATAATCCCGATTGGCTACAAGGCGTAGTCTCCGGACCAAGCAGCCCGCCGATGGCAGAGACGCGTTATCGTTTGTCAAAAAAATACCAACACCGCGAATATCCCGACATTACGCACAACGTCCGTTGCGAGTTTCCCGTGCGTGGTTGGGATCAGGCGTATGCACTTACCTTGGGGCGTGAAGCGTCCAATCCACGTCCGTATGCTTTTGCCGAAATCCACCAAACCTACGCGCCGTTTACCGACGGGTTTGTCTCGTATTCCGACGGTTGCCACGATGATGTCAACAAGGTAATCTGGAGTATGCGCGGTTGGGACCCACAGATGGATGTCCGCGAAATTTTGACCGATTATACGAATTTCTTTTTTGGGAAAAACGTCACAGAATCCGCTGCCGACGGGATTGCAGCGCTCGAAAATAACTGGAAAGGGCCGCTCTCTCAAAACGGAGGCGTAGAGGCAACGTTTGCATTTTGGAAAAATCTCGAAACCACGAATCCAACCTTAAAAGGCA
>VFQN01006574.1_pt1 | contig 13132 bp, 10 predicted proteins | sample 3512371 | NCBI WGS metagenome assembly VFQN01 (sample SAMN10412370, study PRJNA504923) | tailings metagenome | isolation source: Replicate 2 from Balatoc abandoned mine | place: Philippines: Itogon, Benguet | collected 2017-08-28
GTCGCTGGTCGACGACGTGCTCGATTTCTCCAAGCTCGAGGCCGGGCGCATGCGCATCGCGAGCGAGCGCTTCGACCTGCACGACGTGATCCACGACGCGGCCGAGGTCTTCTCGGCACAGGCCGAGGCCAAGGGCGTCGACCTGCTGTCGCACTGCACCGCCGACCTGCCGGCCAGCGCGGTGGGCGACGCCGCGCGGCTGCGCCAGATCCTGCACAACCTGGTCGGCAATGCGGTGAAGTTCACCGAGCGCGGCGAGGTGCGCGTGTTCGCCGCGCCCGAGCGCGGCGCCGACGGCGCTCCCTGGGCCCGCATCTCGGTGCGCGACAGCGGCATCGGCATGACCGCCGCGCAGGTCGCCGGCCTGTTCGAGGCCTTCTCGCAGGCCGACCTGTCCACCACGCGCCGCTTCGGCGGCACCGGCCTGGGTCTGGCCATCGCGAAGGAGCTGGCCACGCTGCTGGGCGGACACATCGAGGTGCAGAGCCTGCCCGGCCAGGGCTCGACCTTCATGCTGCTGGTACCGCTGCGCGATGTCGCGGCAGCCCTGCCCACGCCGGCGCTGCTGTCCGGCACCGAGGTGCAGCTCGTCGGGATGAGCCGCAGCCGGCGCGAAGACATGGCGGAGCTGGTGCGCCGGCATGGCGGCGACAGCACCCATTTCGAGACGCTGCCCGCGCCGGGCGCGATGCCGGCGCCCGGCTCACGCCGTGTGCTGCTGTGCGATGGGGGAGCCTTGACCGCCCACGGGCTCGACGCGGCTGCGTTGGCCGACCGGCTGGCCGCCGGCGGTGACCGCGGCGTGCTGCTGGTCGGTGCGGTGGTCGATGCGCGCTCGCTGCCGCGCGAGCTGGTGCCCCTGTACCGCCCGGCCTCGCCGACCCAGGTGATCGAGGCGCTGCGGCGCGCGCTCGATCCGCCGGCGGCGGACAGTGCACGCATGGACATCGATCCACCGCGGCCCGAGGATGGCACTCGCAAGGCGCGCGTGCTGCTGGTGGAAGACAACCTGGTCAACCAGCTGGTGGCGCAGTCGCTGCTGGAGCGCCTGGGTGCGCAGGTGGTGCTGGCCGGCGACGGTGAACAGGCGTTGCAGCGCCTGGCCGAGCATCCGTTCGACCTCGTGCTGATGGATTGCCAGATGCCCGTGCTCGACGGCCTGCAGTGCACGCGCCGCTGGCGCGACATCGAGCGCCGCGAGCGGCGCGCGCACGTCACCGTGGTGGCCATGACGGCGGCCAGCGACGTGCAGGCGCGCGAGGACTGCGTGGCCGCGGGCATGGACGGCTTCCTGTCCAAGCCGGTGGAACAGGGCCAGCTCGCCGCGCTGCTGGCACGCGTCGTGCAAGCAACTGCCGGGTGATTCGGGGTTTGTTCGAGGTCTCGCGACCGGGTCGCTTTGCTTCAATGACAGCGAGACGTCGTGGATCTGGAGGTTCGCTCGATGACTTCGTCGAATGATCTCGTGCCCGTGCCGCGCAGCGGCCTGCCGATCGCGCACATGCGCCACGTGTACCGCGTGGGCGACGTCGAGCGCCGGCTCGACAAGCTCCCGCCCAAGGAGCACGAAGGCCTGCGCTCCACCTACGAGCGCATGCTCGAGAAGGGGCCGGAGCGCTTCCAGGTCAAGCCCTCGGGGCTGCCGTCGATGGACCATCTCTACGACGACCTGCCCAACTTCGCCGAGGTGCTCGACGACGTGAAGCGCCAGCTCGCGCTGTGCGAGGACAGCCGCGACGCGCTGGAGATCACGCCGCTGCTGCTGCTCGGCCCGCCCGGTGTCGGCAAGACGCACTTCGCACGCGCACTCTCGCACCTGCTGGGCACCGGCATGGGCTTCATCTCGATGAGCTCGATGACCGCCGGCTGGGTGCTCTCCGGCGCCTCCAGCCAGTGGAAGGGCGCGCGCCCCGGCAAGGTGTTCGAGACCCTCGTCGACGGCCAGTACGCCAACCCGGTGATGGTGGTCGACGAGATCGACAAGGCCGGCGGCGAGCACGCCTACGACCCGCTCGGCGCGCTGTACAGCCTGCTCGAGCACGACACCGCGCAGGCCTTCGTCGACGAGTTCGCCGAGGTACCGATCGACGCCAGCCAGCTGATCTGGGTGGCCACTGCCAACGACGAGCGCAGCATCCCCGAGCCCATCCTCAACCGAATGAACGTGTACCAGGTGCAGGCGCCGGACTTCGAGGCCGCGCGCCGCATCGCCTACAAGCTCTACGCGGGCATCCGCGCCGAGCACGACTGGGGCTCGCGCTTCGAACCGCAGCCGCGGTCCGAGGTGCTCGATCAGATGGCCGGGATGGCACCGCGCGAGATGCGCCGTGCCTGGATGACGGGCTTCGGCAATGCCAAGCTCGACCGCCGCGACCACATCCTGCCGCGCGACCTGCCCGAGGCCGCGAGTCGGCGCGGCACGATCGGCTTCGTGCAGTAGGCCTCGTCAGGCCCCCGCCAGGCCGACCGAGGCCTGGCCTCGGCGCAGGCAGTGACGGCCGGCCTGCTTGCCGGCGTACATCGCTGCGTCGGCACGCTTGAGCAGGCCGTCGGCATCGTGTCCGTCCAGCGGCGCGAGGGCGTAGCCGATGGTCAGGCCCACGGCACAGGGGCGACCAGCCGCCACGAAGGGCTCGCGGAAGCCTTCCAGCAGCTTGCGGCCGAGCGCCTGCGCGTCGGCATCGCCGGCCAGGCCGCTGGCCACGACCACGAACTCGTCGCCGCCCAGCCGCGCCACCGTGTCGCTGCCGCGCAGCAGCGACTGCAGCCGCCGCGCCACGCCGACCAGCACCTCGTCGCCGGCCTCGTGGCCGAGGTTGTCGTTGATCGGCTTGAAGCCGTCGAGATCGATCAGGTAGACCGCGGTCATGCGGTCCGGCGAGCAGCTCGCCAGCGAACGGGCCAGCACCTCCGACAGCCCGCGGCGGTTGGGCAGACCGGTCAGCGCGTCGGTGTGGGCGAGCGAGCGCAGGGCGTCGCGCTCCAGGTGGGCGCGCTGCGCCGACGCACGGAGTTCCTCGATGCGCACGCCCAGCACGCGCATCCACATCGCCATCTCGATCATCGCGCCGGCCTGGAAGGAGTGCTCGGTCCACGGCGTCATGTCGATCCAGCCGCGCAGCAGCGCGGCCATGATCAGCGTCGCCATGCCGTAGGCGCCCCAGCCGATCAGCATGTAGACGCCGACGCGCTCGCCGGCACGCGCACGTCGCCACGCCACCGGGATGGCCAGCAGCATCGGCAGCGGACCGATCAGCGAGGCGATCTTCTGGGCGATGCGGTAGTCGATCAGGCCGAACGCGAAGGCCAGCGCCAGCGCGCCGGCCACCAGCGCCAGCGCCTGCAGCGCACGCGCGATCCAGGGCTGCAGCTGGCGCACCGCCAGCACACGTTCGATGAACAGGCTCGCGCCGACGATGGCCACCAGCACCGACAGCGGCGCCGCGTGCCGACTGAGCCAGGCGCTGTCGCCCCACAGGTGCTGCGGCCCGAGCCCGGAGAAGGCGACGAAGAACAGCGCGGTGCCGGCGATGGTGACGCCGTAGCTCAGGAACATCGTGTCGCGCAGGCTGGCCCATTGCGTCAGGCTGTAGACGAGCAGGCACAGCATCGCGCCGGCCATCAGCCCCTGCACGAACTGGCGCTGCGCCTCGGCGGCGTGAAAGGCTTCGGGCGTAGACAGCACGATCGGCAGCACCATCGTGCTGCTGGTGTGCACGCGCAGCAGCAGTTCGTGGTCGCGGCCCGGCTCCAGCTCGAGCGGCGTGGCATGCCACGCACTCGGCAGCGGATGCAGCGAGAACGGCTCGGCGCGGCCGAGCCGGATCGGCTCGCCAGGGCCGGCAGCGGACAGGGTGTAGACCTCGACCTGCTCGAGCGAGGGGTACTCGACCGACAGCACCCAGCGGCGCGGAGCGTCGGCCGCACTGCGCAGCGGCAGCAGCAGCCACACCGGATGCTCGCGCGGCCCGAGGTTGGCACGCGGCCCGACCGGCGGCGCGAACTCGGCCCGGCGCGCCAGCATGTCCTGCGCCGTGGCCCGGCCCGAGGGATCGGCGAGCATGCGAAGGACGGGCCAGGCGTCCGCCCGGCTGGTTCCAGTCTCCAGCGGGAGCGGCGATGCCGTGGCCGGCGCCAGCGCCAGCGCCCACAGCAAGGCGGCGCAGGCGCGCAGGAAGAGGCTGAACCGGGTCACCGGGAGTTCATCGGCCGCAGGACCGCTCACTTGAGGCCACAACGCATGAAACCCGCCCGGGCGTCGCACGAAACCGGCGTGCAACGGCACGCGGCGATGCTGTCGACACCGCCCGACGGGCTCCAAACCCTCAGAGATGACGATGCAGAACCACCATGCCGCGCTGATCCGGCGCAGCTTCGACCAGATCGCGCCGTTGGCCGAGCAAGCCGCCGAACTCTTCTACCGCAAGCTCTTCGCCCAGTCGCCCGAGTTGCGGCCCCTGTTCATCGGCGACCTGCGCCAGCAGGGCCGGCGCCTGATGGAGATGATCGGCGCCGCCGTGCGGCTGCTCGACCACCCTCCATCGCTGCTGCCGGTGCTGGCCCAGCTCGGCGCGCGCCACGCCGGCTATGGCGTCGAGCCCGACGATTACCGCAAGGTCGGGCAGGCGCTGATCGCGACGCTGGCCGAGGCCCTGGGCGACGACTTCGACGAACCGACCCGGGAGGCCTGGGTCGCGATGTACGCGCTGGTCAGCACGACGATGATCGCCGCGGCCACGGCGGACCGGCAGGCGGCCTGATCAGCGCATCAGCAGCGTGGCCACCCGGTCGACCAGGTCGCCACGCGAGAACGGCTTGTCGAGGCTGTCGCAGCCGGCCTCGGCGAGGAAGGCCTCGGCGCCGGGCGAGAGGGTGTCGCCGGTCACGAACAGCACGCGTTGTGCCAGCCACGGCCAGCGCGACGTCAGTTCGCGCCACAGCTCGGCGCCGCCCATGTCGGGCATGCGCAGGTCCGACACCACGACGTCGAAGCGCGCAGCCTCCATCAGCTCCAGTGCCACGGCGCCGGACTCGGCCGTGGCCACCTCGAAGCCGGCCCCCTCGAGCATGGCGCGCATCAACTCGGCGATCTCGGCCTCGTCGTCGACCACCAGCACCCGCGCCGCTGCAGCGCCGTCACCGCCGCCGAGCGTGCCGGGCTCGCTCACCTCGCCGGGCTGGCCGCTGATCGGCAGGCTCATGCGGAACACCGCGCCGCTGGCGCTGATCTCCAGCCCGAGCTGGCCACCGTGGTCGCGCACCAGCGAGCGCGAGACCGCCAGGCCCAGCCCCGTGCCGATGCCTTCGGGCTTGGTGGTGAAGAAAGGCTCGAAGATCTTCTCGTGCAGCGCCGGCGGCACACCCGGCCCGGAATCGGCCACGCGCAGCCACACGCGCGGCTCGCGGTTGCTGCGGCGCGCCTCGACGCCGGTGGAGAGCTTCACGCGGCGCGCGCTCTCGGGCGGCGCCGACGCGACGGCCTGCTGCGCGTTGACCAGCAGGTTGAGCACCACCTGGCCGATCTGGTCGGCGTCGGCGCTGACCTCGGGCAGCGCGGCCGCGAGCTCGAGCTGCAGCTCGATGCCGTGGCTGCGGAAGGTGTAGGCCAGCATGTCGGCCGCCGCGCGCGCCAGGTCGTTGAGCTGCACGTTGCGCCGCTGCGCCGGCTTGGCGCGGGCCATGTTGAGGAAGGTGCGGACGATGCGGCCGCAGCGCTCGGCGGCCTCGCGGATGCGCCGTGCATCGCCCTGCAGCTCCGGCGCGCCCTCGTACTTCTCCTCGAGCAGGCTGGCGCGGCCCATCACGATGGCCAGCGGGTTGTTCAGCTCGTGGGCCACGCCGGCCAGCAGGCTGCCCATCGCCGAGAGCTTCTCGCTCTGGCGCAGCGCCTCGCGCTGGCGCTCGATCTGCTCGGCCGCGGCACGGCGCTCGGACAGGTCGGTCAGCGAGGCGGTGAAGTGCGCCTCGCCGCCCAGCGCGGTGCGCCAGATCACCACCTCCACCGGGAACTCGCGGCCGTCGGCGTGCATGGCGGTCATCTCGGTGCGCCGGCCCAGCGTGCCGAGGGCGCCGCCTTCGCGCAGCGCGCGGATCGCGGCCTCGTGTCCGGCCCGGTGGCGCGGCGGCACGATGGTCTCCATCACCGAGCGGCCCAGCACGTCGGCGCGGCGGCGGCCGAACATGGCCTCGGCGGCCGGATTGAACTCGACGATGCGGCCGTGCGCGTCGGTGGACATGATGGCCGCCAGCGCATGGTCGACGATGGCCGACTTGAGCGCCTCGGCGCGCTGCTCTCCCTCGCGCGCCGTTCGAGCGGCGTCGAAGGTGTCGCGCGTGAGCTGCACCCACGGCGCCCAGCCCGACGGCAGCGCGGGCTCGCGCGCCTGCGGATCGAGCGCCTTGCGGTGCAGGTAGTCGACCAGCCGCAGCGAGGGCAGCGCGTAGCGCCGCCACAGCACGGCGGCGGTGCCGAGGAACAGCAGCAGCAGCGCCGCACCGCCGACGGCGTAGGGGCCGACGTCGGCCATCACCAGGCGGCGCACATGGGCATCGTCGCTGGCGTAGACCGCGCGCCACGGCGCCACCGACGAGGGCCGCGCCGACAGCAGCAGCGCGCCGCTGCGCACCGCCAGCGGCGCCGAGGCGGCCTGGGCGAGCACCTCGGTCGGCAGGTCGGGCAGCGGACCGTCGAGCGCCGAGCCGGCCGGCTCGTTGCGCGCCTTGTAGTCCCACACCAGCGCACCCTCGGCGTCGATGACCCAGAAGCGGCCGATGCCCGAGTCCACGCGAGCCGCGTCGAGCGCCGCCACCGGCAGTTCGGCAGCCACCACGCCGGGGCGTTCCTGCAGGTCCAGCGGCACGGTCGCGGCGATCAGGCCGCCGCCCTGCCGCTGCCAGGCCACGGCATCGCGGAACACCAGCCCGCTGCGCGCGTGGCGCCTGGCGAGCCGCTGCAAGGCGTCGGGCACGCTGGCCGCCTGCAGCTCGGCCAGCAGCTGCTCGCTGCTCGCCCACGGATGGATCCAGGCCTGCGTGCCCGCCGCATCGACGTAGACCACGCGGCGGAAGGCACCGCGGCCCGCGCTCAGCAGCCGGGCCTGCTGGGCGAACACCGCCGCCTGGCCGATCGCGGCATCGCGCCAGGCCGCGTCGTGGCGCTGCGCGCCGGCCAGCAGCACCTGCGGCGCCGCATCGCGCAGCACGGCCGGCAGCGCGTCGAGCGTCCACGCGCTGCCGTCGGCGGTGGGCGCGAAGGCCTCGCGGTCGACCGCCACCGCCGGCGTGAGGCTCGGCTCGAGCACGGCATTGCGCAGCCGCAGCAGGTTGTCGCGCAGCGGCGCGAGCACGGCATCCAGCCGCGTCACGCGGCGGTCGGTGCTCATGGCGATCTGCCGCTGCGTGCCGATCGAGACGATCTCGAACTGCAGCATCAGCACGTAGACGACGGCAGCCAGCACCGGCGCGCCGAGCAGCAGCATCAGCAGCGCGTAGCTGCGGCGCAGGCGGTGCAGCGCCGCTTCCGGCACCGGCTGCGGCAGCGTCACGAGGCGGCCTCGCCTCCCGGCACGAACACGTAGCCGACGTTGCGCACGGTCTTGATGACCTCCGGCTTGTCGGGGTTGCGCTCGATCTTTCGGCGCAGCCGCATGATGCGCAGGTCGATCGAGCGGTCGAACACGTCCCAGCCGCGGTTGTGCGCCTGCTCCATGATCTGGTCGCGGTTCAGCGGCCGATTCGGGTGGCGCGCGAACAGCGCCAGCAAGTCGAACTCGGCGGCGCTGATCTCCACCTCCGCACCCTCGCGGCCGAACAGGCGGCGCTGGTCGAGGTCGAGCACGCACTGGCCAAAGCGCACCTGGCGCGTGGCGGGCTCGGCGGCCGCCGCCGGCGCGGCAGCCGCTGCGGAGCCAGCGCGGCGCAGCACCGAGCGCACGCGGGCCAACAGCTCGCGCATCTCGAAGGGCTTGGGCAGGTAGTCGTCGGCGCCGAGCTCCAGGCCGACGATGCGGTCGACCGACTCGCCGGCGGTGGTCAGCATCACCAGGCCCATGTGCGGATGCGCCTCACGCAGGAAGCGCGCCAGCGACAGGCCGTTCTCGCCAGGCATGTTGACGTCGAGGATGGCCAGCTCCGGGACCCGCTCGGCCACCAGACGGCGCGCCGCGGCGGCGTCCTCGGCCTGGCGCACCACGAAGCCGTGACGGGCGAAGTACTCGGCCAGGAGGGCGCGCAGCTCCGGCTCGTCGTCGACGACCATGACCACGGGCTGGTTCTCGGGGGCGCTCACGTCGTGAATGGCGGCAGCAAGGGCTTGCGAGCGCGGATCATATCGGCCGAAGCCGCCCGGCAGCTGCAGCGAAGCGCCGCTGGCAAACATGGCTCAGCGCTCCACGCGCACGGCCGGCCGGCGCGCACGCAGCATCGGGAACAGGTCGGCCAGCGCGGCGTCGGAGGCGGCCTGCAGGTCCTCGGCGAAGCACTCGCTGCGGTAGAGCTGGCCGCCGTCGACCACGATGTCGGGCAGCGGCTGCGCACGCCGGGCCGTGGCCGGGCGGGCGGAAGCCGGCCAGCCGGCGGAACTCGGAAGCATCAGGCTCAAGAAGGGGTTCATGGCGTCGTCCTCGCGGTGGGGTCTGGCGCCATCGTCGGGTGGCCGTGTTTCGCGTGCGCTTCGCCGCGGGCGTGGCCGTGTTTCATGTGTTTCGCCGTCGCTATGATGGCCCGCATGCCCGTCTCGCTCGCCGGCCAGCTCGTGGTGGCCATCTCCTCGCGCGCTCTCTTCGACTTCGAGGAGGAGAACCAGGTCTTCGAGGCCGAGGACGACCGCGCCTACATGCAGCTGCAGCTCGAGCGGCTGGAGCGTGCCGCCCGGCCCGGCGTGGCCTTCTCGCTCGTCAACAAGCTGCTGGCCTTCAACACGCCGCAGCAGCCGCGCGTGGAGGTGGTGATCCTGTCGCGCAACGACCCGGTCTCGGGAATGCGGGTGTTCCGCTCGGCGCGCCACTACGGGCTGCCGATCCAGCGCGGCGTGTTCACCCGCGGCGAGTCGCCCTGGCGCTACCTGCGCCCGCTGGCGGCCAACCTGTTCCTGTCCACCAACGAGGCCGACGTGCGCTCGGCGCTGGCCGCCGGGGTGCCGGCGGCGCGCGTCTACCCGCAGTCGGCGCGCGCCTCCGACGCCCACCCCGACGAGGTGCGCATCGCCTTCGACGGCGACGCGGTGCTGTTCTCCGACGAGGCCGAGCGCGTGTTCCAGAGCCAGGGGCTGGACGCTTTCCAGCACCACGAGCACGCGCGCGCCGCCACGCCGCTGGCGCCCGGGCCGTTCAAGCCGCTGCTGGAGGCGCTGCAGCAGCTGCAGCGCGAGCCGGGGCGGAACATGCGCATCCGCACCGCGCTGGTCACGGCGCGCAGCGCGCCGGCGCACGAGCGCGCCATCCGCACGCTGATGGACTGGCACATCGAGGTCGACGAGGCGATGTTCCTCGGCGGCCTGCCCAAGGGCGAGTTCCTGCGCGAGTTCGAGCCGGACTTCTTCTTCGACGACCAGACCGGCCACATCGAGAACGCGGCGCCGCACGTGCCGGCCGGGCACGTGGCCGCCGGCGTGGTCAACGGCTGAGCAGCGATCAGCCCAGCAGCCGCGCCGCCAGGCGCTCGACCAGCGGGCGGCGCGACCAGTCCTGCAGCGCCCGGGCGGCGAACTCGTGGCCGCGGCGGTTGAGCCGGTAGTAGCGGATGTGCTCGAAGCCGTCGGGGTTGTCGAACTCGTCGATCAGCGCATAGTCGGCCAGCGTGCGGAACGCCGAACCGACCACGCCGCCGTCGATCGAGCAGCCGCCCCAGCTCTCGCTGGCGTGCACCAGCACGTGGCCCTGCTTCAGCGCACGCAGCGCGTCGACGAACTCCCCGCGGTTGGCGATGATGGGCTGGCTGTCCATGCACGCATCTTCGGCCGCGGCCCGGCCCGGCGCAGAGGAAAAAGTGGCGCCTTCGCCGGCCATTCCCGCCGAGCGCGCCGCCGCCGTGGCAAAGCTCACGCGCTGCGGTGCACGTGGCGGCGCAGCGCCGGCAGGTCGAGCACGCGCACGCCACCGTACTCGATGGCGATCAGCCCTTCGGCCTGCAGCGAGCGCAGCGCCTCGTTGACCCGCTGGCGCGACAGCCCCACCAGGTAGCCCAGCTCCTGCTGGGTGATGCGCAGCAGCGTGCCTACGCCGGGGTAGAGCACCGGGTGGAACAGAGCGGCCAGGTTGCGCGCCACGCGGGTGTCGGGGTCGTCGAGACGGTCGATCTCGCGCGCGGCGATGAACTGGCCGAGCCGCTCGTTGAGCTGGTTCATCACGTAGCGGTTGAACGGGATGCTGCGCTCGAGCAGCCACTCGAAGGTGTCGATGTCGATCCCGGCCACCACGCTCTTGCGCAGCGGCTCGATGTTGTAGCGGTAGACCTCGCGCTTGAGCAGCGTGCCCTCGCCGAACCAGGCGCCCGGCGGCACGCCGGTGAAGGTGATGGCGAAGCCCAGCGAGCTGTCGTTGCTCATCTTCAGCAGCCCGTCGAGCACGCCGAACCAGTAGTTGGCCTGACGGCCGATCTTGCAGACGAAGTCGCCGGGGTCGGCCTCCACCACCTGCAGCGCGCCGGTCACGCGGGTGCGCTCGGTGGCATCGAGCAGGCCCAGCCAGGGGATCATCGCCAGCTCGGCGGCGCTCGGCGCACGGGCACGCTGGCGCAGCGGCGCGGGGCGGTGAGGGACGTCGGCCGGGGAAAGTTGAGAGGAACTCATGCGCCTGGAGCTTGACGGCGCGCTGACGGCGCGGCCTCGGCGGCCCTGGGGAAACTCCCCTCGGGGGTGTCCCGGAGATTGTCGTCACAACGACAACCCGGCGTCAAACTTCTTCCTACATTGCAGGCACCGAGAGGAGACATCGCGGTGCAGACAACGTTTCCCCGACTGATGCTCGAACACGCGGCGAAGCGCCCCACGGCGCCGGCGCTGCGCGAGAAGGTCTATGGCATCTGGCAGACGCTCACCTGGGCGGAGCTGGCGCAGCTCGTGCGCGACCTGGCCGGCGGCTTCGCCGCCGCCGGGCTGAAGCGCGACGACCACGTCGTCGTGGTCGGCGACAACCGCCCGCGGCTGTATGCATCGATGCTGGCCGCGCAGGCGCTCGGCGCCGTGCCCATTCCGCTGTACCAGGACGCCGCCGCCGCCGAGTTCGTCTTCCCCATCGTCAATGCCGACGTGGCCTTCGCCATCGTCGAGGACCAGGAGCAGGTCGACAAGATGCTCGAGATCCGCGAGCAGTGCCCCACGCTCGGCCGGATCTGGTTCGACGATCCGCGCGGCCTGCGCAACTACAGCGAGCCGGGCCTGGACGCGCTGGATGCGCTGATCGAGGCGGGGCGCCGCTTCAACCAGGCGAACGCCGGGCACTTCGACGCCGAGCTGGCCAAGGGCCAGCCGCAGGACGTGGCGGCGATGTTCTTCACCTCCGGCACCACCGGCAACCCGAAGGGCGTGGTGCACACGCACTTCACGCTGCTCGACCGCGCCAAGGCGGGCGCCGACTTCGACCATCTCACCGACAAGGAAGAGGTGCTCGCGTACCTGCCGCCGGCCTGGATCGGCCAGAACATCTTCAGCTACGCGCAGTGGCTGGCCTGCGGCTACGTGGTCAACTGCCCCGAGTCGGCCGCCACGGTGACGATCGACCTGAAGGAGATCGGGCCGACCTACTACTTCGCGCCGCCGCGGGTGTTCGAAGGGCTGCTGACCAGCGTGATGATCCGCATGGAAGACGCCAGCGCGATCAAGCGCGGCCTGTTCCACCACTACATGGCGCTGGCGCGGCGCATCGGCCCGGCGCTGATGGACGGCAAGCCAGTGGGCTTCGTCGACCGGCTGCGCTACAAGCTCGGCAACCTGCTCATCTACGGCCCGCTTCGCAACACGCTGGGCCTGTCGCGCGTGCGGGTGGCCTACACCGCCGGAGAGGCGATCGGCCCCGACCTGTTCAGCTTCTACCGCTCGATCGGCATCAACCTCAAGCAGCTCTACGGCTCCACCGAGACGGCCGTGTTCGTCTGCCTTCAGCCCGATCACGAGGCCCGCGCCGACACGGTGGGCGTGCCGATCGAGGGCGTGGAGGTGAAGCTCACCGACAGCGGCGAGATCCTGATCAAGTCGCCCGGGCTGCTCAAGGAGTACTACAAGAACCCGGCGGCCACCGCCGAGGTGCTCGACGCCTCCGGCTGGTACCACACCGGCGACGCCGGCTTCCTCGACGCCGGCGGTCACCTGAAGATCATCGACCGCGCCAAGGACGTCGGCCGCATCATGGGCGGCGCCAACGACGGCGCGATGTTCGCGCCCAAGTACGTCGAGAACAAGCTGAAGTTCTTCCCGCACATCAAGGAGGCGGTGGCCTTCGGCGACAAGCGCGAGAAGGTCTGCGCCTTCATCAACATCGACTTCGAGGCGGTGGGCAACTGGGCCGAGAAGCGCAACCTGCCCTACGCCGGCTACACCGACCTGGCCCAGAAACCCGAGGTGTACGAGCTGGTGCGCGAGTGCGTCGAGAAGGTCAACGCCGACCTGGCGGCCGACGCGATGCTCGCCGGCAGCCAGATCAGCCGCTTCCTCATCCTGCACAAGGAGCTCGACGCCGACGACGGCGAGCTGACCCGCACGCGCAAGGTGCGCCGCGGCTTCATCGGCGAGCGCTACCAGGTGCTGGTCGACGCGCTGTACGGCGGCAAGACCGAGCAGTACGTCGAGACGCAGGTGAAGTTCGAGGACGGCCGCACCGGCATGGTCTCGGCGACGCTGAAGATCGTCGACGCGAAGACCTTTCCGACCATGAAGAAAGCCGCCTGACCATGGCCGAGAGAAAGATCGGCGACGTCATCCTCGACGTCCGCAACATCAGCCTGCGCTTCGGCGGAGTGAAGGCGCTGACAGACATCAGCTTCGACGTGCGCGAGCACGAGGTGCGCGCCATCATCGGGCCGAACGGTGCCGGCAAAAGCTCGATGCTCAACTGCATCAACGGCGTCTACACGCCGCAGGAAGGTTCGATCACGCTGCGCGGCCAGACCTTCAAGCACATGAACTCGCGCCAGGTGGCCG
>VFQN01006577.1_pt1 | contig 13124 bp, 10 predicted proteins | sample 3512371 | NCBI WGS metagenome assembly VFQN01 (sample SAMN10412370, study PRJNA504923) | tailings metagenome | isolation source: Replicate 2 from Balatoc abandoned mine | place: Philippines: Itogon, Benguet | collected 2017-08-28
TGGCCGCCAACGGCCTGCTGTTCTTCTTCATCGGCGTCGAGCTCGCCCCGATCTCGAACGGCACGATCAACCTGTCCTGGCCGCTGCTCTACGCATTGCCGGAGCGGTTCTGGGGTGTCATGTCGAACGAGACGCTGCTGGCCATCCCCTTCTTCACCTTCATGGGGATCGTGCTGGAACGCTCGGGGATGGCCGAGGACCTGCTCGACACGGTCGGCCAGCTCTTCGGCCCGATCCGCGGCGGTCTCGCTTATGCGGTGATCTTCGTCGGCGCGTTGCTCGCCGCCACCACCGGCGTCGTGGCCGCCTCGGTCATCGCCATGGGACTGATCTCGCTGCCGATCATGCTGCGTTACGGCTACGACCGGCGCCTCGCCTCCGGCGTCATCGCGGCTTCAGGCACGCTCGCCCAGATCATCCCGCCGTCACTCGTGCTCATCGTGCTGGCCGACCAACTCGGCCGCTCGGTCGGCGATATGTACAAGGGTGCGCTGATCCCCGGGCTTGTGCTCACCGCCCTCTACATGGCCTACATCCTCATCATGTCGATCATCCGGCCGAAGTCGATGCCGGCTCTGCCGCTGGAAGCTCGCACGCTGGGCTCCGGCGTCACCTCGCTGTTCGTGGCGCTGGTCGCCGCGGCGATCGTCGCCTATGCCGCGCATGTCTACCTGTCGCCCACCCACGGCGCCAATGCCGACATCCTCGGCGCGACAGTCGGCATCATCGTGATCTATGTGGTGGCGGTTCTCGACAAGTCCCTCGGCCTCAAGATGATGTCACGGCTGGCGCAGCAGGTGATCATCGTCCTTATCCCGCCGCTGGCGCTGATCTTCCTGGTTCTCGGCACGATCTTCCTCGGCATCGCCACGCCGACCGAGGGCGGCGCCATGGGGGCCGTGGGTGCGCTGATCATGGCCGCCGCAAAGGGACGCCTGAACCTCGACGTCATCCGCCAGGCTCTGGCCTCGACCACGAGGCTGTCCTCCTTCGTGATGTTCATCCTGATCGGCGCCCGGGTGTTCTCGCTCACCTTCTACGGCGTCAACGGGCATTTGTGGGTCGAGCATCTCCTGGTGTCGCTGCCCGGAGGCGAAGTCGGCTTCCTGATCGCCGTCAACATCCTGGTCTTCCTGTTGGCCTTCTTCCTCGATTTCTTCGAGCTGGCCTTCATCATCGTGCCACTGCTGGCGCCGGCCGCCGACAAGCTCGGCATCGACCTGATCTGGTTCGGCGTGCTTCTCGGCATCAACATGCAGACCAGCTTCATGCACCCGCCCTTCGGCTTCGCGCTGTTCTATCTGCGTTCGGTCGCCGCGCGCGTCCCCTATCTCGACAAGATCACCGGCAAGCAGATTGCCCCGGTCACGACCGGTCAGATCTATTGGGGCGCGGTGCCCTTCGTCTGCATCCAGGTGATCATGGTCGGCCTCACCATCGCTTTCCCGCAGATGGTGATGCACTACAAGGGACCGACGGTGAACCCGAGCGACGTCCAGATCGTCGTGCCGCCCTTCGGTGGGGGCGATCAGCCTGGACTGCCGGGGCTCGGCCTGCCTCCGCTCGGCGCACCACCGATCGATGGCGGCCCGGCTGCCCCGACAAAACCCGCGACACCGCCGGCAAACGACCTGACGCAGCCGCCGAAGTTCAACTGAGCTTTCAAGCCTCCGCCGCCCGACTTGCGGGCGGCGGGAGCGTCATGAGCATACCAGGGCGTCGGACAAACCGAGAGAATCGGTGCGTCCGACGCTCTGATCACCGATTAAATGGGGCATGTCATTGGGTCATGAGCTCAGGTATGCGCACCCGATAGGCTCCCGCTCCGTCACGATAGCTGTTGATCCGCTCTTCGATCTCATGCCGGAAGTGGCGCACGAGACCCTGGATCGGCCAGGCCGCGAAATCCCCCAGGCCGCAGATCGTATGTCCTTCGATGCGGCTGCCGACATCGAGCAGTAGGTCGATCTCCTGGTGGCTCGCATTGCCCGCGGCCATCCGCTCCATCACCCGCCACAACCAACCCGTTCCCTCGCGGCAAGGCGTGCATTGGCCGCAACTCTCATGGGCGTAGAAGCGCGACAGGCGCGCCACCGCCCGGACGAGATCGGCCGACTTGTCGAAAACGATGACCGAACCCGAGCCGAGCGCGGTCTTGAGGCCACGCAGCGTGTCGTAGTCCATGAGCGCGGTCTCAGCCTGGTCGGCCGGGATCATCGGGGTGGATCCGCCGCCCGGCATGACAGCCTTGAGATTGCCCCAGCCACCGCGCACGCCGCCGGCATGCACCTCGAGCAACTCTTTCAGCGGAACGCCCATGACCTCCTCGACATTGCGCGGCTGGTTTACATGACCGGAAATCGAGAAGATCTTGGTGCCGGCATTGTTGGGACTTCCAAGACCGCTGAACCAGTCGGCGCCACGCCTGAGGATCGTTCCGACCACGGCGATGCTCTCGACATTGTTGACCGTGGTCGGGCAGCCATAAAGACCGATCGCCGCGGGAAAGGGCGGACGAAGCCGAGGCCTGCCCTTCTTACCCTCGAGGCTCTCCAGCAGCGCCGTTTCCTCGCCGCAGACATAGGCGCCGGCCCCATGGCTCACATGCAGGTCGAAGTCCCACCCATGCCGGTTGTCCTTGCCGATCAGGCGCGCCTCATAGGCCTCGCGGACAGCGTGTTCCAGCCTCTCGCGTTCCCGCGCGAACTCGCCTCGGACATAGATGTACGCGGTATGGGCGCGCATGGCGAAAGAGGCGAGCAAGGCCCCCTCGATGAGCAGATGCGGTTCGTGGCGCATGATGTCGCGGTCCTTGCAGGCGCCGGGCTCGCTCTCGTCACCGTTGATAACGAGATAATGCGGCCGCTCCCCCACCGTCTTCGGCATGAAGCTCCACTTCATGCCCGTCAGCACGCCCGCGCCGCCGCGTCCGCGCAGTCCAGAACGGGTGATTTCCGTGACGATCGCCTCCGGCCCGCGCGCCAGGAACTCGGCGGTGGAGCCCCAGGCTCCGCGCACCAGAGCCTCCGCCAGGAACGGATCCCGGCGCCCATCCATGTTGCGGAAGATCCGGTCGGATTCGGCGAGCATGTCACGTCCCCTCGGCAGACGATCGGCGGAAGCGGCCGGAAATGGCGGGAAGGTGGCGTCAGGGAGCAAGCAGAGGTTCGGCCCGCCAGGCCCGGTGAAGCAGGTCGATGAAACCGGGGGCCGGCGGCAAGTCGTGCGCGTCCACGCCGCTGACGGGTATGCCCGGCGACCAGGAATTCATCACCGCCGCGCCGGCCAGGTGCCCGGCTGCCTCGGGAGTGAGGGCAGCCTCGCGCTGCGCCACGCCGAGACGGGAAAGCTGGCGACGGACCACACCCATCGTCGTGCCGACGAGCATGTCCGCCTTCGGCCACACGACCGCCTCGCCGTCCCAGAACACAAGGTTCCAGATGGTCGCCTCGCTCAGATGGCCGTTCCGGTCGACGAAGGCCGCATCCTGGAAACCGGCGGCGACGGCCCCGCGCAGATGGTGCGTCTTGCCTATTTCGCCCACATGCTTGAAGGCCGGCAGGTCGCGTTCATGCGCGACGCTCATCAGCCGCAGAGGGCCTGTAGGGCCGTCCGTCGCCGGTGCCGTGCGGATGAGCAGGCGCGGGGCGGCTGCATCACCCCCCGGCGTGAACTCGCCCTCCGCAGGATAGGCCGTAAGCGTCAGCGACAGGTCGGCGGGGCTGCGCGACAGGACATCACGCAGGTAGGCGCGCAGGTCCGTGTCGGCGTGCGCCTTGCCGTAGAGTGCAGAGGAGGCGCCACGCAGCCGCGCAAGATGCAAGTCGAGGCCGCGAATGGCGCCGCCGCGCACCTGAATGGCGGTGAAATGGGCGAAGCCGGCAAAGGCGAGCGGCGCAAGCTCCGCAGCACCGGCAGTGACGCCGTCTATCTCCGCGACATAGTTGTCCGGAATTGCCGCCTGGTGAGTTTCGATAGCCGTCGTCATGTCATGCTCCTTCAAGGCTGTCGGTCGAGCATTGCCTCACGCAGGCGATCTGTGTAACTGCTCAAATGTCGATCAAATCGATCATAAAGGACGATCATGCTGGATGCCCTGACGCTGGACCAGTTGCGCGTGTTCGTCGCTGTCGCCGACCAGGGCTCGTTCCGTGCCGCGGCGCGCTCCTTCGGCCGAGCGCAGTCCGGCCTGAGCAACGCCATTCTCAATCTCGAAACGGAACTTCGCTTGTCGCTCTTCGATCGCTCGCAGCACCGTCCGGTGCTCACGCAGGCAGGCGCGACACTGCTGGCGGAAGCGAGGACGCTGCTGATCAAGGCGGACGCTCTGCGCGCCAAGGCCAATGGTTTCAGTCAAGGGGTCGAATCGAAGCTGCGCCTGGCGTTGGACCCATTGCTGCCGTTGCCGGAGATCGCCGCCGTGCTGAAGGATTTCGCCGCCACTTATCCGGGGGTTCGGCTGGAACTCGTCACTGCGCCGATGACGGTGGCACTGAGCCTCGTGCTCGATGGAGACTGCGATGTCGGGCTGACCGCGGCGCAGGAGATCGATCCCCATATAGCCGCCGAGGCCATTGCCGCCTTTCCCGGAATGGTGCCGGTGTGCCGGTCGGATCATCCGCTGGCGGCATGCCCCGAAAGCTCGGCGGGGCAGACGACCATCCATCTCGCCGACCACGTCCAGATCGTCGTCGCCGACCCCTCTGCCCGTTCGGAAGGGCGTGACTATGCGGTGCTGTCACAACAGAGGATTCGCGTGAGCGACCTCGCAACCAAGCATGCGCTCATTCTCGCCGGCGCCGGTTGGGGACACCTGCCTCTGTGGTTGGTGAAGGCGGATCTGGAGGAGGGACGTCTTGCCGAAGTGCCGCTCGCAGCCCGCAAAGGTCTCGACCGGCCGCTCCTTCCCTTCTATTCGATCCGCCGCATCGACCGGGTCTGCGGCCCGGCGGTGGAGGGTCTATGCCAACTGCTGATCGCACATTTCCGGCAGCAGCACAGTGCGCTTGAATGAAGATCGAGCCCAATTCCGTTGCAAGACGAGGGCGTCCGCGTTAAACGATCGGTCGCCGAAAAAGACATGGCCGGTTCGGTGAGTCCGGCCACTTCCCGATGGAAGCCTGTCCGCCGCCTTTTGAGACGGCAGGACCCACGGCCGGACTGCGAAGGCTATCGCCCGCGCAGCCGGCAGGGTATGGCTTCGAAACCCATCCGGCCGACTGCCGTTTTTCGCCTTCCTGTCCGCACTCCAACGACAGACAGGAATGGATCATGGAACTCAATCACGCCAATCTCTGCACCACCGACGTCGCCGGGCTCGCCCAATTCTTCACGCGTCATTTCGGCTTCGAACTCATCGCCATGCGCGGCAAGGATGCCTTCGCCATTTTGAAGGGCACGGACGGCTTCGCGCTCAACCTGATGCGCCCCGGCAAAGGCGGCGGATCGGAATATCCCGACGGCTTTCACATCGGCTTCGTGGTGGACGATGCGGATACCGTCCACGCCAAGCATGCCGAGATGACCGAGGCGGCCGCAGGACCGGACGCGGTGCAGGAACTGGTTCGTGGCGGTGCAACGACCACGGTGTTTTATTGCCTCGCCCCAGGCGGCCTGCTCGTAGAAGTCAGCGCGGAGGCCGCCTGAACGATCGGCCCCGGAGCCTACCCGGCTCCGGGGCCTTTGCTCGGCGCGAAGCTCAGAGCTTGCCGTTGCGCTGCTGGATCATCATGAAGGTGTCGAAGGTGTATTCCGAGATCTGCGCCCAGAGATAGGCTTCCTTTCGGAAGGCCGTCTGGGAGTCCCAGATCTTCTTGAAACCGGCATTGGACGCGGTGATATCCGCATAGGTCGCATTGGCCGCCTCGAAGCAGGCCTGGAGGATCTCCTGGCTGAAGGGCCTGAGTTGCGCGCCCCCGGCGACGAGCCGTCTCAGCGCGGCCGGGTTCTTGAAGTCGTAGCTCGCCATCATGTCGCAATTGGCCGCCTCGCAGGCCGACCGCAATGCCGCCTGGTAGGCCTTCGGCAGTTCGTTCCATTTGGCGAGATTGATCAGTGTGTGAAGCGTCGGGCCGCCTTCCCACCAGCCCGGATAATAATAGTACTGCGCGACCTTGTAGAAGCCGAGCTTCTCGTCGTCATAGGGGCCGACCCATTCGGCGGCGTCGATCGTGCCCTTCTCGAGAGCCGGATAGATGTCGCCGCCGGCGATCTGCTGCGGCACCACGCCCAGCTTCTCCAGCACCTTGCCGGCAAAGCCGCCGACGCGGAACTTGAGGCCCTTCAGGTCCTCGACGGTCTTGATCTCCTTGCGGAACCAGCCGCCCATCTGCGCACCCGTATTGCCGCAGGCGAGACCGAAGAGCCCCTGGGTGGCATAGAACTCGTTGAGCAGGTCCTGGCCGCCGCCGTAATAGATCCAGGCATTCATCTGCCGGTCGTTCAGGCTGAACGGCACCGCCGTCGCCAGCGCAAAGGTCGGGTCCTTGCCCCAGAAATAGTAGGATGCAGTATGGCAGGCCTCCACCGTGCCCGCCGCCACGGCGTCCGCGGCCTGCAGTCCCGGCACGATCTCACCCGCGGCGAAGACCTGGATATCGAAATTGCCGTCGGTCGATTCGCGCACGTAATTGGCCATGGTCTGGGCCGCGCCGAAGATCGTATCCAACGCCTTCGGGAACGACGAGGTGACGCGCCAGGAAACTTTTGGCAGCGACTGCGCGATTGCCGGCGCCGCGAGCGCGGTAGAAGCGGCGGCACCTGCGCCGACAAGGCCGGCCTTTCTCATGAAGGAACGACGATCCATGCAACACCTCCCGGATTTTGGATCTGGATGGCGCCGGCCTTTCCCCTGTTGGCATTTATTTCGGCGGCCGGCCCCGGGGCGAATTCAATACACGGACAAACTCGACTGTCCAGCATCGGCAAATACGCGGCACCCTGAAGCACCAATCCGAATAGGTCGTAGAAAATGCAAAAGGAAATTTAACTAATATACTACTTCACAACTTTCTTCGCGGGCCGATCCACCCTGGGATGCAGGCCGGCCCACTCCAAGAAGCAAAGCCCCCGGAATGTCACCATTCCGGGGGCTTCGAACGTCGACGCAGCAGCTATCAGAGCTTGCCGTTGCGCTGCTGGATCATCATGAACGTGTCGTAGTTGTATTCTGCGACCTGCGCATTTAGGAAATAGTCCTTGCGGAAGGCCGTGATGGAGTCCCAGATCTTCTTGAACTCAGGGTTGCTGGCCGTCATTTCAGCGTAGACCTCGTTGGCCTTCTCGAAGCAGGCCTGCAGGATTTCCTGGCTGAACGGACGCAGCTGAGCGCCGTTGGCAACAAGGCTCTTGATCGCAGCCGGGTTCTTATAGTCGTATTTCTGGAGCATGTCGGCATCGGCCGCCTGCGCAGCGGTGCGGATCAGCGACTTGTAGGCCGCCGGCAGCTCGTCGTATTTGGCCTTGTTGAACATGAAATGGACGGTCGGGCCGCCTTCCCACCAGCCGGGATAGTAGTAATAGGGCGCGACCTTCTGGAAGCCGAGCTTCTCGTCGTCATAGGGGCCGACCCATTCGGCAGCGTCGATCGTGCCCTTCTCCAGCGCCGGATAGATGTCGCCGCCGGCGATCTGCTGCGGCACCACGCCCAGCTTCTCGACGACCTTGCCGGCGAAGCCGCCGATGCGCATCTTCAGGCCCTGCATGTCGGCCACGGTGTTGATTTCCTTGCGGAACCAGCCGCCCATCTGCACGCCGGTGTTGCCGCCGGGGAAGCCGACCAGGCCCTGGGTGCCGAGGAACTCGTTGAAGAGGTCGATGCCTCCGCCATGATAGTGCCAGGCGTTCATGCCACGCGCGTTGAGCGCGAAGGGCACAGCCGCACCCAGCGCCCAGGTCGGGTTCTTGCCCCAGTAGTAATAGGCGACCGTATGGCAGGCCTCCACCGTTCCCGCAGTCGCCGCATCGGCCGCCTGCAGGCCCGGCACGATCTCCCCGGCGGCGAAGACCTGCACGGTGAAGTTGCCGTCGGTCGCCTCCGACATCATCTTGGAGAACACTTCCGCGCCGCCATAGATCGTGTCGAGCGACTTCGGGAATGACGACGCGATGCGCCAGGTGACCTTGGGATTGGACTGCGCGATTGCCGGTGCAGCAAGCGTGGCGGCAGCGGCCGCGCCCACTCCGGCGGCGCCCGTCTTCCTGATGAATGAGCGGCGATCCATAAACTCTCCTCCAGATTTTTCGTTCGTTCCTGAACCGTGCGGCGACCGGTGACCTTCCGGTTCCTCCGCGGTCGCGGCACAATACATATTAAGCTTATTGTGTCCAGCATAGCGCCTCAACCGGGTCGCGATAGCGTAGAAATACCTAACGCCCGCTTCGTTCGTTGAGACTTTAGTTGTAGACTTTTCGTGAGCCGTCCGTGCAACATGACGGCAGGGAGTTGGAAACGAGCGAATTAGGCATTAGATTCGGTGCCTCATCCCTTCCGCCCGCAAGCCGGGCCTTCGTTGCGAGAGACAGAATGCTGCAGCCGCTTGTGGCCGTATCGACAGACGTCAAGCAGTTCGAGAATTACACGTGGCACGCCGCGCCGCAGCAATATCTCGAGGCCGCGATCTCGGCAGCCGGTGTGTTTCCGGTGCTCGTTCCGTCTTTCGGTGATCGTCTCGATCTCGACCAGCTTCTCGCCTCGGTCGACGGCGTGATGCTCACAGGTTCGCGTTCGAACGTACACCCCTCGCTTTATGGCGGCGACGCCAGCGAGGCGAACGGACCCTATGATCCGGCGCGCGACGGCACCACGCTCCCTTTGATCCGCAAGGCGATCGAATTCGGCGTGCCGCTGTTGGCCATCTGCCGTGGCATCCAGGAACTGAATGTGGCACTCGGCGGCACGCTCGCCACCGAGATCCAGGATGGCGAGGGCATGCTCGACCATCGCGCCCCGGTGAGCGACAATCAGGACGATCGTTTCGCAATCCGCCAGACCGTCACGATCAAGCCAGGCAGCTGCCTGGCCGGTGTCTTCGGTGCAGGCGACGTGCGCGTCAACTCGGTCCATCGCCAGGCGATCGGCAGGCCGGGCAGCCGCCTCCAGATCGAGGCGGTGGCCGAAGACGGCACGGTCGAGGCGGTTTCGGTTCGCGACGCGCGCGCTTTCGCCGTCGGCGTCCAGTGGCACCCGGAATACTGGGTCAAGTCGGACGACGCCTCGGCACGTGTCTTCAAGGCCTTCGGCGAGGCGGTCCGGCTTCATGCCGCCGAGCGGCTGGGGGCCCGCACCGCCGCCGAATAGCGCAGCGAAGCCTCAGTCTTCGGGAACCAGTGCCATGAGCGGATGGCGCGGGGCGAATGATTCGTAACCCGCGCCGTCAGCCTGGGCGAAGGCCGCCATCGTCACGCCGCCGACCGAACCGAAGAGCACGGAACCGTCCGCCTCCTCCCGCCAGAAGCGGACATCGGACAGCCCGGGCATGACCTCGTCGCAATCATGGCCGGCCGTGAGCCCAGCAGGCGCAGTGCCCATCGCAGCGGATTTTAAGACGACGCAAGAACTGTCGCCGGAGACGAGGCGGAAACGCTCGGACGCCAGTCCGGCCCCATCAGGCCGCGTGACCGTCGGAGACTGCATGGCAGCGCCATCGGCGCCGAGACGCGAGCCCAGCACCGCGGTCGCGATCAACGCGACTGCGAGTAAGGCATTTCGGATCGTATTCATTGGAACCTGTCGAATCGAATGTCGATCGACATTGACTGATCGGGCTTAAGCTGCGGTTAACCCTAACCGATCGTTGAAGAACGGTGCGCCCTTCGAGGCTCGCTACACCCGCTCCTCAGGATGAGGAACGTTGTGCCACCCTGCCTCATCCGGCCATGACTTCTGCCGACGCCCTCAGTTCAGCGGCATAGTGCCGGCCGCCCTCATCTTGAGGTGCTCGCCCCCAGCGCTTCCCGCCTTCGGTGCATAGGGCCTGCGTTCCTCATCCTGAGGTGCTCGCATAGCGAGCCTCGAAGGACGCTAGCCACGCTTGCGCACATGCGCGGTCTCGACGACAGGCGTCAGCGGCTTGCCCTCGCCGAACCACGCGGCGAGATTGTCGACCACCAGATCCGCCATCGCCTGCCGCGTATACATCGAAGCCGAGCCTACATGCGGCAGCAGGCAGGCATTGGGCAGGTCGATCAGCGCCTGCGGTACGTGCGGCTCGTCGGCGAAGACGTCGAGGCCCGCGGCGCGGATCGTGCCGTCGGCGAGCGCCTTGATGAGTTCAGGCTCGTCGACCGTGCTGCCACGCCCGATATTGACGAAAATCCCGTCGGGTCCGAGTGCCCTGAGGACCTCCGCATTCACGGCCTTGTCCGTCGCCGCACCGCCCGGCGCCACCGAGATCAGCGTGTCAACAGATTCGGCAAGACCGACCAGCGTCGGATGATAGGCATAGCTCACACCGGCAACTGGACGGCGGTTGTGGTAGGAAACGGTCATGCCGAACGCTTCGAGGCGCCGGGCGATGGCGAGGCCGATCCGCCCAAGGCCGAAAATGCCTGCGTGGCGGCCACGCAAGGTGGAGCGGGTCAACGGATAGTGACCGTCCTTGACCCAGCGCCCTTGGCGCAGCCAGTTCTCGGCCTTGGGCAATTCGCGAACCGTGTTGATCAGGAGCCCCAATGCGGTATCGGCCACTTCCTCGGTCAACACGTCGGGCGTGTTGGTGACCATCACGCTCTTCTTGCCGGCATAGGCAGCGTCGACCTTGTCGTAACCGACACCGAAGCTGGCCATGATCTCCAGATTGGGAAGGGCATCGATGAAGTCGGCGTCGACGTGCTTCATCCCTACCGCAACCCCTCTGACATCGCGCGCCATCTCGGGGGTGATCAGCGCCGGATCGCCCGTTTCGATGCGGATCGCCCTGAACGCAGCCTCGGTCCGGGCGGCGGCATGTTGATGAAGGTTGCCGAGAATCAGGACCGTGATGTCCTTCATAGTACCCATGACCACATGATCCTCCTGGCTCGTCAGCGTTCGACCGGCCGGGCGGTCGACTGGCGCACATGCAGTTCCGGCTTGATCAGTTCCTGCGAGGCGCGCACAGCCGCGCCGTTGAGCCGGTCGAGCAGCACGCGGGCGGCGCGACGACCCACCTCGCGCTGGCCGTTCCAGACCGTCGTCAGGGCCGGCGTGGCGATGGCCGCTTCTTCCAGGTCGTCATAGCCGGTGACCGAAATGTCGACCCCGGGGACGAGACCGGCCCGCGAGATGCCGTTCATCAGCCCGATCGCGACCAGGTCGTTCCAGCACACCGCCGCCGTCGGCTTGTCCTTCATCGCAAGAAACTGTCCGGCCGCCTCGAAGCCTGCCTGTTTCGTGCGCGGGCCGGACAGCCGCCAATGCGGCTTCACTTCCAGACCGGCAGTGTCCATTGCGTTGAGATATCCTTGGTAGCGGTCCCGACCGGTGGAGGTCTGGTCCGTGCCGCCGACCATCGCGATGCGGCGGTGCCCCAGGGAAATCAGATGGTTGGTGGCGAGACCGGTCCCGTACGCGTCATCGCCGCGAAAGGCAGGAACGCCGGCCCCCTCGACCGTTCGGGCGATGAGCACGGCAGGCAGGCCATTCTCTTCGGCCATGCGGATGTCCTCCGGCGGCGTGCCGATCGCCGGCGACATGATCACGCCATCGGCCCCGAGTTGCAGCAGCGTATCGATGAAGGTGCGCTGCTTCTCCAGCTGATCATAGTGATTGGACAGGATGAAGGTCTGCCGGCTGCGATCGAGTTCGCTCTCGATCGAGCGCAGGATCTCGGCGAAGAACGGGTTCATGATGTCGTGGACGACGACACCGACGATACCGGATCGCGAGGTCCTGAGGCTCGCCGCACGGCGGTTGTAGATATAGCCTATGGCGCGGGCATGTTCCTTGATGCGATCCCTGGTCGCGTCGGCGACCAGCGGACTGTCGCGCAGCGCCAAGGATACGGTCGCTGTCGAAACGCCGAGCGCGTCCGCGATCGTGGAAAGCTTGATCTTCTGAGCCAGCGCGCCCTCCCGGCTTGTTCGTCGCGCGTGGAAACCAGTTCACGCGAGACGCAATAGGTCTTTGATTCGACGCATGTCTTATTCCGAATCCAGTAGCCGGTTTCGGGATACATGCTCTAACCTGCCTGAGACCGGCTTATGCCATCGGACCACGAAGAATCAAAGCTTTTTGGCCAGTTCCTCGGCCTCCGAATTCGGCCCCGCGCTGCTCCTCAGGCGCAACACATGTTCGCGATAGACGATGTAGAGACCGCTGGCCACGATGATGGCCGCGCCGATCAGTGTCCAACGGTCCGGCAACTGGCCGAAGATCAGGTATCCGGCGGTCGTGGCCCATACGATCTGAAGATAGGGATAGGGCGCCAGCGCGGTCGCGGTCGCCTGCCGGTAGGCCTTGATCAGCAACCAGTGGCCGAGGCCGCCGAAGAAGCCCAGCCCGAGCAGCAGCAGCCACATGAGCGGCTCGCCCGGCATCGTCCCACGCAAAGGCACGAGAGGGGACAGGAGAAGGGCCGGCAGGATGGCCGGATAGAAGATCAGGCTCTCGGGCGTTTCCGTGGTCGAAAGCGCTCGCGTCATCAGCCCGTAGAGCGAACCCGACAGCATGGAGCAGATCGCGAAGACATGGCCGGCGTCGAACGCAGCGAAACCCGGCCGGGTGACGACGAGCACGCCGACAAACCCCACGAGCACGGCGAGCCAGCGGCGCCAGCCGGCCCATTCGCCGAGCATCGGCCCGGCTAGCGCGGTGATGACCATGGGCCCGAAGAACAGGATCGACACGGCTTCCGCGAGTTGCAGCGTTTGCAGAGCAAGGAAGTTGAAGATGGTGGAGCCGAGCATGAACAGGGCGCGGAGCGCCTGTTTCCACGGGCTACCGATTCGCAATCGGGACGGCAGGCTCCAGGCCTTGAACAGCACGCTGACGAGCACGGCGTGGACTGCGAAGCGCGACCAGGTCACGAAACCCGAATCGAAGCCCGACAGCACGAGATATTTGGCGGAGGCATCGAGGCAGGCGAACAGGACGCCCGAGGCGAAGACGAGCAGGATGGCGGATGCCGGCGTTGCGCCGTCCGCCG
>VFQN01006578.1_pt1 | contig 13122 bp, 17 predicted proteins | sample 3512371 | NCBI WGS metagenome assembly VFQN01 (sample SAMN10412370, study PRJNA504923) | tailings metagenome | isolation source: Replicate 2 from Balatoc abandoned mine | place: Philippines: Itogon, Benguet | collected 2017-08-28
TTGGCAGGTACCCCCTCCCTAGTTCTCAGCGCCTGGGCGAAGTGGTACCCGCTTGGGCGTGGACTCGTGGAGGCGTACCGCAACACATGCGGCTGTGCAGTGGCATGCTCGCATGGTAAGGACAGTGGGGCACACACTTTGTGCGCGTTACGCTTGCCCCCTCCCTCGCCCTCAGCCCGCATAGCAGCGCACACAGGATGACACAGGCACCACCAGCTGGTTGTGACTGTCTCGGCACCTGCACGCAGATTAGCCTGGATTAGCACACACCAAGCAGGCGAAGCCTTTAGGCTTGGCTTGTGTTATTCTGTTTTCCTTCCATGGCATGCATCAAGGCCTCTCCAGCGCTGTGGGAGCGCGGATTGTACATGTTGTCCCCCTCCGCGTTGGACGAGCGACACGGCATGGGCCTTCGCGCCAATAATGCGGGGTCGGGGGACCGTGACCTTTAAGCAGCCTAGCACGCGTACAAGGCCACTGTGTAAGCAATGAGTACATAGGATTCGTATGCATGCCTGCAGACTTGTTGCAACAGATGCAGAACTCCTAAAGCCTTTCGACAAGCAATGCGGCAGTCGGAATGTATATCTGTTGACGCAGACGGCGATAGCCGTGCATGAGTCACGAGCCCTTGTTAATATAGTAGGATAATGTCTAGTACACCTCGGGCAGCAGCTGCCTTGGGGCCAGCGCGGCAACCCGGCCCAGCCTCGGCTGCTAGGCTCGCGGCAACCCAGCAGCTGCTTTTACTCGTCACGGCCACGCAATGCGCTATACTCGGTTGCAGCTATAGTATGGTTGCAAGGGATGCTTGCGCCAACGAACGGGGCACCACCCTTCCGGACACAGAGCTGCTCCGGGGCTTTCCCTGCGCCGGCAACCGAGCGGAACAGGTACTGAGAGCCGGAACAGGCGGGAAACCAAGAAGCTGTTGAGCAAGTATCAGCGAAGTTGTTGAACCGCCGGCGCCAGCACCGATTGTGCATTTGCGCCATTAGGAACCTCACTCGCAGGGCCAGGCAGGATGACAGGAGTGACCTGCGTTGTACAACAACCAAAGGAGTAACTACAGTAGTGTGCCAGATTCACCCTTAGGGTCTCTGAGGCATGGCACCGCTTGCGTGCAGGCTGCCGCTCTGCTTTGGGCTTTCAACCAGTGCCACGGCGGTGATGATCTCAAACCCAGTACAAACTTACAATAGAGATTTCCTTGAAAGTCATCCTGGGTTCCCATGTTTCTATCCCTGTCCCCAGGCGGCCTACGTGCTACTGCGGCTGCCGTACGCGTTCTCAGACCTCCTCAACTACTCGGCCCCCGATCAGTGGGCAACCCACACGAACACCCTCTACCTCATACGGCTGCCGCTGCTGCTCCTGCTACCGTACGGCCTGTACGAGGTCATCGGTACGGCAATCATGTACGCCTTCCGCTTGTGGCCCTTCCTGGTGTACCTGATGCGGGGCCCGGAGCACCGCCCTGGCACCACCATGCTGTGGCTGCTAATACACATGCCCCTGGTGGAGGTTGCTCTGTGCTACCCGGCCACGCCAGTAAGTCGGCAGCACGAGCTGACAATGTAGCTGCATACAGTACCTCCACAAGCCCGCATGGTCACATATTGCGTACTCGCTGCCACCAAAAACCACTTGTCCGACAGCCTTGCCCCCAAATACCGGCAGCGCCCATGGTCCCAGCGCACTACGCACCATGTGCGTTGCGCAGAGCTCAGTGCTACACTGCAATCTCCTGTCATCATCTTGCCCTCGCCTCGCTGCCTACCAGCCCTGAACTCACTCCCGATCCCTAACTGTATCTGCAGGCACCCTTACCTCTGCTGCAGTGCGTATACGGCGTCGTCAGTACGGCATGCACGGCTGTGCTGTCGTACTGGTACGCGGAGCGCTACCCAGGGATGAATCTCTGGCCGCCACTGTTGATACTGCGCCAAGCCCTGGCCACGTGCATTACCACGTACTTGGCGGTCCGGTGGAGCCGGGACCGGTACGGCACATGGTACGGCAGACCGTACGGCAGGAACGCAGCTGGTACCGCCAGCTTACAAGGCCGTGGTATGGCGGTGCTGGGCCAGATGGCGACCAGCGTGGACGGCTTGGATGGGGCCAAGCGGCGCAGCAGGGCGCGCGACGCGGCCAAGCTGGAGCAGCAGCACCTACCAGCAGGGGAAGCTGCCTTGGCTTTCGACGAGTGGGAGCAGTGGGGCGAGCTACAGAAGGGGCGCAAGGGTGCGCACGCTGGTGGCATCCCCAGCGGCGGCGGTTGTGGGACGGTGAACGCAGCTGGCCGGCCGTCAGCCGTGCCCCCTGCCTCCGCGCCGCCGCCCTCCGCACTGGCTACTGGCTTTCCCGAGGCTGCAGTCCGGCATTTGCAGCCCGTGCCTCCCCCGCCGAACTCACCAGCAGCCGCCACCTGTCAGCCCTCCACAGCCCCTGCGCCTGCCCCTGCCACCACCGTCTCCGCACCCACAGCCACGTGCCTGCCCGTGGCTGCCAACGCTATCATGTCCGTGAAGCCGGGTGGTGAGGCCGGCAACTCCGACGTGCTGCGCGCAGGGCATCATTCAAAAGTGGCTACGCAACAGCTAACAGCTGGACCATCCGCCGTCTGTTCTGGTGCGGCCGATGGCAGTGCTACATGTACAGTGGGCGCCCACTGTGCAGCAACACGTAGGACACGGCCCAGGTACCGAGGTGTGGTGTCCGTTCGCACGGTGACGTACAAGATCCCTGGCTACCACCCGGGTGACATCCCGCCTGGGTACGTGCAGCGGCTGGCGGCTGCATTGTTGCAGCAGCAGCAGCAGGGGCAGCAGCAGCAGCAGCTGTCGGCAGAGACGGTTGGCGGGGCTGAAGGCGTAGCTGCAGCAGCAGCAGCAGCAGCAACGCCACGACCGGGTGCCCATGGAGGCACTCACGTTCAGCTGAAGGCCACCTACGTTCGGGAGGGCTGCATCGAGCTGGTGTTATACTTGGCGGAGCGGGTCCAAGAGGATGGAGGCAGTGACGGGGAAGACGCTGCTGCTGGCGTGGACTCCGGGGTCCGTTGGCAAGACAGCCCTAAGGCAGGGGAGCGGCGCGGCGAGCAGGGGCCTGGTGGGGGAACAGCGTTTGGCGAGCGAGGCGGCGGGGAGGCAGGGGTTCGGTGTTGGCAGCTGGACAGGGGTAGTGGGGTGTGCAGGCGCTTGCAGGCGGGCGAGGGCGGGAAGGCATGGAGTGTGGGGAAGGTACTCGGGGCCCTGAAGCTCCCGCATAAGGCGGCGCCGCTGGAGGGCTCGGGTGCGGAGGCGGGAGGGCAGCAGGGGCGGGAGCGGCAGGGGAGCGGCGTCGGCCTTGGTGCGGGGGCTGGTGAGGGCCAGGAGCTTGTGGCTGTGGAAGTTAGCCCGCGTGTTGTGCTGGTTGGCGCAGCAGCCGACGCAGGTGGCAGCGCGGAGGCTGTAGGCGCCCCCGTGCGCCTTCAGTTGACCGTTACGCACTCTGCAGCAGGAAACGGTGGTGGGTTGGCTGCGGCTGATACGCAGGTTGAGGCACAGCTGGTCCTTTTGCAGCAGCAGCAACAGCAGCATCTCCAGGGGGCCGAGGTCCTGGAGGGATGGGGCTGCCGCCTGGTGCCTTGCCGCATGACGCTGCGAGGTAAGGGCGCACCGGATACGGCCGGCCAGTACGGCAGTGGCGGCGCTACGACCCGTACAGTGTACGACGTGGAGGCGGACATGGGCGGACTGGCGTGCGGCCCAGGGCCGGTAGAGGTGGGTTGTGGGTGGCTAGGTGGGTTGTGGGTGGCTAGGCTCCTGCCTGGATGTGGTACATCGTTCTGCTGCAACAGCAGCACCAAGTAATCAGTTGTGCATTCCCTCCAATGCTTCTGCTCAATTGGCAACAGCTCCCAATCCTGGGGGGGGACAAAGAAATCCTGGGGGGGGGGCTGTAGTGGGCTAGGTACCTGTAGGCCGGGTACCTCGTCCTCCCTTAAGCCACATCCCGCCACAGGACTAGGCAGCCTCAGGTTGGTAGTGGGCTGTAGCTCGAACAATAGCTGTTGTGCCTGCACACTGCACGTGTCATGATGGTTCAGTTTCCATCCACGGCCCTTCCCTCGCAGCTGCACGTGCGTGTCGGCGGCCTGCCCGCCGGCGGCGTGCCCCTGCTGATCACCACGCAGCGGGCCGTGGTGGAGGAGGTGGGCGCAGCGGCAGCGGAGGAGATGGCGGCGATGGCACAGGAACAGCAGCAGCAGCAGTTTGATGAGCAGCACCTGAAAGACGCTGGCGGGGAGCTGGGGTCCTTGCTGTGGGACCTGGGCACCTGGGAGGCGTGCATTGCGGCCCTTCCCGCAGCCGCCACATCTGGCAGCAGCAGAAAGACAGGGCCTTTGGGCCCTGACGTGCATGCTGCAGCCGTCGTGGGCCGCCACCTGCTGCTGTACGCCGAGGCGTGCGGATGGGAGGGCACTGCGGCGTGGGTGCGGGAGGGGCTGGGAAGGCTGCAGGAGGAGCAGGAGGTGCTGGGGGAGCGGGGCGGGGCCGGCGGGGTGCAGGGGCAGCAAGGGGACACAGGAAGAGACGGGTACCTGCTGCCTGGTGGTCAGTGCGGTGGCAGCGGTGCGCAGGCTGGAGCGCAGGAGCAGGGGTGCGGGGGCGAGGCGGGGGTGCGGGAGCAGGAGGCGGCGAGGGTGGAGGGATCCGCCGGGTGGAGCGGCGGCATCAGGATGCTGCAGCAGGCCTGGCTGGGCGTGGAGCCGGCGGGCCGCTTGGAGCAGAGCTTGTGAGTTGTGTGGGGACTGTGCTTTCTGCTATCAGACCGCCCTGCAATAAGATCTGCCTCCTTGTCATGAACTGCACGAAGGGGCTGCGAAATTCCTGGCATTATGCTCCACGCATGCCGGATGTTACCTTTTGTCCCTTATTCAATGCGCCCTTGTTGTGCACGGGTCGTTTGCCTTCCCGGCATCGTGGCTGCCTCCTGACCCCCGTCTGTTCACTTACTTGTATTGCTGAAGACCCCGCTACCTGTCCTGTCGCTTGTTACACCGCAGCCAGGTGTTCGAGACCCTGTGCCTGCTCCTCATTCTTCTCGGAGACCCCGGTGGGAACTACCGCATGCACGCCAATTCCCTCATCTACTTTGGCCTGGGCGCACTGGTGCTGCTGTCCCGCGCCTTCCTGACCCATGGGTCGTGGGCCCGCCTGCTGGCGTCGTACCGCCTGCCGCGGTACCTGTCGTACATCGCCGCCAAGCTTGCAACGGCGCTGTACGGGCTGCCCGTACCGCGCCTGGACTTGCTGGGCGGCCCCGTACAGCTGGTGTACGACGGCATAATGCTGCCCATATGCTGCCCGGTAAGTATTCAATGTAAGCAAATGGCGAAGAGGGAGAAGTGTCAGCGGGGCTGGCCGTGGCTTTAGCTCAATGAGAACGGATGAGGCCGGTGGATGGCAGCCATGGCATGTGCCCTACGGCGCTTGCTTGCAAAATTCACCTGCGGTGTGCATCGTTCGTGACTGCAACGATGCCTGCTTGCCGTCGGGGCTGCGCCCCTGGTGCACTCGCAGCGGTCCACGACATAGTCCAAGTCCCCGGTCCATTGCCCCTGCCCGTTGCAGCTCCCCGCATCCCTCGCGGTGCCCCTTGTGCTGTGCAACTCCGCCGCTCTTTCGGCCGCGGTCTGGAGCGTGCAACAACACCGACAGCAGCCGTCGCCTTCGCAGCTGCATGAACTCCTGTGGGCTTTCAGAGGGCCTGAGCTTCCTTTGCCTCTGCTGACCGGCAGCGAAAGTGTCGTCGCAGCTGCCCTGGTGGGCCTCCGGGTAGCAGGTGCGGCGCTCCTCTCCGTCGCGTTCATGAGCAGCTGGGGCAGGAGCAGGAAGCATGGCACCGGCCGGAGCACAGCCCGCAGAGGTGTGGGCGCAGGTGTGCAAGGCAGCAGCGGCTGTGCGGGCAGCGGCAATGGTGGGGTGGCGTTGGGTGCTGGGGCAGAGCGCGCCCGAGCGGGCACGGAAGCAGCTGTCAGCGATGAGGTGAAGGTTCTGTAGCAGCAGGGATTGAGATGCTGTCAGCTACCGCAACAGGTCGGCCCGGATCACAGTACTCAGGTGCGCACATACGGGACCCTCTGTGACGTGTCCCAAGCCTCTATTACGAGGGGCGCGCGGCAGTGGCAGAGGCGGGATACAAGAAATGTCGGGCAGCGTAGAGGGTCTTAGAGGGTCTTAGTTTGATGGCGCGGAGCAGTGCATCACGGCTCTCGTGCTCTGGTACCTGTTGCTGGCTTGCTGCTTGTGCGTGGTGGTGTGGGACACGATGGAACCCCCAGAGGGCAGAGGCAAGCAGCACCTTGAGTGCATTACTGTGCCCAGGCATTGTACAATATGACACCCGGTTGGTGATGACCAAGCCGTGGAAGATGAGCTGCACGTGCTATGCGGATGTCCTGCTTACGAAGGTTATCAGATACCGTTTTGAGAGTGACCTGCGGTTTAAGGAGCGGGGTATGCATTCCACCATAATACATGCAACCCCGGAGCGGAGTATGCCTTCTATAATGATCACCCCCAATGGCCCTGGCTTCGTTCCTTGACGAGGTATGGCGAATGTACCCTCCAGCGGCGTGCTCGGCCAGTTGCGAGGCGTGCGGGTAGTGGCGTCGAAGCCCCTCCCTCCAATTGTTATGCTCGCATTAGTCGTCCTTATGGCCCCCTGGATCTCCGGACGTACGGGGTCGGTAATTGTAACTGCGATAGCGCTTATGGACAAACCGGTACTGACTGAGTACCCCGCGCACACACATGGTACCTGGTACTGCCACAGATCAGGACGCCCGGATAACCCGCCACCGTCATCGGCACCCTCAGTACCGTACCAGTACCGTACCAGGTAGATCCTTAGTTTGCTTCCTTGCCGGCGGTGGTGCCTAGTGAACTACGGTACCAGTGCCATCCACGGCGCCACCTATACAGACCGTGTCAGCCAGTGTGCCCACCTGGCCTTGCTTCAGTAAAGCAAGGGTTTCCTGGTGCCTTATGGGAGCCGTCGCATGGAACGCGGTCTGAACCCACCGGAACCCAGAAGGCTGCCATAGGGGACTTGTTCCGGCTGCAAGAGCCATTTGCTATTAAATTGCCGAACCATGGGTCTGTCGGCCCGATCGCCATACGCAGCTTATTGCGATGCCGACTCCACATACAGGTTTAACACAATTATACATTGCCAGCGCTCTGTCATGCCAGTATCACCCTTGGTATCACCTGTCGAGACAAATTTCGGGCCTCGCGTCATTGTGCAGTCCGCCGTTTAAACGGCCCCTTACCCTACATATATCCGTCAAATAAGTCTAAAGCTGTCACATTGTGGCCTGAGCAATAAGCGCAAACACGGTGCCCTCGCGCGCTGGTGAGCAGGCCTACGTCATCGACACGCGTACATTGCGCGTCCTGATTCATTGACTGCTGTGAACATGACCTCGGAGCTGATGTGACCTGCGCATAATCGCCTACATGCCTGCAGCAGCCGCAACGCTCGGCAACGTCCGTCTCCCGAGCCCTAGACAGCGCTCCGCTGCCGACCCAGCCTCGCTAGCTCCGTAGCATAAGCCGCTGTCGCTCTGTGAACATGGAAGGGCACAGCTGTCCGGTTTTGCAGGATGCTCGTAGCAACTGCGGCCCCAGCAGCAGCAGCTGGGCCCCCATGCCCTACCTGCCAGCCGACCTGCACCTTTACATCCTGGCCCTGCTGCCGCCCCACGACCTGGCCCTGGCCGGCCGCCTGGCCTGCAGGCAGGCGGCACAGCGCTTTGGCAGCAGGCCACATGACCGCACGGCGCGCCTCAGCCAGCCGCTGCCGGGCCACACCGCCGTCGCCACGTGGTGCGTGGAGGGCGCGCGTGCGGCCATGGCGCAGCTGAGCCTCCGGCAAAAGCTGCTGCTGCTCAGCACGGCGGCCGCCAGCGGCTGCGAGGCCAACGTGGAGTTCGCGTGGCAGCTGCTGCAGCCGCACGTGTTCCCGGAGCTGCTGCACACGGACCACTACCATGAACTTCTAATGCAGAACGTTTCACACCACCTCAGGGCTGCCGTGCCTAACGTGGGCCCCGCGGCTGTTGCGTCGGGGCTGGCAAACCTGCTGCCTTCCCTGCAGCAGCGCTGCCCCGGGCTGCTGGACCCGGGGCGCACCCTAGAGGTGGCGGCGCGGCACTGCGACCTGGCGGGGCTGCAGACGGCTTGGGAGGTGGTGGGGCAGCGGCTGCTGAGCAGCTTGCAGCCAAACGGGGCGCAGCCGGCACCTGACCAGCAGGCGGGGGTGCAGGGGCTGTGGCGGCGCACGATGGCTGCGGCGGCTAGCTCTGCTGGCCCCGACGCTACGGCCAAGATGGAGTGGGCCCTAGTGAAAGGCCGCAGCGGCAGCAGTAGCCACGTCCCCGTGCCTGTCCCTGAGGTGTGGGGCGCGGCTGCGGCCTCGGGCAACCTGGGCCGGGTGCGGTGGCTGCATGAGCACGGCCTGGGTCTGAGTGCTCGTGATGCGCTGAAGGCGGCGCTACTGCACGCAGACCTGGGCACCATCCACAGGCTGGAGGAGCAGGGCGGCTACCTGCCTGCCGCGGGCGAGGCCGTGTGGACCGACAGCTACGGAGCACTCGTGCGCAAGGCAGCTGCTGCAGCCAGGGACAGCGCGGCCAAGCTGCGCTGGCTGGCGGGCCGGCGGGGCCCGGCGGTGTTCGGCACATCAGCGTATGAGGATGCAGCCCGGGAGGCGGCTCGGCACGGCAATTTGGAAGCGCTTCAGCTCATCGTAGAGCAGTACAGTGAGCAGAACAACGTCGCAGACACGTCCGCGGCCGTGGCGGCCCTGCCACAATTTGTCCTGTTATCCGCTGCCGCCTCAGGAAGCGTCCCCACCCTGGCATGGCTGTGGCAGGCGGGGTCTGCCCTGGATGCCAGCTGCTATCTTCACGCAGCCAAGCAGGGTAGCCTGCCCGTGGTGCGGTGGCTGCTGGAGGCGGGCTGCCCGCGGGGTAACAATTGCATGTCTAAAGTAGTCGGCGTATGGCCGCACAGCAGCACGCCTGCGGAAAGCGGGCTGCTGGCGGAGGCGGTAGGGCTGCTGGCGGCTGCAGGGTGGCCTCTGCACGAGGATTTCGGGCACCCACTCGATGTCGTGACAACGAACGGGCACCCCTGGGCTATCGTGCATGCCCTGGTGGAGCTGCACCAGCCTCACGCGCACGGCGTGCCCTTCTATGCGCTTGCGTACGCTGCGCACACCGGGTGTGAGGCAACGCTGGAAGCGCTGTTGGGCATGGGCGTGCTCCAGGGCGGGATGCCGGGGGTGTCCAGTGCCCAGTTGGCGATTTTGCCGAGGCACTGGTACGCCTTCGCCGTGTGTAACGGCGACAGGGGCACGCTGCAGTGCCTGCGGCGGCTGGGGGTGCCGCTGGAAAGGTCCTTAGTTGTGCGCCTTGCCCTGGAGGAGCCGCCTGCGCCTGTGCCTGCGGCCGCCCTGGCGTGGGTGGAGGGGCAGCAGGAGCCGCAAGGCGGGGTGCAAGACGGGGTGCAAGACGGGGTGCAAGGCGGGGTGCCAGCGCTGTAGAAGTGTGTGCCCCTGGGAAGGCAGCACCACACTGTTAGACGGTGTGTCAAAGGCTGGTGTGTTTAGCTCATTCTGTGCAGCTGCTGATGAGGTTGCTTCAGGCAGGGGGGCCCTTGGACGGATAGACGGCTGCATGGACTCCTGGTGGCTGCAGAGGGGCGTGAGCTTCGTTCCTTTGCCTCTGCTTACCGACAGCCAAGGTGGTGCTGCAACTGCGCTGGTGGGCCTCCGGGTGGCAGGCGCGGCGCTCCTCTCCGTCGCGTTCACGGCGGGAGCAGGAAGCATCGCACCTGGCTTAGCACAGCTCACAGCATGCCGTGTAATAAATAAACTGGTGAAGCATGTTTGAGAGTATGGAAAGTATGGAAAGCCAAGAGGTGTGGGCGTAGGTGTGTGGACCCCCAGGCCGTCAGCGGCTGTACGGGTAGCGGCAGTGGCGGCTGGTGGCGGGGTGGCGTTGGGTGCTGGGGCAGTGCTCGCGCGAGCGGGCACGGAAGCAGCTGCTTGCGATACGGCGAAGGGTCTGTAGCAGTGGGGATTGCGGTACGGGTGGGACTGACACGCGACGCGTAGACGGGTGACGGCTACTTTTTTACTCTGTGATAACTGACATCACATATGGTATGGTACGCTGGTCCTGCTGTAGAGCCACAGACCATGAGCTCATGAGGCCCGGATGCCGGTAACCTCTAGGAAATGTGCGAACATCATACCCGGTGCCAAGCGGGAAGGTAGCTGTGCGTCGTAACCGCATTGACTCGGTTACGCCACCGTATAGAGACCTCCTGCGAGCATGCTGACCCATGGGTCAACCCAAGGTCCTCGCGCACCCAAGCATTATGCACAAGATTGGGCATTTGAACATAGCATGTTGATCTTCTCATAGCGCTTCTGCGGCCACAGCAGTGGCCGACCTTGTGTCAGCGGGCGGGCGGCATGACACGTCTGCATCGCGCCTGCGATGCCCTTTACTGAGATAGTTCATTATGTCTGAATACGAATTTGCAGCGCATAATAAGTAACGAAATTACCTATGCTGCGTTCAGCCGTAAGAGCTGGTTGTTCAGCTGCTGCCCGGGCCGCCCTGAAAAACGTACTCCCAGTTCCGCAGCGCCTTAAACGTCGACAGCTCTTATTTGTTAGGGCCATGGCTTCCGACGCCTGTTGCAGCGCGGGCAAGCCCGTCACGCACGACTACAACCCTGTCGGAAAGCAGTCCAAGCTCAGTGGCGACCTGCCGATTTACGAATCCGGCTCGGGCCCTTACGGCGTAATTATCATCCCCGACATCTTTGGTTTCAACTACAAGCAGGTGCACTGGTAGCGCGTTGGGCGGTAGGCACTGGCGTCCGCGATTGCGAGGTTCCAAACGCGTTGACTCCGAACGCGCCGAAGGCCACTGCAACTACAAGGATTGCATGCACCAAATGCACATCATAATTGCGCCCAGCGCACGCTTGTGTGCGAGTGTCCGGCTCCGAAACTGCTCCAATCCACTCCTCAAGTTCTAGAACTTCACAGTCCATTCGGCATGTAGGTCGAACCCAAAGCCGTATGCAATGTGCTACAGCTCCATTTCGCACCACCCCCTCCACCCCAGCCAGGCTTCCTCCCACTCACCTGCCTGCCGCGTGCCGCCCCAACGGCCCCCATACCAACCCTTCGTTCCCTTTCCACTTTCTCATCCCCCTTCCCTCCATCCAGGTGTTCCAGGTGTGCGACCGCCTAGCTTCCTACGGCTTCCACGTGGTTGCGCTGGACCCCTTTCGCGGACACGCCTGGACCATGGACAGGTTCCCGCCAAAGCCTGAGCACCACTTCAAGTGGGTGAACCTGCAGCAGGGGCGGTGGCGCAGGTGCAGGGCCACAGGTGCAGGGTGGTGGTGCAGGGGCAGGGGTGCCAAAGCCGCGGCACAAGGCAGCCCGCATGGAGTGCGCCGCCCCTCAGCGCAGGGCGCCACTTCAGCGACCATCAGCACTTTAGCACCGTGCCATGACCGTGCCACTACTACCGTGTCGCCAGCGTGTCCCTGCACATGATGTGCACGGCGAGGCTTATCATACGCTGCGCACCTGCAACAGCCTCCACGTGCACCGTGGGCAGGTGGAACGACCACCTCCGCTGACCGTCCATGCACGGCCCTTACCCTGGCATGATCCCTTCTCCCCATTGTTCAGGGCGTGGCTTGACAAGGAGGGCTCCTGGGAGGGCAAGCTGCGCGCCGACGTGGGCGCGGTGGCGCAGCATCTGAAGGAGGCGGGGGCCACTAAGCTGGGCTGCATCGGGTTCTGCTGGGGCGTTAGCGCCGCTCTGAGGGCCGGGCAGGTGCGTGCCGCGGGGTGTTGGGGCTAGGGAAACGCTGAACTGTGAATCGCCTGAGGGCGAGTTGCGTGCGGGCTGCCACGTTTGGGTGCAGGCTGGGATGATCGTCCGGAAGGACGCACCGTTAACATAGCCATTGTCCATACTCCCCCTACATCCTGAGTTGTAGACGTACAGCATATTGGCATGAAGGGATTCGTAAGGCCGCCAGCGTCGGCATAGCACCCAGCGGGTTCCTTGTGCTTTTCCTACGCCCGCCAGTAGCGGTACTGTAGGACATCCGCACATTCTCCGGTGTGTGCAAAGGCGCCAATCTTCGCCCAGCACCCAGCTGACGCCTGCTCTCTATACCCATTTCCCTATGCCCTCACGCACTGCAGGACGGCACGTTCTCCGGCGTGGGCGGCGCACACCCCGCGCTGTTCGGCATGGACAAGGAGCTGGCGGAGAAGGTGCAGTGCCCCGTCATCCTGCTGCCCGCGCAGGGTGAGTGCCTGCTATGCTTGCTGTGCTTGCACTCTTGGGTGCTTTACACATGCCGGCCGTGCAGGGTGTGTAAAAGCAATGCGGGCATGACGTGCACTCCTGGGTCCTTCTCTCCACGCTGTCTGCACTGGACCGGCCCGGTTCCTTGATGAAACGGGAGGCCTTCGTGCATTGTTGCTGCTGTCATGTGGAGTCCTTTTCTGGCACCTGACATGTGGCCCCGTGTGAAAGTGCTAGCATCATTGGGTCTTATGTGCATGGGCCCAACGCGTGCTGTGTGTCGTACACTGTACGGCACATGCTACACCTACAGGCGACGCTCCTGTGGACATCTTTCAGTCGGTGCTGGGCAAGCGGCCGTACGGCGCCAAGTGCGTGTACCACCGGTTTGATGACCAGGTGAGTTCGGAGTGCGGCACACTGTGCGTCTTTTTCTTTGAGATGTAACGCTTGGTTATGGCACCATGGAGAGCCCTGACAGCTGTGTATCAGAGTGCGTTGCGCTTGGCAGTCCGTCCATTGCTGTGCCTCTGTGCCGGTGCATAAGGTACCAACATGACTTGCCTTCGCCTGATCGCCAGATACACCCCGGTGCATACCCTGGCCCAGGGCCACGGCTTCGTGGCGGCCCGCGGGGACTGGACCAAGCCCGAGGTGGCGGCGGCGGCGGGGAAGGCCATCGACCTCATCGCAGGTGGGCGCAGCGGGGCGGAGTG
>VFQN01006579.1_pt1 | contig 13117 bp, 15 predicted proteins | sample 3512371 | NCBI WGS metagenome assembly VFQN01 (sample SAMN10412370, study PRJNA504923) | tailings metagenome | isolation source: Replicate 2 from Balatoc abandoned mine | place: Philippines: Itogon, Benguet | collected 2017-08-28
ACGACTTCATCGTCGACGACTTCGTGCGCGGCACCGCCGCCGTGCCCGAGCCCGGGGCGCTTGCCCTCGCCCTCTCGGCGGTGGCGTGCGCGGCTGTGCGTCGGGCACGCGGCCGTCGTGGACCGTCCGCGTGACGCATCCACGGGAGGTCGAGCGGGGCCATCGATCCCTCGACTACCCGGGCCCGTCGCCACTGCGGGCGAGCAACGCGCGCTGCGTCGCCTCGTGTCCGTCCACGTGGCGATGGAAGTGGAACAGGTCGATCACCGCCACTTCGCCATCGTCTGACCCGACGACGAGATGGCGGCTGTCGGGCAGGAACTTCACCGACTCGGCGCCGGCGCGGCGCAGCGGCGTCGTCGACAGCCAGAGCCACGTGCCGACCTCCCACACACGCGCATGACCCTCGCGGCTGGCCGACGCGAGCAGGCGGCCGTCGGGGCTGAAGTCGAGGCCGCCCACCATGCGAGCATGCCCACGCAGCGAGGCGACGCGCGTCCAGCGCTGCGTATCCCACAGGTCCACCGTGCCACTCCACATGCCGACCGCCAGCCAGCGGCCGTCGGGGCTGCGCGCCAGTGAGAACGGCGCCGTGTCGGTCGGCAACTCGTGGATCACACGACCGTCGCGCGCATCGCGCACGGTCACCCTCCACCGCCGGTGCGCGACGGCCACGTGCCCGGGCCACGCCAGCAGGTCGAGCACCTCGCCGCGATCGCTCGGCCAGCGCATCGGCTCGCCGCCAGCGCGCCAGGCCACGCGCGACACGGTGCCGTCGTCTTCCCCGACGAACACGTGATCCTCGCCGTCGAACTCGACGACGGCCGACCCCGATGGGACGGGGACCACGCCCGCGCGCACCCCCGTCGTCGCATCGAAGACGAGGGCCTCACCGAACAGGCCCGCTGCGGCCACCCAGGACCCCGCTGCACTCCTCGCCACACTGCGCACGCGAGTTGGCGCCGCGAACCACGTGGCGCCACCGGTGCCGTTGCCAGCGAGCGCTGCGCTGGTCGACGCGGGCGAGAGGCTCCACCGGCGGACCTCCCCGGAGAACGCGCCCGTCACCAGGGTCTGCGCGTCGGGCGAGACGACCAGCGAGGCGACACGTCCGTCGTGCGCCGTCCACGCCACCGCGCGTGGATCGGCGTCCACGTCCCAGAGATAGGCGCGGCCCGGCACCTCGTCCACCGTCGCCAGCCTCCGCCCGTCGGGCGAGAAGGCCACGTCGATCGCGCCGAGCGACACGGCGAGCATCTGCGCGTCGGTCCCCTCGACGAGCGGCCACACGGCCGCGCGCCACCAGCCGGCCGCGGCCACGCGGCGACCGTCTGGCGAGAACGTCACGGCGCGCGCCGTGGCTCCGTCGAGCGTGAACTCGCGCAGCAGGCGGCGTGTTGCCAGGTGCCACACGCGCACGCGCCCGTCCACGCCGCCGGTCGCCAGGCGGCTGCCATCCGGGGAGAATGCCACGCTGGCCACCTGTCCGTCGTGGGCGTGCCAGGTGTCCACGCGCCGCCCGCTCGCGAGATCCCACACGACCACGTCGCCTGCATCGAGCGCCACCGCCACGCGTGTGCCGGTATCGGCCGCGACGTTGCGGACCAACGACGTGCCGGGCGTGAACGTGCCGACCTGGCGCCCTAGTTCCGCGTCGTAGAGCCGAACGTCGGTGCGGCTGGCTACCGCCACGCGCGGGCCCCCGGGCAAGGCGGCCATCAGGCCAAGAGGCCCCTGGCCCGTGATCACGTGGTGCAGCGTGCCCGTGGCGGCCTCCCACACGCGCAGGGTGCCGTCGGGGGAACTCGACACCACCCACTGTCCGTCGCGTCCCGCGAACACCGCGCGGTTGGCCTGCGCCGTGTGCCCCGCGAGCGTCGCGCGCAGGGTTCCGGTGGCGGCGTCGAGCAGGCGGACGGGCCCTTCGCGTCCGGCCACGAGCAGGTGAGCGCCATCGGGCGAGAAGCGGACGCTGCTGGCGCCAAGGCCATCGACGATGCGCGACCATCGCGCTGGCTGGCGGGAGTAGATGTCGGCGGCAGCCCAGCGGGCGTGTGTGGACGTGGGGTTGGCGAGCAGCTCGCGCCACACGAGGGCCTCGGCCGCACGATGGTTGCCCGTGAGGCTGAGCAGGCGCCCGCGCTCGACGTTGCTGGCCGAGAGCTCGCGCGCGAGCGTCTCGCTGAGCGCCTGCGCACGCGCGCGCTGCACCGTGGCGTAGCCGGCCAGCGCCGCGAGGGTCACCGACGTGGCGGCGGCCATCGCGAGCGCCCGACGGTAGCGCCGCGCGCGCGTGCGCAGCACGTACCACGCCGAGTCTGCCGACGCCGCGATCGGCTGCCCCGCCACGAAGCGGCGCAGGTCGGCCGCGAGGTCGGCGGCAGACGGGTAACGCCGGTCCTTGTCCCTGGCGATCGCGCGCGCGACGATGATCTCGAGGTCGGTGGCGACGCCAGGCACCACGGCCGACAGCCGCGGCGGCGGTTCCTCGACGATGCGACGGGCCAGTTCGGGCAACGACGGGTCGTCGTCGCCAAACGGTAAGCGTCCGGTGACCAGACGAAACAGCACCACGCCGAGCGCGTACACGTCGGTGCGCGTGTCGATGGCGTCGGGGCTGGCGTGCACCTGCTCGGGACTCATGAATGCGACGGTGCCGAGCAGCTGCCCGGCCTCGGTCTCGATGGTGCTGTGCACGGGGCTGCCACCCTGGGCGCGGGCCACGCCGAAGTCGAGCACCTTGGGCTGGCCGTCGGCGGCGATCAGGATGTTGGCCGGCTTCAGGTCTCGGTGGATCACGCCGCGCTGGTGCGCGTGCTGCACGGCATCGCACACACGCGCGAGCAGGTCGAGGCGGGCGGCCACCGGCAGCCCGTGGTCGGTCGCGAACTCGGTGATGGGCGGTCCCTCGACGAGTTCCATGGCGATGTAGGGCGGCGTCGTCTCGTCGCCCGGGTGCGCCGCGAACACCTGCGCGATGCCGGGGTGGTGCAGTCGCGCGAGGATCTCGGCTTCCACTTCGAAGCGCTTGCGCACCGGTCCGGCGGCGAGTCCGTCGCGCAGCACCTTCAGGGCGACCGTTCGCGCCGGGTGCCGCTGCAAGGCCCGGTAGACCACGCCCGCGCCGCCCGTGCCGAGCACGTCGAGCAGCGTGAACTCGCCGAGCTGCACTCCCATCGAGAAGGCGTCGCGTTGGGCCGCGGGTATCGTCGGCACCGGGTGATCCAGGGGGCCTGCCGCGGGCGCGGTCCGTTCGCCGGCCTCGAGGTCGGCGAGCAGCGAGGCCACCTCGGCCCGCAACACCGCGTCGTCGCCGCACCGCTCGTCGAGGACGGCGGCCCGGGCCTCGGGCGCCACGCCCGACAGCGCGAGGAAGATCTCGGTGGCACGTGCGCTGACGCCCGGCAGCATCGGCGGATGGTGGGGGGCCGCGTCAGCGCGTCGGACCGAGCACGCGATGCAGCCACACGCGTGCGAACGCCCACTCGTTCTTCACGGTGGCGGGCGACAAGGCCATCGCCTCGGCCGTCTCCTCCACGGTGAGTCCGGCGAAGTAGCGCAGCATCACCACCTGCGCTTTGCGCGGGTCGAGGCGCTCGAGCTCGGAGAGGGCTTCGTCGATGGCGAGGATGTCGTGCAGGTCGGCGCCGGCGGCTGGCGATTCAGGATCGAGTTCCACCTGCACCTGGCCGCCGCCATGCTTGACGCGCTGCGTGCGCCGGGCGCGCTCGACCAGGATGCGGCGCATCGAGATGGCGGCCGCGGCGAAGAAATGGCCACGCCGATCTCAGCGGCGCTCGACGCCGTCGCCGGCGATCCGCAGGTACGCCTCGTGGACGAGCGCGGTGGGCTGGAGGGTGAGGCCGGGCGCCTCGCGCGCGAGGCGGGCCCGCGCGAGCCGGCGCAACTCGTCGTAGACCTGTGGGAGCAGGTCGTCGGAGGAGCCCGGACCGTCTGGCGTGGACACGGCGGCGCGATTCTACCGCAGCGGTGGCGCCCAGCTGTGCACGAGCGTGGGGTGCGGTCTACGACCGCGCCGTGAGGGGGGCACAGGCGCGCGAGCCCGCTGAAGGCAGCGGGCCCATCAGGAACAGCCGGGACGGCCGATCAGGCTGCCGCGAGGCCGTTCAGGCGCTTCGCAATCCGCGACTTGTACCGCGAGGCGGCGTTGTCGTGGATGACGCCCTTCTTGGCCATCTTGTCGATCAGCGACACGGTCTCGTTCAGACCGGCCTTGGCGGCCGCGGCGTCGCCGGCCGTGATGGCCTTGCGGATGGTCTTCAGCGCGGTGCGCAGGCGCGTGCGCGCCTGACGGTTGCGCTCGCGGTTGGCCAGACTCTGCTTGTGCGCCTTCAGCGCCGACTCGTGATTTGCCACAACAACTCTCTCCGCTTGGTGCCTGAAGCCCGCTCCGACTGGGGCGGGGAAACACGGAATGTTACCACCCGCCTTCGCCGCGCGCAAACTTCCGGGGGCAGGCCTGCAGCCTACGGCCTACAGCCTGTAGCCTACCCGATGGCGGCCCACCCAACAGGCAGGCTGTAGGCCTGTAGGCCGTAGGCTTCGGGGCTACTCGCGTCCGCGCAGCTTCCGCAGCTCCCGCCGCTCGCGCTTGTCGGGCGCGGCCACCGGGCCCCGGGGCCGCGTGTCCTTCAGCAACTGCAGGAACGCCTGCTCCTCGGGCGTCGGCGGCGGGGTGACATCCTCGAACAGCAGGGCGCGGGCCTCGGCCTTGGGCAGGTGCTGCTCGCACGTGGCCAGCACCTTCACCATCTGCTTGCGCCCGAGCGGGCGCGTGAGCGTCACCGTGTCGCCCGGCTTCACCTCGCGGTTCGGCTTGGGCCGTTCCCCGTTGACCTCGACCTTGCCGCCCTTGATCGCCTTCTGGGCCTCAGACCGGGTCTTGCTCAGGCAGGCGACGTCGAGCCACACGTCGAGCCGCAGGGGCCGGTCGGAGAGGGGGGAGTCGGGCACCAGTGCCATCGTATCCCGGTCGTGTACGACAATCGGCCATGTCTCTTCCACGGCCGCTGCTGGCGATCACGATGGGCGACCCGGCGGGCGTGGGCCCCGAGATTGTCCTCAGGGCACTCTCGCGTCCCCAGATCCACGAGCGCTGCCGGGCCCTTGTGATTGGCGACGCGAGAATCCTGCAGCGGGCGGCGGCCTGGGCAGACCCGTCGGCCCCGGTGCGCCGGTTCGAGGTCGTTGCCCGGCTCCGCGACGCGCAGTTCGATGCCCACCGTGTCACCGTGCTGGATCTGGCCAACGCGCCTCCGGATGCCTGCCCCGTCGGGCAGGTGAGCGCCTCGGCTGGCCGGGCGTCGGTCGAGTACGTGTTCGCGGCGTGCGACCTCGCGCTTCGGCACGAGGTCGACGCCATCGTCACGTCGCCCATCAACAAGGCCGCGATGAACCTCGGTGGCTACGCGTACGCCGGCCACACGGAACTGCTGGCTGAGCGCACGGGAGCCGCGAAGGTCAGCATGCTGCTCGTGGGGCCGTCGCTGCGCGTGGTGCACGTGAGCACCCACGTGGCCCTCGAAGACGCGATCCACCTCGTGACGCGTCAGCGCGTCACCGATGTCATCGACCTCGCTGCCCAGGCGTGCCTGGCGCTCGGGATCGACGCACCCCGCATCGCCGTGGCCGGCCTGAATCCGCACGCCGGCGAGGGCGGCTTGTTCGGGAACCAGGAGGCGCGCGAGATTCTGCCGGCGATCGAGGATGCGCGCGCCCGCGGTCTGGACGTCTCCGATCCCCAGCCGCCCGACACCGTCTTCCTCCGCGCCGTCCGTGGCGCCTACGACATCGTCGTGGCCATGTATCACGACCAGGGACACATCCCGATGAAGCTCCTGGCGTTCGACGAGGGCGTCAACGTCAGCATCGGCCTGCCCATCATCCGCACGTCTGTCGACCACGGGACCGCGTTCGACATCGCGGGCACCGGGCGCGCGCGCGACGAGAGCCTGGTCGCAGCCATCGACGTCGCCCTGCAGATGGTGCGGGCTCGCACGGCAGCGCCCGCCGCATCGTGACCGGGCGCCTCGCGATCCTGGCCGACGACCTCACGGGCGCGGCCGATACCTGTGCGCCGTTCGCGGTCATGGGCCGATCGACGGTGGTCCTGCTGTCTCCCGAAACCCCAGCGCCCGCGGCGACGGACGTGGTCGTACTCACCAGCGAGTCGCGGACGCTGCCACCCGATGAGGCCGCCGAGGCGACGCGTCGCTGCGCGACGCGCATTGCCGAGTGGTGCCAGGACGATGCTGCCATGCGCGTCTACAAGAAGATCGACTCGACGCTGCGCGGGCATCCAGCACTCGAACTCGACGTGCTCATGGACACGATCGACGCCCGGGCCGCACTCGTCGCCCCGGCGTTTCCCGCGCAGGGCCGCACGACCGTGAGGGGCCGACAGTGCGTGGACGGTGTGCCACTCGAGCGCACGTCTCTCGCGCGGGAGGTCGCCACCTCCGACCTCGCTGCTCTTTTCGCAGGATCTGCGGATCGTGTCGTGAACGTGGTGTCGCGCGCCGAGCTGCAGCGCGGAGTCGAGCATCTTGCCGGTCGATTGAGGCGCGAGCACGCGGTCGGCCTCTGGATTGCCGATGCCGAAGACGACTCGGACCTCGCGGTTGTGGCTGCCGCAGCCCTGGCGTCGCCGCTGCGCGTGCTGTGCGGCTCGGCCGGGTTGGCTCACGCAATCGCGCACGCCAGTGGACGGTCGCCCTCGCCAACGCCCGCGATCCGACCGGTCGCACCCGTCCTGGTGGTGGCCGGCAGTCGGCATGCGGCGACCGTCGCGCAGGTGGAGGCGTTGCGGCGAAGAGGCGGGTGCGTCGTGTGCCCCGACACCACGTTTCTCGAGCAGGGCGATCCCGCCGGCGCGGCACGCACGGTGGCGTCCGTGGCCGACGTCCTGGCGACCGGCCAAACCGTCGTCCTCTCGACCACCGCGATGCGCGATGTGTCTGGCGACCGTGTCGGCGTGGCCGCCCGGCTCGCGTCAATCGCGGGAGACGTGTGCGAGCGCGCGCGTGTCGGCGGACTCGTGCTCACCGGTGGCGACACCGCGTGGGCCGTGTGCGACGCGCTCGGATCGGCGGGGTTGCGGTTGACGGGCGAACTGCGGCCCGGGATCGCCACGGCGATGCTGCTTGGCGGCCGGTTCCCGGATCTTCCCCTCGTCACCAAGGCTGGCGGATTCGGTGACGAGTCGGCGCTGGCGGAGGCCGTGGCGTTTCTGGTGTCAGGCTCGCGGGGCTGATGACTGGTCGAGCGTGCTCCGACTGCATGGCGTTGACGGTGACCCCGCGGCGTCGTTACGGTTTACCCGTGAAGACGACGCTCGTCATCGACGATCGGGTGATGGCGCGCCTGAAGGAAGAGGCGGCGCGGACCGGCCACACCATGTCGGACCTCGTCGAGGACGCGCTGCGCCGCATGCTGGAGTCGAAGCCGGAGAGGACCAAACTTCGGCCGCTCCCTTCGTTCAACAGCGGGGGGAGTTACGTCGACATCTCCGACCGTAAGGCCCTGTACCACGCGATCGAAGGCCGCTGATGCAGCCAATCCGGTGAAAGACGTTCGCTTGTTGCTCGCGACACTGGTCTTCGTCGCAACGCTCGTGCCCACCGCCGTGGTGGCCTTCTTCGTCGTTGTGTTCCTCGCCGGCCCCCACAGCGACGTCCTGCCGCGCTGGCTGCAGCCTGCAGTGGTGGTGCTCGGCTGGATCGGCGTGATCGTCATTCCGCTGGTCGCCGCGCGTCGCACCTGGCGACGTCTGCCACGCACGGGCCGATGAGAGGCAATCCGTTGCGCGCCCCGGACTCGGGCCAGAGCTGAGGATGCCTGGAAGGTGACGTCGATGAACTCCACGGGCGCCTCGCGATGCTCCAAGCCCTCCGCGATCACCCGCAGAGCCAGCGCTTGGACCCGCACCACAGCCTCGTCGCGGTCCTGGCCGTAGCACAGGACGCCCGGCAGGGTCGGCACCTCGGCCAGCCAGCGGCCGTCGCTTTCGCGCTCCAGCTCGATTTGTGAGGGTCACGTGTGGTGCTCCGATCGCAGTAGCGCGGAGAGTCGCGCCCAGTCGCGCCGCTGCAGTTCGAGGGGGCGATGCGTATTCAGTGTCCGCGCTCCGCAGTGATAGAAGCCGAGGAGTCGCGTGTGGCCGGTGAGCACCTCGCCAGCTGGCAGGCAAACGGCCTCCGCGATGGGCTGCGCTCCAAGTCCGAAGGCCGCGCGGACCGCGTTGAGGGCGTGCTGGCCGAGGGCGGCAACGACCCGCGGCTGGATGATCTCCACCTGACGACGCAGGAAGGTCTCGCAGTTGCGGAACCACTCTGGGTGGACCTGTCCCTGGAGGCCGCCGCTCTTGAGACAGAGGATGGCGTTGGTGAAGAACGCGCGTGTCCCCGGTGCGCCGTCTCCGGGCAGGCCCACGTCCACACCCACCTCTCGAAGCAAGAGGCTCAGAGTGCGATTCGTGGGGTTGGACGGTTCATCCGTACCGCGCTGACGGACGAAGTACGCCACATCTCCCCAATCCTGTCCGACGACCATCAGTTGCGCGTGCAAGCCGCCCTGCCATCGTCCCCAGGGGCTGACGTGGTCACTGTCGAATGCCCCGGTCTCGACCGCGGCTGGGTTCACCAAACCCGCGCACCGCTGACACGCCCTTCGCTCGGCAACCAGCTGCACGTACTGCTGCGCTCGTCCCGCCGGCACAGTTGACGTGAGCGTCGTCGCCGTCGCACCGTCCGGCTCGCGCGCGGACTCGGCGGCAGATGTGTCGATCTCCTCGACATGCCGGTCCTTCAGCCACTGCACCCACGCAAGTGCACCCGGGCCCCAGTCGATGACCAGACGGCCTTCGAGCGGTGCGAGCGTATCGAGCTTGCGCAAGCGGTAGTAGTAGCCGTTCTCGGCCGGCCAGTCGGGTGGACAGCCGGCGGGCAGCGGCACCGCATTCGAGGCTTCCTCACCCTCCACGGCATAGAGCCCGAGCAGGCGCGCACGCGTGCCGGCTTCGCCAAGGAACGACAGGACGTATCGACACTTACGGAAGCGGGGCCGGCTCTGGTACGCACTGGTAGTGCTCGAACAGACCTCGCCTGATGATGTCGGCAACGTCGTACCGATGGTCCTTATGACGGGCCATCATCGTCTGCGACGGATCCAGTGTCACTCCCTGCTGTCGAAGCACATCGAACAGCGTTGGCATGCGTCCTCCTCCGCGGTGTCGGGCGGCTCCTGCGTGGGCCGCGCACGTTACGACTGAAGGTCTATCGCGCCGTCCTCGGCGACGAACATCGCCGAGATGGCCGTCCGCTCCTTGGCGAGTGCGGGCAACCGCTTCCAGAGCCCCCGGAACTGGGGGATGTCGGGCATCACGATGGTGTAGAGCGCGTTGGGGTCGGACATGCGCTGCAGCGTCTCGCCGAGCATGCCGATGAAGTAGTTCACGTTCATCGGCTGTGAGCTCCCGCCGCCCTTCACCTCGAACAGCCAGCGCTGGGTGCCCTTGAAGGCCTCTACGTCCACGCCGCGGTCCTTGCCCCACATCACCGTCACGCGCCAGCCGTCGGCCTCGAGGTAGTCCTTCACGTGCCGCTTGAGGCAGTCCTCGGCCGGCCACACGTGCACCTGCGCGGCAGGCGACTGAGCGCCGACCGCGACGACGGCTCCACCTACGTCAAGGCTGCGGCGAACGGCTCCGCCCGTGCCCCCTGGTTCCGGGGAACTTCGTCGGAGAGCCATACCTGCCGTGGGGGAGGGTGCTGTCGGCCGCGGTGCGACATCAGACTTTGCCGGACCAAGTCTTCTCGTTGCGGGAATTCTGCCCGGATAGTTGCCGATCAACCCGTCCGCCCGTTCGCTGCGCGTCAGGGCTCCGGCTGCCGCCAACTGCCGGGCGACCTGGTTCACGCCCTGCGGAGGTTCGGGGCGCCCGAGCAGGCGGTCGGCGATCTCCCGGTCGGTGAGTCCCGGGACTTCCGTGACGAGGGTGAGCACGCGGTCCTTCAAGGTGGGTCGAGACATGCGCCTCCTGCAGGCCAGAACGTTGACGCGGTGCCGCCAGCATAATCCGCGGTCGCACCACGGGTGCGTCCCAGCGGGTCACGGCCATGCCGATGACTGTCAGACGCGCGCGTCCATGCACGTCTGACTCGTATCGGCGGTCAAACGCGGGAACTCACGGGAGGTGACGGCACGCATGTGGCTCTTCACGACGTACGGCTTCTATTCGGTGGTGTGCGCGCGGGAGGACGACGGCCGCCACGGCCGGCCCGTCGATCCCTCACGCGTGATGGTGCGGGCCCGCGTGGCGGGGCACCTCGAGGCGCTGAAGGCACGGTTCCCCGAGGCGCTGGGCGCGTGCCCCATCGAGGAGTCGACGACGGCCGACTACGCCTGCCGCATCTTCGTCGACAAGGCCACGTGGGCCGCCGTCGCGCAGCAACTGGCCGACGAGATCGACTACGACAACTTCAAGAGCGCCGTCGCGCGGCGAGGGCGCACCGGCCGTCGGTACGAGGCCGCACTGCACGACGTGTGGACGGTCATGGCTGCTCTGCAGCGCTGAAGCGCCTGTCGACATCGCATGGCCCCGACTCGAGCAGCTTTGCGCACGTGAGATCAGTGGACCAGCCGGCGCCTGGACGTCGGCAGTTAGACTCTGTTCGAACGCGAGTAGAAATCCCTGGGAGGTCATCGCGTGGACGTGATGCCGTCGTTTCTGGAAGTGATCGACCAGGCGGGTAGGCGGGTGAGCCGTCGCCTGGAGCGCGTGCGCCAGACGTCTTGGAGCGAAACCGATTGGGATCGGATCATTGTCGAGAACACCGATCTGCTCGCGTCAGCTCTGCGTACCGCGGGGGCGATTGCCGCGAACTCCGAACTACGTTTGCTCGGCACTCAGATCGACAACATCGACGTCGTCTTGGCGGAGGTGTCCCGAGACCCTGACCACTCCGAGGTGCGACGCCTCGTCCTGGTCGAGGACAAGTTGCTCCGGAACTCGGAAGCGAGACGGAGTGTGTTGGGGCAGATTGTCGACTACTCGCGTGTCGCGCAGGATGACTGGCCTTCGGCCAACCTCGCCGAGAAGTTCGGCTCCACTCCCGCCGACCGGCAGTGGGTGCAGGCGCGCGATGAGCAGTTTCGACAGATCGCGCGAACGGGTGACTTTCTGCTCATCATCATGGGGGATGGCATTGATGACGGGATGGCTCGCCTTGCGCGCCGCTTTGCCGGCCACGACAACCCCTTGACGCTGGCCGAACTGGCGCTGGTGTCCATGCCCCTTTACCAGTTGGACGACCAATACCTGCTGGTCCCGCATGTCGTCAGTGCGGTCCTTGGGGCCAAGCGGGAACTCACGGTCCGCGTCGTCGTGCAGGACCACCTTGGGCGGCCGGTGCCCGCCGATGTAGCGGAAGCCTTGCCGGATAGGGCGGAGCAGAGGGGCATCGTAGTACGCGACGAGGTCGTCGCGTTTCTTCGGGCCGTCGCCGAGCGCGTCCGGGGCATCCTTCCGGGTGTAGCGGGTACGAAAGTGCCGCGCAAGAGCCTCGACTTCTTGCAGACAGCACCCGACCGGTCGTCGGCCGCAGTCAAAGTGCACTTTGGCGGCTTCCAAAAAGACATCTGGAGCCCCATCGAAGTGGGCATCAGTCTAATTGCTCCGGACGTAGGCGCTCGAGATCAGTGGGTCGAGCGCTTCAAGGCTCGGCGGGGTGGTTTGGGGGATCTCACGATACGTATCGCTGGTCCCAGGAGCGTTGAGCTTCTGACGTTGTTCGACTGGAAGACCCCGACTGACCTTACGCCTGCGTTGGAGGAGGCAGTCGCGAATGCCTTCGCAAGCCACGCCCGGGTGCTCAAGGAGATCATGGAGGAGATGGCGGGTAGCGGTCTTGGGGATGGGTGAACGGCGACAATGCCAGACATCGTGAGGGACGCTCGTACTTAGGGAATCGGTGGGTGAATGCTCCACGACATCATCGGTGACATCCACGGCCACTCCGGCAAGCTCGAAGCGCTGCTGCGTCGCCTGGGCTACCGCGAAACCATGGGCACGTGGCGGCACCCCGATCGGACGGCCATCTTCGTGGGCGACTTCGTGGACGGTGGTCCTCAGCAGCTCCGCACCCTGCGAACGGTCCGTCGCATGGTAGGCGAGGGCGCCGCGCTGGCCGTCATGGGCAATCACGAGTTCAATGCCATCGCCTGGCATACACCCGACCCGCGTCGGCCCGGTGAGTTCCTTCACCCGCACGAGGGTGAGAGGGGAGCGAGGAAGCGGACAGTCCACGCGGCGTTTCTCGCCGAGGTGGAGCACGACCCCCCGCTGCACGCCGAACTCGTCGACTGGTTCCTCACGCTCCCGCTCTGGCTCGACCTGCCCGGTCTCCGCGTCGTCCACGCCTGCTGGCATGCGCGGTTCATGGCCTGGCTGGCGCCACACCTGCACGAGGGGCAGTTGCTGACGCGCGAGCTGATGGTGGCCGCCACCGACAAGCCCAAGACCCGGGAAGAGCGTGACGATGCCACGCCGAGCGTGTTCAAGGCCGTCGAGGCGATCACCAAGGGCATCGAGGCAGAACTTCCGGAGGGGCACTCGATCGTGGACTACTATCGCCTCGTTCGCACTCGCGTTCGCGTGCGGTGGTGGGACGCCGGGGCCGCCACGTACCGGACCTCCGCGATGCTGCCACCTGCGCAGCGCGACGTCCTACCAGATATCGCACTGCCGGCCCATGCCCGACTCGATCTGGAACCGGGCCCACCGCTGTTCTTCGGCCACTACCGGCTGATGGACGAACCCGCATTGCAGTCGGCTTCGCTCACCTGCCTGGACCACGGCGGCGCAACGGGCGCTCCCCTCGTGGCCTACCGATTCGAGGGGGAGCCGGAACTCCGCCACGACCACCTCGTGTGGGTGGAATGATGACGGCGCAGCGGACTCGGAGCCCCGGCTGCTGTACGCCTCGCTGTTCGCTCCGCGCACGGAATTCGTTGAACCTCACGAAGGCTCCCCGGAATGGGCGGCCCCGTCTCGAGCGGCTCTCGAGGCCGGGCATGCAGCGCGGTGGCTCCAGATCGG
>VFQN01006580.1_pt1 | contig 13117 bp, 17 predicted proteins | sample 3512371 | NCBI WGS metagenome assembly VFQN01 (sample SAMN10412370, study PRJNA504923) | tailings metagenome | isolation source: Replicate 2 from Balatoc abandoned mine | place: Philippines: Itogon, Benguet | collected 2017-08-28
CCCCTGCCAGCTGCGCCACATCCAGCTCCGCCTGTAGGGCAGCGGCTGCCTCCGCCAGCGCTGTGCGTGCTGCGGCGGGGAGGGGGCCCTCCAGTGTCCCTTCCGCCATGACCCGCTGCCACTGGTCCACATCGCCCCGCAGGTATGCCAGCAGGTGCTCCCGGCCAGCACGCCAGGCACAGACTGGGTATACCTGCACTGAGGCATTTCCCAGACGCCGTGCGGACATTCCGTCCCGCTGATATGCCCCGTCGGTCCATGATAACCTCTCTGACCGCTGGTTCCGGCTTTGCTCCTCAGCTGGTGCAGTGCTGCCCAGGGGTGGAGTGCTGCCCCTCGTGCTGCCACCTGGCCACCGCTGCTGCAGAGTCTGGGCGGATGCACTCGCGGCGCAGGTACAAGTAGCGTTGTCTTGCACCCCAAGACGGCACGGAGCAACGTGTTGTACCTTGGGTGTGAGCGTGCGTGACGAACGTAGGTGCGCCGTGCACACGGGTAGGGCGGCCACACCAAGGCCACTCGGGGGGCGGCCACACCCCCGCCAGGGAGCTCCCTTGACCGCACCCTGGATCCAATACCGGACCGTGGGCCACCCAAACAGAATAGAAGGAGGCCTCCTTAGCTCTGGTATGCATATACAAATTCTGTATATTATTACGATGTCACGTTTCACCCAAGGAAGCTCACGTACGTGCATTAGTGTCGAACAAAGGTAAGGGACAACGTAGGCATGAAGGCTGAGTTTTTATGTCTATGTACATGTTGAATGACACGCGCAGCGCCTGTTGGATCCTACCTGCCTATCGCCCGTACGCCCGCGTTGAAATTTGACGTTGAACTCTAGGTGACTTGCGGCACTTTGGCAGCACTGCATATGCTGCCTTCTGCGCCTGCTTCTGTATGACAACTCCAAACAGTCTTGGGTTGTCCCGGCTCAGGCGTTGAGCATGCAGCGACGATCGTGCTGGTTCACCACGGACTCGTTGGTATAAGCAGTAGCGCTGCACACGTATGCCACAGTGTAACTCATCTATATCACGCCTTTTGGAGGCGAGGCCGCACTCAAACACCGTCTGTGTCGCGCAACCTTGAGATAATGGCGAAACTGGGCATTCTGTGTCTTCTGGTACATACTACGCTCCTGCTCGGGCTGAACCCTGCCAGCATAGACGGTGAGCCGACTACAGCTGTTCGCCGGCCATCGGCGTTGGTTGCTCCGCGGCGGCATCGGTCCAAGCAGCCGTCACTTGTTGGCCGTCATGTCTATTAATGCTGCGGGAGGCCTGCCAGTGCGGTGTTAGCCTGGGGAGCTGCCTGCGACGGGACCACATACCGCTGTTGTGACACCCGGGAGCCACCAACACCTGCACCTGTGACACCCCGCCTCTTGCACTTTGCCCCCGCGCAGCCTCCAGCCGTCCCCCGAGGCCGCCCCCTGTGGAACGCCCCCCGAGGCCGCCTCCCCTGCGGGGCAGAAGCCCATCGCACCGCCGCACGCCCACACGGAAACCCCCCGCCCCACGGTACGGCATGGACAAAATAGCAGGGCGCGAACGCTCGTGTGCCCGTGCTATGCTACCCACACATATGCAATGCGCATGTGGCAAATCGGGCCGACTCCGCCTTGTACTTTGCTTACAACAAGAGCTCCATGGGGTTACGTGACACGCTGTACACACGTCGCTGGAGCCTGGCAGGCAGGCGCAGTCCATGAGCATGGCTGGGTGGTCCTCTCTTAGGTCATGTGTTGAGGAACCTCATACCGCACAGCGAAGCCCCTGCCCTTGCCCTGCGCGCCGCCTGCCCTGTTGCTCACCCAGGCCCCCCAGACCGCCCCCCTCTCCGCCCCGGCGGAAGCCCAGCCCGCCGCCCCCGCGACAGAGCCTGACAGACTCCCGGGGGGCCGCCGCAGCGGAGGAGGCCCTCCTGGGCCGCGTGCAAGGTGCGCTGCGTAGCATGCGCACTGCCCCTCCCCGTGCATAGAGGCCCCAGGCCAACAGCTGCACTGCGGGTGCAATGTTGCTCAGAGACGAAGGCCTGTGCGGCTGTCCATCCACGGCGGGCTTGCGGCCAGCGCCCCATGTCGGTTCCGCCAGCAGAATCGTATCACGCCGTGCCGGACTGGCAGAGCCAAGAGCATGGCGGCCGGTGCGGCATCGGGCTGCGCAGAGAGCGGTCGGATGGTGCCGACATGCCCGCCGGCACGCTACCCACACCACTCACCACGCCAGCGCAGTGAGGCGCACTGCCACTCACCTACCCGCCACCGTGTGCTGCGTGTCCTCCTCCGCTGCTAAACGTCTACATCTCACCAGCAATCCCGCGCGGCCTTCCCCTGGTTAACCTTGGGTGCCTTCCCTCTGTTGCCATGCTCTCCGATCACGCAGGCGGCGGCTGCCCCGACGCGGCCGCCGTGCTGGACGCACACAACACGTACCGCGCCTGGCACGGGGCGGCGGCCCTGCAGTGGGACGAGGACCTGGCGGAGGAGGCGCAGGAGTTTGCGCAGGAGCTGGCCAGGGGGGGCTGCCTTATACGGCACGACAAGGACGCGTACGAGGAGTTCGGGGAGAACGTGTACGGCACGGGGGGCTTCCCGGCGCCCGACAGGAGCTGCAAGGTGGCGGCGGACGTGTGGTACGGGGTGAGTGGGGGCGGGCGGGGGTGCAGGGGGAAGGCCTTAGCTGCCGCCGGGGGCGGGGTGGAGGGCCCAATGGTGAAATAGGGGTGGTTGGGGCCGAGTGGGCGGCGTGGTCCTGGTGCTGGATGCAGGGCGGCGGAGGCCCGAGTGCCGCGCGGGGCTCTGCGATACGGAGTGGAGCTGGTGGTCGTGCGTTGCGCGGTGCGCTCAACATGCGCGGGGCGACTGGCGCAAGGCCGCTGATGGTTGTTGGTTGTGGAGACCAGAGGGCGTGGATGACTTTGAATCGCCTGGTCGGCAAGCCGCGAAGGTAGCTGGCTCCGTCCGCTGCTTGTGCAGCCATGGTCGCAGCACCAGCGCCTGCACACCTCCCACGAGCCGCACACTCCACAATCCCCATCCTAGGCAGCCTGGCGCTTTTCCGTCCCTGCCCTTCCCCCAAAACATCCCTCGTTTCCATACTGGCACAGTCTTGAATAGCAGCGTCCCTTGTCCTCGCAGGAGGTGTTGCGCTACGACTTCAACTCGCGGAACCCCGCCGCCGACGCGCTGGCTCGGGACGTGCTTCACTTCACCGCCATGGTGTGGGGGGCCACCACCCGCGTGGGCTGCGGCCTGGGCTACAACGACGCCATGCCCATCAAGGTGCTGCCGGGCATGTACGGAGGGTGCAAGGTGGTGGTGTGCAGGTGAGTTCTGGGGGGGGGGCCGACAGCGTGCCGCAGGGTGAGGGTCAGAAGGGAGGTGGGATAGGGAGTGCAGGGAGGCACACAGCGTGGGAAGGGAGAGGAGGCGGTCGGGTGGACGGTACACGCTACGGCCTGCGTCTTGTGCAGTACGAGCGGATGAGCCCTTTTTTGGGCGCGGGGCGGACGGGGCTGGGTGGGGCAGCGGAGGGCCGGGCCAAGGGGAGCAGGAGCTACTGCGAGGTTCATTGGGGCCTTTGGGGGTTACAAGGTTGTGGACCAGCAGCCCGAAACACGTGCTGGAGTGGCGCGGGCGGGGCGCATGGCTGCACCGCAGGCATGCACGGAGCGAGGGGCAGGGCCATCGTTCCCAGGTGCTGGTTGTCGTGGGGTGATGCCGGAGCCTGTGGGGCGGTTACATAGGGGCGACAGCTAGCTGCGTTCTGTGTGGATGCTGTGTGGGCTGTCGGGCGTGTGAGGACGGTCGCGTTAGTGAGTTTGGACGGGACGACGTAGGGCACAGGAAGACGCACGAGCGCGGGGCTCTCAGTGCTTGTAGCTGTCTCCCTGGTGTGCATTTTTAACCCGTCTTGCGGCGTGGACTGAGGCACGCGGATGTGCCTCGCAGCAAGTTGCTCCGTGCCCTGCTATCACGCTCAGTTTCCCTCCCTGCTGGTGCAGCACCAAGCGCCCTGACCGCCAGCTGCATACTCGCACGTTGCCCCGTAGGTACAATCCCATGGGCAACCAACCGTCGAACGCGGCATTCTCGGTGAACGGTGAGGCGTGCAAGGTCATGAAGTTTGTCACGTTAAGCTGTCTGATGCCTTTTAGTGTGTAGAACCAACAGTGCATACCGGTAGCATCCAATACATCCAGCCTGCATTGCATCTCAGGCATGGAGCCATCCCGGTGGTGGGGCTTGCATGGCCGGTTGTTGCAGGTGCCTTCCCCAGGCCCAGCTGTTGACACGCGGGGCCCGTTCACGTGGCCCTGCAACGTTTGCCAGTCTCACTTGGCCCGCGTTCTGCTGCCGCTCGTCGCCCCTCAACCTCCCTCTTGCCCTCCCCTCCACCGCCTGCTGCAGTCCTTCCACGGGAGTAGCACCAGCGGCCCATGGGACGGCAGAGCCCCACGCCCGTACGGTGTGGGCCGTCAGCACCGGCATGCCCCGCAGCCCGGGTGCACCACCGCTGTGCGCAGCTGGCCGCTCCCCAGGGGACGCCCCGCCGCCAAGCTCCGGCACTGGCGCTGCCCCACGGCGCCACTGGCGGTAGCGGCCGTCCGTTGCCAAGGAGCTGCAGGTCGGCCGCATGGAAGGCGCCTGCTACGCCAGGGTACGGTCTCATCTGCTGCATGAGGCTCTGTGCAGCACTGCCCCACTGCCAGGCGCCGGCGCTGCAGCTGCTGGGCGCCGCCGTGTGGTGCGTGTGCGTGTGCACGGGGGCGTGCCCAGGGCCGCTGCAGCGCCACAGCGGCAGGGCAGGGGCGTGGTGCAGCCTCAGGCTGCGCCATTTTGCTGAAACCCGCAATGCAGAGCGGCCAGTGGACACATAGGCGGTTGCACTCGAGGAGAGAGAAAGTATTGATGTTCCCTAGGGGGCAACTGTTCGATGCCAGGGGTTGTGCGCGAGCGGGCTGGCCGGGAGCAGTGGAAGTCATATGTGGCAGCGTCAAGGTACACCACGTCGACTGCGCTGCGTTGGCTGCCACGGCTCTACGTCAGCTGATGGTATTGCTGGCATGTGGTTTAGCTCGTTCCTGTTCGCGTGTTTGATTGGGGTAAAACCGTGGAGTGGGGTGGGGCATGTGTACGAAGAAATTTTAGGCTAAGCATGTGGCATGGCCACTGTCAAGCACGTGTGTTGCTGCCTGGCGTGCCATGGCGTTGCGTTACCGCAACGGGGGATATGACTGCAGGTGTAGTAGACAATTGATCAATTTTGTCAGCGGCCTGCCAAAGACCGAGTTGGGGAACGTGCGAGCGTCTTCGTGAAGGGACAGAGCGGGCGTTGGGTTAGCTGCGGGCGCGTGTGGGGGTTTAGGGTTTAGGGCTGATGACCGGTAGTATCTGTTGGTGCGCAAGCGGCACAAGGTGCCTCAGTCATAGATGCGAGAACACTGCTAATGCTCCTCCGTTAGTTGGTTTACCTTGCGTACACGGGTTGCCGTGTTGGAGATACGCAGAAAGGAGACTGCCTGCCGCACATGCTCTACTGCGCAAACTCAATTGTGCGTGCATCGGGCCAGTCAGCGTGCGCATACGGCGCAGGGCTTCCGTATGCGCACACAATAACACCTGGCAACCCCGAGCGTGTGATACGAGGTGGTGTGCAGGCTGTTTCGGGTCTTATCTCATGGTTTGCAGAGTGAGTTACGCAAGGCCACAAGCTTGATTGCGTCCGGGTGGGCGCCAAAGATTACTGTCTAGAGTTGCGTATGGTTGGGACAGACATGTTGAGTGCAGGTACATATTTGTCTGGTTCGTGTCGTTGCAATTGCATGGCGCATATGCGGGGGTGTGGCTTAGCCGTAGGACCTAGGACAAGTGGTCTCAGAGACCGTATTGCTTGCTTTTGCACTGGAGTGGTTACCGTAGTAACGGTGAACGGAAGTCCGTTTGTGGGGCGTCGGAGCGTCGGAAGGGCCAACCACACCACCGGTTTGCTGCGACACACTGCCGCATCCACTGCGTGCGCGTGGCGCGCTAGAATGCTTGCTGTAGCGGCTTAGCCCATAGATGTAGCCTAGCTTAAGTTATCAGCTTGCGGAGAGCAGGCTTAAGTTAAGACTTACTTGGGACGTATCTTGTGGATCATCGGAGCGCTGATGGGGCGCCTGCTGTAGGGGTTGAGGGAACAAGTGGGAACAGTTGTGAGACGCCATTATTATGTAGGTTTGGGCTTGGTAAAGGTATCCGGTGTTAGGGTGTTGCAAGCATTGGCTGAGGCTTGCCAGTGTTCGCCATTCCTGGGTTTGCCTCGTGTTGTTGGGGGGCACAGGGCGCCAGGGAAAGGTGCCGGTAGCAAGCGGAGGATCTTGAGCTGCAACCTGCTTGTTCCTTGGCATGGATGCCATGAAACTTTTTGTACCTACTGTATGTGGTTGTGCCCTGCTGACCCCTTACAAGCCAAGGCATCGAGCGCGCACGGTGCAGCAGGCAGGCTGCTACCAGCACCCTCATCCTCAGCGGTGCGGGCTGAACCGGCCCTGCGCGTACGCATACAGGGAGCACCGTAGAGAACTACGCCGCAGCGCATAGGATGGAGCCACCATGCCTCCCCTGGTTGGCACCTTGCGCTCGTTCTTGCGCGCGGTGCGGATGCTATGGGCGTTGCCTATGCACACACGTGATAGTCATATGCTGCAAAATGCTGCCACCACCCGCTCAATGCCGCTGGCCACGGCACACTTACCCCAGACACTCATCTTATCAACCCAGTATTTCATTCAGCAGCTGTGCTGAGTTGCACTGAGTAGCAACGCCCAGGTGATGGGCAGGGGAGGAAGACGGCCTGTCCCTGTCTCCACCAGGGGTACGCGGTGGGGTGCGCCACGCCCTGCTTCCGCTGACAGAGCGGTCTGAGAGGCACGCCCCTGGCACGCCAAGCTGCCGAGCATCAGCTGCAGATCGGCTTCATCCATATCAGCACGATGTCGGACACACCTTGTTCCATGGCCGGACACCACAGCTTCAGGGGTCGCCCTGCTGGTCGCTGGAAGGTGGAAGCTGGGCGCAGGCTAGGCGCTTCAGTTTTCGGGTTTTGGCGGGAGTGCATGCCTTGCTGTCTTGTAAACGAGCTTAGCCAGATATTTGTAGATCACAAACTTGCATAACATTTGTGTTTCAGCTCTACGCTGTATGCAGGGTCGACACTTCGCCTTCTCACCGCCCCACAGGTGAGCGAGCCCTACCTGCCAAACCTACCTCGCCTCCCTTACCCCATACTGCCTATCGCGCAGCCTGCACTTAATGACCCGCTGGCGCACTTGATCTCTGCCTGAAAAAGGTATGCGTTGGCAAAAAGGTCAGGCGTGGAGGCCCAGCAGTCATGCCACATGTATGCAGCTTTGAACCCATGTCAGCCAGAGCGGCACAGGGGGTTCTTTCCATGTTTGCAGCCAGGAAGGCAACTACGCAAAATCCGGAACCATTACAGTCTTATCTGTAGTTGCGTGCATGACTACAGGCCAACGTTGTGGCGATTCCGCAGGTGCGTCAACTTTATTCCCTCCGTACCCGGGTTCCAGAGCGAGCGGGGAGGCCTGAGGCAGGCCCCGATCCAACGCGGCCTGCAAGGCCACCGACGAAAAGCAAATTCCAGCGCTGATGGACAACAGAAGGCCACTGCTTGCGCTGTTCGGGCAGAAGCTCTTCGGTCCTGCAGATTGTAGCCGTTATCAGTACATGGAATGTGAAGTTGTCACCGGAAGGATCCGTGATCAGAATCCACGTGAACCGCAGCGTACAGGACCAAGAGACTCATGCAGGGGGCTCTGTATGGGAAGTGCGTGAGTATTGACATCTACTGAACGCGTCCCTTCAGGGCACGTGGGGTCACCAAGGAAAGCGCGCGCCTGTGTTGTCCCGTTCTGGATTCCAGGTACAGCAGACTACTGTGTGACAACAGTTCATTAGATAAATTTTATTAGATCAGCGCGATCTACATAACTGGTATCTCGCTGACGCTTGCCCTGCCTGCTGTTTGGATCACACCTTCACTGTCTGCCTGCCGTTGGGGTACCGTACAGGTTCTCCGTCGACTTTTTGAAAGGGGCCTGACCCTCTCTGTTTACATATCGACCGCTGTATGTGCCAAGTACCTAGTTATGGCACGTTTGTGCACGCACTGTGTATGTTAGCGTAGCAGACGGACAAGAGAAAGCCGGCTGTGTCCTCTTCCATTCTACTTGCTGAATGCACCTTAGAGTCTGGACTTGCATTATAACGGCGTGGAGGACACCAATATATCAAGACGCCAGCACGGCCATTCAGCTTGGACAGCCTCTGTCATCGTCGAAGCCAGCCTCCCCTTGATCACGGCTGACCTTACAGTGCAAGCAAGCATGGCTTCTTTATATGTAAAGGTCATGCTGCTGTTGCTGGTACTTGCTGCCCAGGAGGCCCGAGCAGGTGAGCCGGCAGGCTGGAGGCACAGCCCTTGACGCCGCGTATCATTAGCCTTAGATTATAAAGTTATTCCCACATCACTACGTATGGCTGGCGTGCCAGTGCGGGCCTGTGCGTGTTTTGCTGATTGCCTGCTGGCCTTTCGGCTTTGGGCGAGATTAGCGATTTGCGCGTCCAATTTGAGGCTGACCTGGTAACTGGAGGCTATTGCACTGCGGGAGCGCTAACCAGTATGGCATACCTCACTTGTTCGCACCCCACAGGTAACGGCCATGCCCCTTCGACTCGGCGCTCGACTTCCCTACGAGAGCAGGAATCGCTTGACGAGCTTGTGATCAGCCGGCGAGATGCACTCAGCACGGATGCGCTTGGGATGGCTGATGAGGCCGAGGGCGCAGCTTCACAGGCAACGTCGAAGCCCTTGCTTGAACGTCAGCCCGACTCGGACACTGATGTGCGGGAAGACCCGGCGTCCCTTCCCTCCTCATCCCACGGGCCAACAGCCGGCAAGGGCCGGACCGCCCGCGTCTCTAGGTGTGTGCACATGTTTAACGCGGCCGCTGAGTAGGGAAGAAAGTCAGTTTAGCCTTGTCTGTGGCGCTTGGGCGAATGTTGCCTAGGGTCTGTGCACGACGATCACCAGCACGCCCTACATCAGGCCCGACCCAACCTGCATGTCGCTGACGACCCTCTATCTCCAACCCCTCCCCCCCCCCTTGTGAATCCACTAGACATCTGTCCTCGGGCATCCCTCGCGCCCCCCGCTCTCCGCGTTCGCCACGGGAGCCGCGCGCCCCTCCCTCCCCCGACTCCCCCGACTCCCCCCGTGGCCCTCGCGCCCCCCGCTCCCCTCGCTCCGCCGCCGCCCCATCCTCCCCAATCACCCGCTCCCCCCGTTCCCCCCGCTCTCCCTGTACACCCTCCACCCCTCCCCCCCCTACCTCCCCCGACGCGCCCCGCTCCCCCCGTTCCCCCCGCTCTCCCTCCGCCCCTACCTCTCCCCCGTCTCCCCGCACGGTGCGCGAGGACACCCGCTCGGCGCGGGTCCCCGACATGCCCGACTACCCCAACTACCCCCGCTACCCCCGCGAGCCGCGTGCCCCCCGCTCCCCCTCCAGCCCCCAGAGGCCCCGCGGCCCGCGGGCGCCCCGCTCCCCCAGCTTCCCGGACCTTCCTCGGGAGCCGCGCGATCCCCGCGCCGCCTCCTCGCCGCCTCCGCTGACGGCCTCATCACGGAGCTCCCCCCCTCCCCCTCCTCCTTTCCTTGCTGGCGGTGGCGGCGGACGCATGGGTGAGTTGCATGAGGCTTGGGGCCCGGAAGAGTGCCTTTTGGGGCCTGCGCTCACCAAGGGCCCGGACAACAAGCTGTGCCAACGCTGTGGCAATGCGGGCAAGGGCCCTCTTGGCACTGCCGGCTCCTGTCATCGGGCTGCCCACCTGTGGCGCGGTTGACACGCCTGGCCCGCTCTCCCTCCCTCGCCGTGCAGGCGGCGGCTGTCCCGACGCACAGCAGATCTTCGACTCGCACAACATGTACCGGTCCTGGCACCAGGCCGAGCCCCTGGAGTGGGACAAGGACCTGGCGCGGGAGGCGCAGCAGTACGCGGAGCAGCTGGCCAGGGGGGGCTGCCTGCTCAAGCACTCGGGCGACGCGTTCAAGGAGTACGGCGAGAACATCTACGGCAACGGGGGCTACCCCAAGCCCGACGACACGTGCAAGGTCGCGGCAGACGTGTGGTACGGGGTGAGTAGGCACGGCGGGCAGGATGTGCAAGGTTCAGCCTAGTGTGCCTTGGCACAGCTGGGGTGCAAGGAGAGCATGGCGTAACCTTGTCCCTGCTGCTACAGCACGTTTTATCATACATGTCTTAAGGGCTGTTGAGTTGAGCGCAGTGCGCGAAGATGTAATGCTGTATTCTGGGGCCGTCCGTGCAGGAGTCTGCCAGCTACAACTTCAAGACGTCGACGCCGTACCAGGCCGCGCGCAGCAACCCGTACGACGTGCTTCACTTCACCGCCATGGTGTGGCGGGGGTCGGGCAGGGTGGGCTGCGGGCTGGGCTACAACGACGCCATGCCCATCAAGGTGCTGCCGGGCATGTACGGAGGGTGCAAGGTGGTGGTGTGCAGGTGAGGTGATGCACACGGAAGGCATGGCATGCAGCTCGCTTTGTCGGTTACCAGCTCGCTAGGCACCTTTGCGTCCTTGTAGTTGTGCGCTGACTGGTTTGCGGGCATGCAGGTAGCATGCTTGGTCCCTTGGTCCGCGTTGGCGGGAGGGTTTACGGCTGGACGCTGACGGTTGGCGGGAGGGCTTACGGCTGGACGCTAACGGTTGTTGCTGCGGTTCTTGCCCCCCAGGTACACGCCGGTTGGCAACCAAGCGTCGGACGAGGCTTTCCGGGCCAACGGTGAGTTCACGCCCCCTGTGCAGCGTCCCTATATGCCCTACGTCACCATGTTGGACCGGGTCACTACTGCTTCCTCCAACCTAACGGCTGCGTTGTAGACGACGGGTTTCATCATGCGGTCTCACTGACCTGCCTTTCCTTTCCCCACCTCCCTCACCCGCAGTGCTGCCTCGTCGCTGATTATCATGACCCTTGCGGGCTTCACGCCCAGCAGAGATGTTGGGCTAGCAGGCGGTTGCGTCTCGTTCATTGCGAAGGGGAGCCGCTTCATGGACAGGTCGGGACAGGTTGCGGGGCAGTCCTCGGCCCCTGCCTTCTTGCCTGGTGAGAGTACGGTACGCCAGGGATTTGCCCACGGCGTGAGAGCTTGTCGGAACAACGAACCTTAGCTGAGCTGATTGTGAGAAGAGTCCCAGTAATAGATACCTCGCGCCCAACGGCATTTTTGAGTCCGTAGAGCATCGACAGTTTAGCTGCCACGTGCGCATGGGCCCTAGCCCAGGCTGACGGCCTGCCCGTGCGCACCGGCAGTCTGACAATAACTTACACGAGCGACATGACAGCGACATGCATATTTTTTTTGAGTGGTTGGACCTACGTCGTTTCTGCGATGTGTGTGTTATCTAAGTGACTGACCCAATTGACCTGAGCTGTCGAGCTCTTTCGGCAGGCCGCGGCGCTTATTCATCGTTGTTAGTGCAGCTACTGTTGTAAGCGTTAGGCATGTGGGCATGTGCAGCACGAAAGTGCGTGCTTGCATGTGCGGCCATTGGTTGAGCGTGCGTGGGTGGTGACACGTTGACAGCCGCCTCCTTATCGGAGTGCGCTACCGTGGCTGCCGTGCTAAGTAGGGCTGTGGCTGCACCCGAGGGCGGATGGGCGCGCATGCGCTTGTGTCTTGTGGTGCTTTCAGCGTGACCTGCCTGCATGAACAAAGGCGTCGTGCGTGGCAGTGGTGGTGGTTGTGGCGGGGACTAGCGCAGCCTCCTTAGGGAGGTGCTGTGTACTACCTTGTGGCTTATTGCGTTGGGCATGAACTGGAAAACCATATCCTTGACCGTCACCGTGGGGATGTTTGCTCTTACGTGGCTGTGCGTGTGTAGTGGTGCGTGTGCAGCATGGGGCCGTGAGGCCAACTCGGGGCTGTGGGACGGTGCGTGGGACGGATGGGGCCTTGGAGGGGCGAATGGTCCGACAGATTCGCTCCAAGCTGTGTTGGATGGCTGACAGGTTTTGTGTTCCGCAAGCCTGAGCTCGTGACGCTGACTCAAGGGGCCCTAGGCTGATGTTGAGCCTGGCAATTGGGTCGGGGGCGTGCGCTGTTGCTGCTGGGCGCGCATGGGGCATACGCATGGTTTTGCACACTGGGTATTTTTGTACTGATGCTTGCGTTGTGCGCATGCAACACACGGAATGCGCACGGGAGGAGGGCGGGCGGTGCGCTGATGAACTGGCTGCGGTGCTTGGTGTTGTCGTGTGGGGTGTACACGGGTTGAGGGTAACGGGGTGACCAGTGTTACGGGAAGTGTCGGGATGTTGCTGCGGAGAGTGCAGGGAGGTACGGCCAAGAGGTGCGTGCTATGGTGCCGTTCGTCTGCGGAGGACGGACTGTGTTGAGGACTGGCGAGGGCACTGCTCGCCAGAATGCCAGCACGCCAGGCCTTGCCTGGCAATGGAGAGACGGTGCTGCGATGCCTGCAGCACGATGCAAGGCGTTTGCAACAGCATCGTTGTGGAGCGAGGTCTGGGTGATACGGTAGCTGGTTGTTCAGGGCGGTTCAGTTGAAGGTGGGGCTGCAGACGGGCACACGCCTGCTCGTAGTACGGCAACTGCAGTACCGTAGCTTGTAACGCCAGATAACGCCAAGACAAACAGTGCCAGGACCTCATCGGCACAGACAAAGGCATGGCTGGAGCCTGGGGTCTTTCCAGATGCCTTTCGGCTGTGAGGACCTCCAGCCGTTGTCAAGGCGAGCAAGGGATGGTAAACGGTGCGCCGCCTGCCCCGCAACCGCAGCAAGCAACCCACGGGCATGCATCACTCCATGCAGCAAGATACAAATCCGCTTTTAGCCTGACGAATATACAAATCCGCTTTTGGCCTAACCAATATACAAATCCGCTTTAAAGCAGACCCGAGAGAACAGATGCAGGGTACGGCAAGCATGGTGCGAGAACCCACACCATAACGGCTCTGTGGATGCGTCTTGGCGAGAAGCTATGTAGGGGTGGGACCAGGCTGTGGTAGG
>VFQN01006581.1_pt1 | contig 13116 bp, 12 predicted proteins | sample 3512371 | NCBI WGS metagenome assembly VFQN01 (sample SAMN10412370, study PRJNA504923) | tailings metagenome | isolation source: Replicate 2 from Balatoc abandoned mine | place: Philippines: Itogon, Benguet | collected 2017-08-28
CCTCCTAGCGCCGCCCCCCGGCTTTGCCTTGCACACTTGTTGCACTTTTTAGTCTACTACTCCTACAAGACTCACGGGCGGCGGCTCTTCTCCTCGATGCAGGTATGCATCGCATTTCACACGCGTGCGCACGCAACCGTCTGTCCCGCGTGGGCCGGGGGGCCACCCGACACAGCCGGTGTTATTCTCCATCAGTTAAGTCCTCACAGCGCAACCACAGCTCACAGCCGGAGCCGCCTCGATGTCCGCTGCCAGTCGATGGACATGCCACTTGCCTCGCCCTTTACTAGAACCTGCTTGCTACTTTGCTATTTTGTCCACGCAACTGCATACACTACACTGCACTGCTCATCAGCTGCAAGACCCTAACGTACCGGCACACGAACACGAGGAGACCACAGCACGCGCCATTGCACCTGGCTTGCCGTACAGAAATGCAAGGCCGAAACCAGCACTTGCCGGAAGCGCAACCCCGACCAGGGCCACATTTGTGTGAAGCATACCTTTTCAACACTCCGCTGCGACCTAGGACAACGAGTGTTGCATCTATCATGCCCTCGCACTATGCAAGCCTCGCAACCTGCAGCGTGCAGCATGCATCCATGCCACAGACCTCCAGGGCTTGGTCACGTGTACCTGAGCCCCATATAGCTGGGGGCCTTGGTCTCACGTGCCCTGCGTTTTCAACCAGAACATGATGCATGACGAACTAGTGTGGCTACCAAGAGATGTAGTACTACAATCAACAATGCCACCGACACGAGCAGCATCTCAGCTGCCCACCTTGCTTGCCACCAGCATACCGGTGCACAGCACAGCAGGTGGCGCCCCATGCTTCATGGAGCGCCACTTTCTGTGGGCATGCACGGGCCATGCATGCCCACTCCCTCCGTACACCCTGCTATACTACTGCCACCCTGGCCGCCCTGCCTGTGTGCAAGACGCACACCTCCGCTACCCTCGCTGGAAGCCGCCTCCCGGGTAGGAAGACAGGGCCATCAAGCACGCCTGCTACGGCACACTATTGTGCTATTACTGGTTGCAACGGCTTTACTGCTGCAGCTGCTGCACCTGTTGCTGCACGAGGAACGGGTCCTGCAGCGCGCGCGAGGCCGTGGGCCGCTTGGCCGGGTTAGGCTCCATGAGGAATTCCAGGAACGCCTGCAGCTCAGCGAAGCCGCCTTCCTCCATGGCAGCCAGCACCCTGCCGTGCCCCGAGCACCGCTGCAGAGACTTGCCCAGCGCGAACATGTCCATCTTGGAAGTTAGCGCAATCCGCTTTCCGGGCATGGCGGGCGCAGCCTGCGTGCAGCCGGGCGCCACGCGCCGGCACGCCTGCTGCGGTTGCTGCTGCTGCTTTTTCTTCTTTCCGCCCTCAGCCTGCACAATAACCTCGGGCGCCGCGTAGAGAGGAGTGCCCGCCCATTCGTTGCTCAGCAGCCGCCCGCTCGAGTCGGTGCGCGCTGCCAGGCCTAGGTCGACCAGCGCCACCTCGCCGCCGGGCGTGCGCAGCAGCAGGTTCTCAGGCTTAATGTCGCGGAGGCAGATGCCCCGGCGGTGGAAGTGGTCGAGGCCGCGCAGGCAGCCAATCGCGACGGTGCGGATGCGGTCCACGCTGAGGAAACCGCTGGCAGTCTGGGGTGCACAAAGGGCAAGGATGGGGATGCAAGGCGGGTCTTAAGAAGCGAATGTTGCGCATGGCAAGCCTGGGGTGGTGACTGGTATGCACCAGCAAAGCAGCTGGTCCGGTGCTTGCCGCAAAGACCCCAACACGCGGCAGCCCCCCCAGGAGCCAGGGTCCTCCCTGCACCCTTCCGTCCCTTCCCCCGCACCCACCACCTCTTCCTCCAGCGTCCCGCCCTCCATAAGCTCAAACAGCAGCTCGTGGTGTGCGTCCGTGGACCGCACGTCCAGCAGCTGCACCGCGTGCCGGCAGCCCTGCGCCACACGCAGCGCCGCCACCTCGTCAGCGAGCACCGTGGTGTGGGCAATGCCGGTCGGCATGCGCTTGCGTGCGGCGCGGAAGGGGGCGCCGCCCGGCGGCATGACCAGCACCAGCTCCACGAGGCCAAAGGCGCCCTGCAGCGCGAGGGGGGCACGAGGGAAGTGGGCAGCAGAGCAGCAACGAATTAGGTTGCTCAGGCCGAAAAACAGGCACAGTGGTTGCGTGCGCTTGCTGGTCGGGGGCACACCCGTGGGACACACCCGAAGATGGTACCGGGTGCATGGCGCCTCAGCGCCCAACTGTCATTGTCACCCTTGTGTGGACAAGGGTGCACGTGCCGCTAATGCCACACTGTGGCTCAACGAAAAGGCCCTATTGTTGCACAGGACGCACTAGGCCGCGCTAGGCCGCGCTGGTCCTGGCACAAGCGCTGCGCTGCTGTACAGCGAGCATGCACCGTGCATGGCTGTGTGCCAGCGAGCTGTATGCTGCCCACAGCCCACAGCCGTGCCTACCTGTCCCAGCCGCCGCTCTGCCACGCAGTTAGCAAGCCAGCTCCCGTCCATGGCGTCATTGCGCCAGATCTCGCGTGCAGCTGCTGGTGTAGGTGCTGGTGCAGGTACGGGTGTCCCATGCTGCGAGGCGGCCTGGGGCGGCCCCAGCGGAGCGGCAGATGCCGGGGCTGTGCTGCTCACGGCCGTGCCAAGAGGGCTACGGGTGTCCCGGGTGTCAGGTGCGGTGGAAAATGAGGGTAGCAGGCCGGCCAGCGGCATAGCAGAGCTGTGTGCGGAGGCAGACGAGGTCGGGGAGAGCTCCGGGGCTGAGCCTGGCGCGGCGGAGTTGTTATCGGAGGACGAGCGGCCTGAGCTGCTGAGAGCGGGCATGTGCTGGCAGTGCAGAAGAACGGGGCCTCGGGCCTGCGTGGAAGGCGCCAAGACGGCAGCAACGGGTCAGAGAGCGTGTCGCATGCGTGTTGTGTAGCACACAGGATGCACTTCCGCAAATGGAATGCCCAAAGCGAGGAAGAAGCATGCCGCAGCCCGCAGGTTCGCAGCGTGAGGTGCAAGCGACCGTCAGTTCAGAGCGACGACATGGCGGGGGACGACGTGTCAGCTGCCAGGGGACCGGCACTCCGGCAGGAATTGCCAGCTGGGGCCCGAGGTAAACGCATCCGTTGTGCTGGAAGCCTAGTTCAGGCGACAAGTCGTGTTGTCTGCTCCTGCTCCCCACCTGTTGTGTGAGCTGGAGAGCTACTGCATCGGCGATGGGCTTGCTTTTCGATTGCTGCCGAGCAGGGCACGGGCACCAGGAATGCCGACGCGATGTGCAGATGGCCCACGGGCAGAGAGCCTGTGCAGCGGAGGCAATTGTTGTATTGATAACGACGCGGCGTTGACATCAGCAGTCGACGCCCAACGCGTCCCCGCCCAGGACCTAGACACAGGTATGCAAGTGGCACCACCCTACCTTCGTGCAGAGAAGTAGCACACCTAGCGATAGAGAAAAGAGCCAAAGAAAGCCCAGGCCGCACACAGCCGCGAATGCCACAGCGAACCCAGCCAGCAGAAGAGGCGGACCGAGTAGGAAGCATAACATGATATTGGTGGTGGACAGAAGCGAGGATGACATGTTGTCAAGAGGTCGTTTGGCTGTGAAGGTGACGGCGGTTTACAACATGTTAGCGTCGGGCGGCACAAAATCCCGCTGCACCAAGAGCAAAGCGCTTTGAAGGTACAGTACTGCTTTAGTAACATATGTGCATGTATACGGGCTCCCTCCAAGGTCCAAGGTCCAGCAGTAGCGAAGCCACCGTACATCACGGATATGCACTCAAAAAGCATACAGCGCATAAGCAATCTGCACATCATCATTCGTTGTGATGCTGTGCCCTGACTGTCGGGCGCTTGCCTTGCCGGTCGCCGCTACCACCCTTGCTGCTGCCGCGCCAACTGACACTGCCGGATTTGCACAGATACCCTCCCCACCCCCGCCCCTCCGTGCACATAAACCGTGCAGTCCCAGCTCACACATACGACGTTCGCTTTCCCTTCTTCCCGTTCACGCTCCATCCATTGCACCTAGTCAAGATCACCCACGCTCTCTTGCTCCCTCCTCTCCTGATCCCCACCCTGATCTAACACTTCCTCCCTCCTGCTCCTACCGGTAACCCTGCAACTGCCCCTCTAAACTCCGTACTCGCCCACTAGGCTAACACACGCTGGCACGCACCAAACGACCGCAGCTAGGCCCACCCAACATAACCCTCGCCTGCCTGCTGCCACGCTGCCCTCAGCCGCACGTGTTGGGCCACACGCTTGGCCAGCCCGGCAGCAGCGCCCCGTACAGGGCACGCAGCAGCGCAGCCTGGTGCTGCAGCAGCGCCTGACCCTGGGGCAGCGTCATGCCTTGGGGCAGGTTCCCCTCTGAAGGCACGAACGGGCCTGGGGCCAACAGCGTTCCTAGGGGCAATAGCGCTCCCTGGGACGTCCCTTCCATAGGCGGCTGCTGCGGAGGCGGCACCAGCCCCTGACGCGGCAGCGTCCCCTGCGGCAGCGGCAACCCCAGAGGCACAGGCGCCCCATGAGGCTGCGTTCCGCCGAATGGGGCCGCGGCCGTCATCACCGCCACCGCCGCCTGCTGCCGCACGGCTGTCTGCGGCGCTGCGCATGAGGTGCATGAGGCGATGCCGCCTTGGGCGGGGAGCCCCGAGGCATGACTGGCGGGCTGCAGCAGGGGCAGGGCCAGGGGCTGGGTCCGCGGCAGAGGCCGCAGCAGGCGCCGGGACAGGGGCTGGTAGGAGGTTCGGGGTTGCGGCTGAGATGTGGCCTGTAGCTGGGGCTGCAAAGGGGGCGGGGGCGGCTGGTCCCCAGGCACGGCCGCTGCACACACAGCTTCTGCGGGCGGGTGGTTGGCCTCAAGTGAGGCAGCGCTGGCCTGTTGCTCCGCCGCCGCCCCACGACCCGCTGCCGTACGCTGCCTTTTGAGCGGACGTGGCCGCGCGTCCTTGGCCCCTGCAGCCGCAAAAAGGGCTCCCCCGCCTGCAACGTGCAATGACGTTCCGTTGCCGCCAAGCCCAGAAGCGTTTCGCAGCAGCTCCGCCCCCGGTTGCGAGTGCGCCTGCTGCTCCGCTTCCCCCTCCTCCTCCTCTCCCGCCTCCGACTCCACCTCCGTCTCCACCTCCGACTCCGGCGGCCGCTTAGTGCGCCTTGCTGCAGGCTTCTGCGCGGCAGGGTTGCATCATGACGCAGCGAAGTCAAGGGCATGCGAGAAGCTTGTTGGGCAGCTTTTCAGGACACCTTCTCCATGCGCACAACACTATCCGGGCTGCTAGCAAGTGTTGGTGTCTAGACGTCAAGCCCTGCACAGTTGGCCCTCACCTTGGCTCTGCCTTTCGCCTTGGTGTTGCTCCGCTGTCCCGCGCAAAGCTCCCTCTCGGAGCAAAGCGGGTTACCCCACTGCGCTTGGAACTCGTCCCACAGCCGCCCCACTGAACGCAGCTGCTCCGCCAGGCCGTCGGCCGGCAGGCAGACTGTGCACTCGAGCACCTGTCACAGTATAGGACGAGTAATTGCATTAGTTGGTCCATTATCCATGTGGCAGAACTTACCGCACGGCCTCCTGGTTTCCAGCCAACCCAAGCACGACGAGACGGCGTTGCAGCCGCACTTGCATAACGGGTGTGTCTAGCGACACCCCCGAGGGCTATACACACACACACCGCGCACCTTGCAGGCGCAGGCGTCCAGGCCCTTGCTGGCGGTGCATAGGGTGCCGTGCGGCAGCGCCACCGCCCTCACTCCACCCTCCGGCGCCTCCCGCCCAAGCGTCGCCGCCGCCCGCCGCACGGCCTCCACTGCCGCCTCCACCTCGTCTGCCCCTGCCCCGTCCCAGCGCAACAGCACGCCACCGCCCCCCGGCAGCACCCCGTACTCCCGATGCTTCAGCGTCCCTCCCCCAGATCGCGACAGGCCCGCAAGAGCGGCCCTGAGAGCCGCTGCCCCTTCAGGGTGACTGTGCGCAGCCAGGCCAGATACCCCCGGGCCGCTGAGCAGCACCACGTCTCCCTTGCCGCATCCCACATTCCACCACCACCGCGCGATGCCGTACGCGCTGCTTGACTTGTTACCCTCCCCCCACAATCGGCGCCAGGCAAGGTTAGTGGCCTGTGTCCGTCCGCCCTTGAGCGCCTGCACGGTTGGGTACTCTGACGAACGAGCCCGTGCCTCCATCACCTCCACGACCCCCACCGACAGGTCTTCCAGCGTGGGGAGCAGCGGCGCGGCCGCGGCCGCGTTTCCCTCTCCCGGTGAGGCCTCCCCGATGCACTCCCCGCCGCTGCTAGGCTGGTGCTGCAGTCCCGGTCCGCCGTCGCCGCTGCTGCCGCCCTGAGGTTCCGAAACCGGCAGCTGCAAGGAGTAGGAAGAGCCGTTGCTGCGGCCCTCCCTAAGGGTAAGGCGCACGTAGTATGGCCAGACGCGCAGGCCCAGCAGGAACTCGGCCGTGTCACCGCTGAGGGAGTTGATGACCAGGGTGTCGCACTTCACGCTTTCGGCTTTGGCCAGCAGTGAGCGCATGGGCCCTAACCCACAGTGCCGGCTGCGCACCGACGGTAGCTGGAGGAGGGTGAGGCGTGCGGCCTGTGGCAGGCCGCGGGGCCACGCGCTGAGCGCAGCTACCGCTCTACCGATGTCCTCCTCCGGGCCTCCGAGCACCAGCTCACGCGTTGCCTGCACAATGGGGGTGGTGGTTGCCGTGTTGGGCACCGTAACAACTGTAAGACCGAGGCCCCCAGCGGGCGCCCGGCCAAACGTGACAGCGGCAATGTCCAGAAAAGGTGCAAGGCGCATATGGGAACTGGAGCAGGCCTCTGGGGTGGCGAAAGGGTGCGATTTGGGGTAGCAATTACATGTTGCGTTCATTCTGCGCCATGGCACCAGCAGCACCCAAAGCATCCACCTTTCCTTTCTGTTGGTCTGCGCGACGGGGACGGCGTAATGGTTGGCGGCTTTGCTCAAATGACGCCATTCCGCTGTGTAGGTGTGTGTGCATTATTGACCATCGCTGGGCGCATTTGCAGACACCGGTCCCGTCCGCACCACATGGTCCCGTTTGCACCACAGCACTGTGTAAGAGCTGCCCCATTTGCCAAGTGCAACAATACTCCTGTCACAAGCTGGTCCAGCGACCCACCTGGCCGCTCGCGTCTTGCCCAAACCTCAGTGTTGCCTTATAAGTGTGCGTGGTGCACAGGCTGGTGATGGTGTCGGGCAGGGACTCCAAAAGGCGCTCTGTCGCCTCACGGAACTCTTCCCTGGCACAGCCAACATGTGTGTCCTGATAATGGAAGCCAACGTGCCGCAAAGGCACGAGACGAAGCGACTCGGCGGCCGCTGCCGCGTGCCTGAGACCGCCAATCCCATACACTTGCAGGCGGCGGAGGTTCTGCGGCAGGCCGGCGAATATGCATGGGTACAGGGCGGCTACACCAAGAAACCAACGCAGGGTGTGCGGTGCGGTAGTCGCGGTCAAGCCACGTACGTGGACAGCATTGCACGGTGCGCAAAGGGGCACACTGTCTGGAGCTGCCGCAAAACAGCAGGTGCACCAGGTAGTCCCCACCTTGTGTGCCTCCAGGCCCGGAAGCTGCTCCTTCTGGATCGTCAGCTCGGCCAGCTGCAAAGCTGCAAGGGCCTTGTGGCCCGCCCTTGTGTCGTGGAGGGTTCGCAACTTGTAGCTGGTGCCCAGCTGCCCCATGTGTAGATGCACCAGCAGGGAGCAGCTGCCCCCTCCCCCGTCCCCCGAGCTGGCCCCAGCTCCGCCGCTGCCTGCGGCAGCTGCTGAGCTGCTGTCGTCTGACAGGCCGCTGCCATCCGCCGCGAACCCGCCGTCAGGTGCGGATCTGTCGCTGGAGTTTGCAGCAGCAGCAGCAACAGCACCGGGCTGCATCTCGAGGCCGCCACCGTTGTGCCCGTTCGTGCTGCTGGCACGTGCGGCAGCAGGCGGCGCTGCATTGAACACCGCACACAGCTGCGTGCACAAGGCCTCGAAGGCGGTGAATACTCCCACGAGGGTGAGCCTCTGGAGGCGGCGCAGGGACTCGGCCGGCTGCCCCTTCAGCGGCGCCAGCAGCAGGGAAGGCGGGTGCACGCCGGGACTCCAGCCCAGTTGCAGATCGCAGCTCGGCGGCTCCTCTGGAAAGAGCTCAGCATGATGAGGGGACCCGGACGTTTGCTTTCTGCGCCATTCCGCGTCGATGCTCAGGGTGAGGCTGTGCACGCTGGAGAAGCGCGACAGGCACGGGGCCGGGCCCTGCGGGCCCCTGATCCGCACGTTAAGCCGCAGGCTCTGCAGCCCGTCATCGACCGCCCGTTGGAGCGTCTTGCAGCTGAGGCGGGCGGCAGGGAGGCAAGTTTGGCTGTCGCAGGCCGAGTCGCCCCCTTGCGTCAGGGCAGCCACCAGGCTGCGGCGTGCGCACATGGACAGCTGCTGCAGCACGCGCTCCGGGTGCTGCCACCACAATCATGGCCAGCCGGCGTGCGGTGTGCTACTGCAGCATCCTCGCTTGAAGGGTTGGCCGCCTGGCCGGTAACCGCCGACGTCATTGCGCTCCCGTGCGTGTTTCAGTGCCTGCCGGGAATGCACAGTGTTTCGTACAGCTTGGCTTAGGGGAGTCAGGGCTAGGGGTAGGGCGCGCACAAACGTGACAAACTTCCATGCTCAAACTGGCACGCTCACCCGCGAATAGCAGCAATCAGTTGAACCGCGCCGTTGACCTCCTCAAAAGCAGTTTCCACGTTGCTCTGGCCTGCGCCAAAGCGCAGGGGAAAGCAGGGACACGCTGAGAGGTCCGGTGGGGTGCCGGTGGGGAAGGGCAGGGGTGGGCGGGAGCGGCTCAACATGCTCGCATGAGCAGTGCTGCAAGATATCATCACAAATCTATCAGCGTAAGTCTTTGCTGGAGTACTGAGGAGCCGCATGCCTGGGCCCTGAGCGCGTGCATGTTGGCGCCAACTCGCCGCTCAGGCAGTGCCATCTTTACGAAAACCAGAGATACTTTGGAGCAATGTAATGAAAACCGGTTGCACACAGGAAAAAGGGTTTTTCGCGCTACCGGCGTTCATCCATCTACGCCACGCACCTGCATTTCCTATCATAGGAGTAAGCAGCCGCGAGGTTTAACCATCATTTAACATAGTGCGAATATGGGAGTGCCCTGGTCCATTTGCGTGGCGCCTAGCAGGGGAGCCCTCCCACCTGCTCGCTGGCATACCACCTGGGGTACATTGTAGAGTCGGGGCCAGGCCAAGATCGCTGGTCCCCTACATCGTACGAGACAATCGGAAAAAGATGAATCACATGCATGAGGGGCGAGTAAGCATGCGGCAGCACCACCTGTCACCACATACCGGTACAGTGCCTCCCGCCCCATCATTCGGTCCAGATCGGTCTCCCATCAACCACCCCGAGCCCTCCGACCACGCGCCTCCCTCCTTCCCGAACCATGGAGGTTCTCAACCCACAGCTGTTCCCGGTACTGCCCACCCGTGCAAGCTTCCCGGATCCCGGTAACCTCGTGCTGACCGCACTTGAGCCACGTGCACAAACTGCACAGACCCAGCATTGTTTTCCGTCTACCCCAGGCAGCCGCGGTCCCGCCTGCCCCCTCCCGTTTCCCCATGCCTGACAGCCCCCCGCCAGGCCCCAGCCCCGCCAAGACCCTACCTGAGATAGGGCAGGCGGTAGCAGAGGAGGCGGCAGGGAAGGCAGTGAGAGCAAGAGCAGTCGCGGAGTGCAGCTGGCGGCTTGAACACTGCTATTGGCAGCCTGTATGCCATGATGAAGGCGCCCCGCCAAGCAGCATGTACTGGAAGTTGGGCCCGCTGAGTCTGAGGCAGAAGGCCCTTTTGGTTCGAGGAGCAGCACGCGGTGCAGGTGACAGCAGCGCAGGGTGTGAGGCTGGTGGCGGTGGCAGAGGGCTGGGCGGACGCACCCTACTGGAGGACAGCGTGTGCGACGAGGTGGGACGGCGTTTATGACCCAGGGTCATGACGATCTGGCGTGGACACGCTTGCTAACCAATTCACCGACTGGGATAGCGTGCTGAGACGGGCCCAGCAAGCGCCCAACGTTACGCACTCGTGACGTACATGACCCTCGTGGACGCCCTGCGCCCTGTTGCCCACTGTTGCCCGCTCGGGAGCACCCATACATATATTGCACCGATGTAACACGCCCTTGCCTTGTCCAAGCCTCGCACGCTGCAGCGCGTGTATTCGCTCGGACGGGCCATAGCGACCCGTGGGTCAGCCGCTGCGGGGGGAAGTGGGAAGCAAGGCGGAGGCGCATGCATGGCAGCGGCTTGCGGCTCTACAAGAGGGGGGGGGGGGGGGCAGGCGACGAGTCCCTTCTAGCGCTGGTTAAATGATCGCACCCAAACCATATATTGCGGCGTACTTGCTCACATCGTAGCGCGAACCATAGTTTGGTGGACTCGCAGGGCGTCAGAAATGTGCTTGGCCAACACACATACACTACAGAAGCGCCTCCGAACCAATCGGCATCTTACGCACTGCCTGTGTTGAACGCCGTCGTCGTGGGCACTGGAAGCACGGTCTGATGTCCAGGCGGCTCTCACGGACAGCCTGAAACACCTGCGACACGACTACCTCAGGCCTCATTCCGGCATCATACCGATACCGTTCACGGCACGGTAGCGCCAATGGAGGGCCACTATTGGGCCGTGGCCGTATGTCCAGTTGCAGTGCGGGTGCGGTGGGGGCGGTCCCGGTGCGTATGGGTCGTTGGGTCCCCCTCTGGGCCCTGAAGGACAGCGAGGCGGCTGCTGGCTGCGTACCGTACCGGTATGACCTGGTATGACAGGGCTGGCTTTGCATGCGACAACTGATCCACGGGGGTTATGCGGCACGAAGGCGGCAGGTGTATTAATTTAACTCAGGGGGGTGTGCAGAAGGCGGCAGGTGCATCTTAGACGTTCTGTTGTCGGTCAAGGTCAAACATGCTTCTTGCATTCAGACGGTTGGCCCTTGAGCCCCCGGCTCGTACACGGGTCGTTGCAATTTCGGAGGGGAGAACCCTCACCATGTAACACGGACTGACTGCATGCGACAAGGAAACCAGCACGGGCACGTGGTGCCGTGGTGAACGCGGGGCGGGTGAACTGCCGTCACATTAGTATCGTGTTGCCATTATTTACACTCGAGGTGGGTTCATTTAGGCAGTGCTGTACAGTAGGGTGAAACGTGCACCTCGCCCATCCGCGAGTCTGGCTGCAACCCAGTCACACAATTCCCGTGCAAAGATAAAGCTGCATGCAGCAATTGCTCAACTGCCGATCGCCACGCAGCTTCAGCAAGAGTCAACAACAGTGCTGAGCCATAACATGCGCCTGCATGCGCCTCCGTAGCGTAGCCAATGTTGCAACTCCAGTCGCAAGGGGCAGAGCTTGCTGCACCGAATGAACACGTCAGTGCTGTTGGTTCTTCGCGCTAGCACACAAATGTGGCCACGCCATGTCCTGCTTCGGCAGGTATACTTTATAAAGTCGGAGCCGGAACCGCTGCTCAAATCCGTAAATGCCCCTCAAACACGGCAACGTGCGTGCGGCATCCATCAACTACCGCGTCAACTAACCCCACCACGTGTGGCCAGGCATTGGGACGGGTGCACGTGCCTCGCACAACCTGCACGCGTGCCGTCATCTTCCGCGCCTTCATTCATCAGTCCAACTTGCGCATGCCAGCCAACCGCACACATGTCGCCTCCGTCAACGGAACGTCAAATATGTACATGCTATGTTGCCGCCGCTAATGCGAGCGTGCCCCCAGTCATCATTGAGCCCAGTAATACAACATGCGTGCATGCTGCCAAACGAACCGCCGTCGCCTGTACCGTGCACCCATACGCCCCCTGCATCCGCTCCAGTTCCGTGCGTGCAGCAAGGAGCAACGTCCCGCACCCTGAACCGTGCGCAAAAGGCCACCCGGGTTCCACACAAATGCCCTCCTACACAAGACACAACCTGCTTTCCGCTGCCTTGGCCCAGCACCGGCGGCCAACACCGGTACTCTCTCCCCTCTCCATACAAGTACAACGCCCTGAATACGTGCAACAGCCGCAATCGGTAAGAATGGCGTCTACACATGCAGGCATGCTGCTGCCTGCCAAATGAATCCCCGACACGTATGAACGGGCTACGACCCACACACGTAAGCACATGCTACCTGGCTAGCGTCCCAAATGGCGACAGCACGCACAGCAAACGCAAAGCCCAACCCTGACGACCCTCCACGCACTTTTGAACGCTGGCCAGCAGCAGGCTGAGGCGTACACCCGTCAGCGACAAGCTGCGAGGGTGCCTGCAGCCTTGCCGTTTATTTGCGTATCATTCAAATGCCCAAGAAACAAAGGGAATATGAAAGTTTGTTCACAACGCCGTGCACAACCGCTCAACATCTGGTGGTACGACAACACACGAATAGCCGTGTCGGCACGGCACGCTATGCATCGGCACACGCACATCATCATCATCATCTGCACGCAACACCTTGCGGCTACTTTTGCGACTGGGAAGGCCAGCGTATGCAGCTACCGCAATTAGTCACTCATGCACTGCGACTAACTGTCTAGTTATCTATCGGGCGAAGGCAGCCAATATGCACACTGCCATTTGCCAGGTCTCGAAGCCAACACTGTACGACGCAATGTCACGCAGTAAACGCAAAAGGGGCATAAGCAAGCAATTGGGCGCCAGGCCCACGGCCATCCTCACTCGTTGGCTGGCCGTTGACACACGCAGGCGCACCCCACACGTGCGCAGGTAATCAGGCAAGCTACATTCCGACACAATGTCCCTCCGCAATGCACCACTACTGCACAAGCCGCTGCTGCACATACGCTGCCCCGCACCCATGTGGGCTACGGATCAACATGCACCAACCAGACCACCCAGCGCCATACTGTACAAGCACACATGCCAGTGAACCTGCTTTGCGATTTGCTTTTTGGTACCACGCAACTGCACCGCTACACGTGCCAGCGGGGACCAGGCTTCTTTTGCCCTCACCCACGTGCCCAATCCCCTCCACCGACGAACTCATCCCAAGGCACTTCCTGACGTCCTGGGCCTCGCAACTGCCCAGGTGGCCGCTCCA
>VFQN01006582.1_pt1 | contig 13115 bp, 12 predicted proteins | sample 3512371 | NCBI WGS metagenome assembly VFQN01 (sample SAMN10412370, study PRJNA504923) | tailings metagenome | isolation source: Replicate 2 from Balatoc abandoned mine | place: Philippines: Itogon, Benguet | collected 2017-08-28
TGTAAGTGTTTGTTATATGTATATTTATGAATGAATAAAATAATAAATGAAAAGTTGCAAGTATCATTTGTTCGTGAATATAATTTTCTGAAAGATAATTTCTATCTTTCCTTCTCATTCTTTACCCTCATCAGACAACACAACATCACTTTCACTCACATCACCACAATAACAGCAATACATTTCCTACCATCAGAACAACACTAATTACTCCATCTAACGATTAGCCATATAGTTATCAAGATCATCATCTAAGTTAGCCGCATTCACTGGACCACCACGGCTATTATTGTTACGACGACGATTTCCGTTGTTATTATTATTGTTGTGATGGTTGCGGTTGTTGTTGTTATTGTGGAATCTTCCTCCTCCTCCTCTGCCACGACCTCGACCAAATCCACCTCCACGGCCTCCTCCGCCTCTCCCTCTTCCACCACCTCGACCTCTAAAATCAACACGTCGAACAAATTGATTACCATTATCGTCTTCTTCTTCCTCAACTTCTTCCTCATCTTCATCAACATCTTCATCTACCATCTCTTCATCATCCTCCACTTCCTCATCACCTTCCTCATAGTCCACCTCTTCATCATCATCTTCCACTGCACCTGCTGGAAGAGCAGTACCGAAAAGTCCTGAACGAACATTGGAATGTTGCTGGGTTGAGATGAGTTCAGGTGGGATGAAAGAAGCGACACCACCAGATCCTTCCAACCTCTCAAAGACTGACTTCACAACAGGAGTAGGGTTTTCAATTGTTACATTCATCTCTAATTGATCTAAAGTTAATCCTAAGAAGTAGAAAGGTGGTCAGTTCAATGCTGTAAATTAAGGAGGAAATCATTGATAACTTACCATGATATTTAGCAACGCAGGCAGCAGCATCACGGTCATTACTAAAGATTGCTCTAGCAACACCTAAAGAACCTTCATGATGTAATTGAACTTCTTTCACATCACCTACAGCACGACAAAGCTCGTACACGTCAGGTTGTTGCACTGATCTCTTAAGATTGCGAAAGATCACAGCGACGCCTGACTTGCCTAATCTATCAAATACAGATGACTGAGAGGTAGATTGTACTTGACTTTGGACATGATCAGGTTTAATAATCTTTGGACGTTCAATAGTAACAACTTTCATCTGTCTTTGTGGTGCATTGTTCGTAGGTTGATTGTTATTGTGACGTTGAAATTTACCACCAAAACGATCATCATGTCCATGTGATGATACTTTCACAACATGTGGTTTTTGAGAATTTTTATTTGGTTGAAATTTACGATTTTGTTGTTGATGATGTTCATTATGATTATTTTTCTTTTGATATGGTTTTTTAGTTTTATCATCTTTTTGATTTGCAATAATTGCATCAAGAGACATTGATAATTTATCCATTTTTTTTAGATTTTTATTTCTTTATGAATAAAATCGCTGGTATTGTGGTGGAATGTGGAGGTATTATTTGGTGGAATGTTTTGATGTTTGAATTAATTACAATGGAACTTTGACCCAAAAGCCCACAGCAAAACTGGACAGTGGGCTTCGGGCAGTTTTTGTCTTTCAATTTGACGCTTCCCTCTGAGAGGGTAAAGTTTGTAAAGTAAAAACAGAGCGGGAAAGAGTTCTTCTCGTTGAAGGGTTTAAGAGAATAATAGTTCGTCAAGTTGTTTCTTAAATCACGAAATCATTGCGTGAAAATTGAAAAAAAAAAAAAAAAAAAAAAAAAATTACGGATGCAGTTAATTCTGCATGAGAAATCTTGAAAAATTCATGAAAGAATAAATAATTGTTTTATCGATGTCCGATGCAAATGATGATTACCTCTCAAGACAACAGGCGTAAAAGGCTTTAGTCAACAAATATCGGACATGTACTCGATTTATCTACAAATCTTATGATCAAAATAGCTCCTAAAACAGGGATAGATTTCATATAGTCTCCTCACTACTCAGATTCAATTTAACAAAGAGACTTTGAGAAACCTAATTAAATTACAATAAGCACACATACTCACTCCTATCATCAAACTTTTCGCAAAGATCACGTTAAAACATGTCTTTTAAGAGGAGAGAAGATTCAAGACATCACAATAAAAAGAAAAGCAAGAGAAAGAAGTCCAAAAAAAAAAAAGCAAATAAAAGATAGATGCAAGAACAATAAACACAGAGACGCTATGATGATTATTGTTAATCAGTTGCTTTTGCATCTTCTAGGAATTTTCTTTTCGTTTCTTTCGCCTCTTCTCTTTCTCTTTCAAATGTTCCTTTAACTTTTTGAAATTTTTTCATAGTAAAATGTGGTTTTTCTGTCTTTTCTTGAGCTTTACGACGAGTTTCTGCTATTAATTCTGCTGCATGTGTTGTTTTCGGAACTGGCATAAAACCAGTCTTTTTAATCGATGCTACACTAGGATAATCGGTATCTTCTGAAGTAAAATCAGTATACTTTGCCTGTAACAGGTCTCCCATTGTTTCTTCATTGGAACTTGTCTTAATACCGAATGGTCCTTCGTGATTTGCCTCTAACCTCGTATTATCAGAATTCAGAATTTCTTTCATTCGGATATTTGGATGATCGATAGCATATTGTCTCATTGACTTAGCAGTAATACATCCTCGTTTTACCGCTAGAACGTTGGAATAGACGATTAATTTCGGTGCTTCCTTCTCCAAGGATGGATTTGTTGTAACCCAACTAGAAATTACTAGAAAAGCAATACGTAAGTTATGCCACTAAAAGGATGAAAAAGAGATCGAGTACTTACTGCCTTCAGCGGTCTCTCCAGTATCTTCAGTCTTCTTTCCATAGACGAAGTTGTCATTTGGTAGGTCATACGTAGTTGTACGAGTACATCCAACGCGATCTTTGATGATTGTTCTTTTCTTTACAACATGAGAAGGATGCTCAAATGACATTTTTGAAGTGATGATGATCAGATGAACTGATTGGATGGGATAGGATTGGAATGGTCGAAATCTTCTTTGTTTAGCGATAAACCGTTTCGCTTCACAAATCTCGATTTTCTAGAAAACACGCTTTTGGCAACCTCTTTTTCTTAATTTACACGATGTGGTAGGGTTAACAAATCAAACTGAAAAAAGATGAAAAGACATCGAGAAGTTGACGAGGAAGAGAGCCAGTTTCAACCATTTCACGACCCAAATCATCCTTACTCCAATCTTTTGAAGAAGGCTGAGCACATTCGCTATCTGATTCACCATTCGCAGTTAGAATACGAAGATTATGAAGCTTTACATTCACTGTGTTACTCGATGATGAAGAAAAAAAGATCGGAATCATACATCACACAACTGAAAGATACAATTTTATCACATCCTGAAATTGTTTCAAAGATCTTAAATGATCCTTTTCAAGTTGAAGAAGGAAACCTGAAAACTGAAATCTCTCAGTTTCTACAAAAGATACAATTTACGAAAATTGAAAGAAATGAAATATTAGGTGTCGATGTAGCATTCCCTATTGATGTATATTTGATAGAATTTATGTATTATGATAATATTCATGTTCAATTGCATTTCCATATTTCTCATCGGCAAACGACAGATGAAGATGAAACTCATTATATTATTAAAATAGATGGTAAAAGGATTCGTAGTGAAGTCTCTGATCGCATAATTAAAGCATTAGGGTTTAAATATATTAAAATATATCATTTTTTATGTATTTTAGATAAACTGTACGAAGTCTTTCGATGTAAAATTCCCGTTGAATGGAAAACTGCATATTTCTAAAATATAACAGAGAAAATTAGTTCTTGTAAAATAATAATCCTACTACTTCTTTCATTCTTGATTTTCTATAAGGTAAATCTAATCTTTTTAGGGTTGAAAGCTTTGCCCTTCATTTGTAGGTTCCATCGATACAACCCATGAAATACGTATCATCGAAGTAATGCACTGAAATAAGATTCTTCATTCATATCTATTCTTTATTTGATGGACAGAATGATCAATCTTTTTTTATTTATTTACAATGTTTTCTATTAATAAAATCTTAGACATCGCTACATTACTTCCCCGTAACTTTACGACCGCTTAATTCCGGAAGTCGATTAAGAGAGAAATGGAGGAAAATTCTGAAGATCAATTAATAAGTTCAGACGAATGGAAGTCTGCTGCTAATTTAGTTACTACTGTAAAGATAGGTTATTCACAGATTGTAAATGATCCGAGCCAAGAAGGTAAAGTTCAAGATGCTCTTATGATGCTTTGGCAACTGAGTGATGATGATCGATATAAAGCTCCTTTAGCTCATCCATCCCTCCAATTCTTACCAATCCTCAAAAATATTTTATTAGAACGTCGTTACATTTCTTTAGTTTTACATTCCCTTGGTTGTCTATGGTATATGTCTCGAAATAAAGAAAATAATCTTCGAATTGCCTCACCTGAACTGGGCCTCATTCCAATCCTCATGCAATATCTCACACAATATGGAGATGAACGAGCCTATAAAACTCTTAGAAATTGTATTTTTCACCCTGATAATCATAGTTATATGCTCTCTGATGAGATAGGATATGTGGAATATTGGAAGAATGACATCCTAAACCAACCTGATAATATTGACCCGTTCCACGTATTTGCTGCAGTAGGATCAGCAATGCGTAACGATACAGTACATTTATTAACTAAATGGAGAATTCCTGATTTAATTTTCCAACGATTAGTCAGTGCTGGTGTGAATCCGTCACTGTGGACAGGGAGAAACTGTGGCATAGAAGATCATGGATTAACCTTTCTTACATCACTTTCAACAATCCCAAATGGTCGAAAAGTTTTAATTAATTTAAATCCTTTTCCTTTTTTCTCAATTCTCTCTCGTAGTTTTACAATTGAAGGCATCCGATGCCTAATGATTCTCTTTAATCTCTATGGTAAAGACATATCACCTTCTCTCACGAATAACAACATCATTCCTCTTACCCCGCCTTCTTTAAATCGACATCTTTGTTATTGTATTATACCAGAAGTGTATCAATACTATAATGATATTCTCAAAGCAACCATTAACGAGAATAAAGGAGTAGAAGCTAGTCTCCTTCAACTAAGAGCCTATGACTATGGTATGTTCATGTTGCGTGATATTACTCTCTTCTTCTTACATTTAACATTCATCTATCCAAATATTCGTCACTCTATTATTCAAGATGATAAACTACTTGAATGTTTTATGATTATTATTGATCGTTTCATACTTAATAAAGAAGAATTTGCTGCTGATAATGATGTGGCAAAGATATTTGCTGGTGGTGGAGGAGATGATCAAGAGACTATTGAAAATATATTAGAATTATTCATACAGTTATTAAATCTATATTGGGAAGTTGATTTAGATGACAGCAAGGAGAATAGTATTAAAAGAAGTGGAAGCGTCAAGCAATTTAAGAGGGATTGGGTGGAAACGTTAACAAAAGAGTCATTGAGAGATGTTATTCAAAATTTTTTAATTCTATTTAACATATTACAAACATTCAATGAAATGAAAGAGGTTGAAAATACTCGACCATTGAATACTCGACTTAAGCAACTGTTAGAGATATGTCTCGTTATGACGAATCAGATTGTGGAGGAAAGAGAAAAAGAAAATAAGAAAATCTTCTTATCATCTATGCTTCCAAAGTCTAATCTACGACAACAGATTCATCGTTTCTTCAAACTCCCTGAGAAATAAATGACATCAATCTCCTTTTCATTGATATAGGTAGTTTCATCTCTTCTTCAATATCAATCACCTTGGAAAGTAAATTCGACTTTTATCATATCAATGGCAACAAAATAATAGCTTTCTTTCTTTAATTCGATATTTCATTCTTTTCTTTCCTATCAGGGAATTTTTCTACCCTTATCATTTGATAGAAAAAGCTCCACTTACCAACTGTCGAGTAATTCGTAAAAATCTCTCTATAGAAATGAACGAATTTGTGTAAATATTAATTGATTTAAAAATCAATATATATTAACAAATCATGAGATACAATTATAACAATTCTTTCTATAAATTACAATCACACCCTGTCCGTGTTCCAAGTATTATTAGTATCTGTAGACAACCAAAAGGTCAGAGAGATTACAGACTGGAGTGAGTTCTGAACATTGTCTGTCATAAGCGTATAATCATTAGAGATCTGTTAGATTAACAAGAAATCTTTTATCTTATTTCTTCTTTTATTTTGTAGTCTAATCCTAATATACGAATGAGGCAAATAGCTACCATTAGAAAAAAACCATTACAAATCATAGAAGCATACCAATACAAAGTCACATAGGAAACCCCCTCTTGATATTCCTTAAAAGCTATCTTTAAACCAAGTTTGTGGACGATGATTCATAGTAAATGCAAGTTCTTTTCCTTGTAATAAATCCTTATGACTGATGATAGGAGCCTTGACATCAACACCATCTAAAGTAAGGCGCTCGACGTACACTTTATCCTTCGAACTAGGAGCAGTGATGGTGATCAAATGATCAGGTTGGTGAGGAAGTCTAATCTCAACTTTATCAAAGATTGGTGATCCAATCATATAATCACCAGAAGCAGGATTAACAGGATAGAACCCTAAAGCATTGAAAAAGAACCAAGCAGACATCTGACCACAATCTATAACAAATAGAGAAAACAGACACAAAGAAACATCAGTGTGTGTTCGTCTAAACACAAGAAGGTCTAAACTTACCGTCTTCACCTGATAGACCAAATGGACTAGCATGATAATTTAATCTTAAGATATGTCTTAATTGATCTTGTGCACGATCAGGTCGATTACAATGATAAAAAGCATATGCGGTAGCATGGGAAGGTTCATTTGGATGTAAATTATGATGATCAACAAAATAATCATTTAATTTCTCAAACATTCTATCATTACTACCAAATAAATCACGTAATCCAGTAAAATCATGTTGTACATTAAAGGTATATACCCAATTGGATGCTTCTGTCCATGTTGAATCAGCTGTATTCCAACTACCATCTTCATTACGTGCACACATAAATTGTGTTTCATTATTCCATAAATAACGATAATTTTTACTGCGAGAATAGAAATAATTAGCAGTATCATCACTTTGTCCGAGGTATTTAGCAGCAACACTCACAGTGTAATCATCATAAGCATATTCTAATGTTCTTGATCCTGCTTCAGATGTTTTTATTGCAGCCACCCAACCATTCGCCATATAGGTTGTTAATCCTGCACGTGCTTCATAATCAGTACCTTCTTGACGATCAGCATAAGTGGTGGTAGTATCATTCACGGGTGGTATCATCGCATCTTTATATAATGCTTCCCATGCCAAAGTCTGATTAAATGCATTGAAACCTTTGACCAATGATTCAGCAATTAATGATGATGAATGTGTACCAATCATAATATTAGTTTCAACAATATTTTGCCAGATTGGTAATCTACCACTCTGTTGATAGACCTGTAACGTGGATGTGATCATATCATTAATTCTCTCTGGTGCTAATAGATTAATGAAAGACCATTCAGCACGATATGTATCCCAGATACTATAACTTGTATAAGCGATACCTTCATGAATTTGATCATCATATCCTGAATAATACATGTTTTTACCGGATTCAGTGATTTCAAACATTTCATTAGGAAACTATAAATAGAAGAAGTTACAAATAACGTTAAAAGAAGGAATGAAAGGAGTGAAATGTGTTTGTTTATTACCTGAAGTGAATGAAACATTGCAGAATAAAGCATTTCTTTTTGATCATTGGTCGCATTATATACTGTAATAGTATCTAATTTCTCACTCCATTGATTCCATGTATATTCTGATACATCTTCTAATGTCATTGTATCAGGAATTTCTAAATCTAAATTATATCGTGCTTGTTCAATAGAGATATAGGATACACCCATTTTTAAATGAACTTGCTTCGTTCCTTGTGGAAATGTTACAAATGCTGAAAGTACTTCACCTTGACCATGTGATGTATTATAAAACAAAGAACTGTCATAAGCAATTCCATAAGAATCAAAATCTTCTTCGAATCTAGCGACAAAATAACCTTTAAAGGATGCTGCTTTGTCAGGACCAAGTTTTGAATCTTGTCGTTCAGGGTTGTAACCATAGATTTCTTTTCTTTTATGATCTACTGTAATTTCACCTTGAAAACCTTTTCTAGTTGCTTGAATAACAGTATAAGGAGTTGAATCTTCAGGGAAGGTTAACCGAAGAATTCCAGCACGAGATTTACCAGAAAGTTCAGCAAAGATTTCTCTTTTGTTAATTTCGTCTTGTAGGTAAACACTGTAATAACTCACTGTAGAAGTTTCAGCGGAGTGATTAAACTTCAATCCACGATCTTTATAAGCCGGCTTTACTTCATTTATACCAAAGGAAATAGCTGCTTCTCCGGACTCGCCCTGATAAAAGTTAAGTTGAAGGAGTGCATATGTTATAAGATAGGTTCTTACCATCCACTTCGCCGGTTGATGGGATGCAAGGAATCCATAGAAGGTTGTTTGCCAATAAACATAAGGACAACCACTGACATAATTTTCTTGGGTCATTGCAGTGAAATGAGTCATGGCGAATGGTGTATTGGTTGAAGGAATCGTTCCACCATATCCTCCAATTTCAACCGCTCCCGCAGTTCCAAGCAATGGATTAACATACTTGGCATTGGAATCTTTAACTCCACTCTTCGCATACGCCCCCAGAACGCCTGCAGCAATGATAAAACAAGTTAGAATCATTCTGCGGGTCTGTCGGTATAGCGGTATGAATCAAGCATTTGCCGACATATACCGATAATTTAAATTGAAATTTTATGGAGAGATAGTGGACTACAAGAACTTCGTTGGTTAAAAATGACTCCCCAAAGGATATACTTTAATCGAAACGATGTGGATTTATTTAAAAGATCATATTTGAGATCAAAGCAAGAAATATTGAAACAATTAGTGTTTAAAGATGTGGCTGATCTAACCTTCTTTTCGGAGGAGATTATGAACATTGTAGAGGGAAAATCTTATAAAATGAGTAATTATAAACATTCAGGGGTTATTATATTCAATTGTGCCACTGGGTCTCATGTCTGCTGTACTGCCTATGTGAAGTATAAGAAGGAAGATGGTTATTTTGTATATTGCTCTCATTTAGGGCAGCATTCTCCTAATTGTTCGGGAAATGGTGGAGGTCTTGATGATGAAAATTTTCATTCAACCTTTATTGCAGAAAAAGACAAGCCAACATCAAAGAAGCAAAGAACAGTGAGATTGCCAAAGGAACAATTAAAGAAACTCCCGAAGATAGTTGTCGCTAACAAGACCTCTACCTCTTTGAAAAGCCTAAATTCGAGCCGACCACGAAGACAAAGAGTGGTTCCTACGAAACCGGTGCCATCCTCCTCTGCTAAAGAGCGGATAGATCCAAAAGTGAACCCATTAGTATATTGTGGTTTGTTTTATCATACATGGAAAAAAGGAAAAGCGTCAAATTTACCGATTAAATCAGACCTTTATCCTTCGAACGCTGCGAATGCAATTCAAAATCATCAGTATCACGCCACGGATTACAGTGATAGCGACGATCAATCGCTTATATCGGTTTGTTCTTTATCGTCCGGCAAATATCCTAGAACTCCGGGAGAGGTACCACAATGTACCATTGTCAATGTTCATGACTCGAGACTTCCAATCTCCTCTTCTTTTCATCTTACTCACTTTCTTCTGAGAAAGATGCAATGCGTTGCTGCAACGACTGCCATTCAACAGGTTGTAACAGTTTGTGATTGGACGATGCACCCTGTCCTTGCAAATCGATGTCTACAATGTCAGTTTAAAGTACGAGAGAAGTTGCTCAGTATTCTTGAAATTGAAAAATCGGAAGCTGAGCAACTTCGAAAGCAGTTGAACGAAGATAACGTGCGTTACCTAGAAACACAAACACTTTTCACCTCTGAAAGCTCGCCTTGCTCATCCTCCTCTTCTTCGTCTGCATTAGCTATTAATTTAGTGCAATCCACACGAGTTTCCTCCAAAGACACTACAATTTCCAGTGATAGTATTGAAAAATCTCATTATTTTCATTTCCTCTTACAGCTAATCGATGTCCTACTATTTCCTTTCCGTGCTGCTCCACTTAAGGATGATACATCTGTGGATTCAGCTAGTAGCGATGATTCCATGGAAACATTACTACAATCAAATCGTGAACAACTCATAGATTTCATGGAGGAGTTAATTCGTATCATTTAAGGAGGACTAAATGAGGTTTAAAGTAAATGCTTTCCTGCAATTATCACCAGTTTGAACGATCAATTTTCTTTTAAACGTTGTGATTATTGTTAATTTTCTTCTTCTTTCTTTTTAATCTTCTTTTTCAATTTGTGTGTGTTCTGAATCAGTCACTTCATTCATTCTTCCTCCTTTTAATATAATTTCGAAACTTATCTTGACAATATTAGATTCTGTTTTTTTCAAAAGAAACTCCCAAGGAATGAATCAAATAAATTGTTTTGCTTTAATGAGATTAAGTGTCAAGATAAGGATATTCATTCTTCTTCTAAAGAAATGAAAAGTCATGACCGAATTCAGGGATTACAGTCATATCATTTTGATCAAATTCTCGAAGTTGATGATAATTGCTCAAAACTGTAGAAGTTAAGGTATTTAGTGGAGCAGGATTCGCCAAAGAATTACTCGAGGTAGATTCTTTCGATTTGCTTGCTTTATCGCGTCCTCCTTCTCCATCATGATTCGATTTATTAGATTTACTCTTACTTTTCTTTTCCTTCTCCTTTTCTGGAGGATTGGGTAGTCTCTGAGGAGCAGTGTTCGTTTGAGCGAGATTGGGATCCGATGAACTAGAAATTGGTAGTGCGGAGGTCGATTTACTCGATTTTATCGGCGATTTCACCTGCTGACCATGTTTTTGTTTCAGTTTATCAAGACCAGGTCGAGCAAACGGTGGTACATTCTGATATCCAACTAAAGAAAAGTATAAAATTAGTTCACTAAATTTCAGAAAAAATAATAATATCTTACAGTTTTGATAATACTCCAGTAAGAGCTTCGCTTGCTCTGTCCGACTTTTAGTGTTACTAGCTTTAAGACGAAGGATGGCAACTGATTGATCTTCTGTCAAATGAGAAGAGCTCTCACCAATGGAATTAGTCATAGCCGAGGGATGTAAGATTGTACTAATAGGAGGAATTTTCAATCCTGCTGCTTCCGCAGCTGCGGTCGCAGCGACAACTTGATTAGCTGTGGCAATACTGGACATGGTTGGTAATGATTGAATACTTGGAATTGTTGGTATCGGAGTTGGGAGTCCAAGGAGGGCAGAGTTTTTCAGGGTGACCTTAGTTAGCTTTTGATCTAATTTACTGTTAATAAGAGTTTGATTCGAATTTGTGGAGGGAGGTAGAGACGTTGAAGGAATAATAGCAGCTGCTGTTGTTGGATTAATAGTTTCGTCAAATAAACTGTTTGGTGGGAAAATAAACTGATTGGTTAGAGTACTAACAGGAGGAATAGCAGGTGTTGCAGGGATTGCATTTAAAGTAAAGTTAGTAAAACTGTCAGATTTCAATGCAGCTGAGGGATTATTAATCAACCCAATGAGTTCTTCTTTCATGGACTTAACGTCATCTTCTGTACTTTTTGGTAAAGGCGAGGAAAGTTCTCCTTCTGATTTCTCTGGTAGCTGATAGCCTGAAGCAAGAGCAACGAGCGAAAGAAAGTTACTCTTCTTCTGTCTTTCTACTAATACTTCCTCTTCTGAGTTTGAGATCTTTGAAGAAGAGGAAGAGGGAGGGAGGTTCGAGGAAATTCCTGGTTGTGATGTTTGAGAGTATGGATCAGAGTGGTGACGACTAAAAAGCTTCATGAAGGCAGTAGGAGGTATATATCCGGCTGGAGGATTCGCCAATAATTCATCTAAACTCTTCAATTGAATCTTATTTAAAGACTTTTTACGAATGAAATTCTTTATCTACATTAGAATAAAGAGGTGAAAATGGATCCGAAGAAAAGAAAAGGATTGGTTGAAGGAATTACCTGTGCTTCAGTTCTTCGATTATGGATCGGACGATCTTGAAAAATTTCAGCAATATGAGAATAATTAAATCCATAGATAGCTAATGCTAATTCTAAAGTATAAATTTCTTCAAAATCCCATCTTTTATAAGTTCTTTTCTCTTTTGTCTTCCCACCTGTTGTTTGTTTTTGACGTGCTAAGACAACTTGCGTTGCATGGATTAACTCAGTCTTCTCAATATTTGTTAATTGATGATTTGGTTCAATATGCTTTAACTTCACTCGACATTCATGAGCGGAAATCTATATAGAAGAGAATAACGTGTCAAGCAAAGTTCAAAGATTAAGATATTCACTGACTTTGTTTTGAGCACAAATATCACATGCAGGTATTAATGGAGAAGTAAAATCATTCTTTTCTTCCATACTTAAATAGCTTTCTAAAACATCTTTTCTCATGATTTCATCAGGAAAGATGTTAAGAAAGTCATATGCATCAGATTCTTCAAATGGGTAATTATCTAATTCTGTAGCTAATTGAACCAAATTATTTTGTAGAATTGTATAGTGTTGAATACAATCATCTAATCTTCCAATTTGTAGGTTTTCAACTGATATCACAGATCAAGTTCAGAAAATAAAAATTGGGCTGATGCGGTAGAAAAAGAGACTTACCAATCGCAGCAAGAATATCTTCATTCTGCTCTAATATCCTTTGAGAGATAACACTTCCTCCATTATCATTATTACCCGAATTACTCATCCGAATCGATCAGGTAAGAGGAGATAAACTCAAGTCACAGTAATACAAATTTGATTTTGAATTGATGTGCATTGCCATTTTGTGCAAAGTTGTTTTTTTTTGTTTCCGAGTTTTCTATGTTTCAATTAAGATTTTACACATGTCATTCCTATGCAGAGTTAAGGATCATATGTACGATTCTCATATGATTATTTGAGAAATAGGTTTCATTTGTAACTTCAAATATATACTATAATTATGAATAATTAAATACGAATCTATCGCTTAAATAAATGTGCAGGAATTACATTATTTGCAGTCAGAAAGATACCGATAATAAGACC
>VFQN01006583.1_pt1 | contig 13114 bp, 11 predicted proteins | sample 3512371 | NCBI WGS metagenome assembly VFQN01 (sample SAMN10412370, study PRJNA504923) | tailings metagenome | isolation source: Replicate 2 from Balatoc abandoned mine | place: Philippines: Itogon, Benguet | collected 2017-08-28
CCGCGATTGGTTAATGAAAGGTTAACCATGATTCGTGTGTCCTTGGCATCCGGCCTTCGGTGAGACGACGTCCGAAGCCGATTCCCGATGCCGTTCGAGCATATTGTTTTCGCACCGGATTCTTGCCCGAAACCGGTGTCGTGTTTCGGTCCCGGCAAGGCGGGCGGTGCAGGGGGCCGGGCCGAATCAATGGCTGAGGGCAGTGTATTCGCGCTATTCGCCGCCGATGCAAGCAATCAGAAGACACAGCGCCCAGGACATGACCATCATCGCTCGAAGCGATTTGCCGCGAAGGGCACTCGTCCATCATGCCGCTTCGGCACATATACGAAGCATCGATTAATTCATACGATAATTCCGAATTGCGTTATAGATGCTCGATATGCTTGTCTGGTGATCCGTGCTCGGAGCAAATGGGCGGGAGCGAATTCGATGCGACATCTGGCGGCCCCATCAAGAGCAATGCTGCAGGATGCGGCTTTCAGCGGCGGCAACTTCGTTCGTGGCGAGAATGTCGAGCACTATGCGAAGATCGTAAGCCGCCGCGTCGCGCGTGTCGAAGTGGAGCCAGCCCGTATCGACCGGTTCCATTGCCGCTCGACCGAAGCCTGTCTGGGCCAGCTACGCTTCACACGCATCCAGTCGGATCCGATTGCCCTGCGACGGTCCGTGCGCTGCATCGAGGCCGATGGGCAGATGCAGTATCTTGTCGGCCTCAATCTCTCCGGCCGCACGCTGGTCGAGCATGATCATCGCCGAACGGTGATTGATGCGCAGCACATGTTCCTGCTCGACAAGGGCGCGCCCTACCACACGATTTTCGCCGAATATTCCGACCGTGTCCTGGTCTCGATCCCGCGACGCCTGCTTGAAAGCCGCCTGGCCGATCCGAACCGGTATCTGTCGGTCACGCCGACCATCGAGAGCGGCATAGGTCGCCTGGCATGTGACCACCTGCAGTTTCTGCTCCGGGAGGGTCATCTGCTCAGCAACTCCAATCAGACGCATGCGATCGAGATGTGTATCGACCTCATCGCGCTCGCCTTCAGGGCAGGGATGGAGCAGGACGAGGATCTCGAAAGGAACAATGCTGGCAGCCCGATGCTGCTTTCACGCGTGAAAGCGCACTTGCAGCGAAATCTGGACGATCCTGAGTTGAGTCCGTCGCTGGCGGCCGATGCGCTTGGCCTTTCGAAGCGCTATTTGCACAAGCTGTTTTCGAATAGCGGCACAACGTTCGGTGCCTGGGTGCGCGAAGAGCGGCTTCAGCGTGCCCGCACCCTCCTTGTCGATTCTCGGTATGACCACCTGACGATCACGGAAGTGGCGATGCGCCAGGGTTTCAACGACATTCCGCATTTCAGCCGGCAGTTTCGGTCGCGATTCGGCCATGCCCCACGAGAGGCGCGCGCCGGCGCGCCCCAGATCGCTTAGGCCATATCGGGGGTCAGCCGGCGTCGGCGACGAATTCGTGCACGACACCAAGGGCATGCTCGGCCGGAACGTGGAAACGGTCCGCGCCGTCGACGATCGGAAAGCCGGCTGCTGCGATGAGCTTGCGCGCCTCGCCGAGATCCTTGACCGTGAAGGTCGCGGCTACGATCGAGGGTGCAGGGGACAGAAGTGTGCCGCGTAGCCTGTGCCCCGCTTCCTCCGGGCTGGCGAACTTCAGAGTGGTGACCAGTGGCAGCTCTATGGCGGCCAGACCATCGATCGCGCCCAGCGGCTGGCCCGTGTGAAGTGCATAGCGCTCGGCCGTAGCCTTGGGGTTCTCTGTCACCAGCAGCAGTCCGGCAAGGCTGGTTGCGCCGTTGGCGTGCTCCAGGTAGCGCGGCTGGTGGACATATTCCGGGTTGCGATGGCGTGCCGCCTGAATGAGGCCTTCCGGCGTTGCCGCTCCATCGAAATGCACGCAGTCGAAGCGGGCCGTCCGCATACCCTCGAGCGTGCCGATGTCTCGCTGCAGCGCAATGACGCCGGAATTGCCGACATTCGCTGCGGAAAGGCGTGCAGCCACGACCTCGGCGTCCTTGCAGCCGAAGCAGATGATGTGGGCGCCCTCGAAACGATCGATGAACCGCGACCACCCCCAGTCGAGCGCGCCGGGATTCACGATACCCAGCACCTCGATGTAGTTGTTCTGGAACACCGCGCATCTGTTGCCGGTCGCCATCGGTCGGACGGGCTCGTCCGGATTGCTCGAGCCGGAATGGACGGATAGCGGGGTCAGCTGGAAGCCGAGGCGTTCATAGAGCGCGCACGCCGCGTCCATGTCGCGCACTGCGATGCCGAGATGGTTCACGGAATCGATGTCGCCGTTCATGTCGTATCTCTCTCTTTGATGTGGCTGTCCGTTGTTACAGCTTGGCTCGGCATTTCAACACCGGCTTGCGCGACAGCGCAGAGGCGCTTGTCGGAAAGTGCAAATCGCTCCCGACATCCTGGCGCAAGTGCGATTGCGCTGTCGCGCAAGCGTGCGTTGAGAGCCGCGGCTAGCTTTTCCGCAACGACGGAAAAAGGGAGCGGACATGGACCGGTCGGCCGAAATCGTGGAAGTCGAGACGGGACTGGGCCGGTTGGCTGGCTTCCGCAGTCAAAGCGTATGCTGTTTCAGGGGGGTTCCCTTCGCGGAGGCGCCCATAGGCGATTTTCGTTTCCGGCCGCCGCGGGCAAAGCAGCCGTGGAAGGAGACACTCGACGTGTCTGCTCCCGCCGCGATAGCGCCGCAGCTCGCATCGCGTCTTATCGGTGTCATGGGTGATTTTGCACGGACACAGAGCGAAGATTGCCTGCACCTCACCATCGTCACGCCGGCCATCGACGAGGCGCGCCGTCCCGTCGTGGTCTGGCTGCATGGCGGCGGTTTCTCCAGCGGCTCGGGCGGGCTCGACTGGTATGACGGCAGCCTGCTCGCGGCTGAAGGCGATGTCGTGGTGATCGGCGTCAACTACCGTCTTGGCGCGCTCGGCTACCTGTACGCACCCGGCCTCTGTGAGGGCAATCTCGGTCTGCTCGACCAGGCTCTAGCCTTGCGTTTCATCCGCGAGCATGTCGCCTGCTTCGGCGGCGACCCGGACAACATATGCCTGATGGGCCAGTCGGCCGGCGGCAATTCGATCGCGGCGCTGTTCGCCGGCGGGCATGTTACGCCCGGTGTGCGTCGCGCCATCCTGCAGAGCGCGGCCCTCGGCATGCCGCCGCAGGATGCGACGGAGGCAGCGCTGCTAGGTGCGGATTTCGTCCGCGCGCTCGGTGCGGATCCATCCGACCTCGACCAGGTCCGCGCGGTTGCCGTCTCCGCGCCGGTCGAATCGATCCTCGCAGCGCAGGCGGCAGTCGCACGCCAGAACGCGCGCTATGGCGATACGGCTCCTCCGTTTCAGCTCGTCCGCGGCGCCGAGGGGTTGTCGTCGGACACCTCCGTCCATGACGCAGCTGCTGAATCCATGGACGGTGTCGACCTCCTGATCGGCGTGACCACCGACGAGGCGGAAGCCTTTTTCGCACTCGACCCGCGTACCCGCGAGCTCGATGACGAGAAGATCGTCAGGCTGGTGGCTGATATTTATGGCGAGCAGGGCGCGGCGCAGCTCGGGTACCTGAGGTCGCATCTGGCGGGCGACACTCCGGCGAAGCTGTTCAGCCAGCTTGTCACGCATTCGGTCTTCGTCGGGCCCGCCCTCGACTTCGCGTTGCGGCGGGCGACTCGGGGCGGCAGCGTCTTCTTCTACGATTTTGCATTGCAGCCTGACGGCGGCCCCCTGGGGAGCTGCCATTGCCTAGAACTGCCCTTCGTGTTCGGCCCGTCGGACGCGTGGCGAGGCGCTCCTATGCTGTCGTCTGTCGTCGCAGGTGAAATCGCTGAAATATCGGCGGCGATACGCTCGGCCTGGCTTGCCTTCGTGCGAACGGGCAGCCCCAATTCGCGCGCCCTCCCGCAGTGGCGGCCTTTCACGCCGGAGAGACCATGCGCGATGCGCCTCGCCGGGCAGTCGCATCTCCATGACATGAAACTCGGCTCGTGATGGCCGAGGCACCTACAGGCATTGGTTCGAAGCCGGGATGGGCGACCGGCGGAAAGACGTTGGTCCGGAAGGCTACCATCGTCGATCCCGGGACCGACGACGGGCGACCTTTCATTGCCGACATCCTGGTCGAGAAAGGCCGCATCACCGCGATCGGTCCCGATCTCGCCGTCCCGTCGGAGGGTTCGGCCGAAACCATCGACGGGTCTTCGCTGCTGGCGATACCCGGCCTCGTCAACGCTCACTACCATTCGCATGACGTACTTCTGAAGGGCGCCTTCGACGTGATGTCGCTTGAGCGCTGGGCGATGCGCGCTCTGCCGCGCTTCTTCCCGCCGCGTTCCGACCGTGAATTGCGGCTGCGCACCTTGGTCGGCGCCGCCGAGTGCCTTCGTGGCGGCATCACTACGGTGCAGGACATGCTCAGCCTTTGGCCTCTCACGAGCCGTCAGGCTGAAATCGTTCGCGACGCCTATCGAGAGGCCGGGATTCGCGTCGTGCTCGGCATCCAACTGGCCGACACCGGGCCGATCGACACGATCCCCTACCTGCGCGACATCCTGCCGCCGGATTTGACTGGCCTGGTCAACGGACCGCCCCCGCCGCCCGGCACGCCCGTGCCCGTCGCCGAACTCGAGCGCATCCTCGTCGACCTTGCCCCGTCGCCCGGCGATCTGGTGACCTGGGGCGTCTGCCCATCGAGCCCGGAACGCTGCAGCGGAGCGCTGCTCGAGCAGCTACGTGATATCGCCAGGAGCCTCGGCTCGCGACTCTTCTCTCACATCGCCATATCCCGCGTGGAGGCGGTCGGTGCGCAGCGGCTGTTCGAGGCATTCGGCGGCTCGCCGGTGCGGTACCTGGAAGGCCTCGGCCTGCTCGGCCCGGACTTGACCCTCGCGCACGGCGTTTGGCTCGACGACGCCGATGTCGAGCTCCTCGCGAGATCCGCTACGCGCCTCGTGATGAATCCGATGAGCAATCTGAAGACCCGCAACGGCATTGCTCCATTCCGGACCTATGCTCGCGCCGGCCTCAGGCTTGGCCTGGGCTGTGACAACTGCTCCTGCTCCGATGCACAGAACATGTTTCAGGCAATGAAGTTCTCGGTGCTCCTGTCCGGCATTGCTGGCCGGACGGACGATGGTCCGACAGCTGTCGATGCCTTGCGCGCGGCCACTTTGGATGGCGCCTTTGCACTCGGGCTCGAAAAACTTGTCGGCCGCATAGCGGTCGGTTACCGCGCCGACATCACTTTCCTCGATTTGAAAGACCCGGTCTTCCGCCCGCTCAACAACGCCACGCGACAGATCGTCTACGGCGAAGGCGGGCGCGGTGTGTCCGCGGTCATGATCGACGGCACCTTCGTCGTTCGCGACCGACGCCTGATGTCGATCGATGAAGATGCGCTTGCCGAGGAACTGGCCGGGATCATGCCCGCATTCCGTCGTGACGCAGAAGTCGTGTTCGCCCGCGCCGGCAAGCTCGATCCGTATCTCACCCGGGCGGAAGAGCTGAGCTGGGGCGTCGATGTCCGCATGACCCGTATGGCGTGCACCTGACCCACTTCGTGGCCGGGTCTGCATGGGTGCGGGAGGTGCGCCCACGTCCAAGCGACAATGCGCTGGAAAGCAAGCGATGGCGGCGGCGACGGCCCACACTGGCAACTGGTGCAATGTGCACATGACGGGCTCTTCAGCCGAGGGGAACAAAACAATGAAACTCAGCTTGAAATCACTTGCCGCTGCCGCGGCCGTCGGGCTGGCGGCCGCAGGTGGGGCTTTCGCCGAGGAAACGATCAAGATCGGCGTATTGTCGCCCAACACCGGCCCCTTCGCGGTGATCGGCGAGGACGTCCGCAACGGCTTCCAACTCTATGTCGACGAGATCGGCGCCAAGGCCGGCGGCGCGAAACTCGAACTGATCTTCGAAGATTCCCAGGCCAAACCTGATGTTGGGTTGACCAAGGCGAAGAAGCTGGTCGAGAGCGACAAGGCCAGCTTCGTCGGAGGCATCGTATCCTCCAGCGTGGCTTATGCGCTCCGCGACTATATGGTCGAGAAGCAGGTGCCGCTGGTTGTCTCAGTCGCCAGCGCCGACGGACTGACTCAGCAGCTCGCCGCGCCGAACATCTTCCGCACCAACAGTTCCGGCAGTCAGGCCAGTCATCCGTTCGGCAAATGGCTCCACGACAAGGGCTACAAGCGGGTGATCATGATCGCGCCGGGCTACGCCATGGGCTTCGAGCAGACCGGCGGCATCGCGCGCACCTTTACCGAGGCCGGCGGCAAGATCGTACAGACCCTGTATCCGCCGCTGGGCACTGCAGACTATGCGCCGTTCCTGAGCAGCATGAATGTCAGCGAGGCGGATGCGGTCGTTGCCGTCTTCGCCGGCTCCGAGGCGATCAAGTTCGTCAAGCAGTTCGAGGAATATGGGCTGAAGGGAACAATCCCACTCGTCGGCACCAGCCTGCTGACCGACGACCTGATCCTCGAACAGCAAGGTGACGCGGCTCTCGGCATCGTCACCGCCGCCCATTATTCGAGCGCTATAGACGCCCCCGGCAACGCCGCCTTCGTCAAGGCCTATCGCGAAAAGTTCAAGCGCTCGCCGACTTTTTACTCCGAGGGATCCTACGTGGCGGCGAAGGCCATCCACATGGCGATCGAGAAGCTGGGAGGCGACCTCACGGACCCGAAGAAAGTCAACGAGGCGCTCTCTTCGGTCTCTTTCGACGCCCCGCGCGGTGCATTCAAGTTCGATGCCTACAACAGTCCGGTGCATGACATCTATGCATTCGAGGTGCAGCGCAAGGACGGCGTCCTCGTCAACCAGCCGATCGAGCGCTTTCCGGAAATATCCCAGTTCTACACCTGGAAGCCGGAAGACTACATGGCCATGAAGCCCTATCGCGACATCGCCAACGACTGGGCGAAATAACAGTGGACCGAGCGGCACCGGCCCGAAACGGCGCCGCTCTTCCACGCCGGGCATAGGGCCCTTCCCACGGAAGGTTCACCCGGTCCGCACTCCGACCACCGCAAAGACCGCAACCGGGACAAGACGACATAGCATGGCGTTCTATAGCATCCAGATCCTGAACGGGCTGTCGCTCGCTATGCTCCTGTTCCTGATCGCATCGGGCCTGTCGATCATCTTCGGCCTGATGCGCATCATCAACCTGGCACATGGCTCGTTCTATCTGCTTGGCGGCTATGTCGGGCTGTCTGTGATGACCTATACCGGCAGCTTCTGGCTGGCGATCCTGGTTGCTGCATTGTTTGTCGCCGCGGTCGGCATGGTCTTGCAGCGCACGCTTCTGCAGCGCGTCTACGGCAACGAACTCGGCCAGGTACTGATGAGCTTCGGTGTCCTGCTGGTCATTTCCGATCTGGCGTTGTGGTTCTGGGGTGGGTTGCCGCAGACCTTGCCGAGGCCCGAATTCCTTGATGGCGCCATTCGCCTGGGGGGGCTGATCTTCCCGAAATACCGCGTCGCGCTGATCGTCTGCGGCATACTCGTCGCGATCCTGGTCTGGCTGGTCATCGAGCGGACCCGCATCGGTGCGGTCATTCGCGCCGGTGTCGACGATCCGGGGATGGTGCGGGCGATCGGCATCGATATCCGCATGATCTTCCTTTTGGTGTTCGGAGCCGGAGCCGCCCTTGCCGGAGCTGCCGGCGTGCTCGGCGGCGCCATGCTCGGTGTCTACCCGGGCGCCGACTTCGAGGTTGTGCTCCAGGCGTTCGCCGTCGTCGTGATCGGAGGGCTCGGCAGCCTGCGCGGTGCCTTCGTAGGCAGCCTGTTAATCGGCTTCAGCGATACGATCGGCAAAGCGCTGCTGCCCGAATTCGCCATGTTCACGATCTTCGTCCCGATGGTCGCGATGCTGGTGATCCGCCCCGAGGGCCTGTTCGGCCGTGCTTGAGACCATTCCGATGAACCGAACCACAATGATTGCGATATCCGCACTGGCGCTGTTCGTCGCCCTCGCCTCTCTCGGAGGAGTGCTGTCTTCCTACACGATCGGCCTGCTCATCGACTGCCTGATCTTCTCAATCCTCGCGCTTGGATTGAACTTGCTGCTCGGTCACACTGGGCTGCCTTCTCTTGGCCATGCAGCCTATTTCGGTATCGGCGCTTACACTGCCGGCCTTGTGATGCTCCATGTTTCGGACAATTTCTGGCTGGGCGCCGCAGCTGCCATCGCCGCGAGCCTCGCGGTCGGAGCTGTCTATGGACTGCTCGCGCTGCGCACCAGCGGAGTCTATTTCCTCATCATAACGCTGGCGCTCGGCCAGATCACCTGGGCCGTCGCTTTTTCGTGGCGCGGCCTCACGGGAGGCGATGACGGCCTGCGCGGCATCGGCCGTCCCGACCTCGGTCTGCCCGGCCTTTCGCTCGCGGATACGGGCAGCTACTACCTGCTCGCCCTGGCCGCCGCCGCCGCGGCGTTCCTGTTGATGACCGTGATCGTGCGCTCGCCCTTCGGTATGGCGTTGCGGGGCATCCACCAGAATCCCACACGCATGGCGGCACTCGGTTACAATGTCTGGCTCTACAAGTTCCTGGCTTTCGTCATATCGGCCGGCTTTGCCGGCTGGGCCGGGGTGGTATTTGCCTACTACAAAGGCTTCGTCAGTCCCGAGGCCGTCGGGATCGTCGTTTCCGCCGAGATTACCTTGATGGTTATCGTAGGCGGCGCCGGCACGCTCGCGGGGCCGTTTCTTGGGGCCTTCCTCGTGGTCTTCATGAGCCATGTCGTCAGCGGCTATACCGATCGCTGGATGACGGTCCTCGGTTTGCTCTACATCACGGTGATGCTGTTCGCACCGAAAGGCATCGTGACGTTGGCTCGACAGGCGCTGCGCGCGAGGAGGACGTCATGACCGCGTCGGCCGTTTCCATCGACAATGTGGTGATGCAGTTTGGCGGCCTGCGCGCGGTCGACGGCGTATCGCTCGAGATCGCGGTCGGCGAACGGCGCGTCTTGCTCGGCCCGAACGGTGCCGGCAAGACGACTCTGTTCAACATGATCGGCGGCCAGCTGCGGCCGACATCGGGCCGTGTCAGTCTGTTCGGCCGCGACGTCACCCGCCTCGAGCCGCATCGGCGCGCGCATGGCGGGCTCGCCCGGACCTTTCAGATCACGTCGCTATTCCCCGACATGACGGTCGAGGAGAATGTTCACCTTGCAGTCCACGCGTTGTCGAGCACGCGTTTCGGCATGGTCCGCAGTGCGAATTCCTACAGGCAGATACGCGACCGGGTTGGCTTGATCCTTGCGGAGTGGCGCTTCCCCGCCGGGAGCGACGCATTGGTCAGCGATCTCTCCTACGGTGACCAGCGCAAGCTCGAGCTTGCAATGGCAGTCGCGAACAAGCCGCGCATCCTGCTTCTCGACGAGCCGACGTCTGGGCTCTCGGCGATGGAGACTGCGAGTGTCGTCGGCCTGATCAAGGGGTTGCCCGCCGACGTCACGGTGATCGTGGTCGAGCACGACATGGATGTCGCCTTCGAAGTGGCGGACCGCTTCACTATTCTGCACAACGGCCGGCTGGTGACGACGGGAACCGCCGAGCAGGTGAAGGCCAATGAAGAGATCCAGCGCATCTATTTCGGCGAGGGCGAGTGAGCGCGATGGCGGATTCGATCGTCAATGTGGACGACGTCCACACCTACTACGGTGACAGCTACATCCTGCAAGGCATCACGCTTGCCGCCCGGCCGGGAGAAGTCGTCGCCATTCTTGGCCGCAACGGGGTGGGCAAGTCGACGCTGGCAAAATCGATCATCGGTTTCGTGCCGCCGCGCCGCGGCACGATCCGTTTCGCCGGGCAAGACGTCACCGACAGCACCCCGGAGGCGCGAAGCCGAGCCGGTATCGCCTTGGTCCCGCAGGGCCGCCGCACCTTCCGTTCGCTCAGCGTCGCCGAGACCCTGGACATTGCAGGACATCTCCGGCGTTTCGACAAGGCGGGCCTCTCATGGACGACGGAGAACGTCTACGATGCCTTTCCGCGGCTTGCCGAGCGGCGCAACAATCGCGCCGGCAATCTGTCCGGAGGAGAACAGCAGATGCTGGCCGTCGGTCGTGCGCTGGTCGGGAACCCGAAGCTGGTGGTTCTAGATGAGCCGACCGAGGGGCTTTCTCCGCTTCTCGTGAAGGAACTGCATGGCGTATTGCGGATGGTGAAAGCACGAGGCTCGACATTGCTCCTGATCGAGCAGCGGCTGAAATTCGCCATGGAGCTCGCCGACCGCGTCGTTATCCTGAACAAAGGCAATGTCGTTTTCGAATCCACACCTGAAGAGCTGGAAACCGCCGAAGAAATCAGACACCGTTATCTTGGTGTCTGATGCCGAGAGGCTGGACCGCGGCACGGGAAGGCGATCGGCAAGGACTTTCGCGATAGAGCCCGCTTAGCTTGTCGCACGGTCTTGGGTCGACAGGCATGTCCTGCAAGCATCAACGAATTGCAAGGCTATGGGGCGGCGTGCTTTCCTTTCCGGCACCGGCCCGATAGACTTCTCCGATCTATCCGGAGGAGGGACCATGTTCCGCTGGGGTATTCTTTCCACCGCCAAGATCGCGCGCGAGCAGCTGATCCCGGCGATCGTCGATGCCGACAACGGTGTGCTTTCCGCCATCGCCAGCCGCGACACCGGCAAGGCGAGGGCACTCGCCGAGCGTTTTGGAGCGACGCATGCCTTCGGCTCCTACGAGGAGCTGCTCGCTTCGGATGCGGTTGACGGGGTCTATATTCCGTTGCCGACCTCGCAACATGTCGAATGGGCGAAAAAGGCTGCGGAAGCCGGCAAGCACGTGCTGGTGGAGAAACCTCTGGCGCTCGACGCCGCCGACATCGTTCCACTCATCGCGCTACGCGACCAAAGGAAAGTGCTGATCAGCGAAGCCTTCATGGTGGTCCACCACCCGCAATGGATCAAGGTGCGCGATCTGGTGGCGTCGGGCGCGATCGGCAGGCTGCGCCATGTGCAGGGCGCCTTCTCCTATTACAATGTCGATCCCGGCAATATGCGCAACCAGCTGTCGCTGGGCGGCGGGGCGCTGCCCGACATCGGCGTCTATCCGACGGTCTCGACCCGGTTCGTGACCGGCAGGGAGCCGCTTCGCGTCCAGGCGACGATCGAGCGCGACAAGACTTTCGGTACCGACATCTATTCGAGCGTCCGCCAGGACTTCGGCGATTTCGAGCTGAGCTTCTATCTGTCCACGCAGATGGCGGCGCGCCAGCTCATGGTCTTCCACGGCGAGAAGGGTTTCATCGAGGTTCATTCGCCCTTCAATGCCGGGCTCTACGATCATCATCGTGTCGAGCTTCACAACCAGAACCATACGGAAGCGACGGTCTTCCGCTTTCCGGGCACGCAGCAATACAGGTTGCAGGTCGAGGCTTTCGCCCGGGCTGCGCGCGGCGGCAAGGATCGCGTGTTCACTCTGGAAGAATCGGTGCTCAATCAGAAAGTCATCGATGCGATCTTCCGCGCCGGCGAACATGACGGTTGGGAGAAGCTGTGAAGCTGGCGTCCTGAAGGGCCGAAAACTTTCCTTCCGGCCGCGGTTTCCTTCGGCGCCACAGGGGGCAGCCGCATTTCCATGCGTCTGGAAAGTATCGCGCCGAAACGCTTGGCGCCCCTTCGCGACGCCGACAGTAACGCCTGCATTTCCAAAGAATATGAAACGTTCCTCTGGCGTCCGCGCCGTGCTTGTGATTTCAATGTGCGCGGACGGGACGGCAAAGGTCGCGTAAAGCGACGCTGGAGGAGCAGTTTTGGCCAAGTCTTACTGGCTGCGGCGATGCAGTCTTGCGATGGCTTTCCTGGCGGGTTTCGGTAGCGCCGGCCAGGCGGCGGACCTCGTGGTCGGCATGCCCAACTGGCCGTCGGGCCAGGCGGCCGCCAACATCATCAAATACGGGATCGAAAAGCAGCTCGGCCTGACGGTCGACGTTCGCGAAATGGGGACCATGACGATCTTCGCCGGTCTCGATACCGGCGAGGTCGACGTCCATCCCGAGATCTGGCAGCCGAATTTCAACTCGCTGGTCAAGAAATATGTCGATGAAAAGAAGACGGTCCGGCTCAGTCCCAAGACCGTCGCAGCGACCCAGGGGCTTTGCGCAACCAAGGACACCGCCGAAAAGTTCGGCATCAAGGATATCGCCGACCTGAGCGATCCTAAGAAAAGCGTAGCCCTCGACACCGACGGCGACGGCAAGGGCGAGATCTGGATCGGCGCGGAGACCTGGTCGTCCACGACGATCGAGAAGATCCGCGCGAAAAGCTACGGCTATTCGGAAACCTTGACCCTGCTGGAAGCGCCCGAGGATGTGGCGATGGCGGCGGTGGATGCCGCGGCCGCGACCGGCCAGCCGATCGTCTTCTATTGCTACAGCCCGCATCACGTCTTCAAGCTCCACGACGTCGTGGAGTTGACCGAACCGGCACATGACGACGCCAAATGGAAGGTCTTGCTGCCGAGCGACGACACCGACTGGTTGTCGAAATCCAACGCCGCCGTTGCCTGGCCCGCATCGAAATTCGAGATCGGCTTCGCGTCGGCCACGGCGGAAAGGCTGCCGAAAGTCGCGTCCTTCCTGTCCAATATCGACTTCACGCCCGACGAGATCACCCAGATGAGCTACGCCATCGAGGTGGAGCGGCAGGAGCCGGCAGCCTTCGCGCAGAAGTGGATCGCCGACCACGCCGACCGCCTCAGTGCCTGGTCGAAGTAAGAGGCGCGCCCATGATGTTCTCCCATAAGAACCGGCCCTCCACCGTGCGGACCACGAAATTCCGTCGCGGCAGGATCGCCGCCTTCGCCGTACTCGCTCTGGCGGCGGCCGGCGCGACCCTGGCCTATGCCGCGCAGACGCAGATATTCGACCCGCAGACCCGCAAATGGGTGGACTACGACCGAACCAAGGCCCGCAAGTACTACGCCATGTACAAGCAGGTGCCGGAAGCGTTCCGCCGGCAGGAGGTGCCCTTCCGCACGGCCGAAAAACCTGGCACCATCATCATCGATGCCAATCAGCATTTCCTCTATCTGGTGCAGCCCGGCC
>VFQN01006584.1_pt1 | contig 13112 bp, 22 predicted proteins | sample 3512371 | NCBI WGS metagenome assembly VFQN01 (sample SAMN10412370, study PRJNA504923) | tailings metagenome | isolation source: Replicate 2 from Balatoc abandoned mine | place: Philippines: Itogon, Benguet | collected 2017-08-28
AGCGGGAATGGGCTGGGCTCTGGAAGGGGACCAAAACTGTAAATCCATACATACAAAAAAAAACCAACACGGTCGCACACGGTACAGTAACCCAACTCGCACAGCACCTCAGCACCGCCACACAGCCGCGCAGCCCCTCCTCCCCTCCCCCGCACGCCGTGTACAGCCCACCTCAGGCGGGGTAGTGATGGCTTGTGTCGTACTGTACATACCGGTAGTGGCCGTTTGCGACAGGGGTGTACAGTGGCCAATTATCCTTTCGCAAAGACGAATGATTAGATGCAAAGTAGACGTTCCGGCCCTTGTCGGGAGTCGGTTGTCCAGGAATTCGGGGTTGACAGACCCATGGGTCGGTGTCCTGGGAGGCGCTGCTACCTTCACACGGTTTGTATTACACCGACCGACATATGCGCCTTGTCTTGTGCGCAAACCTACCTCATATACGCAACGTACACTGGAGTGTTGTGAGCGTTGTAGCATATTGCGGGTGAGCAGTCTGAACCGGGCGGCCGACCAATGGCGCTTGCAGCCCACGCAACGTGCTCGTGCTTTTGTGAAAATGATCTGGCTGGAAGCCTGCAGTGCGCCTAGTTGCTTGCGTCTGGCCTGCTGGAAAGTAACCGCTTCCGACATGCCTTTTTCGAGCTGCGCTCGCTTAAGCGGCTTTAGCGGCAAAATCGCGGGCATCTAGGACGCTATCGGAATGAATGAAGCAGTTGTGAAGTGCATTGCTGCACTGCCACATTGCTGGCTGGGCAAGTACGGATCCGCGCGGCCCCAAACCCCAGCCCGCTATTTAGCTGCAGTGTCTATCAGCGCTAGCTCACCTCTGGTGCGTCTCGCAGCGCCAGCCACACCTTGGTCAGCGTCCAGGCGCGGCGGGGGGCCTGGGGAGACCAGACGGTCATGTTTTGTGCGGTGTCGGAGGGACGGAGAGACTGCTGAAAGGGAAGCGCGGAAGGTTTGCAAGAGGCGCGAGCTGCGGGTATGTGAACAGTCGTATAGCAATAGCGATATCTGTGAAGGATCGAAGGCAATGAAGAGTTCCTGGGTTGGTTTGAGGACAAGCAGGTGGCAAAGTATGGTGCTCAGACACAGGTGCTCAGACCCAAGCGATCCTTGTCAGCGCGTCGTGCTCTCGGAACCCCTCGAGATCGCACCTCACGATACCGCAATGCAGCAATAGACTGTATCTGATTAGACAGTAAGACACTATAACAACTCGGCATGCTGGGCGCGTTCGCATGCCTGCCCGAGCTTGGCGCAAAGCAAGGGAGGTCTCGGTCCCTCGACAGTCAGCCCCCCAGCGCGACTGGGCCGCTCCTGCTGCACCTTTTCACCCTGGCACCTGCAGCAGCAGCCACACCGCTCACCTGCACCCACCCCCTTGCTGCTGCTGCGCGCCTTGCCAGCTTGTTTGCACGTGTTTGCACAGCCCCAATGTTGCGCGCTGCTGCGCGAGTGTGTGACCTCCTTGGCTGCTGTGGCACACACAACCACTAGCAGCAGCGGATCAGCGTCATCGACTTGCCACTCTCCGGAACTGCCATGCCTCGCTGCGCTCTGCCTGTTACTCCTATATGCCTTTAACTGTACAAGGCTCATTAGCCTACATCCCGCACCGCATCCGCTACACAACCACTAGCAGTCCAGTCGACGGACATGTCACTTGCCTCGCCCTCTACTAGAACCTGCTTGCTATTTTGCTATTTTGTCCGCGCAACTGCATACGCTACACAACCACTAGCAGCAGCACCTGTACCACTCCCACTCCGCCTTTCCCCCTTTCCCTGCTGCTGCGCTGCGCCTTACCTGCTAGCTGCGCACCCAGAACCCAGGGGAGGTTCCCTGCCCGTCAGCCCAGGCGGTTGGGGGTAGAGCATGCCAGCATCACAGAACGGAAGGGCGACGCCCGGCAGCGACCTCCGTCCGCGGCTGGCGAGCTGTGCTGCGCTGTGCTGCGCTGTGCTGTGCTGTGCTGTGCTGTGCTGCTGTACACCTGCCCGAGCGTGCTGCGTGCCCAACCCTCGTCGCCTGCTGCACACGTGTATGTCGCTGGTGGTGGTCGGCTGCTGCCCATGCATGCCCACCTGCGGGTGGAAGTGGAGGTGGGGGTGGGGGTGGTGGTGGCGCAGCGAGCCTGGCGCGCGCGGTGGGATGCTGCCGCCGGCTGCTGCTGCGTACACGCCACGCTGGCACCGCCGTCGCTGCCAGGCTCCGCACGTGTGTGTGGCACGTGGCAAGCGACATGAGCCGTACACGGTAGTACGGTGCCAGCAGTGGCATTGATGCTGCTGGCTGCTGCCAGGCTACGCCATCGCATGGCGTCGCCGCTGGTTTCCACACGTGTGTGACACGTGCCGCACACGGTGTTGCAGTGGCATTGATGCTGCTGGCTGCTGCCAGGCTACGCCATCGCATGGCGTCGCCGCTGGTTTCCACACGTGTGTGACACGTGCCGCACACGGTGTTGCAGTGGGGTTGATGCTGCTGGCTGCTGCCAGGCCACGCCATCGCATGGTGTCGCCGCTGCTTTCCACACGTGTGTGACACGTGCCGCATTCGTGCCACATAGTGGGTTTGTTTGATGCTGCCGCCGGCTGCCGCTCCGCCGTCCGTACACGCTGGGTGGTCCACCAGGGTCTGTTGCATGCAGCTGATCATGGCAGGGACAACGGAGCGTGGAGGTGGCGGAAGGTGTTTGGTGGGGTGGGCTGCTGGGAGGTGGTGGAAAGGACGTACATGTATGTTCGGTTTCCGGAACCCTGGCGGTTGGGCGGACGGTGTAGCTGGCTTCGGCTCATGCTGTCCGATGCGCTAGGTAGAGGTGGGCTGCCTCCAGGCAGACCAGGCGGCGTCCGTGGTGTTGTGTGGAGGTTGAAACGTCAGCCATTTGGCATGTACCGGTAACTGTTGAAGATGTGTAGATAAAAATGGTCCAAGGAAGGGGCTGATGGTCTGTGCTGTAGCATGCCGTGCCCACACGTGCGGACTACCACGCTACGCTGCATACGATGCTACTTACACTACATGTAAGTGTGGAGGCGGCCCCTCTTTGCCCTGGTTGTCGGCTGCGTGTTGTGCAAGTTGTGTGCTGGCTCGCAAGCTCACGGTAGCTAACGCGCAGCATCCGTGTCTCCCTTGTACGGCAGCGTACATGCAACCACCAACGGCACATGCTTTAGTGCTAGCCAGGGCATGACCGCAGTGTGGCGCGTAGGTTAAACACCAGAATGCTGCTGTCCCTACTCCCTAGTGTCTGCTGTGTATAACCGCCTCAATCAGTCGTCGGGCACTGAAGGCACAAGACAGCTGTTGTCATGCGGCACGCTTACATCTTGCGTCTTTTGCACCCGTTTTGCAAGTAGCCGTTTGCATTGTGGACGGCCAGGCGCTCTCAGCTGCCTTCACACAGCAGCACACCGAAGCAGGTCACCGTGGGCCGGCCAAAAACAGCATGAACGTCAGCACGATGCACGACGACACTACCCAACCTCATCAGTTCTCAACTTGTTGTCTTCTCTCTGCACACGCCCCCGTCATCAACTGACTCGCACAGAACGGCACATTCCGACCTCTGCAGAGCGAGTGCCGTTTACGGCCGCCCCAAAAAGCCCAGTGTTCCACACGAGACGTCGGTCCTTCGCTTGGTGTGCATCCCACCTGAACATCCCACCAAAGCCAAGTCGCTCCGATACGTACCAATGGTAAAAAGCCAAGGGCTAGGAGATACAGCTACAGCACGCACCCCAAAGCGAGCGAGTTTAAACCCACCACTCTCAGGCGCCATTCCAGCGCTTGCCCCAGCCAGCGAGCGTCATACATAACAGTTTAGAGCTTTCGGGCACTCCCCATTCTGGTGTGTTTGTGTTTAAACGCAAGCTGACAAAGCCCGCACGGTACCCAGCTACCCGGGTGAAACCCAGCGCAAGCGAATGAACATCAAGCCAACACAGCACACTCGGTTCGTTGCCCGGTCTTTGGGTCAAACCCTGGGCGAGCTGATCGCACCCGATGCACGTCGATCAGCACCCCCCAACTACACCACCACCGCACGTCCACGCATGCGTCGGCCCTGCCCTCCCGGCATTGCGTCTGCACGTTGCGTTAACCCACCAAGCCCTACCCTCAGCCCAACCGCGAAAGCAACCCCACCGTCCCAAAAGTTAACCCACACCTATCCAGGTACGTCAAAGCGCCACCGCCACATTGCTTCACGCGTCCAGGGTAGGGCACCCGGCAATTTCTGCCCCGCAAGAAACAATATCGTCATACGAACGCACAACAGAACGCACACTCGTGGCCCTGCGTCCAGTATACCGCTACAGCAAGAGTCGCGCACCCTCCTCCCAACCCGTCCCCCCCTCCATTGCCCACGCTCCCCTCGGTGCAATAATCCCCGCCCCTGCCCTCCCCTGCCCCCACCAGTCACCTCCCCTCGTCACCTCCCGCCCCGCAACCGCCCGCCTGCCCCCCTACCGTAAATTCACACCTCGCCTCCGCCGCCGCCATCGCCGCCGCACCCATCAGGGCCGGCGGTGCCTCTGATCCCCTCCCTATCCCCGCTGACAGGCCTGCTGGTAAAACGTCATGCCCCGTCCTCGCCCCAGCAACCTGGTCCCACACATCAAACCTTTTCCTCGCCCTTAACCTCGCCCTCCGCCTTGGCCTCCGCGTCCGCCAGCAATGCGACAATCACCGCCGTCCGTCCCACCTCACCGTCTCACCACCTGCATCCCCCCTGCCCCGCACCACCGGCACCCTCACACCTTGTCCTCACCCCTGGCTTCCGCCCCTGCATCAGCCTCGGCCTTGGCCTTGGCCGTCGCTTTGGCCTCCGCCTCCGCCTTCGCTTCCGCCAGCAGCGTCGCAATAACCGCCGGCGGCGCCTCATGCACAACCTCCAACCCCCCAACCGCAACCGCAACCGCCACCTCCCCATTCCCGTTCCGATTCCCACCTCCGCTCCCGTTCCCATTCCCATGGGTGCTGTTATGCCGCGACCGCTCCGCCGGCCCCTCGCGCCCCCTCGACCCGGACTTATCCCCCGCCGCCGCCGCCGCCGCCGCTCCCTTCGCCGCCGCCGACGCCGCCGCGCTGCGGCGCACCGCCGCCCGCTGCTGCCGCCGCTGCGCCGCCGCCGCCGCTGCGGGCCGCATGCAGCTCGCTCCCCCGCACGATATCGTCGCGAGCAGTTTGCGCTTGGTGTCGACCGACAGGAAGTCGGGCGTGTACTTCTCGGCGAACGTGAGTATGGGCCGTACGATGTACGGCATGAGTAATGGGTCGACGAGCGCCTTTTCGACTTCCACCACCACGAAGATGACGGCCATGCACACCACCACGCGCGCCCACTGCGTGCCCTCCATGCCGGCCATGTTGAAGAACTCGTTCACCTTGGGCGTGTACGTCACGAAGCACTGTACGGCAGGGGGTGTACGGCAGTACGGGCAGGGAGGGTGTACGGCATGAGTGTACGGCAGAGAGTGAAGTGGGGCAGCGGGCGGCGCGAAGGGGCCCAGGGTAATGCCAGGCGACACGGCGATGCCCTCCCTGGCCCGATCGCTAAGCCACACGCGCCAACCCCGTTAATACACATGCAGCCCCCCGTTAATACACACGCACCATGAGGCCCACGGTGATGGCGGTGGCCACGTAGATCCACTTGTTGCCCTTGAACACGCGGGGGTGGAAGGAGGCCATCTTGATGAATCGGCAGTTGAGGAAGTAGACCACCTGGAGGGTGGGGCAAGGAGTTAATACACACACGTTAATACACCACCTGGTGGGTTCGGGAGGGAGGGGCCAACAAAGGGGCAGGCGAGTCACGCACAAGGCAACCACAGGACTCGACACATGAGCGGTAGCCATGGAGACCGCCTGCGCTCTGCCACTCCGGCTGGCCGTCTTGCCATGCACAAGCGCGCTAATACACATCACTCTCCCACCTGCGCGCCCACCAGCACCGTGAACGCTTCGGCGCGCGACTTCTCCAGCTGCAGCCCCAGCTGTGCCCCATTTTCCCATGCCCATGTGTATTAACCCGCTCTGCTGATACACGTGCCTCACCTGCGCGCCCACCAGCACCGTGAACGCCTTGGCGCGCGACTTCTCCAGCTGCAGCCGCAGCTGTGCCCCATCCCATGCCCATGTGTATTAACCTGCCCCGCTAGTACACATGCCTCACCTGCGCGCCCACCAGCACCGTGAACGCCTCGGCGCGCGACTTCTCCAGCTGCAGCCCCAGCTGCCCTCCCCAGTAGAACATGCCGATCACGAGGCACACGATGACGTGGCACACGAAGAACATGCGCCACAGCAGCAGCTTGCCCACCTGCGCGGGAACAAAGGAGAATATCGTGTGGCGTTAGCTGTGTGATAAATGGCACATGGATAAGAGGCTTGATTGCACATCCAAAACATGCGCCACAGCAGCAGCTTGCCCACCTGCGCGGCATAGGGAGAGCGTAGAAACGCCAAGGGAGCCCCCGGCCACCAACAGCCGCCTAGGGCTATGGCAATACACGCCACGGATCCGAAGGCCGAAGCCACCCAAAGCCCAGAGCTCATGGGGGCTGGGCCCGCAACTGAGCTGTATCAAATTCTCAGATAACATACTATAACTTAATCAAGTTTCCCGTGCACTCACCAGCCTCTTCCCAGGCCTGCGCGGCGGCCGCGACATTACTGTAGGCTCCGCAGGCTCGGCCGCCAGTGCCAGGCCCAGGGTCACGGAGGTGAGCAGGTTGACCAGCAGCACCTGTGGAGCAGGGGCGTGTGTATTAGGGGTTAATACACATGAGGTTGGGGCTCTGCGGGCTCCGCCGCCAGGGCCAGACCCAGGGTCACGAGGTGATCAGGTTGACCAACAGCACCTGGGGGTGGTGGTGGGGGACAGGGGCGTGTGCATACACTACACATGGGCTCTGCGGGATCCGCCGCCAGCGCCAGGCCCAGGTGAGCAGGTTGACCAGCAGCGCCGGAGCACAAAGACAATAGTTTACCTGCAGCGCCGTCAGCGGCGCGGCGCGCAGGCCCAGGATGTAGGCGTACAGCACCGACAGGCCCTGCGCCAGATTGACTGGCAGGTTGAAGATGAGGATCTTGCGGATGTTGTCCCACACGCGCCGCCCCTCCTTGACGGCAGCCACAATGGACGCAAAGTTGTCGTCGGCCAGCACCATCTTGGCGGCCTCCTTGGACACGTCCGTCCCTGCGCGGGAATATAATATGTATATTAGTATATTATTCGTAATGTTTATTTTATTTTTGATGCGCCACATATCGTCTGCGAGCACCATCTTGGCGGCCTCCTTGGACACGTCCGTGCCTGCGCCGGATGATAATAGTGAATGATGGTCAACTAATCAAGGTTTTTACTTTTGAATTGTCACATGTCGTCGGCAAGCACCATCTTGGCGGCCTCCTTACACACGCACGGCCGTTCCTGGAGAGAGTGCATGGCCAGCCCCAGGTCCCCCGCCGTGGTCCCCAAACCTAACCCGCAGCACTGTTAATACACACTCCCGTGCACCTACCTGTGATGCCCATGGCCACGCCCACGTCCGCTGCCTTGAGCGCAGGCGCGTCGTTGACGCCGTCTCCCGTCATGGCCACCACCAGCTTGTGCTCCTGTGGGTTAACAAGAGGGGCATGTGTATTAAGTGTTAGTTGCCGTACAACCAGCTCCTTTGAAAGTGTTAGTGGGTTAGCAAACGTGCGTGTGAACACGTCACAGAAGCACCTCGCTCGTGGCTCTCCGGTTCGGAGACGTCAGCCTTAAAAGCACCACTTGGCGCCGTGCCGCTTCCGGTCCCACAGACAGCCCTTTTCCAGTTTCCCCTCTGGCTGACAAACCACTAACGAACATCCTCTAACACACACCCTCTAATACACATGCACCCGCACATCCCACCTGCAGCGCGCGGACGATGCGCAGCTTAACCTGCGGCGAGGCCCCTTGCTCACCACCACCCGTCAACATACACGTCCGCTACGACACATACCCGCTAATACACATGCACCGCGCCCACCTGCAGCGCGCGTACAATGCGCAGCTTGTTCTCGGGGACGCACGCGCGAACACGTTGCAGCCCGCGACCCGCTGACACACACACCCGCTAACACACACCCCTGCTAATACACATGCACCGCGCCCACCTGCAGCGCGCGCACGATGCGCAGCTTGTTCTCCGGGGACGCACGCGCGAACACGTTGCAGCCCACGACCAGGTGGCGCAGCGCCTCGTCGTTTGTGCCATCGATCTCGGGCCCCGTGATGACAACGCCGCTTCCGGCGATGCCCAGCATGCGACCAATGGCAAGCGCCGTGAGCGCGTGGTCGCCTGTTGGGCACGTGCCAAGGGCGGGGTTACAAGTCTTTGCTTGTTTGCTGCAGTGACTTTGATGAAATGCTTTCGGATACGGTAGATTTTCAGTTGTCAGCAGGCGGCCGACAGCACACCGCATGCATTTTGCTGACGTTGAGGGTAATAAGAGGGTAAATATTTAACGTACGAGCAGGACAACCCACCTGTGATCATCTTAACGGTGATGCCCGCAGCGTGCGCAACCTTGACAGCCGCCACAGCCTCCTCACGGGGAGGGTCCAGGATGGCAACCTGCACGGGGGGACAGCAGCAGCAGCAGGGTTAATACACACGCCCCGTTAACACAAACGCCTCTTGATGCGCGCCTGGCATAGGCACCCGTTCATAGATCGAACGTCCACGACGGCCACCTGTGTGGGCCCACACGTGCACACGAGGCTGCGGAGATGCGGGGTTAATACACACGACCCCACTAATACACATGCCCCCAGATGCGCGCCTGGCATAAGCACCTGCTCCTACACGAGGGCCACGACAGCCACCTGTGTGGGCTCAGCAGTGCACGCGAAGGAGCGCAGACGCGTCCAGCAACTCGCTAATACACCTAAACCTTAACCCACGCACCATGAGCACCAGCGACAGGAACGGCGGGTGCTGCTGCAGCGCCTTGGGGGACAGCGCAGACATGTCCAGCGTTGGGGGCAGCTCGGCCCTGGGGGTGTGGCAGCAACGGGGGTCAGGTAGGGTGAGGAAAATGTGGAGTTTGCGGTAGGCAGGAAAGGAGACACGATAAGTGATCCTTTTTGGCACACTTGGTTTGGTCATTGCGAACCTTGCCGAATGCCGTTGCCGAGTGCCGATGCCGAATGCCGCAGAGCCAGCTGCTTTCCGACCACCACTCACGCCCAATGTTCACGCCCTTAGCTTATACACATGCCCCAACCTACATTGCGCCAGCACACGCAGCCCCTGCTTGCTCAGCTCCGCCTGCTACTGCTGCTGCCCCGACCACCACCACTCTCTCAATACACACGCCCCTTCGCTAATACACATGCCCCTTCCTGCACCTCGCCAGCATGCGCAGCCCCTGCTTGCTCAGCTCCGCCTGCTGCTGCTGCTGCTCCGACCACCACCGCCCCCTAATACACATGCTCCTTTGCTAATACACATGCACCCACCTGCACAGTGCCAGCACGCGCAGCCCCTGCTTGCTCAGCTCCGCCTGCTGCTGCTGCTGCTCCGACCACCACCGCCCCTTACACACGCCCCTTCGCTAATACACATGCCCCTTCCTGCACCTCGCCAGCACGCGCAGCCCCTGCTTGCTCAGCTCCGCCTGCTGCTGCTGCTGTCCCGACCACCACCGCCCCTTAACACACACGCCCTGTGCTAATACACATGCACCCACCTGCACAGCGCCAGCACACGCAGGCCCTGCTTGCTCAGCTCCGCCTGCTGTTGCTGCCACCAGGCGGCGTCCAGGGGGGCGGTGCGGCTCAGGTCGTCGTCCACAACCTGGGGGAGGGAACAGGAACGTACGGTAGTTATTAAGAAGAATATAAACACGGGACATGTTAAGGTGTGTTCAGGTGCGTTCAGGATTGCCACGACACGTCCAGGGGGAAGGTGCGGCTCAGGTCGTCGTCCACAATCTGGGGGGAGGGGGAACAAAAACACCGGTACCGTACGCGCTTTGAAGCAAGGCCCGGTCCGCCGACGATAACACAGGGCGATATACACCGTTCCCGTGCAATCGCGTGTTGTCCCCATCCGCTGCGAGGTCGTGGGCAGCAGCCGGTCGCACAGGCGTTTGCTAATACACAACCGTCACAGCGCAACGCCCACCTGCCTCCCCCTTGGCCCCCTCCCACCAACCTCACCCGGTGCGAGCACATGGGCAGCAGCCGCTCTGGCGCCCACACGCAGCGTCCGCTAACACACAGGCGCCCGCTAATACACAGTCCCCCACTGCCCCCCACCCCCTTGCCACCACCCTTACACACCCGGTGCGAGCACATGGGCAGCAGGTGGTCTAACGCCCACACCCCACGCCCGCTAACACACAGGCGCATGCTAATACACAGTCCCATACCACACCCACCACCAACCCACCTGGTGCGAGCACATAGGCAGCAGCCGGTCGGGGGCTCCCTTGACGTAAATGATCTTCTTGCCTCCCTCCTCATGTACGGTGCCCATAAACTTGTGCTCGCTCTCGAACGGTACGGCAGCGACACGTGGCTTCGCGCCCGCCAGCTCGGCCGGCGGCAGCACGCCCGCCTTCTCGCCCGCCGTCAGCAGCGCCGCCTCCGTCGGCGCGCCCAGCGGCGTGTAGACCGTTTTTCCGGTTGCCTCGTCCGTTGACTTGGTCAACGTCGAGTCGTTGCACAGCACGGTACCTTCCAGCAGCTGCCGTACGGCGGATTTGCGCTCGGCGGACAGCGGCGCGCCGCCGCCGCTGCTGGCGAGCGCGACCATGTTGGTTTCGACGGCGGCGCCGCCGCCGCCGCCGTTGCCGATCTCAACGACCGTGTGATCCGCTGTTGCTGCTGCTGACGCCTTTGATCTGTTGGCGGCTGCGGCGGCTGCGGTTACGGCGCCGGTGGCGCCGTCGGCCAGGAGAGTCAGATCGCCCACCGGCGCGTAGCCCACCCCACTGACGCCGTACAGTCCCCCTGTCGTACGTACGGCAACCACCGTCATCTCGTTCTTAGTCAGCGTGCCGGTCTTGTCGGAGCAGATCACGTTGAGCGAGCCGAGCGTCTCAACCGCCGGCAGTTGGCGGATGATGGCGTTGTTGTGCGCCATGACTGTCGTACCGATCGCGAGCACGATCGTGACCACGGCGGGCAGGCCCTCGGGCACGATGGCCACGGCGATGGATACGGCGATCTCGAAGGCGGTTTGGAAACCTTCCTTGGCGCGTAATAATGCGAGCAGGAATGCCACGAGGCCGATGATGAGGACCAGGATGACCAGCCAGCGGCCGAGGATCTCGAGTTGGTGGATGAGGTTGTTTTGTGTCTCGGCGACCTGACGGTAGGGGGCAAGTTCACGTATGCATTTAGTACATGGTCGAATGCGGTTGCATTACGTAGGCCGGCGGTTGGTGCAAACCAGCAGTTAACTGCTATTACGTTCCCGCTGGCAACACGTGCGCCTCATTCGTGGTACGTGGTAACATGCCACAATGCTGTTTACGGCTCCCAACACCTCAACCCGACACCCACCGTGTTGACCATCTTGTTGATCTTGCCGCTATCCCCTGTGCCCACCATGTCCCGAGTATACAAAGTACATATATTTCCTTTATCAAATAGTGTACAAAAGTAATGATATGATAATGTATGTGCACGCGCCTCACCGTGTTGACCATCTTGTTGATCTGCCCGATCTCGGCGCTGTCCCCAGTGCCCACCACCACGCCACGGCCCTGCCCCGACACCACGTTGGTGGCCGAGTAGCACATGCACCTGTGAGGTGGTGGGGCAAGAAACGTGTGGGTTAAGTATGTGTGTATTAGCAGCTACTGCACCACCACGCCGCGGCCCTGGCCCGACACCACGTTGGTGGCCGAGTAGCACATGCACCTGTGAGGTAGTGGGGCACGAAACGTGTGTGTTAGATATGTGTGTGTATTAGCAGCCGCTGCACCACCACGCCACGGCCCTGGCCCGACACCACGTTGGTGGCCGAGTAGCACATGCACCTGTGTGGTAAGATGGCGGGGGGGAAGGAAGTGTGTATTACCAGAAGCAGCAGCCATGCGGTTGCCCAGGTCCGACACCAAGTTGGCGGCCGAGTAGCACGTGCATGTGGGGGCGTAGAGGAGTAGGCAGGGGTTAACAGCTCCATGCCAACCGCGCCGCACTGCACCGCCCAGGAGGATACCAGAACAGTGGCAGGGAAGTGGACAATATTCGCCCTCAGCTGCCCTGCTGCTCTACACTCATCTGAGGTCGCCCTGTGTCACGTGGGGCACCACGGGCTGTTGAGGACGCATACCCCAGCCCACTTCACGGCACGGCACGGGGCGCAACGCACGGAACTCCCTCCAAGCTCTCCTGCGCCGCCCTGCCCTCCAGCGCACGCGCAGTGCCCGCCCTCCCGCATCTGCTTCAGGCTGCCCCTCCCACTCCCACTCCCCCAAACTCCCAAATCCCCAACCCTAATCCCGGCCCTCCCCAATGCAGGACACGCGCTTGCGGTCGCGTAGGGGCGCGATGGGTGCCGCTGGCTTGAGGGGGGCCCAGCACGGAACAAACAGCACGACACAAAAACGTTCGCATGTTCACCTCTCCGGCCCATCCAGGCTTCGACATTACCTGCCCCACGCCACCCCGCGCACGGTCCTGTTATGCAACCCACAGGTTGCTCCAAACGAAGCTGCCACTCTGTACCCCGTCCAAAACTCACTTGCGGTCTCCCAGCGACGCGTTGGGCGACGCTGGCTTGAGGCTCTTGGATGTAGGCACCGACTCGCCCGTCAGCATGGCCTCCTGGACCTGCGTGCACAAAAAACATTTATTCATTTTAATTTAAGCAAATAAACATATTGTTATTTTTGCAGATGTTATTTCACGTGTTGTTGGACACCGGCACCGACTCGCCTGCGAGCATGGCCTCCTGGACCTGAGGGCACGGCAGGCACGCGCGTACAGCAGACGTGTACCGCAGACATGAGGCCACGTGTACCACAAAACATATGCCTCTTGGGTTAGCGTGCACGACGCAGCTACGGACGAACTACCAGGCTGTTCAGGCAGGGTAGTGACTCGCGTG
>VFQN01006585.1_pt1 | contig 13112 bp, 14 predicted proteins | sample 3512371 | NCBI WGS metagenome assembly VFQN01 (sample SAMN10412370, study PRJNA504923) | tailings metagenome | isolation source: Replicate 2 from Balatoc abandoned mine | place: Philippines: Itogon, Benguet | collected 2017-08-28
AACCCGCTACCACCTCCTCCTCCTCTACCTCAGTGGCGCAGCTGCTTCTGCAAGTGCGCGCACTGCTCTCCTCTAACAGAAGTCAATGGCACAAATCTCTCGGCACTCCCTCGTCCGCCGCTACCTCTTCCTCCACGCAGAGTCATCTGCAGCAGTTGCTGGGAGATATGACGTCACAGCTGACTTCTTGTAGAGCTCTGAGGTATTCGCTCTCCTGCATCTCAGAACTGTGCGAACGTCAGCTGCCATCTGCCTTTGCAGGAATCGGCGTTAATGCCACGTCAGACTCCCCTCTCCATAGCAGTCTCTTCCAGCGAGAGTTGGCAGAGAAGATGTGGTGCAGAGCCTTCGACCACCTCCTTAATGAGCGACGTAAGACACACTCTCTTCCTTCACCTCCTCGCTCACTCTCTTATCATATCTCATAGAGTCGCTGAAGGAAGTGACGATGTCGTCATCCTCACAGATCTCTTCGCACTTCCTCATGCACCTCTTGCAGGAGTTCATGAACAAGATGAAGACAGTGATCTCGTCGCAGGAGATTATATCGCGAGTGCTCAATCACTCCTCCTCTTCCTCGACTCCAAGCGCAACATCAGCGTCCATGCACCACTACAGCACCTCTGTGGGAGTGGCAGGAGGGGCTGGCAGGGGCGAGGGCAAGGGCTCGATTGTGTTGGGCGAGTTCAAAGAGATCATGGATAATATGATCCAGTCGAACGCAGCCGAGCTTCTTCTCTTCCAAAATATGAAGAAGATTCTCCACAATGACGTCAGGGCGATCCATCAGCAGAAAATCCGCAAGAAGGTGAGTTAGTGAATTCCCTAATTCGAGACTTTCTCTAAATAAGGCGCTACAGAAAGCATTTGTTCTGCGAGTGGAGAGAGACGAGTCAGCCGCGACCTCAGCGGAGAGTGCTGTGAAATCTGAAATACAATCAGCTTCTAGCTCATGGAACGCCTCCTCGAGCCATCGTCGGTCTTCCTCGAGGGGGAAGCTGTTCCGCCTGAAAGACGTCAAGAGTATGGTGAGTGCATCGTATAAGTTATCCTTCCAAAGTCTGACGTAGGTGCTATAGTCTAATCGTGCTCAAGAGAAACTGCTCGCCTCGTTGCCTAGAACCACGTTGCCCACGAATCTCAGCGATTTCAGCCTGAACTTCGAGGAGCGGCAACCCGGACAACTGGAGAGGAAAGCCCGATATTCCGTGCAGATCGACGTACCCATTCCCTGGCAATAGAACCAACAGAACCTCTTCCAACTGCGAAACACTTTTCTTATGTTGGCGGATAAACTACTAACAAAACTGCTAAATACCCTGACGACTAACCTATCTACATCACTACTGCGCTTACATCATGATGCAACAAGCTGTTTCGTAGTATTGCTGTTGCGGCTTATACACAGGCTGAGGAGGGACTTCGATTGTCAATGAGGTGGTTGGCTTTGGAGCTGCTGGAGCGACAGGGGCAGAAACAGGGGCGGGAGACGGGGTAGGAGCAGGAGCAGCTACAGCCTTCTTCTCCTCAGCGAATCTCTTGAGATGAATGTTTTGAACACGCTGCTTCGTAGTGGCGACAGCGCTCTCAAAGGAAGCCTCTTTCTTGGGAATGAGCGCGTCCATGCCAGGGGCGACGCCAGCCAAGCAGTACTCCGTCCTAACGAACTGAACATCTGTCGAGCCTAAGGCACTAAACACATGCAACAGATAGCGAGTTAAGAAGTCGCTTTCAGGGTGGTGGGAGTCTGGTCCATATCCTCCGCCAGAGGCGATGAGGATGGTGATGGACTTGCCGGCCAGCTTCTTCTCGGTGTAAGGATCTAGCTGTCCAATCACTACTATCTGATCAATATAGGCCTTCAGGACAGAGGGAGTATTCCAGTTCCACATTGGAGTGCTCACAACCACAGCATCGGCTTGTACAAGTTCTTCGACGAGATCCAGGCGATGCTGATGATTGGCTTGCATCTCTGGGGTTCGCTGATCTTCAGGTAGATAGCCAGCAAATAGTGTGACCCCATCTAAGTGCTTCTCAATATTTTCGTTCAAATCACGAGTAACGATGCGCACATTGGGGTATTTCTTTGCCCACTCTTCGTTGAAGACTTTGCTGAGCTTTCGAGAGTATGAGTTGTCGCCCATGGGCGAGACAGTCAAGTGGAGGACATAAGGCGAGGAGGATGACATGATGAATGTGGTTTGATTGATTTGTGGTGCAGTGAGGAGGAGGATCTTCTCTAGTCGTTACTGTGCTGTGTGTTGTGCAGTAGGGAAGATGGTCTGTCAGGCGGTGCGCTGCGCAAGATGGTGCGCCACTTAAGATGCGCCAGCTCGTGCACCCGATCAAAGAAGCACAAATTCCACAACTAGTTTACCGACAGACAGTACTTTATGAAGACATAAGCAATGTATAGGGAAGAGAGGAGAAAGGATCTTTTAGTTGACATGCATTTGATGCTTACAAAAGGATACTCAATTAATAAATTAACCATCATTTGAAGGGACTGTAACTTACACCGCGTACGAGACAACCTTTTGCGCTGCTGAACGAGAGGGTCTGCCACTGTTATAAAATTGATTATTGGAGGAGGATGAATGAGTTTGAGCATTTCCAGTAACTCGTTTCGATCGTCGAGGTTCAAAGTCATCTGAAGAAAAGGATCGAGTATCTTCCTTTTGACATTTTGAGATCTCACTAATCGCTCTCTTCTTCGCTTTTCGAGGGCTTAGAGCTTCATGATGAAAGTTTTGCGCACTTCCTCTTTGACGTTGTGGATAACGACCAGCTTGTGCCAGTAGTCGTATAGTCTCTGGATCCATAGGAGGGCTGAAGAGCGTTAACGGGAGGATTGGATCGGATTCCCCAAACAGATTGAAGTCGTAGCTGTGCTCTTCTAGGCACGAAATTGCCAGAGCAAGTTCACCAGTTGTGCAAGAACGACTCACAGATTCCTTCCATCGCTGTCGCACCTCAAAAGTAGGCCATAGAAGACCATCACTACTATCTCGAGGATTGCTGAACTGAGATGAGTCATCAACTAATAAATCATCATCGTCATCATCGTCAGATTCTTCGCCATCCTCTCCTTCGCGCTCCTTTAACTCCATGCGAATATCAGTTGCAGTACAGTTGGAGTCATAGTATCTCAGCGCAGTAAGCAGATCTTCGGACTCCAAATCTTCCCTGTCACCGTCATTATGTACCATTCTAAACAATGTAACACCTTCGTTTCTCTCTGCTGGAAGCATTGCGACAATGACGCCGTCGCTAGTGCCAAACTTCGAGAAATATCTTCTCCCTCTCCTTCCAATAAATTCACACTGAGCCTCGTCAAAGGTCCAGCCCTCTTCGATCATTTCTCTTCTTTCTTCTTCTTTCGCCTGTTGACATTCATCTTTCTCTCTGCGATCAGAAGCAGTTTGACAAGTGTGAATTAAATCCTCCATCTCTAGGACAACTTTCTGCAAATCTTCAAGGCTCTCTACGTCACGCAGTTTTTGCTCCAAGTTTTTCTTCTCTTCTCGTGAGAACTGGTCTCCTAGTTTCTTCTTCAAGCTATCGCTCACGATGCTCAGAAATCGTTGGCATTCTTGTGCTAACCCTTCGACACCGTGGAGTCCACTAACTGAGACACTACGGGAATGATGAGAAGCACGAACTAGACCAGCAGATTTCTTTGCAATAGCCGGAACCACGACCTCATCCTCTTCACTTGGATCATCTGTGTCCTTAGCATCATCTACTCTTTCGTTGAGAGAACGATCTTCGACACTTTCTTTGACTTGAACTGCTTCATCTTCATCTTGTTGGGCCGATTCTTCTTTCGCCGCTTCGTCCTGGTCCTCAAGTAAAGCAATCTTAAGTTCGTCTTCATCAAGGTCTTCCTCGTCCCCGTCAACATGAACAACATGCCACAAAGCCTGATCCTCCTCCGTAGCGGGCAGCCAGCCAACAACTGTTCCGCATACTGTCTAATAGAAGAGGAAGATCCTGTGAACAATTTATCTCAATCGACTGATTCCGACTTACTTTACGACCAAATGTTCTCTGCACCTTTCTCCCGATGAACTCAGAGCCAGATGTTTGATAGACCACAGCAGGTGGCTCAATCTCAAATCTTGCTTTGATAGCCGCCTTCAGCTCTTTCTCTCGTTCACCTCGATCGTCTAATGCCTCGCACAACTTCCATAGTTCCGAGGAGGTAGAATAGACTAGCCATCGGTATTTATAGCGATTGGGTCGGGATTCAAACAAGCGGTTCAGCACAATCTGATCTAGGGCCTTTGAGGAAGAAGGTGGAGGAGGACATGGACCAAAGGCTTTCATCGCTTCATCTTCTTCTTTACATTCCACGAACAGTCGATTGTCATCTGCCATGAATTTCCAATAGGTGCGGTGATATCTATCGCTACCCAAGGGCTCTGTTCGGACAAAATAGTCATCGAGCGCTTTTTCATGTTTTGAGGCAAGTTTATCTTCCTTCGCTTTGATCTCTAATTCATTCAATTGTCTATAAACCTGTTTCAGCGACTCAGTAACGTACACCTGACCGGTCTTCTCATCGACACCTTTAAAGCCGGATTTCTCCGCCACTTTTATCGCACTACGAAGCTCTCTTTCTGTGTTCCGTTCTAAGGCCAACGTCATCCTCTCCAACGCGTAAGAAATAGTGTTGTTTCTTTGCATTCTTTCCGCTCGGGAACGCTGTCTACTCATCGCCCGAGTTCTCACAAGAGCAGGTTTCCTCCGACTCGCACTCCTGCCTCGCTTGACCTCACCTTCATCATTATCACCATCAGTCTCATGCTCATCAGACCCTTCTTCTTCATCATCCTCCTCGTCCTCAGATTCCGAAATCTCATCTAAAAGAGGATCTTCCCGAACCGTATCGATTCCATATGGTTCTAACCCTATCAGATCATCGATCATGGCAGACAGCTGTTCAACATTAGGCTCGAAATTAGACTTAGCCTTCGAACCCTTGCCGCCTCCATTTCCTTTTTTACCTCCTTGCGCTTCCTTCTTTTCTCCTTTCTTCGAATCTGAAGCCTTCTCTCGATTCAGTCGACGACAAGCCTCTAACGCTGCTTCACGCTTGGTCGAGGAGACTTCCTTCATCTTTAGCTTCTGCTCTTTAGCGAGTCTATTCATTTGTTGAATTTGATTTGCACGTTCTTCAGCGTTTCTCTCCATTAGCTGCTGAATGCGATCGGTATCCATGCAAGCATCGCACAAAACCTTCAAAATTGTCAGTTTTTGCAGCGGCGAAAGCTCGTGAACCTCTTTAGTCTCGAGTAACTTGGCGATCTCGTAATACTCGTGCAAATTCAGTATAAAGTTGGATGAGATGTTGAAGATGGCGTCTTTATTCAAGCCGGAAGATTTGTTGCGGGATTTGGATTTGGGAGTGTTAATACGCGACATTGTCTCAGCATCGAGAGCGATCTTCTTACCCGTTGTGATAAACGTTACCAGATCCTCACCATTCCTCTCTGCCTTATTCGGTGTTTCAAAAGACACTTTCTTATTACTGCTCGAGCTTTCTAATTCATCTCCCCAGTCACGGGACTGTCTCCATTGCGGAAGGAAGTAATATTTCCGATTCAACTCTTGCAACGTGTGCATAAATTGTAAGATCGATGGATCGGACTCAGCAGAGTTCGTAAATCTATTTTCTTGGTCTTGATAATACTGCAGGGCAAGATTCGCTTCAGAGACAGCTTTTCTCAATTGACGAATCGGCTCTAAGCGCAGGAAGACTCCGCGCAGGATGGCATTCCATCGCAGCGAGTCGACTTGATCGGTTTGTAGCTTTCTTGGAAAGAGCTTCAGGCCATTGTATTGACTATCAAAATCTTCGAAATTATTTAAATTTGGCATCATTAACTGGGAAGGAGTAATCGCTACTTGACTCGACCCCTCCCTCTCCTCTTCTCCCAGTCTATAAGAGAAGTGGACTTTCTTCGGAAGAGTCGCATGCAAGCGATTCAGAGATAGAGAGTCTGAGAAGATAAGTTTCAGTGGGGCTGAGAACAGATCAATGAGCGCTTGTGAAGTGGAATGCGTGAATTTAAGCAATTCGATGAAATCATCCCAGGTAACGGCGATGGACAGCTGCTTGCTGAAGATAATCAAGCGCGTTAACAGAGGCTGTTGATACAGTAGAACAGCACTTACTTGAAGGAGTTGATAAAATTCCAGACAGCAATGGCGTCGTGAATAGCTTCGTTCGGGAGAAGGTCTTCGAGTTTGATCAAAGGCACGGGAAGAGGTTCTAAGGGACGGCCATGTGGATCCATCTTTTCAATCAACTCGTCCTTGACGGGAAACTTTACTTCACCCTCAGACTTTGCCAGGCGAGTCATTTTTGATTTGAGATTGGTGCTCTGTTTCTTCAACTTGGAGATGTTTTCCTCCATCTCCTGCACCTCAGACTCCAGCTCAGCGATGCGCTTCTTCTTTTTCGCGGAGACGGTTGGAATCTTCTTCGCAGACTTTTTTGTTGTAGATTTTCCTGCAGATGTCTTGGCTACTGGAGTTTTCGTTGGGGTTTTAGTCGGAGTCTTTAGCTTCGATTCAGTGCTGTAGAGAGCATGATCAGCGAATTGAAAAAGTTAGAAAGACAGACCTGTCCTCCTTCCCAGGAGATCGTTTCTGCCTTTTAGAATTGGATGCAAGGAGTCTTTTCCGCACTGTTCGTTGCCCTTCCTGTGCCTCATCTATATTTGGAGTGGCCAATGGTACTGCTTGATCCTCAGATGAATGATTGTCTTTCAGAGGCGTCGATAAGTCGCCATGTGTAAGATTATCATCGAAATACATGTTTAGATCCAGTGTGAAGTGGAGCAGGGTTTGGTTGTTGCGATGGATAGTTCTGGGGAAGGTGCTTCTTAAATCCACTGATAATTGAAGATTCCCAGTAAAGAAAATATGAAGAAGTACTTCGTAAGATCGGACAGGATTGAGGAATACAATGCTGAACAGTCTAATAGGCTAGGGATGGAGGGCTTTTGAAGCTTCTTTCTTTCTTTCTTCTTTGGTTTTTGACAAATGAAATCAAATTTCAAACCATGGCAGGGCAGGGCCTGGGCAGCGCAGATCGTATGAATACGGTCGTAATTAGACGTTCCGTCTTCTTCACAAATTCTTTCATTCCCTTCCTTTCCATCAGATTGCTATTTCACCATTCACCATGGCTTTGGTAGAGGCATTATCCAATTCAGCAAGACCAGTGTTTTTATTTGGATCTACGCCTCCTCGCGAAGATACCTCCATCGAAAAGGCCAAGGAATCCTGTGCAAAGTTTGCTGCTCGTTCTGCGGTGCTAGCGACAGATGGTTTTATTGTCTATGATATCCAGGACGAAGGATCAAGAGAAAGTTCTGAACGACCTTTTCCTTTTCGCAAGACGATGGATCCGTCTTTGTATGCTTCGTTCTTCCCTGCAGTCTCTGGTAAAGATTGCGTTGTTTACAAGTGTGTAATTGGTGAAAACCAAGAGCAATATGAACAATGGTTATCGAGGGCAGTTTACGAACATGGTCATAGAGCATTCAATTTGGTTGGTGCTGCATCTTCGTCTCAGCTCGGTGGTGACAGTCTCACCTTGCCTCAGGCCGGTGAAGTCACCGCTAAGAGAGGAGATTGCAAGTTTGGATGTGTTTGCATCCCCGAAAGACATACTCAGAAGGCAAATGAGCACACGAACATGTTTCGCAAGTCATCTTTTGGCGCTCAATGGTTTATCACTCAAGGTATCTTCGCTGCGGCTCCTTTGATTAAACTGCTCGCCGACTACAGCGATCTCTGCAAACAGCATAAAGTCACACCAAGAAAGATCATTTTAACGTTCGCTCCTTGTGGACGACCAAAGACCATGACTTTTATCAAGTGGTTGGGCATGCATGTCCCGACAGAGATCGAGGAAAGAATCTTCGCATCTGGAAATCCTGTGCAGGAATCCATCGCCATCTCATGCGAGATATTGCGTGAAGTTCTTCTGCAGACGAAAGGATTCGGTGTTCCATTAGGAATCAACGTGGAATCGTTGTCTATTTTCAAGGAGGAAATCGACGCAGCTCACGAATTATTTCAAAAGCTTCAGGTGCGTGACAGTATTCGATGTCTCTTAAACCTCCTAACACTCTTTAGGCGATTTTATTGAATAGCTACGGATCTCCGTGGACGATTCGTTGGTTTTTCGTCGATGATCCGATCAACAAGATAATCTCTGCGCATCCTTCACAAGGTACTCTTCTCATCGAAAACGAGGCGGAGAAGGAGAACGGTACGAGGCAGGAGGAAACTAGCGCGATTGAGATTTAGATTATTAAATTGATAGTTCGTCTATATTCCCCATCGCTGTAGATTAGTAAATTAGGCAAATTAGCCTTTCTTTAAGCGACGAAAGAGTTGAGTCACCGAAAGTCTTTGTTCTTACTACTGCATCTCTTCGAGAAGATTTTCTTCAGCTGTGCATGGCGATGTCGGAAGACAAACTTCACTATTGGGAGGATTAGATATCCAAAAAACGGGATTCTCGGGGAAAATTCAATATCATCAGTTATTATCAACTCTTTATCTGGATCTTGAGAGTTGAGCTTGCTCTTGCTCTCCTCTCCTAAGTAACGGTGATGGCGCCAAAATCTATGAAGCAATGTTGAAGAGTTTTCTTCAAACCCGGAGAAATTGGACAAGGATTCAAATCTCAACCAATGAAGATCGATAGGGATTAGACCAAAGAGAAGGATCACGCTCATGAACAAAAACTCGTTGAGGGGAGCCTCGGAGACACTCGTTTCGTTGGCAGCGCTGGGGTATGTCATAAAGATGAAGGGCATTAATTCTTCATTCACACCCTTCATAGAAGTCATGTGAAACCATGCTTCTCTTCTTGTTATGTTTGGAAATGAAGATTTGATGGAAAACCTGAACACAGGCATTTGTCATAGATAACGGTAACGGTATTTAACGTCAGGTAAATTACAGCGTAAATTAAAGAAAGTAAATTTACGCTTCATCACTGAATTCAGCGATAAACAAACAACAACAACGAACAACTAACAACAACGAACAATCCGTTAAGACAAGACACCACTAGAGTCCATTGACTGGGATGATTGTCTAGACTACCCTTACATTTCCACTCATAATCATCTTATTTTCAATTTCACTGTTAGTGTAGGTGTGGCAGCAATCATCAGATGAAGAATACAAACTTGTCGAAGAAAAGTCGCCGAGGGGACCTTTTGGAGAATTCTTCCAAGTATCAGACAGCGAAACAGATTCCAATCAACCAATTTCCAGAAACTGGGCAGCAGAAAATAGTGTATGATGAGGTTGTTTTTCAGTTGGATCTGATTGCCTCGACTCCTTATGTCAACATAAAACTGTCAGCAGCCACTAGCCTTCTGCAGACACTGCTTCACCAGCAACAACAATATCAGCACTCACCAAACATCGTAAAAATGAACCATTCCTATCAGAATGAGGAAATCTCAGTGATAATCGCGAATTCCGTGATTATCCAGAAGTTTATTGTCATTCTCACCCCCGCCTGTTGTCCCTGTCACGAGCTTTTGCAGACACTTATTTGCATTCTTTTAGTACTATTATCGAATTTCCTCGCGAGGAAATGGAGTTCTCAGAAGAGGGGCGAGGAAGAGGAGGAGGAAGACGAAAGTGACGTAGACGAAGACACTCGAAGAATCGCGCTTGATCCGAGCATTGTTAACGTTGACCTTCTCCAAAAATTATTTGAAATGTATTTTCATCTTCAAAAAGTCATATTCTCTCCTTCCTCTTCCAACACAACCTCTCCTGTCAAAACATTGACGCCTCCATCGACCAAAGTGAACAGCCGTCTTCGAAGAAAATACGCCAATAGCTCCTCTCCAGCCACAACACATTCCCCTATCAAATGCCCTATTGATATCAAATCTTCTGAGAAGATTGATATTGAGAGCTCTTTGAGGATTGCGTCTTGGAAGACTGTGTGGCAAGCTTTCTCTCGCGACGTTTTCTCTTCTCTCTCAACTGGCACAAGGGAAGCTGGGGCAGAGTCGTTAGAACTGTTGATTTTGTTTCAAGGTCACATATTGCAGCATTCGTTCGAGCAGACCCTCTCTTCTTCATCCAAGTCGCTGACAAGAAGTGATGAGGCCGAGACTTCCAGTTCCAGTCATCGCAGCAAGAAAAGAACGAAACTTGACAGTGGAGAGGAACGAGACGTTTCCTTTCAGAGGATGCAAGATATGATTATTAGTAAGAAACTCGAGATTCTTTATTTATTACTGGCCACCACTCTTAAGAAAGTTAGCGGGCTCATGACGAGGTTGCAGAAGACGAAGAGTTCGAGTGGTTCTATCGACTCTGTTGATCAATCTGAATGTCAATCCATCACAAGACTATTAGAGATCTTTGATATTCTCTGCTCTGATTGTTCATCGCTTCAGGTAAGAGTGTGGGGGTTCTGACCGATCTCAATTCTTTAAAATGTCTCTAGGAGGTGCTGGTGAACTATCACACGAGCAAAGACGAATCTCTTCTCGGGGCAGTGTTCTCCTTGATACAAGTTCTTGCTCCAGAAGTATTGCAAAGGCTAGTCGATGGGCAGAAAGAGCGATCAAGGATGGGGTATACGACTGATCGCCAAGTCGACGCTGACGTTTTCCTCAAATTTCTTTTCCCTCGATCGCTTGAAGACCGCGCGGATTCCTTCCTCGATTTATTCCTTCAAACGACCAAATTAACGGTGTCGTTGACAAATAACAATGGTGTAGCAGTCGATCAGATAGTGAGCAAAGAGAAGTCTGTCGACTGGGTTGTGGCTGTCCTGAACATCTCTTTCAACTTGAAGATGAAGTTAATGGAGTGCCGGGATGAAGACTCTCGTGTGGTGAGATTTTCATTCTTTACGTCACAGAGAACTCTGAACTGCTACTTTTAGAATGTTCGTTACGTCACAGAGATCATTGTTCTGACAATCACGTTGTTGGTAAACATCACAGAAGAGGTGATGAGTTTTCATACTGTGACCGAGCACTACTTCTTCACCGAGTTTCTTACTTGGCTCAGACGCTTCGAACTCGTTGATGTTGCTCAAACCTTTCCGAGCTTGGAGAGTTTGCTTCCCGTCACTTCTCTTTCTGATTGCGATTCAGAGAACATCTATGTGTGGATCGTTAAACTGATTCTGCAAGAGACTGACTTCTTCATCAAGGACCTGCTGTCCTTTGATTTGAAGACGAAGCCCAAGATAGCAGATACTCCTATCGTCTCCTTTCCGAGACAGCTGGAGGAAATGAACCAAGAAGAAGTTCCGGTCTGCGAGATTTTAACTTCAGCTCATTTGATCCTCTTGTTAAGCGCTTTGATCTTTGGAAAGTTTACGAATGTCGACTTGCTTGAACTATCCCGACAACCAGAAAGTAAAGAAAGAGCTCAAAAGCAAGATGGAACGATGAAACTGTTATGTGATGTGGTTAATCTTCTTCCGCGAAAGAGCTTTTGGTTAGTCACCAGAGTGCTGAAGGCTCACATCGCTTTGCAAGGACAGGTAACGATCTATACGACGACCGAAAGCAAACTTTTAACTTTTGTTGCTGACACACTTCTATACAGTGCGGTGTATCACAGTACGCCTCTTATGTGCCCAGTTTAATGGCTTTGGCTCATTTCGAAAAGTTGGACGAGATAATCGAGGCCTCCGTACTTTCAGAGACTATGCAAAGCGAGCAGAGCCATCTTGATGAACATTTGCAAGCTCTTAGATTGCGTCGTGGAGTATCCGTCGCCGAATCAAATAGTCGCACCCATCCATCGTTAGAGCCTATTGGGTGCAGGACTTATTCCGATGACGAGAAAAACTCCAATTCTTTGGAGTGGTTATTTCGTGATGAATCGGTGCCTTTAGTGAAAAGATCTTTTTCTTCGAAATCTGTGCTTGCCTCTAGTAGATCTTCCAGCCAGTCGACGAATTATAACCTGGAGATCAAATACGACACGCCCGCTGTGGTCAGCCAGACTTCACCAGCAACCCTGACTTCTCTGCCTGAAGTGGAATATCGAAACAAAGATAATAGGGTTGACGCACAAGCGCAATGTGGCTTGAAACGGAAGTTTTCTATGAAGGGCACGTCACTCGCACTTCCGACAAGTGCATGGAATGATTAAGAACTTTGTAATTCTGTTTTCAGTGTATATAAGATAATTGAAAGCCTTATTGAAGCAAAAGTGAGTTTACTTAATCTTATTTCAAAAGGTGTTTATCGGTATAAATGATTCGCGGCCAAGTTCTTCGCCACAGCAAATTCCCATTTATCGCCGTTGGCCAACAATTTCTCCTTGTCGTAGAGGAGTTCTTCACGAGTCTCGGTGGCAAACTCAAAATTAGGTCCCTCCACGATTGCATCCACAGGGCAAGCCTCTTGACAGAATCCGCAATAGATACATTTTGTCATATCAATGTCATATCGTGTTGTTCGTCGGCTGCCGTCCGCACGGGGCTCAGATTCGATGGTGATCGCCTGAATATTAAAATTGTAAATAATGATAATGATAATGATCTTGATTGCTTACCTGAGCAGGGCAAATAGCCTCACATAGTTTACAAGCGATGCAACGTTCCTCGCCGCTGGGGTATCTACGTAACAAATGCTCCCCACGGAAGCGTGGTGAAAGAGGACCCTTCTCGAAAGGATAGTTAATTGTAACTTTAGGCTTCATCGAAACTTCAATACTTAACATGAAAGCACGAAAAATTTCGGTGAGAAAGAAGACATCAGCACTTTTGTCGATAATTTTGCTCCAGCTGACATTATTTATCTCTTCCTCTTCTTTCGATAATTTTCGTTCAGCCTTGTGGGAAGAAGCAAGGCTTCGAGAAGGGAAAGCTCTCAAATTTGGACGAGCAAGTTGTCGAAATCGAGGGAGCATTGTTATTATTTGCCTGAAAAGGACAGAAAAACCAATTTGCTGAGTGAAGCGCAGAAATCGCTCTTTTTAATTTACTCAACTCCACAAAAGCGCTTTTGTGGAGGTAGGCGAAAAATAGAGATGGTTAACTGCCGGATTGCCGCCATTTCTCCTTCCTAAAATCTGTGTTAACC
>VFQN01006586.1_pt1 | contig 13107 bp, 21 predicted proteins | sample 3512371 | NCBI WGS metagenome assembly VFQN01 (sample SAMN10412370, study PRJNA504923) | tailings metagenome | isolation source: Replicate 2 from Balatoc abandoned mine | place: Philippines: Itogon, Benguet | collected 2017-08-28
CGCACCAGCAGCGACAGCGTGCGCAGCGGCAGCAGCCTCAGCAGCGTGGACGACGACGCAGAGTACGGGGAGGCACGGCGACGGGAGCCTAGCGCCGCATCCCAGGGGCCCAGCAGCAGGGCGCGGCACAGCGAGGCGGGTCCCACACCCTCTGGGGAGACTACCACCGGTCCTTCGGGTCTCCCCGGGCGGACCAGCGTGTCCACTGACGGCCGTGTAGTAGCGGGGAGCGCGCCCCTGCCACCACTCGCACCCGGGCCGGGACCCACACCCGCGCCAACTCCCAGCGGTCTCACACGGTCCCAGACGAACGCACGGAACAGCAGCGATGGAGGGGGAGGAGGAGCGCCGAGCACGTCTGGTACCGGGGCCGCTGGTGCGGGGCCGTCCGGGGCTGCCTCCCGTGCTGCTGCCTGGTCTGGCAACATGCTGTCGAAACTGGGGCTGGGTCTGACCTCGTGGCGGAAGGACAAGGGGGAGCAGGACGGCAGCGGTGGGGGCGGGACGGGGAATGGCATGTCCCGTAACGTTTCGGCGGGCAGCCTGTACGGCATGCCGGGGATGTACGGCGGCGGGGAGGCGTTCAGCGAGAAGGCGCTGGAGGAGCAGTTGGCGGCGGGCGGGGTGTGGGCTGCGCGCCCTCGCAGCTGCTGCAGGCGGCGGCGGGCTGGGGCGGCGGCGGGCGGCTGAGCCTGCGCGCTGCGCTGTGGGGGACGCTAGTGCGCACGCCCACGGGTCTGGCCACGGATCTCGGTGAGTGCGCATACGTGCATGGTGCCGCACGTGGGTGGGGTGGGCTTCTAGGTGTGCGTGTTGGGCCTTGGCCACACGTAGGAGGACGCAGGCCTGCGCAATGTCTGTATCACGTTGTCATGCGAGAACCAACATGTGGCTGGGCTGATCAATTGGGGCCCGTAGCGTGGGCAACGCGGGCTTGAACAGTGGCATCAAGCAAGGTCGTCAATCCCATGGGGTTGACTGGTTGGTGGGAACTAGCCGCCGGTCCGCAGCCCCCTCAGTTATTCCCTTCGTGCCGCTCTCAAACACGATTGCCGATCCTTGCTTGGGTGCCACACTGGCACATATGAGCTGAGCTGGAGGACCTGGTTTACATGGGAAGGCAGGGGCTTATACACAAGTTGTCTCTGCCAATGGCTGCCCTCGCCGCTCCCACCTGCGTCTCGTCGTCCCGTGTGCCCCTGCCGCCAGCTGACACGGTGTCCCGCTACTACTACGACAACTTCACGGAGGCGCGACGGCAGGACGCCCTGGACCTGGTCACGGGGGCGTACCCAGGTGGAGATGTCGGCAGGCACCTGTGTGTATTAGCTGTGGAGCTGTGAGCGGGTACACGGCGGACGCTCCCTGGACCTAGTCACCGGGTCCCACCAGGCCCGCAGCGGGGCATCGGAGGAGTTCAGGCAATAACATGTCCGTCTGGTGGCCCATCTTAGCGACACCGTCTGGCAGCGTGCAGTTGCATTGCTGCAATGCCTGTACTGCCGCTGCCAGGCAATACGCCACCTTGACGGCAGGATCACACTCGACGAAAGCGGAGAGCTGCAGTGTTGGTTAATTCAGGTAGCGCACCTTGGCCATGCCGTGGCTCCATGGATTGCCTCCACCCGGACCCTGCCCTCCCCACCTTGCCCTCCAGGTGTCCTCCCGAGCTGCCCCGCCGCGCACCGCCTGACCGCAGCTGGGGCTGGTGCTAGTGGTGGCGGGGATAATACAGGTGGGCTGATTGAGGGTACTCCTGTTGCACAACCCCACTTGCAGCACAATCTTGTTGCAACCATAACAGCGCTTGCTCCCTCCTTCCCTGCAGCTGCTCGCCATTGCCGCACGGGGGCCCCGTACACTGTACGAAATGGCGATGCGCGCGGGCGCCCTGGCCGCCATCGGGGCGCTGTTCCTGTGGGCTACGCTGCGGCGGGGTCACGCCTTCGTGGAGAAGCCGGTGCTGCTGCGACACGCACACGTGCCGTGGGGAACGGAGGCGGCGGAGGGCCAGGGGGCTGCAGGGGCAACCGGGGCGGGGGCGGCGGGTAAGGCGGGCGGGAAGGGAGGTTAGGGACGGAAGGTTTTTTGGGGGGGGGGGGCGGGGAGGGTGTAGGATCGAGGTAGGGATGGAGAGTGGGTGCGAGCGAGCGTGCGCTGGAGGGCGAGAGGGTGGCGCGGACAGTGACTGAAGGGTCACTTGGATGACCAATTTAAACTGCCTTTCCTACACAGCAGCTATCCTGCAAGGAACTTCCGGATAGCTGAAACGACGGAGAATTGTGGGGTGGAGCTTGTGTGGGGGAGGAGGGAGCGTTGGGAGGTGTGGGGCTGCAGTCTCAGCTATGGCAGGGGCTCAAGTCATCGGGGGCCCGGCGCGAGGGCCCGGCGTGGCCTGGCCACTAGCGCCCTCCTGGGGTGCACACGCCTTGGGCAAGCCTTGTACCACGTGCCCTTTCCTGAAGCGACAACCTGAACGGCAAAGGTCGTGCACTCTGCGCGCAGAAGGTTATAACGCTCTGATGCGATATGGATATGTATACACCTGCGAACCGAACCGTGCCAGAAGCAGAGACCTAAAAACAAGTTGCTGGTCTTCCTCCTCCTTCTGATGACAGCCAGCGCTTCTGAATTTGCTACGACGGTTCACTGTCCGACGCAGCAATACTGTATCATGAGCTCTGTACTTTACTAAATACATGCACTTGTTCTAACCAAGCGACGCCGAAGCTTCAACGGTCAGCGCTGCGTTAAAACAGCCAGCGCACACACATCTGCGGTCTTGCATGATGTTTAAACTATCTGGTGATGTTGCACTACTTCCTCGGGTGGAGACGGCTATCCTGTAGCAACACCCTCCTTCCTTCGTGACAATTTAGCTGACAGCGCTGCGCACAGCGACGTAGGCGGAAGGATGCAGTTTGCGACTCCATCTGCGCTTGCCTCTCAGCCTAGTGACGATGTGGGGACCCCGACTGAGCACGATATGCTCGTCTCCCGTCTCATTGCGAGGATCGCCGAGCTCGAGGAGCGGCTCTACAAGAAGGAGTTCGAACAGCCAACGATAGGTGTGCACGAGTGTTGCAGAGGGCTTATGCATTGTGGTGCGTCCCGTTGACTTCTCAAGTTGTTAGCCCCACCTACCCCTACCTACCTGTCTAGTGCTGTGCCACCCCACGCCCTGCGCCCGCAGCTGAGCGCCATTCCACCACCGACGTGCCATCTGGCGGCACCGGAGGCTTCCAGCAGCAGCAGCAACTGCACGCCAGGACAAGCGCCGGGCCAAAGCTGAAAGAGTCATTGCTGGCCACGCTGCGGGAGTCCTGGGCGCGCCTGGAGGGAACAGCTACGCCTACAGCCCAAACTCCAACAGCATCCGCACCCCCTCCTATGTTTGCACACGTACCAACAGCACCCTCCCATACTGCTCCCGGGTCTACAAGCAAGCTGCCGGCAGCGGCGGCAGGCAATGGGCCAGCACACACAAACGACGTGCTAACACCAGCTCCAAAGCCACGATCGGGTCTGGGGAAACCCTCAGCTGCGGACACTTCCGTACACGATGGCGGAGCTGAGGTGGACTTAGTGGCAGAAGCGGATGGAGCTGTATCGTTGAAGGTGTCTCGCGACCCGTCCGCCCCGGACCTGCAGGTGCGACCGCTCAGCCTGGGTACCAGAGCCCTGGAACGCGAGCAGGCTGGACCCTGGGCCTGAGGCCGCTGAAGCAAATTCCATGCAGGAACCAAGACAGGTGGCCAGTCAAACACCTGTAGGATAGGCATGGCAACAGGCGGCTGTGCGTAGTGGCGGTGCCCCCCACGCCCTTCACTCCGCTCTTTTGCTTGCTCCGCTTCACCTTGTCCACGCAGGCGGGCGGTGACTTCCAATTCTCCACCCATCTTGTTGTGGACTACAGCAGGCCCAACCGCACCAGCAGCGACAGCGTGCGCAGCGGCAGCAGCCTCAGCAGCGTGGACGACGGCGCAGAGTACGGGGAGGCACAGCGCGGGGAGCCTAGCGCCGCCTCCCAGGGGCCCAGCAGCAGGGCGCGGCACAGCGAGGCGGGCCCCACACCCTCCAGGGAGACTGCCACAGGGCCCGCTGGTCTCCCCGGGCGGTCCAGTGTGTCCACTGACGGCCGTGTAGCAGCGGGGAGCGCGCCCCTGCCGCCTCTCGCACCCGGGCCAGGGCCTACACCCGCGCCAACCCCTAGCGGCGTCACGCGGTCCCAGACAAACGCACGGAACAGCAGCGATGGAGGGGGTCCACACGCGCCAAGTACGTCGGGTGCCGGGGGCGCTGGGGCGGGGCCGTCCGGGGCTGCCTCCCGTGCTGCTGCCTGGTCCGGCAACATGCTGTCAAAGCTGGGGCTGGGGCTAACCTCGTGGCGGAAGGACAAGGGGGATCAGGACGGCAGCGGCGGGGGCGGGACAGGGAACGGCATGTCCCGTAACGTGTCCGCGGGCAGCCTGTACGGCATGCCGGGGATGTACGGCGGCGGGGAGACGTTCAGCGAGAAGGCGCTGGAGGAGCAGTTGGCGGCGGGCGGGGGGCTGCCGCTCATGGGCGGGGGAGGCGGTGGGGGAGGAGGCGGGCAGTACTACCGGTGAGGCGGGCAGGGCACGGCTGGGGCCGGTGGGCGTTGGGTGCATTGTACACAGCACCTTGTTGTGTTTGACGCCAACTCAGGAATCAATGCTCCCAACTTGACCTCTGCTATGAAGGCCGTGAGCGGCGCAGCCAAGCATGCCCTGCGCTACTAGCTGTACCCAAAATCGGCTTGTCCTGCAAGCTTGACCGAGATCCTTGCCCCTCCCTCCCCCTGCTGTCCCCCCGCAGCTACGTGTTCGACCCCGTGGACGTGCAGGCGGAGATGGAGGTGACGGGCCGCGTGCGGCGCGCCGCCGCCGAGGCGCTGATGGAGGCCAACGCCAAGCTGGCGGAGGCGCAGGCGGCGCAGGCGGAGCTGCAGGCGCAGCTGGAGCAGGCCAAGGACCTGCAGCAGGAGCTGGAGCAGCTGCGGAAGGAGCGCTCGGAGGCGCAGGTGCGCGTGGGGGGCCGGGGGGGTGCGGGACTGCTGGGCCGCGGGGGTTGGCTACCCGGATGGATAGTGACCCTTGGAGGGGCAGCATCACGTGCGTGCTGGAAGGGCACGCAGCGGGTAGCAAAGCGCCGGGGTCTCTGGAAAGGACTGGAGTAAAGGTGACGATTGCATGGAGCTTTGCGTAACCGTGGGTGCATCATGTACGACACGGCGGCAGGACACTGTGAGCCGTGCGAGTTACGCCACCGGAAGATGGCGTGTCCAGTGTTATTACGGGCCGGCACTGCTCCCGAAACTACCCAGGCCGCCAAGGGCGAGCTGGAGGACCAGATGTCGGCGGTGCGCAGCCAGCTGGATGGCATGAAGGACACGGAGACCAGCCTGCAGGTAGGGAGGTGCGAGGCACTTACCCGCATGGGGCATGGACGTGCGGAGGGCGTGGCGAAAGACACAGCGGGCCCAGGCGATTCTGTGCGAGTAATTGTTGACGGCATTTCATATTGCCGTCAAGTGCTGAGCACTGTCGCGCGGCCGCAACCAGGGGCTAGACATTGCCATACCGTGCTGCCACGCCACCGGTACACACGGCCGAGCGTGTTGCTGAGCTGCGGCCGCTGAGTCTGGCCAGGACGCTCCAGCAAACCTCCCGACGGGCGCCCGCTCACCCTGTTCCTGCACGCATGCTGCAGGCCGAGCTGGAGTCTGTCCGCGCCCAGACCGACATCTGGCGGTCCTCCAAAAACGACGAGGCGGAGAAGCTCAAGCAGGAGAACCAGCTGCTGCGGAACCAGCTCACCACACGGTGGGGGCATGGGGCTGTAACCGGGTTCGGGCCAGTAGAGACCCACGAACCCGCGAGGACGCTCTACGGTAGTAAGCGAGGTGCACGGCCAGCCTTGGCGCATAGCGCTCCTGTAGCCCACGGGGTTCTTGCAGTCCTATCCTAGTTTGCATGCCGCCATGCCTCCACTTGGCATAATGTGGTGCTCCACCCATGCCCCTGCAGGCTCAACGAGCTGCAGGCGTGTCGGCAGCGGCTGAGCGACGGGGACGCCGACAAGCAGCGGCAGGCGCGCGAGATGGAGGACCTCAAAAACAAGGTGCGTCACACCAATCAGCGGAGTCGCACTGTTCGGTTGTTTGCCTATGACAGATCAGTTCCCGGGCGTGGGCAGCGTCACCACCACGACTCTGCACGCTCGTTGCTTGCCCACATTTCTAGCTATGTGTAGGACGGTGCACCCCAGCGGTAGCGCCCTGCCACTCGGGGCTACCACACACTGTAGCTTAGCACAATGTCGCACATCCTCTCCACAGGTGCAGTGGCTGACCAAGATCAACCTGCAGCTGGAGACGGCGGCGGGGCAGCTCAACGACGCGCGCAAGGCGGCGGCGGAGTGGCAGGAGCGCTTCATGCGCGAGCGCAACGTGCGCCGCCGCCTGCACGACCAGCTGCAGCAGCTCAAGGGCAACATCCGCGTGATGTGCAGGTGGGGCCGTGGTGCGCATGGGGCGGGGGCTGGGGGGTGGGGGCGGTCACGTGCAGATGGGGCCGGGCGTTGCTGCTTCCGCACTGGTGAACAAGGCCGTCTGTCAGCGGTCCGTTACCTGGTGGTCCGGGCCTCGCCGAGATAGCTGGGCATGTACAACCCTCCTGCTGTCTGGTGCTTGATAAGCCCTGCTCCCTTACCCGGAACGCCTTCCCCCACAGGGTGCGGCCTGTGCAGCCTGGGCAGCGCGACATTGTGACGTACCCCCTGGAGGGCCTCTTGGCGGTCAGCCCGCAGGACAGGAGGTACCAGGTGCGTGGGAAGACTCAATAAAGGACCATGGCCGGGCTGTCACGGCAGAACAAGTGCCCGCATGTACCGGAACACGGCTCGCTACCGCACCGCAGGTACAGACATGCACTGCTGTTCTGTCCCCAGAGCTGCTGGTCCTTGTGCTACCAGTAACCAGCTGTGCGTGCTGCTGTCGTCCCGCAGGAGTACGAGTTCGACCACGTCTTCGGGCCCACCTCCAGCCAGGCGGCTGTGTTCGAGGATGCGGTCAGCAGCCTGGTGCGCTCCTGCGCGGACGGCTACAACGTGTGCATCTTCGCGTACGGCCAGACGGGCAGCGGGAAGACGCTCACCATGCAGGGGCCGCCGGAGGACCCGGGTGGGTAGCCAAGCTAAGCAGCGGCATGTCCCCTGGGTCCAACTCAGCTGGGGCGCTTGTACGCTACGTGACGGTGCAGCCGAGCGCAGTCCTTTCGCTAAGCCTCTTGCTGAGCCCAATGCCGCACCAGCTCTGTAGCGCTACAGCGTTTTTGAGAGCCTATGCACACGCTATGCAGGGATACAGCGGGCATACCCCAGACAGCAACAAGGGCAGGTCCCAGCACGGCTGCTCTCATTAAACTCCGCGGCCCTCACCCCGTGCCGGCCCTTCCTTCCGTGTTCCCAGGCATCTACGTCCGCGCGCTGCAGGAGCTCTTCCGGATAGCCTCCGAGGAGGACGGCGTGGCCACCGCCGCCGCGGCCGCGGCCGCCGCTGCAGCTGCCAGCACAGACACGTCCAACGGCGACGGCCCGACCGAGGGCCAGCCCTCCTCGCTGCCGGGCGCGCAGTCCGGCGCCATGCCGCTGGGCCGCTTCTCCGTGTGCGTGAGCATGCTGGAGATCTACAACGAGGCGGTGCACGACCTGCTGGCCCCGGGGGGCGTGTCGGCGGTGGCCAAGCCGCTGGACGTGTCCGGCCTGGGTGAGTGCGAGGGTGCTGCGACCCACGACGTACACGTGTGCGCGTCACGCCGCAGGCCATCTTAGTCCTGAGGCAACGTCAATTTTATCCGCTGCCTACCGGCCGTGAGAGCTGACAGCCCGGCCACTGCAAAGATGAACTGGGACGCCGCTCCTTATCGTGCTCTACAATAGGTAAAAGCATATGCTGCATGATGTGCTGCCGCAGGCGCGGGCGAGCTGCCCCCCGGTGTGGACCGCGTGTCTGGCCTCACGTGGCGGCCGGTGTCCAGCACAGATGGCGTGGAGGGCGTGCTGCGGGAGGGGGCGCGCAACCGCGCAACAGCCTCCACGGCGCTCAACGCGCACAGCAGCCGCAGCCACGCGCTGCTGTCGGTGCGCGTGACGCGCACGCAGGCGGACGGCCGGGCGGTGACCAGCATCATGCACCTGGTGGACCTGGCGGGTGAGGGTGGAAGGAGCGGGTGAACAGGGGGAAGCTGCTTGCATGAGCGGCAAGTCACTGGGATACAGGGGAAGGCGAGGGACAGCAGCTGTTACGGAGGGAGGTAATACTTGCGCTGGAGGGACAGCGACAGCAAGCGACTGCGTCGTGATGTGCTGGACTGGTGCAGCCGTCAGCGTGAGCGGTATGTTACGGCATGTCTGGACGACTTCCCATGGTTGTGGGACGAGAGGCTCGCTGAAGTACCAACGCTAGTGTACCGTACCGGTATGCGCTGCTGCGTGCAGGCTCGGAGCGCGTGGACAAGAGCGAGGTGACGGGGCAGCAGCTCAAGGTGCGGGGACTCCATGGTTTCTGCTGTTGGTCCCTACTGCCGGAGGTGCTTCGCAGGCCACCCGCGCAGTCGGCCACCAACTGCTTTTGCACCTACAGCGCTAGCGGGGCGTACTGTGCCGTGTCAATCGCCCAGGGCAACCGCACCGTTCATCGCACCTGCTGCAACTTGTTCCCCCACAGGAGGCCCAATGCATCAACAAGTCCCTCAGCGCCCTGGGCGACGTCATCTCCGCGCTGCAGCGGCGTAACGCCCACATCCCCTTCCGCAACTCCAAGCTCACCGCGGTGAGCGCCCCACACGGCCTGGGAACAGCTCTAGCCTACCGACGGTCGCTTTGCTCATGCCCTGCTGCACATCTGCAGGAAGCCTCTCATGGCACGCAATGGCGGCCTGCTCATACGGTGTTCCCGTCGTTGCTGCCATGCGTTGGGTGTCCATCCGCACAGGTGCTGCAGGACTCGCTGTGCGGCAACTCCAAGGTGCTGCTGGTGTGCAACATCGCCCCTGAGGGCACCTCCTCCTCGGAGACCCTGTCCTCGCTCAACTTCGCCAGCCGGGCGGCACAGGTGCGGCCTCGTGCAGTGATTGCGCCTGGCATCCCAGCACCACCACTCCAGCTGCACAACCGCCACGCCACACTGCGCATGCGTTGCTCGCAGCCGGCACGCGAGGCATGGCGTGTTGCACCGCTGCCCGAGGCTACGGGCCCCTTGTCGGCGCCCCTGATGCTACACATGCACGCACGCTTCAGGTGTCGAACTTCAGTTGACCGTGGCTCCGGGTGCTGCTACGGTATGCAGGTGGAGCTGGGCGCAGCACGCCGCGCGGCGCCGTCAGAGCGCCCATCCCCTTCACCATCGCCGCACGACCGGTCGCCCGCCCCGGAGCGAGAGACGCGCAGCGGCCCCACGCCGCCGCCGCTGCCCATCATGAACGGTACTGCTGCCAAGGTGCGCGCGCAGGCGGCAGCTTCCGGCGGCGTGCGCAGCTCACAGGCGTTTGGCGGCCGATAGCCATGGGAGGGTTGCTGCAGCTGAAAGGGGAGCAGCGCTGGGTATGCAACAGCTCATGTACCACGGGCCGCAAGGGTACTGGATGTGGGTGCTTTACACGTACTTGGTTGTGGCTTTATTTGCTGCTTTTGTATGTGGGGTGATCCTTACGTGTGATAAGAGGGAAGCAGCGGTTTGTGATGAAGCATTGTGACCCAATGACCCTGGTGCGCGTATGTTATGAACGAGCACTGCAGTATCATGTGGCCGTCTGGACATGGGTGTTGCATTGGGGTGCAAGCAGCCCGTTCTCAATGTAACAAACTTACTTTCTGGAAGGTACTTACCAACTTGGGCACTGCGTACAATACACTTGGCTGGGTGTAGGTGAGGCCGGATGGGTTGTACCGCTTGGCTAGCAAGGCCATGAAAACTCATGATGACAGACTGGTGTGAACTCACTGGCAGGGTACTGCAGAGGCCAGTGGTAAGACGGCGACGTGGCCTGCGTCCCAGTCATTGCCTTTTGTACAGTCGAAGTGCTTGAGACTGCATGACAGGTGGACTGGCCAATTGCTCGTATCAGAGCGCGTAGCCAGGGGAGCCCTGCGCGTAGCTGATGTCCATGTAAGACGGTTTTACTGGCTACGGCGGGTGGCCTCTGCGTACCAATCAACACATGTACCTCCGCTTACACGAATGTCGTGCCTGGCAGCATGAGTGAATCTTCATATGCTGCATCAAGGGCAGCCATTGAGTGTTAACGCCACAGGACATGGGCCTAACACACGTACTCCAGCCATGCATCATGTAAACGCCATGCCCATGCAGATGGAGCGGAATGGAAGCAACGCGGCCAACCGCACCCCGAAGCTACCTAGTGTCAAGGAACGCCAACAGTGCAGAAATGACCGTCCCCAGTCCTTCAATTCCCCGCCCCTCCCCGCCCTCGCCCGGCCCTGCCTGCCCCGCTCCACCCAGCTCCACCCCCGCCTCCCCCACAAAGCCAGACAAACGCTCACGCAAACTCACGCCTGCGCCTCCTCCGCACACGGGCCACTCACGGGTTGCCTGTTGCGGACACTCTGTCCTGCCCTCACTGGCTGCCCCCGTATCGTATCGTAACCAACTCACTGGGGACTTGAACCCCGCGGTGAACCCACTCAGCCCCAGCAGGTCACAGCGAATTGGAAACAAACAATCGTTCAGACAATCAGTGCACATTCTACCGCATGCTAGCCGCCCGTCCAGGCTGGACGCAGGTCTGGCGGTCTGCACCACAGCCGCGAAGATGCGCAGGACAACCCGAAGAGTCCCAGCCTCACACCCACAACACACCCCACACATGCGCTTTTCACACAACATCCGTGCGCTTACATCCCCCAGCAGGACAGCCAGGACAAACGCTGCCCTGCCAGGACCTCTAGCCACGCGCACGGTACTCCATGAAGCCGGTCACACATGCACATTTGACCACACACCGGCCCACTTGGTGCCCCCGTTCACTGGCCAATAAGGCTTCCTCTAGCGTGCAGCCACAGCTCCGAAGCAAGCTCCACACCTCCGAGGCCCAAACGACGCGCCACTGCGCAGCTTAGGTCCCGTACTGCATCTTCCAGGTGTTGCCCTGCACGTGCTTCAGCCCCTCGAAAAACACCTCCACCTCGTCGTACGGCTGGTAGGCCCGCAGGATCGCGGACATGAGCGTGTGCAGCGTGACGGGCGCGGGCAGGCGCAGCGGCCGCGACTGCAGCTCGGGCACGCACGGCAGGAAGACAACGGCCTCCTCGGGGCCTGGCAGCACCACAATCTCCTTCTCCTCCTGGGTTGGCGGCCGCTCCTGGGCGGTGTCGTCGTCCACGATGCTGTACTCGCCGGAGGTCACGAAGCAGCTGCGTGGACGGGGACGAGGGCCAGCAAAGTATAAGTTGTGCTGCTGGCAAGCCTGAAGGGGGTGTTCCCTAGCTGTGGAGAGGCAAACACTGCATACAGTGGCCTCAGGCGCACCCACAGCGAGCGGATAATGACGTTATCGCGCAAGTCAAGCAAAGAGCGCCAGGAAGGCCTCTCGGGCGGCGCGAAGAAATTGGAGAAGCGCACAACCTTGACTCGCCCAGTAAGCATGCCAATAACCATAAGATGACAAACAAGGCAAGTTCATCACATCCTTACGGTCAATAAGGCTTACCTGACGCTCTTGAGAATGTCAAAGTTGGGACCCGCCCTGCGCTTCTTCGCGCTAGGCTCTAGGCCGTCCTCCTCGTCCGCCTGATCCCGGTAATCAGCATCTGCACGCTGCGACCATGCGCGGGTGGTGGCCGGCTGCGTCACCGGCGCGAGCCGTTCCAAGTTGTTGGGGCGGACGGAAACGGACGGGTAGGCCGCCGCGACCTGGGGAGGTGTATGTAGCTCCACAGGAAACGTTCCAGTTTCCTTGTCGAAGCTGTCCGCGATGCGCCCCTCGGCGCCGTTGAGGAAGGGCATACTTTGAAGCCCCACCAGGCGCACGCGGGACCCCTTCCGCAAAGACTTCTGCTGCGGCTCAGCCGGAGGCATCGCTTCCCGCGGACGATAAGCTGTTTCATCTAATTGTGCGGCTGGCCGCGCCTCAAGCCCTGTGGCAGCAGCGCCATAAGCAGCGTTGACTGCGTTCGGCACTTGTTGAACCGCTGCTTGCTGCAGCACTCCCGCTGCAGCCCCTCCATTTCCAAGCATATTAAGCAAAGCAAGGCGTGTTGGATCCATTTTTCACTGGGGTCACCGGGCACAACTCCAACTTTTGCCTCGCTCTCTGGAAGAAGACTCATTCATGCGAGGACTCATGGGGGGCGCACGACAACCCGGTCCATGGACCCTGGTGCACTTACAATATTACATAACTAGTCCTTACGCTCCCTACCTAGTGCCGCACCACGCCTGTAGGCCACCGAAGGAGACCCTTCGCACGCACATGATCGCCTTTGCTTTTCCTTATGGAGGTGCAAATAGCGAGAACCCGCTCCGGCACAAAACACCGAATGATTCCATGTGTGCTTCGGCTCGCATAAATGGCGTCGCATGGGTGTCGCTGGTGGCGTGTTGGGCGTGTTGGGTGCAGGTGCTGCCCTTCCCCCAAGCGCTTGGGACGGCGGATGTGACGTCCTGCACCGTGTGTGCCAGTACATCTTTTGCTGTTCCAACACCATGCATGTGAACGTTTGTGTACCCATACGCGGGGGCTTGCAGTAGCCAGGCACGCTCGGTGCCGCCGAGCACCTGCCTGCTGTGTGCTGCCGTGGATGCAGAGGCAGGTCCTTGTGTTGGTTAACAAGGCGAGGCCGGACACCGGAATCAACCAGTGACTTGAGCGTTCACAGCAGCATTGTCCATTTATGCGAGTGGTGACTGCTGGGGGCTCTTTGGCCCATCCTCACACTCCGGTTGTGGCGTGCAGTAGCCCTGTGCCTACTGCTACGGTCCCATATGGTCCCATCCGCAAGGTTTTTTTTTTTTTTTTTTTCAGGAGAAGGGTTATGGGATTATCGGAGACCTATTTTTTGCGGGTA
>VFQN01006587.1_pt1 | contig 13105 bp, 24 predicted proteins | sample 3512371 | NCBI WGS metagenome assembly VFQN01 (sample SAMN10412370, study PRJNA504923) | tailings metagenome | isolation source: Replicate 2 from Balatoc abandoned mine | place: Philippines: Itogon, Benguet | collected 2017-08-28
AGCCAGTACCCCTGGGGCGGCGGGTTAGGGTTTCACAGGGTGGGCCCCTTGTCTGCCGGGTCCCCCCAACTAGCCAGCTGTCCTTACCCCTCCCCCCCCCCCCCCCCCCCCCCCCCCCAGGGAGGCGGCCGTGACGCTGCTTGCCGCCGCCATGCCGGAGCCCTCCCCCGCCGAGCTGCGCGCAGCCCTGTCCGCCGCCGCCCGCCACGCGCTGTCCCGTGGGGTCACCACCATGGCGGACATGGGCCGCTTCCCGCTCACCAGGCCGGACGCGCCGCTGAGGGACCTTCAGGTGAGGGCAGGGCGGGGCGGGGTGGTGTTGCGGATGCGGTACGGGATGCAGGTATAAGAAGCCTGAGACAGATGTAAGCAAGTTAGGAAACAGGGTGCGGCAAGGCGAGGCAGACAGGTGGCGTATCGGCGGCTGCGATGGCTGGTACCGGTGCGGGGTTGCGTGTACAGCAGATACAGCCGGCGCGTGGGCTTGGGTTGGAGGACGTGGCTCAAGGTGGGGAAGGTGGCGCTAAGGGACCTGCGGGTGAGGGCAGGGCCCAGGGCGGGGTGATGTGTACGGCAGTACAGCAGGCAAGTGGGCTGGGTCGGAGGAGGTGGCTAAAGGTGGGGAAGGTGGCTTAAGGTGGCGCTAAGGGACCTGCGGGTGAGGGCAGGGCCCAGGGCGGGGGCTGAGGAGTGGGCCGGGTCCGTAACGGCAGGCGAGCGGGTGGGTGGGAGCGGTGGCTCGTTGGGTTGTGGCTCTCAGTTAAATGCCTTTTTTGAAGGAGGCGCGCAGCAAATGATGACAGGGCGCGTGGAGGCATTCCGTCTGATGATGGGAGCATGCGGCCTTGTAGGGCATGCCAACTGCGTGTGCCTAATGGTTGCGGTTGTCACCCGTGTCATTGCCTTGCAGGACGTGTACGTGCCGGCCGCTGACGCCGGGGAGCTGCCTTTGCGGGTGTTCGCCTACGTCCCCCTGCCCGCATGGTAAGGGGCTGACGCGCTGACCTAGGCTGACCGCACCACAGAAGCGTTGACTGCCCGCATCCTGTTGAAACACGAGGCCTTCGACCTCCCCTTCGAGCAGCAGCGCTTCCCCGCTGTTATATTTGTTATACTGACCTGGGCTGACCGCACCACAGAAGCGTGACCTGCCCCGTTGGCATTCACTTGCCTACCAGCACCCTGCGCTGGACTTGGTACAAGGTGCTTGCTGGGTTCACACACTACGCCAAGTAGCACCGTAGGTCCTGCACGCTGCTGCCCTCGTTGCTGGGTGCATCTACAGCGCACACCGCAGTCGTGCAGGCGACAGCGCAACAACCGCACACTGTCGGGACATCACGCGGACCCCCGCTGCGCGCTCCCTCCTCCTAGTTACCTCCAACTACCCGTACACTATGCCGGTATGCACGCTGCGCTTGCGTGCATCCTGTGTGTTACCAACACACTGGTGATGCTCCCTTCCCTGTCCCTGCGCCGCACGTTCCCACACAGGCTGCCGCTGTCCTCCTGGGTTGCGCAGCACGGCCGCGCGCACCCCTCTGGGCGGCTGTTCTGGGGCGGCCTCAAGGCCTTCGCGGACGGCAGCCTGGGCTCCCGTACGGCACTCTTCTGGGCGCCGTACGACGACGCGGCGGCGGCGGGCGTGGCGGCGGCGCACGCCACCGGCCAGCGGGCGGTGCCGCTGGAGGAGCTGCGGGAGATGGTCAAGGGGGCGGCGGTCAACGGGCTGCAGGTGGGGGCGTCGCGGGGAGGTTTGACAACATAGCGAGCAACGGGCTCCGATAGGTATCGTACAGTTATGCACTACTGTATGCCTCACGGCAGACTGCTGTTGCCTGCAGGTGTAATAGCGGAAACGTGGTGGCTCAGGAGGTTTTGGTGCAGCGCACATGCTACACCAATCGGCGCTGACTAAGCTCTTTCGGCCTTGAATGCGTTGCTATGCACTAGTTCATACACCTCACCATGCGCTGCCGTATTGCAGTATTGCCGCACTGCCGCACTGCCGTACTGCCGTACCGCAGGTGGCCATCCACGCCATCGGCGACCGAGCCGTGGATGACGTCATCGAGGTGTACGGCGAGGCCCTGGGGGTCGCCGCGCTCATGCCGGACGCACAGCAGGAGGCAGAGGACCAAGAGCGGCAGCAGCAGCAGCAGCAGCAGCATTACCAGCAACAGCAGCAACGCAAGCTGCAAGACACAAGTGACCAGGGTACGAAGAAGGCGGTGACTCAGGATGCGCATGAGGACGATGTGGCGTCGGCAGTGGGGATGGAGGGCACAGCGGATGGGGGCGCTGGGGCAGGAACGACGGCGGAGGCGGGCGGAGGCAGGACGCATAGTGGCGGGCCCCATGGCGGTGACGGCGGCGGCGGCGGCGGGAAATGCCCGTTCGGGTTTGACCGGATGGCGGAGGCGGCGGCGCGCGTGTACGAGACGGAGGGCGGCGAGGGGCCGTGGGGGGCGGCGGGGGCGGCACGGGAGGAGCAGCAGAGGAGGCGGATGCAGCGGCTGGGTGACAGGCTGCGGCTGCGGATAGAGCACGTGCAGGTGAGAGGGCGTGGGGCAGGTGTGGAGGATTCGGGAGGATGTGGTAGGATGGTCCTCCAGCGCAGGTATGGCACAGCATGCTACCAACTATTTGGAGATGGGCTGCGCCAGCCTCAGACAGGAAGCCGAGGTGCGGACGCCTTGAACAATCACCTTGCCCTGACGGCCGCACCGCATAGCTTTTGAAGTCCTGCAACCCGTGTTTCAACGTCGCGTTTGCCTGCCAGAGCGTACAGTGTACGCAGCTCACAAAGGGTGCAAGATCTCTTGCACTCCACGGTCGCACCCAGGCCGTGCGCTGCCCCCGTGCCCCCACCCTCACTTTACCGTGCTGCATGTACCGATTACCCCCATTCTACAGCGTTGGCTTCAACGTTTCTTCAGCAACCGGCCCCCCTTCATCTCCCGCCTTCTCCCTTGCCCACCCCTCCCCCGCCGTGCACGCAGCACGTGTCGGACCCGGCACGTGTGTCCGCGTCCATGGCGGCCTTGGGCATCACGCCCGTGCCCAACCCGCTGCACATGGCTTCGGACGTGGGCCTGCTGCTGCCGCGCCTGGGCCCACAGCGGGCACCTCTTTCCTTCCCCCTAGGGGCCATGGTAGCAGCAGGTCTGCAGCCGGCCATGACGTCTGACTGGCCTGTTGTGGGTCTGGAGCCGCTACAGAGTATCATGTGTGCAACGGCTAGCAGGGAGGCAGGAGCAGCGGCGGTGGGAGGAGGGGAGTGGGGAAGGGAGTGGGAGGCGCAGCGGGTGTCGTGGGAGGTTGCGCTCAAAGGGCATACGGTTTGGGGAGCGAGGGCGGTGGGGTTGGAGGGGCTGGTGGGGAGTTTGGAGGTGGGGAAGAGGGCGGATTTTGTGGAGCTGGATGGGGATGTGGGGGGGCTGATGGGTGCGGGGGCGGGGACGGGGGGAGAGGGGTGGGGGTGTGGAGAGGAGGCGGAGGTGCAGGTGGTGCGCACGTGGGTGGATGGTGTGGCTGTGTATGAGAGGAAGAAGGGAGGTGCATGACAGCGTGGGCGATTTCGGACGTTCTTGTTTTTATTTGTTCGGGAGTAGGATGTTTCTTGAAAGTGCGTGCCCTGGGGGCCGGCTAGTTTCTTGGAGTGAAGGCCACGTGGGCCGGCCTGTGGCGGTCGTGTTTTTTTCGAGGTTTTGCAGCAAGGTTATTACTGTGTTCTGAATGCCTTGCCTTGATTGTAATGATGTAGCGGAAAGGCTGTCCCAGAATACCACTGCTGGGCGCGTTGCCGAACGGAAAGCGGGGACGTGACTCGGCCGATGAGACATGACCTGCATGCTGCACTTTGTACGATAGGCATCAGCAAGTCGAGGCGAGCCTGGCACAAGTGGGCTGCTACTTCGATACTTCATGCACTTGGCGCAAACGCTCCGCTGGGCTGAGGGCGAAAACACTCCGTGTCTCGTCATTGCGTCACTGACGGCACTTTTGGCTGCGTGTGCGCCCTTCCTTTCGCCAGCCGTAGCAAGAGTCAGTTAAGATGGCTCTTCGTCAAGTCGTGCAGCGGGCTCTCCCGGGGAGCGCGAGATGCCCCACGGCTGTGCCGGTGCCTTTGGCGCGCAACGTCGCCGCTGCAGCGAAGCGCAGCACCAAGACTCAGCAAACATCTGCGGCCGTCATGGATGCCGACGCAAAGGTACTTGGCGCGTGGGGAACGCAGGTCCTTTCGGCGTTGCCGCCAACGGCAGAAGACCTAGCAGGCGCATAGCGACCTCCAAGGTCGCCTGCAAAGCCTTCATTTACACAGAATCCCTGCTCGTTTATGTAGGCCAAGGCCCTGTCCTTGACGGTGGACAGGGTGAACAATCGCTTTGGGGAGGGATGCATTATGCTCCTCTCCGAAAGCCGTCAAGCCGACATGTGAGTCTAGTTACAGTCTCACGAGGTCATCGAACAGAAAAGCTTCACCGTTCTGGGTCATGCCAGACTGGGCCGGTGATGTGACCCCTCTCGCCCCTGCCCAGCACCTTGGCCTTTCGCCCGCCTGCTCCCTACTCCTTGCCCTCGCTCTGTGGACACCTGCGGCCCTCGCAAATTACCCGACTTGCGCACCTATTGTCACACCACGATCGTAACCGTCCTCTGCTGCCGCGTACTGTTCCTCCTTGCTCATGTGCCCCGCGTCTCCCCCACCCCCCCTTTGCACACCCCAGCGAGACCTTCCCCAGCGGCAGCCTCGCCCTAGACGCAGCGCTGGGAGGAGGCTACCCCCGTGGCCGCGTCATCGAGGCAAGTCCCCTGTTTTGTAGGCATGCAGGTGGTGGTATTGAGGCAAACGGCAATATCTTTGGATCAGGGGTCGAGGGTTAGGCGAAGGGATTCGTGGGAAAGACGAGTACCACTTCCCCCCGTGCCTCCTCCCCCCACTTTGACCCTGACGGCCACTCAACCCCCCACCCTCCACGCCTCCCTCTTACGTCAGATCTACGGCCCGGAGGCCAGCGGCAAGACCACTCTGGCCATGCACGCGGCGGCCGAGATCCAGCGGCTGGGGGGCGTGGTGGCGTACATTGACGTGGAGCACGCCTTCGACAGGCAGTACGCGCTGGTTGGTATAGTGCGCGTTGCTACTGCGTCATGTACGTTGTATGCACAAATGAGCGTATGTGTGGCCGCCTCATTGCAAAATGTTGTCTAGTAATGAAGGGCGCATGGAATAGGGCAGTACGCGCTGGAAGGTTCATGCCGTCAGATATGCTCCACGTCTCTCGTGTACCGTAGTGCCATGTAGTATCGGCGTCCGCTGCTGAGAATGCAGCAGACAGTGTTCTCGGGCGGGGGTTAGGGATTCAAGCACGAGAACAAAGCGCGGCAGCTTGTCCACGACGCGCATCGGCAAGCTCGCAGTCACGCTCAGCACTTTTTCGCACCCGACCTGCAGCCCATCCCGCTGAACCCCATCGACCCCTCCCTGCCAACCCTTCACCCTCCCTCCCCCCTCGCTGCCCCCTCGCTGCCCGAACCTGGGCACTAACCCCTCCCTTCCAACCCTTAACCCTCCCCTGCCCCCTCCCCCTCGCCCTCCCTCCCCCTCAGAACCTGGGCATCGACCTGTCCCGCTTCTACTACTCCCAGCCCACCACTGGCGAGGAGGCTCTGGAGGTGATGGACGAGCTGTGCCGCTCCAACAGCGTTGACCTGGTGGTGGTGGACAGCGTGGCCGCGCTGGTGCCACGGGCGGAGCTGGAGGGGGACATCGGCAACCAGCAGGTGGGGGTGGGGGTTGTCTCGGTGTGGATGGGTGGGGTCACCGCAGAGCGGCAAAAACGTTCTGCCAAGGGCGGAGCTGGAGGGGGACGTCGGAAACCAGCAGGTGGGAGGGGGTGTTTGTGGCACGTTTAGGGGTGCACAACAAGTACAAAATAGACATACAGCATGGGTCGTATGGCATGGGAAGCCAGCAGATGGGGGCAGACGGACGAGATGGAGGGGCACGCACGCACGTAAGTGTCTGCTTGGGCGAACTGCATGTGCACGGTGATTTATATGGGATCGGCATGCACAAGACTTGTTTCCTGCGCCCCAGCTGGCTCGCACGAGCAGCTGGACCCGGCACCCCTGCGCCGGACCTGCGGTGGTTGGCCCTCCTTGTATGTCTGCCTAACGCCGTTCCTTAGTGCTGGGAACGTCTCCGGCATGAATCCCACCCGTGTGGTTGCCGCCTCGCAGATCGGTCTGCAAGCCCGGCTGCTGAGCCAGGCGCTGCGCAAGCTGTCCGCCAGTGCCGCCAAGAGCAAGACCACCCTCATCTTCATCAACCAGCTGAGGAACAAGGTGGGGAGCGCGGGCGGGAATAGGGTTGAGGTGTGGGATGGGCGGGGTGGGAGTGGTGGCGGGGGGGGGGGTTTTGGTGGCAGGAACAAGGTAGGGAGGGCGGGCGGGCCGGTAACGGCCTGTGGAGAGGTTGGGCTCTGGAGTGGGTTGAGAAAAAGTTGAGGTTGGGGTGGGAACGGAAAATGGCAATGCAAATGGGACGCAACGCTGTCGCAGCCGCGACGCGGCAGCATGCAAGGAAGAGCTGCTGTCCGTACGCCGACGAGCATGTGAGTCGTACTAACCGTCTGCCGTACCGCCCAACCGCCCGCACGCGCCAGATCGGCGTCATGTTCGGCAACCCCGAGACCACGGCTGGAGGCCAGGCGCTCAAGTACTACAGGTGGGCGGGTGGCGCTGCCGTGTGTATTAGCGAGTTGGTTGCGGTCAAGGCAGGGTCGGGAAGCAGAGCCCGGTGGGCAGGCGGGACATGCGGGTGAGCAGGTGGGCTTGCAACCCGGGCTTGCAACCTGCCAACTTGTTATTGTTAAGGGTCGGCAACTGCTTGAACTGATTCGCTTCGCCGGCTATCGGCTACCGCTCATTTGCTCGAGCACCTTGCACGTCCCCTCGCTCGGGCCCTGGCCTTCCGCCGCTTCCGGTCCATGCACGTTGCAGCCCTCCGCACGCACCCCTGCCAAATGGGAAGCGCCTCGGCGCTTTGCAAAGCACCTTTCTTCTTCAGCTGCTTTCGCCGCTGCCTTACCAGTTACCACCTCCTGTAAGCGACCTTCCTTCATCGCACACGCTTCGGCTGCGGCTACTCTCCATGTACGTTTTTTGCGCGCATCCCCGCCGCTGCCGCACCCCGGCCTGGCCTCACGCTGTGTAGTCGTTCAACCCACACTACCCCGCTCCCCTGCCGCACTCCCGCCCCTTCTCGTCACAGCTCTGTGCGCATCGACATCCGCAAGAAGGAGACCATCACGGACGGCAAGGCCAAGGACGCCGCCACGGCGCTGGGCAACCGCGTGCGGGCCAAGGTGGTCAAGAACAAGGTGGCGCCGCCGCACAAGTGAGTTGATGGCAGGGACGGTGTGTATTAAGGGTGGATGAAGAGGGTGTGCACGTGCGCGCCAAGGTGGTCAAGAACAAGGTGGCGCCGCCCCACAAGTGAGTTGATGGCAGAGGTGTTTGTGTATTAAGGGTGTGTTAAGAGGGTGCACACGTGCGCGCTGAGGTGGCGCCGCCGCACACGTAGCCTGGGAACAGCAGGGTGGAGCGAATGCGTAGTGTGAATGACATTAGGGACCTCCATATGACACAAATGGGTGGGAGCTTGGAAGGGCAGGGACTCGGCACAGGGTCGGCGCAGGGGCTGGAAGGAAAATCTTACAGGCAAAGGGGGTGGGAGATACGAGTTGAGGGCGGCGGCGAGGGTGGCAAGATGGGGCAGCCGCCACGGGTTGCGCGACCGGGACGTAAAGAAGACCTTGGATGTCGATGTGGGTGTTGGCCTTGGTGTTGGTCAACAGACAAGGGGTGTTGCACAGCGTTTGCCAGGGGCCTTGCGCTCACTGACTCGAGGCTGACCCTGCGCGCTCCCCTCGGCCCTACGTGTGCTAGGGAGGCGCACTTTGAGATCTACTTCGGCCGCGGTATCGACTTCCTGGGCGGCCTGTTCGAGGCGGCGGAGAAGATGGGCATCATCACGCGCGCGGGGGCTACCTACCGCTGCTCGCTGGCGCCGGGAGAGAAGCTGGCGGTGGTGAGTGTTGACGAAAGGGCCGGAGGGATGGTATCAAGCAGAACACGTGTGTATTGCGCGTGCATTGTAAGATCGTAACCCCCTTGTAAGGGCTATGGCAAGACGCCGGCCGTGCTTTCCTTTCGGCGCCTGTTTTGGTGTGCAACATGTTTGTTTGCTGCTGCTCCATCCCTCATCCCCAGGGCCGCGACAAGTCGCTGGCGGTCCTGGCTGGTGACGCCGAGCTGGCGCACGCGGTGGAGATGGCGGTGCGCCAGAGGCTCGCGGTGGGTGCTGCGTGGTGGCTGTGCAGGGGTGGCGGTAGAGAGATCTTGACTAGGGGCGTGGGGAGGGGCGAACAAGGTACTTGTAAGGCGGGAGGGTTAGCGCCGCAAGCAAGGAGGGCTGTCGCTCCAGCGCAACGGCGCAACGCGCGACGAGAAGGAGGCAAATTTTCGGAGGCGTAAGGCAGCTGGCAGCCGCCACGTACGGAGCGCGTTAAGCCCGTGGCCCAGGCTCCTATCCATGTTGACTGTTATTGCACTGTCTTATGATTGATTTGCTGTCTTCCCCTTGATTCGCAGGAGAACCCCGACGCCGCCCTGGAGGAGATCCACGACGACTACGGCGCCCCCGAGACCAGCCTGGCGCTGGGCGCGGACGACGACGACGCGCTGTGAGGCGGCGGCGTACGGCAACACGGTGTACGGCATGCTGTGTACGGCATGCGGCGTGACCGTTACACGGCGGTTGTGGCGGTTCCGCCATCGTCTTGCGGGGTTGCGTACGTGTACGGCACACGGCACGGCAGCTGGGCCGTTTGTGGATGAGGTTGACGCTCTTATGTTGTGGTTGTGTAACAGTATGCCGTCCTGGGCGGCCAGAGGCGCCCGTTGCCAGGCATGAGGCAGGAGCAAGCAGGGTGGCTCGGGGCTGGGTGAGGGCCGGGCGCCTGCAGTTGGAGCGGCGGTTGGTGGCGGCGTCCTTGTTGGCGGGGCGGCGCCCTGCGTCCGTGGGCACAGTGGCACGGGTCAGGGCTGTGTGCATCCACAGGCAGGGATACTAGCATGTAGCGTGCACCTTGCAGCACGTGGCAAGCGGCAGTTTGCACTCGACAGTCTGGGTCGTTGAGTCCGTAAAGGAGCAGAGTCGTATGTTGTAGGCCGCCGTAATTGTTTGGCAGGCCGACATGTATGTGCTAACTTTGATATTGTTGATCACACCGGCGCTCCATCCTGTCGTTCTTAGCGTTGGACCGACATCGTTTTACACTGCATTACCGGACGGGTCATGGTGCGTTGTGTTCTGGTTGATCCAATTGGGACTTTGGGAGGTGTGAATTGGCAGGCCGCAATGTACATTGTACCATGTGTGCAGGTTTGCGAGTATGCGGCGTCTAGGTGATGACATATGCATGCGTCTGGCGTTGATGTACGGTATGGAGTTGAGGTGCGCCGGGGTATAGTTTGAATGCACCAAGCCTGCGGTGCAATGCGTGTACATTGCTACAGTATGCATCAAAGGGCCCAACGCCCGTACACCCAAGTGTGCGCTGTGCTCCATTACGCTGTGCACTGGCTAATGAAGCCATTGGCACGGCGCTTGGGTGCCATGTAACAGCCCTCTTGCCTCTGCATGTCTTCCTGACAAGCAGCACCCACTCCAAATCACAAAGCTCATAGACCAATAGCTCAATGGCAGGTTCCCCTGTCAGAACCGGAAGACCAGCGTGGTGGTGCACTGCCCTTTACCGGGCCTACATGCGACAAGTTACTTTTTTTCTGTGGAAAGGTTTACAGGTGAAGTACTTGAGTGGAGCCAGACCAGTTCGGCCTTGCCTCGGCCTGTACACCTTGTTGCTTGCCGGCTGGACCATGTGTGATTCCAGCGTTTCGACGCCAACCTGTACCAACAGAGCTACAGCTAGAGAGGCACTGCTGCCGGTGGATTTGGGATGCCCGGCGGCCAACCGTGGATGTGGACGCATTTGCGCCACCACGGGCAACTCCTACAGGGAGTCGTTCAGGGACAGCAAACCCTCCCAACGTGTGATATAGCTTATGTAATTGTTGGCACCGTTGGACATACGGTAGTTGTAGCGATGGCTTGACTGACACCGGCGGTGTGCGGCAGCAGGCGGCAGCACTGTCAACCGGCAACAACCTGCACCAACTGTCGAAGCGGTTGTCGTACAAGGCATCGCACCCCAAACATCAAACTCCTCCAAGAGGCTTGCATGCTTATCAATAATGTTGCTTGCCTACCGTATCCTTCGTGTTACAAAATATTGCCGGCAGTGCAGCTTGCTCAACGCCTGAGGTAGCCTGCAGGCAGGCTGCAGGAGCTAGTTGATTGAACCGTGACACGCAACCCAACTTAACGACAAGACCACAAGAACTGATGCATTTACAGAGGCACTTTCTGGGGGCACATTGTCGACGAGTCAATAAACTGTTGTTCCTAGGCTCCTGCCCAGGTGTCCTAACCGGAGGCATGTGCACCCATCGCCGATGCACCCACTTCGCGCGCCTGACTCAAGGAGGACCGGGAGCTCGCCAGGGAGGACACGAGGCTTCTCAAGGAGTATGTCAAGGAGAACTCAGATTTCCTTCTTAAGGGGCTCTATACAATGGAAGTCGAATTGGGACATGTGTTCGAGCTTGCGTCCGCATGGACACTGCATGAAGCCTTTGGTATCGTCCTGGGCAAGAGGCGGTCACTGCAGTCAGCGGAGGACGTCCATAATGTGGTGACGCCCGTCGGCACGCAGCTGGATGTGAACCAGCTGGTGTCAGCGATCCGCGACGACGGGTTCTGGAGCCTCCTGGCAGCTGCGGTGGCTTACCTGCACAAGGTGCGAATCTCTTGGACTTGCGGTTTCTATGCGTCCAGCCTGTGCTTGCTATTGCAGTACATCTGTCAACGCAGCACGGCAGCATCACTTGGCTTCAGACGCCTGCTGCATGCTGGGGCCGTGCGTTGTAGGCAGGTGGTGGATGGTGTAGGCCCCTTCTGGTTGATGCACAGGTGCTGGTGCGGTTTTCACACGGCAGCTTCCCCTTTCCACGGTCTGCTCGTAGGAAATGGACACGAAGAATGGGTGCCGGCATGGTGGGGAAGCAGGTCCTGAGGGGGCGGCAAGGGAGATCGCCAAAGCCGCCAGTGATCTGCGCCGCACGCATGGACGCTGACGGCCTGATTGCGGCGGGCAAGGCGGGGGAGCGGCGTCTGGAGGATGCGATAGAGGTGATCAAGGTCCTGCAACGCAGCGGTGTGGGCAGCAAGTTCTACGCGAAGCACCTGGAGGACTACATCATGTTGCCGGAGAAGCGTGCAGGCCTGCTCGCGGGTAGGTATGGATGCAGTCCCTTTGGCCTGCCATGTATGGGGAGATGCTGCGCCATGTTGGGTAGTGTAGTGTGCTACGGGCCTGCTGCGGTTCGCCCAACGTTCCGCTGTGCCTTCGTTAGTGGGGGGTACGGGGGATGGGGGAAGGCCGGTGTGCGAGCGGGGTCCCTGGGGCCCCAATGGGGTTGGACTCCTGTGTAGCATGCGCAGCATGACATGTTGGCCACGGTATACTGGTGGAGTGCAGTAAGAGCTGCCTTGGATTAAAGCCTTGCGTGCTGATTGCTTTGCCCTGCAGGGCGCCTGTTCATGCCCTTCTTGTCGGCTGCGGCTACCGGCTGCCCTGTTGACGTGCTGCGGCTGGACCGCTGCGGTCGTGTGAAGGTAGACACCGAGCTTGGCCAACCCTATGCTGACCTGCACATTGGCGAGCTGAAGCTGTCTTCGGAAGGTGCGGTTCAGAGCAGTTCTGCCTCCTTGAGGCAAAACCCGAGGGGGGTGTGGTTATTGGGTGCAACTGCCCGTGCGTGGGCACCACACCTGAGTCATGGCGGGCTAGCATGGGAGCAATGATACGAGCAGCGCCATACCTGCACGTCATGCCTACCAGTCCAGGTACTGTGGTGATATCCTCCAAAGCTGCAGTCACTTCCGAGCTGCAGTCACTCTGGCCCCATTTGACTTCAAGCACACCCTACCAGTAACGGAAAGTAGCAGCACCCATGTGCGCTATGTCTGCCGCTGCCCTGGACAGGCACTGCCGAGGCTCGAGAACATCTCACCAGGTCTGCTGCCATCCTGGCGTGGGGCTACCACGCGCTGCGCCTGCGGGCATCCCAGCACCTGCCGGAGGTGCTGGACGTGTGGGGCCACATCATCGTAGGGGAGGACGGCGACCTGCCCGCTAACCCACCGCAGTTTGCACGCGTGGAGTCGCTGGCCGTGCTGGGATGCCCCCTGACCGTGTACTTCAAGTACTACGTGGTATCAGCTGATGGTGTAGAACAGTGGGGTCACATTTGATGCATGTTGTGTTGAAGCAAGAGGGCCAGGCAAGAAGGGGGTAGGTGGTAGTGGGCATGGCACTTGTGGACAGAGCGGTACGTTGTGGCCTAAGGAAGTGGGCGGTACGCAGCCCCTGCAAGCCTTGGAGGAAGCGGTAAGCGAAGGGTACAGGGTGGGGTGCTTGTGTGTTAAAGCTGCACACACCCCTTGCTTGCAATACCGGTACTGGGTGTGCCAAGGTAGGTTGACTGGAGCTGCTGCTGGGATGGGAGTGCACTGCGACTTTGTATTGCTGCTGGTTGCTTGGGTGCCCTTGGCGATCAATGTGAACCCAGTTTCGTTGGGCCATGCCCCATGCGTTGTGCCAGATTGTACGGTACGACTTGACTGTACGGCACGACTATGATTTGGACAGCACAGCCGCGGACCGCGCGGTTCCTCGGATCTCAGGAAGGCGAACCCCTGTGCAAGTGAGGGGCGCGGCTTCGTAGGTGTCCGTAGGGTAGGAGACACCTGTCCTGTACGGATTTCCCGATCGAAAGGCATGGCGCAAAGGCGTGGCTAATCTCCGGCTACCACAGCACGCAACCGGTGTTGGCGTGCCCCTGCCACGCCTATAGTGGTCACGTTTTGACTTTCGTGGGCTTATCTCCCACAGTGATAATTATTGCCTGA
>VFQN01006588.1_pt1 | contig 13105 bp, 11 predicted proteins | sample 3512371 | NCBI WGS metagenome assembly VFQN01 (sample SAMN10412370, study PRJNA504923) | tailings metagenome | isolation source: Replicate 2 from Balatoc abandoned mine | place: Philippines: Itogon, Benguet | collected 2017-08-28
TGTTCACTCGTTTCCGATAGAAAGGATTCACTTCCAGCCATATCTTCGGCTTGACTAAAGTGTAATTAAAGAATCTTCGATGAGTAGAGGAAACACTCTGTGAATAGGCATGATTTTGTCCTTTACGTAATCCTATCGGATTATGTCCCTCACATTCATCATGTTTAAGAATGAAATGATAGTTAGCAATCAGATATCCAAACAAAAACACTAAAATAGATGAAGAAACAAGTATGAGTAACTTAGGAAAGGATATCATTCAATCAAAAGGAGTGAGAAAAGAGCAAATAAACCAGTTAATAACTGATTCTACATATATTTGAAAGTGTGTCTTCATTCTAAGACTGTGTCTTGATTCTGAGATCACGTCTTGTTTTAAAGAAAGTGCGCATCTTCACGGTTTGTTAACGGTTATTAACGGTTATTGACGGTTATCCGTTTAGAGGCTCTTCCTCACTTCACATTAATCAATGTACGACAAAGGGCAAAGTCATTCAAATCCTTCCTAATCTACAACATCCAACCACCATCAACCCTCATATTTATTTCATCCATGAGACAAGCTCCAGACATGGAAGAGAGAACTCCGCTGAAAAGCAATGCAATAGATGAGGAGTACTACTATTCCTATCAGCTTGAAGCTGCAACTCTGAGAGAATTCGAACTAACTCCACTCCAATCTGCCTCGACATCAGATATTCAGTATCTTTCGGAACAAAAGAGTGATCCCAAGAGAGTCTGGATGTATTCTCTCGCGTGTTTCTTTGGCTTCGCTTGCTCTGCATTACTCTTGTTAGGACAGAGGAACGCCAACGAACTCACAGAAGGTGCTGCATGGTCTAGCAAGGCAGCACCTTTCTCTACAGTGGATCCTACTACCTTAGGTGTGCTCGGTACAGAGCGTCCATGGATCTCGCGGCCTGGGAAGGTCTTCGGCGACCTCGTGGACAAAGACCTTCCGCTGCCCACGAACAGCTGGTTCCAGAACTTCCTCCTCGGCTCTGGCAACGACGAAGACGGTAATAAGGTCTTCCAAGTGCCTTATATCCTTGATATTGCTGGTTCTATCACTGGAATCAGAACTCATGCCTGCCACGTACAAGCCAACGACCGCATGGTCATGGTAAGAGATTTCACCCCTAAACGCCCCATCTTATCTGACTTCATTGTCCGCAGATGACTCATGAGATGGCAAATGGTCTAACTCTAGGGGCAGTGGAGAATCTGCCTCAGTCACCCATCGTGCACAGTCAGGGCACTCCCGCCTTCTCCAAGTTAGCCATCGAGTTAGAGTGGTCGACTGACGCCTTCAGACAACGTCAGCAGAACGCTGGCAGCTCTGCGATGAGAGCACCCATCGTGAGAGGCTCTCCCTACACCAGTGTCTTGTACTTCAACGCGACGCCACGTCTTCACGCAGAGCGAGTGTTGAAGGGACCGATCGTCATCGACCAGGGCCGCGCCTCTTCCTACTGCAATAACCCGCATGAGATCATCTCAGTGCAAAAAGAGATGAAGATTGCCTTTGATAGTGCAGATCTGACATGGCTCATCTTTCTGTCAGAGCCAATGCAATTCACCTGCAAGCAGTTCGATGCCACGGCATACGAGAGATCTCTCAACCTCCCACCTGGGGTTGTGTCAGGCACGAAGTCTTCCTTCGATCTCGTCGCAACGAAGCATGTGTTGAAGGGCATGGTCAGAGTCGCGATGTCTAACAACTGCACATCAGGCCAGAACCCTGAATGTAAGTGACGTAGTCATTCATACCTGCTCCGACCCCTTAAATTCTTTGATCAGACTGTGGTCAAACGCGTCAGCCTCGTGATGCCTCTGAGTACGAGTTCATGCTACGTCAGCATGCCGACATTTATCCGACGGCGAGGGCGGACATCGAGTTCACCTTCCCTACGCAGTCGTCAGAGGAGGAAGAGTTAAGACTCATCTTCAAGTGGCAGCCAGCCTCTATGGCGAAGATTGCTTCATCATCACCCGCAGGGATGTCAGGCGATGACTTTTTCGACGATCCTCCGTCAGAGATCTACGCTGCCCAAGCCCTGCCCCCGACAGAGATCTTAATGTTCGCCCTGCCACATCACCAGGAGAGAATGCGTCCGACGATCCAATCAAGTAATAAAGTGTTAGCACCGGGATGCATGCCGACGATCCACGGTATCGCGTGTCCGGCGGTGGGGAATATCTGGTCGCTGCTGGAACACCTCCATCGCACCTCCTTCTACGCCATACAAGCACCGAGAGCTGAGATGCTCGACTCTCTCACACTAGCAGCCCTAGACGACCTGAAATGGCGCATCCCTCCGAACTATATGATCGGAGCAGGAGACACGTACTTCTCAGGGAAACTCCTCGCTCGTCTGGCTCGCATTCTTCTCGTCTCTGACGAGGTCGGTCTACGTCAGAGGAAGGAGTTCGCCGATGCTCTGAGTCATCTGAGAGATGGTGTGGAGATCTGGATCAATGGTCGCGCTCAGTCTCCCTTCCTCTACGACAGGTCGTGGGGCGGCCTCGTCATGTGTGGCTGTGATTACACCTATGAGGACAAGTGGGGTCACTGCCGCAATTCGTACCCTTCCTGTCCGGCATTAGAAGACATGGGACAGAACTTCGGTGCTGGCTTCTACAATGACCATCACTATCACTTCGGCTATCACATATACGCCGCGGCGGTGGTGTCGAAGTTCGATGCTGTTTGGGGCAGAAAGTGGCATCAACACGTCTTACTCCTCATACGAGACATCGCCAATCCTTCCAATGATGACATCTACTTCCCAACGTGGCGTCACAAGGATTGGTATGTTGGTTTCTCCTGGGCATCAGGTGTGGTGACGATTGGTGGTCGTCCCTATCCCAACGGTCGCAATCAAGAGTCTGTGTCAGAAGCGATCGCCGCCTACGAGGCAGTAGCGATGTATGGTGATGTCATGTCTGACGTGTTCTTTGGGAGTAACACAGCAGAGGATCTCGTGCTGTATGACACAGCGCTGCGCACGAGAGACATGGGTCGTCTCCTCATGTGCACTGAAATCAGATCAGCGAAGACTTACTGGCATGTGCAAGAGAGAGGCACGCCGGGAGTCTCTCGCATCTATCCTGACGTCTATGAACCCAAGGTCATTGGTATGATCTGGTCCATGATGGCTCAGGAGCAGACGTGGTTTGGTTCTGAAGTGTGGAAGAGTTATGGCATTCAGATCCTCCCTCTTACTCCTGCTGCTGAGCTAAGAGATGACCCTTCATGGGTGGCGGAGATGTTACCGAAGTTTGAGGCTTCTTGTCTCAACGATCCAGGTAAACCAGCGATTGCTTGCTGTAGTTTCTCTTATCGTCTCAACTAATCTTAATCCTCTTTCTCTCTGTGTAGTGTGTGTGGAGCAGGGTTGGAGTGTCATAGTTTACACCTCTTGGGCGACTGTAGGAAGGTGGCAAGAGGCGTGGGAAGCAGTCAAACAACTCGACCCCAGTGTCTTTGAGAGTGCTGGAGGCAACGGTCACTCACTGACGAATACTTTGTGGTACATCGCTACGAGACCGGAGATCATCTGAGCGATCACTCAACTAACCATGCCATAGAAGCTTAGATGGCAGAAGTCAGTCTCCTCTTCAGCATTGTTCTTTATAGATAGAGCAGTGTGAGGGGAGGTGGCATAGATAAGTTCTTTAAGACACAGCGACATGGACGAGGCTTCTCTAAATGTTGCACCTCCCCAGCTGATGTCATCTATTCTAATAAATATACCCCCAGTAGATGTATCTTTATAGGACATATGATACATCACTCATTTTTGATAATTTCTACCAACAAACCTCCCTATTAGTAATAACCTTACCAATACACCTTATCATCGCATACTACTCTCACACTGTATGTAGAAAGAGAAAGATGATATGAGAAATATAGAGACAGTTATTTTATTTCATTCAAAGAGATCTCATGAGAAAGTAGGGTAGGGGAGAGTGAATAATAGTCATTGGTTGTATTGCTCCATATTCTTCCATGTAAGACAATCACTCCTTACACACTCTCATCCGTGCCCATCATATTCTTCGCCTCCATGACCCCTTCCTTCTGGAGAGCGAGAGTATCTTCAAGTTCAGGAGCATCGTGTTTCGTTTGGAAACCTTTCAGCTTGCCAGTGTAATCCTCCCACTGCTTCTCTTTGATGTGCACCACAAGGTTAGGAGACTGGAAGGACGGCTTCCGCTCACTCAGCGCCACGCTAAACAACTGCAACCAATGAATAAACTTCTCTAACTGAGCAGTCTTTCCTTCTGCGATAATAATCGCTGAATCGGGTCCAGTCTCTGAGAAGTATGCCCCACAGCCTCTGAAGAAGGTTAGTTCTTTCTTCAGCTCTGCTCTGAATAAAGGATTCACACTGTGCTGTCCGATAACTTTCAGGAATAAACGTGCCTTTTCAGCTGTTGGTAGATGATCGGTCGTTAATGCTCCTTGTTGTACATTGATTTGTTGTGTTAGTCTGGGAGAACGTTGAAGTCGATGGAGAGTTTGGATAGGGCAACGAAAACTTTGAGACGGGAGAAGAAAGAGTAGGATCACTAATCCCAAGAGAGTATATACGTTGAGGAGGCTTGCTTTCATCCTAATCGATGGTAAATCGCTCCTATCAGTTGCTTGAACTCAAAGTTCGTCATAATCCAAAGAAAACGATCGTACTATACTGATCGTACTGTTAGACGATCCGTTTGATCGTTTCAAATTTTGCGGAAAATCGAACAAATTATTTCTCTTTGTCTCAGCGGTTTGATGGTCATTTCATTGATCATCGCAGTAGAAATATGAAGAAATTGAAGGAAATTATGCTACTCTTATTCGTTCAAGTGATTATTCTCTTGTGGAATGTGAATGGTCTTCGAGAGTTTCGATCATATTCTCAGAGAGACAGGTAAACTATAAAAACCATCTTACCTCCACTGGAAACACATTCATGGTCTTTTTTTTTTCTATAGTTGTGATATGTCTCATGATGCTAACTATCCTTTCGCCTATTCGAAGTACAAAGGACAGGTCCTCGAGACGAAAGGTCGCACGAACTCCAACAGACAAGACTTCCGACACAGCTGCACAGTCTACGGTGGAAATAGCAAATGCTATATCTGTGAAGAGATTGAATGTAAAGGAGATGGAGGATATTGTAATCTACAGCTACAAGGTGTCAATAGCACGTATATGTCAGAGAACATCCCGACGGTCTCTGACACCTCCTGGGCTGTCGGAGGGAAGTTTCGACACGACTATGGTGGTAATACCACCTCTCACATGTGTGTTATGCTCACAGGAGGGAAGTGCATCAGTCCTTTCACCTCCAACTTCACTTCCTGCAAAACCCGCTGTTTTGGTTACGGTTTCTCCAAACCAGCTGTGAAGGTCGTGGCAGCAGAGAGATCAGTCGTTGATGTGTATCCCGGTCAATTTCGATGGCCAGACGATGGCCAAGTTGACTTATACAACTATCCGAAGAACTGCGACGAGTTACAAACCATGCAAAACGTGGCGTGTACTTATTCCGGGCGATATCAGAAAAACCCATCTTTCAACCCTCAAGGATATGCCTTTACCGTCGCAGGCACAGGCAAAGCAGGTTTCGTGGATGGTCCTCGCGCTTCAGCACGGTTTAACTCTCCCGAAGATGTGACTGTTGATCAATATGGAAATATATTCGTGGCGGACACGAAAAATCATGCGATTCGCATGATTTCCCGAGCTGGTGTCGTCACTACCATCGCTGGAAAAGGACCTGCGACACCAGGGAATATCAATGGCCATTGCTCTAACGCCACTTTCTCCTCTCCTAAAGGAGTTGATGTCCGGTATTCGAAGATTAACGGCAAGGCGGCGATTGTGTTGATAGTGGCGGACACGGGCAACCACCGCATCCGTCAGATCCAATACATCCCAGGCACCTCCTACTGTCAGGTGCAGTGCTTCAGTGGTCTGTGTGGGAATAACACTCTCTCGTACTCGGTGACGTCATTCAAGGCGCCACCTCAGAGTGGTTATGCTGACGGCTCTTACTTAGAGTCTCGCTTCTCCTCGCCCTCTGACGTCATCTTCTTCCAAGACAAGTACGTCATCGTGGCAGACACTGGCAACTTCTTGATTCGACTGCTGTCGATTGACAATGGCACGGCTTACACCCTAGCAGGCAACGTCATCCCAGGAGAGAGAGCGACGGATGGCACTCCGCTGCCTGGCTGCACACCTCCTTGTATGCAGGGCAATCCCGGCTACCGTGACGGCAACCTGACGTTCGCTCAGTTTTATAACCCCGTGGCTTTGACGCGAGGTCCGAACAACACTCTCTGGGTCGTGGACGAACATCGCCTGCGCATCGTCGAGATGCCCAACGTCATCACCACGTATTACGGCATTCACTCGGAAGCACGCGTCAGCACGATCGCCGGCACTTCTCTAACGGGGCATGACGATGGTTTGGCGCAGCTCAGCACCTTTTATTACTCGTCAGGAGTGTACGTGGACAGTCGCGGCGTGGCGTATGTCTCTGACGCGGCCTCCTGTCACCTCCGACGCGTCACGCCCTTTCCCCTCGTCAGCCAGCAAGCCACATGTCAGTCGTTGATTACTGACTTCATTCGTCCGTCAGGCTGCATCAGCTACGACCCTCCCTTAGACAAGGTCGGGCGAAAGATCTCTCGTGTCGAAGGAAACATTCAATACAACTTCGCGATCACAGACCCGACGACCGCTGACCTGCCTGCCCTCTCCTCCTCTCTCAGTCCGAGTGCGAGGCCGACTGTCGGCCCCACAGCATCGCCCACGGCCGCCTTGTTCGCGATGGACAAAGATCGAGGGAAATACATCAAGAACTGTGTCGGAGTGCCGCCCATTGACAAGTTCGACAAACACTTCGTCTTTCAGCAAGGTGATAACCTCGTGATTGACGATCATCGCGTTGCCCTCGACGAGGACAGTGAGAAAGGCATGGCGATACTCGTGCGCTGCCCGGTCTCTTGTGGGCTCTCTCCACCTCCTCACCCTGTAGTGCGAGGCACGGGGTGGTACTCCGAGGACTCAAACGTGTGTCTTGCAGCATTGCATGACGGCAAGCTTCATGCACTGCCAGGCAGACCTCACGGCCTCGATGAGATCATCCAGGTGATCGTAGAGCGCTTCGACTACCTCGCCCAGTACAACCTCCTCGCTGCTCTCTCAGGAACTACGCGCAATGGAGTGACATCAACCTCTATTAACGCTTCGTCGCATACTCCTCGAGTGTTCCGCATCGAGCGCTATAACATCTCTAACAGTATGGTGCACACAATCGCGGGCAGTCCCAATGCGCCGTTAGAGGCTGTTTGTGGCTCGAAGGATGGACAACCGGCGACAGCGGCGCTGTTCAACTATCCTGGTGGTATGGCGGCGAGACCTAACATCACACACCTGTCAGACAAAGAATATCTCTACATCGCTGACCGCAACAATCATGCGATTCGTGCTCTCTCTGCTGTGTGCACTTTCATCTGTGAGAATGGCGGGCGATGTGTGGCCGATGACGTCTGTCAGTGTGCGACAGGTTGGACAGGTATCGATTGTGCCACACCCGTCTGTTCCACTGCCTGTGGTCTCAATAAAGTGTGTGTCGCACCAAATACTTGTGCCTGTAAACCCGGTTACTCCGGCACACAGTGCACGACTCCTCTCTGTCAGCAGAAGTGTCTCAACGGAGGCTTCTGCTCTGCTCCAGATACGTGCTCATGTCGTCAAGGATGGTTTGACACGAATTGCTCCACGCCTGTCTGTGCGCTGACTTGTGGGAATGGCGGGAACTGCACTGCCCCGAACCAGTGCGCATGCCCAAAACAATGGACAGGTGACGACTGTCGCACGCCGGTCTGCCAACAAACCTGTCTCAACAATGGCACATGCGTGGCACCTGACACCTGTCAATGCCCTCCACAGTGGACGAATTACGACTGCTCTGCGCCTATCTGTCAACAGGGATATTTTGAGGCTTTTCCGGGCACAACCGGTGCATACTTCACAGTTCGCACTCCATCGATACCAACGTTCAAAAACTGTGATATTCAGAGCTGGTGTAATGCAACGAACGAGCTAGAGTGTGATCAGACTGCCATCGACTATCTCGAGTTAGAGGTGCCGTCAGGGCCGTTGAATCGTGCTGTAACGGGCCGAAAGGTGAAACCAAAGATGTGCACAGAGATAGAACTCCCGACAACGTTTAAGATTCCCTACGAGTTAGTCAACGCTGATAACTCCACCACAGGCAATCTGCGTTATTCGCCCTTCTCCCCCTATCAGTCGAACGATGGCAACGGCTGGCGGGGTTATCTCGACCCGACTGACGGCCACACCGGACCATGGACATACACGGCCGACAGACAGGTGGCACGCGTCAACTGGTTCAACTTCTCTCAGGGGAGATATGTCTGTGCGAATGGCGGATCTTGTGTCGCGCCAGATATCTGTGCTTGTGCGTCGGGTTGGATCGGCTTCGATTGTCGCACGCCAGTGTGTCGTCAGGGCTATTACGAGGATCATTACACGCACTACGTGTTAGGCGAGGGCACCTCCGACCAGTATGACATCTTCGAGCCATATCTCAACAACGAGACATTGCTGCTGACGTGGCCGTACTCGAACCCCGAGTACTCTATCGAGAGAGAGTTTTATGTGAACATCTCTTACGTCAAACGTCAGATTGAGGATTTCCCGAAGAATACAACGTATTTAGGAGAAGTGACGTATGACTTTGATACTGGCTACTACGAGGCACGTCATCAAGGAGGTTATCGTTGTTCTATTCGAGCGTGGACGGAGTGGGAGAACGAGTCAGACCCCAGCAACGTCTTCTCACATCCCAACTTCTTCTCTCAGTATATGAATCGTCAGGTCCAGGCAGATAACGTCACTTATACCTTCTGGGAGGGCTTCCGCTGGCCGCCCACCCATCGCAAGTCACGAGTGCTGGACTACAGTGACGCTGCCCTCTTCAACCGCACTTACGCATACACGAGACTTGGCTGGCAGCGACGTGGCATTTGGAATAGGACGGAGAATCCCTGGGAGTTCGGCATCTGTCTACTGGAGTTCCGTCGTAACTGCTCTACCTTATCGAAGACTTACGACTTATACGCGAAGCGCACAGGGAAGCTGACGTTAGACACTGACATCTCCTTCAGACCACGCATCTACTACAACGACTATCGTGTCGTCTCCAAAGGCCGGTGGAAACAGGCTGGCGGTGTCTGTGTCGACGAGGTAGTGCGAGGGTGTGCGAACAATGGCACTTGCGTGGCACCGGATACTTGTCAATGTGCGAAGGGCTGGGCAGGCGCGGACTGTAAGACCCCGAAGTGCACACAAACATGTCATCATAATGGAAATTGCACCTCGCCTGACATCTGCACCTGTGAGAGGGGTTGGTCAGGCTACGACTGCTCCATCCCTCTCTGTGCGCAAGAGTGTCAGAACGGTGGTACTTGTGTGGCGCCGGACACTTGTCAGTGTTTCCAGTTCGACAACTCCTTCTATGACGGACGCATCGCAGGCGGCACACCGTTGTTCCAGGACGAGGATGGCTCTCCTCTGAAGACAGGCTGGACGGGCTACGACTGTTCTGTGCCCATCTGTGTGCAGGCAGAGAAATTTGTGCTAAACGTGGCTTCCTCCTCGAGCACAGGTTATGCCACGTATGGCGGTCATGGAGCTTCGGGCCTTCTAGCATGCACTGACTCATCCACAGGTCTGACGTTACCTCGTTGTCCACAGTATGACTATCCTCTAACCGGTAACGATGGAACCACGTGGCAGACAGGCTGCGGATACGATCCCTTCGACACCGGCTGCTGTGTCTATCAACCGGGTAATCGCGTCGAGTGCTACAAGTGTTCGTCAGACCTCGTCGTCGCCAACAACGACACCTATTACTGTGCTGGTGCCTTCACGGTAAGTTCCGGTTACCAGACGGAAACCGACAGATTCAGCGCCTTCCTCGACTCCAACAACAACTTCAAGATCTGTGGCGCATATCTCGCGCCACGCTATTACGCCGTCACTACGCCAGTGCAGGACTATGGCGTGGCGCAATTCTATGTCGACGTATTAAATGCAGAACAAAGCAATTATAACTTCCGATCTAATCTCACCTCTAATCGCTTTCTCTGCCACGTCACTGAGTGGGAGCAAGGCGATTACATCGATGACGCAGGTCTTTCCGCCATCACAGGCGTGGGCTCGATTTATGGGCTTGAAAAGGGCAGGCACATCCGTATTAACACGCCTAACATCTACAAGGATGCAGTGTCACAAGAATTCACTCGTGGCGCGAAGGTGAGGGGCGAGGGTATCTACGTCTGCTATAACTCGGGCTCTTGTCTCTCGCCTGACATTTGCACCTGTCAGGACGGGTATTCCGGCTATGACTGCAGCACTCCGCTGTGCCGCCACCTGCAACCCTCAGACAAAGTGACAAGGTAAGAGATGATGTCATTTCTCCTTTGACTTTGGATAGGTCTGACGTGTTCTTTCTTCTCTGTTGATAGTTGTCTGAATGGAGGTATTTGCACGAGGAAAGATAATTGTGTCTGCATTCAAACTCCTTCTGTGCTCTGGACGGTGCACAGTTCTGCGCCGAGAGCGATCACTGGTTGGACGGGTTCTGACTGCTCGATGCCCATGTGCTCTCAGGGCTATTACGACCCCTTCTGCACTGACCTAGACCAGGCACCAGGTCAGTGAATAGACGTGACATCACCACCTCTCTTAAGATGAATGCTCTCTCTTGGTATTGGTATTAGGTGGCGAGGGTTGCTATCGCTGTGCGAATGGCGGGAATTGCACTGCGCCAGATGTGTGCACCTGTGCGACGGGCTGGACAGGCTTTGACTGCAAGACCCCAGTGTGTGAAGCAGTAGCAGATCCTCTGACGCGCACTCAGTTAGACACATACTACGAGGACAAAGTGATTTCCTTCGAGTCAGATCCGTGTGGTGTGGTAGCGATCCATGGCATGCGTGGATGGAAGGGAACGAAGTATGCGCGAGGAAATTGCACACAACCGAATGTGTGCACCTGTTTGTGCAAAATCCCTTATCACATGAAAGCTTGCAAGAAGAAAGGGAAATTCTGTAACGGACCTTGGCAAGATCCTCTCGTCGCAGTACGCAATCTCCTCGCAACGCGAGGACCTGAGTACACCTTCGGTACAACAGACTGCGCCTTTGGCTATGAGGGCAACGTGAACGACATCGACCAGTTCACCACCTGTCATCAGACTATCTATTATCCGACGAGCAGAGATCGTGCGTCAGAGGGTTTGCTCATAGGTTTCTCGATCTTCGGCTTCTTCCTCATCATCTTCTATCGTGTCGCCTCCCAGCGATTGCGTAGAAAGTTTCTCCTTGCGAAGATTGAGAGGAGGAAGACAAAGAGATCGTCAGAGGACTCGTTGTCGATGGGAGGCAGTGGAGGTGGAGGATCTTCTTCCTTTGTTGGTGCCTCTTCCTTCTCCTCGCGATAAGAGAGAGCTGGGCGGCTGATGTAGGGTATTATTGTGAAGTGTTGGTTGTTGTTGATCTTTAATGAAGCTAGCGATGCTTTGACGTCAGACAGTGTGAGAATAGGCATTGAGTAACGTTAAATGAATCTCTTCTTTAAGGAGGAGTAACAATTCTCTTAGATTAGCCAAAGCAGAGCAGCAAAATTATATTATTAAAGGGTTTGTTGTTGGTATTAGTTAAGATCGTCATAGTCATGTGAGGGGTGATGTGAACGACATGTCGCATTTGATTTTATTAATGATTGACAAGGTGATATAGTGAGTGTGTGACATGACGCATTTCAAAGACTTACTAACACTGACAGGACGAACTTAATGAGGGAGCAATTGGTCGTATGGTCCATATCCAGTGACGTACTCTTGTAATAGAAGGGCAGATGAGCCCCACATTGCTAATCGACCGTGTTTAAGTTCTTGTAATTGAACCTTCTGGAACTTCTCTGGGTCGCTGTATAGCTTGCTCTGAAGATTTAGTGGATCGAATCCGAGATCACCGGCCGAGCCTTGTCCATTCTTGAACAAGGAGAAGGTCTCAACGGCGGCTAAGGCGAGTAAGATCTGCCAGATAGCCTCTGGTCTCTCTTGGTAGAGCTTAGTAACAGCACCATAGCCTAGGGTGCTGTCAAAGACGGCGTCAGGGAGGTGGAAGGCTGGCTGGACAGATAATCCTAAGGCAGCAAGCATAGCAATACGACCATGCTATTAGGCGAATTAGGGGGAGAATGAGGGAGAAGAGAGAATAGGTTTCACCTTTAATTCAGCGGCTCTGTACCAGGCAATAGTCTCCTCGTTTCTGCCTGCAGAGAGCTGGAAAGGATCGAAATCAGGGGCTTCTACGTCCGAGCCAACTAAACCGCCGAGGAAGTCAGACGATGCTACAGGGCTGGGTTTCACTGTCCCAGTAGGCTTTGTGAATCCTGCAGGACCCTTCCCTACAGGGATGGGCTTCACAGCTCCAGTAGGTTTTGTGATTGTTGCAGGTTTAGCAGGTAATACAGGCACTGGCTTCACTGACCCGGTGGGTTTTGTGGTTGCTACAGGCTTTCCTACAGGGATAGGTTTCACCGATCCAGTAGGCTTTGTGGTTGCAAGAAGTTTTCCGACAGGGCTGGGTTTTACTGGCCCGGTAGGCTTTGTAGTTCCTGCTGGAGTTGTTGCAGCCTTTAGTGATGCCTTTGGAGCAGCTGCAGGAGCCTTGGCAGCAGGAGCAGCAGGAGTCGATGTAGGCTTTTTGCCAAAGTTGAATAACATTTGTAAGTTGGATTGTCTATTGGCTGGTGCCATAAAACCAGATACAACGCCCTGAACTCACACAGTTAACCAAGATCATCGCAAAGAAAAGCAACACAAGACAATCACTTACCAACAAGGCGATTAAAACAACAAGTCTAGCAAACATCTCTTGATCAAAGGCAATCAGACAATCACAATCACAATCAAATCAATTGTGTTGATTGATGAAGCTAAAGGATTGTTTAGTATGACGAGTTTTCTTGAAGATAAATCCTTATCATCCACACGCCACA
>VFQN01006589.1_pt1 | contig 13105 bp, 11 predicted proteins | sample 3512371 | NCBI WGS metagenome assembly VFQN01 (sample SAMN10412370, study PRJNA504923) | tailings metagenome | isolation source: Replicate 2 from Balatoc abandoned mine | place: Philippines: Itogon, Benguet | collected 2017-08-28
ACGTCACGCTCACGAAGGGAGCCGACCGGTGTACGACGATTCGCTGGCGAAGTTCGGCAACGACGTCTAGTGGGTCATCCTCGTCAAGACGCTGCTGATCTTCGTCGTCCTGGTGCTGCTCACCCTCTTCAACATCTGGTTGGAGCGTCGCGTCGTCGCCCGGATGCAGCACCGCATCGGCCCCAACGTGCACGGCCCGTTCGGCCTGTTGCAGTCGCTGGCCGACGGGGTGAAGCTCGCGCTCAAGGAGGACATCACCCCCAAGGCCGCCGACAAGGTGGTCTTCTTCCTCGCACCCGTGGTGGCGACGGTGCCTGCGTTCGTGACGTTCGCGGTGATCCCGTTCGGCCCGGTGGTCAACTTCTTCGGCCAGGAGACACCTCTCCAGCTGACCGACATGCCGGTCGCCGTCCTCTTCGTGATGGCGATCGCCTCGATCGGGATCTACGGCATCGTGCTCGGTGGCTGGTCGAGCGGCTCGACGTACTCGCTGCTGGGCGGCCTGCGCTCGAGTGCGCAGATGATCTCCTACGAGGTCGCGATGGGCCTCGCGCTCGTCGCGGTCTTCCTGTACGCCGGCTCGGTGTCGACCTCGGAGATCGTGGCGGCGCAGGACGACCTGTGGTTCGCACTGATCCTGGCGCCGTCGTTCGTCATCTACTGCATCGCGATGGTCGGCGAGACCAACCGCGCGCCCTTCGACCTCCCGGAGGCCGAGGGTGAGCTGGTCGGCGGCTTCCACACCGAGTACAGCTCGCTGAAGTTCGCGCTCTTCTTCCTCGCCGAGTACATCAACATGGCGACCGTCTCCGCGCTCGCGACGACGCTCTTCCTTGGCGGCTGGCACGCGCCGTTCTGGATCGACGAGTTCTGGGCGGGCGCCAACGAGGGCTACTGGCCGGTGCTCTGGTTCTTCGGCAAGGTCTTCTTCTTCATCTTCATCTTCATCTGGCTCCGCGGCTCGCTGCCGCGACTGCGCTACGACCAGTTCATGGCGTTCGGTTGGAAGCGGCTGATCCCGATCGCGCTGGTCTGGATCGTCGCGGTGTCGACCATCCGCGCGATCTCGCTCGAGGGCGGCATCGACCGGCAGTACCTCCTGATCGGCATCGGCGTCCTTGCCGTGCTCTTCCTGATCCTCTTCTTCGTCGGCGACGCCAAGGAGCAGGAGACGGAGGCAGCGCCCGCCGAGGCACCGCGCGGCTTCCCCGTGCCCCCGATGCCCGCGGGCGGCGCCGTACGCGGCGCGGCCCAGCCACTCACGTTCAGCTCGTCGAGCTCCACCGTCTCCGGAGGGGAGGCCTGATGGCCGAGTCGAAGTCCTTGAAGGAGCAGTTCTGGGACCCGGTCGCCGGGTTCGGGGTCACGTTCCGGACGATGTTCAAGAAGGTCGTCACGGAGCAGTACCCCTTCGAGAAGCAGCCGACGGCGCCGCGCTTCCATGGCCGGCATCAGCTCAACCGCTGGCCGGACGGCCTCGAGAAGTGCGTGGGCTGCGAGCTGTGCGCGTGGGCCTGCCCGGCCGACGCGATCTACGTCGAGGGTGCCTCCAACACCGACGACGAGCGCTACAGCCCCGGCGAGCGCTACGGCCGCGTCTACCAGATCAACTACCTGCGCTGCATCCTCTGCGGCCTGTGCATCGAGGCGTGCCCGACCCGGGCGCTCACGATGACCAACGAGTACGAGCTGGCCGACGACAACCGGGCCGACCTCATCTATGAGAAGTCGGACCTGCTCGCCCCGCTGCTGCCCGGCATGGAGCAGCCGCCGCACCCGATGCGGCTCGGCGACGACGAGGGTGCCTACTACCGCGGTGAGTTCGCGGCACCGGGGCCGACCCAGGGTGGTGACGCCTGATGGTGACCTTCTGGATCCTCGCGCCGATCATGGTGATCGCCGCCCTCGGCATCCTCTTCGTGCGCAAGGCGGTGCACGCGGCTCTGCTGCTGGCGGTCGTGATGATCTCCCTCGCCTGCCTCTACCTCGTGCTCGAGGCGCCGTTCCTCTTCGCGGTGCAGATCATCGTCTACACCGGCGCTATCTTGATGCTCTTCCTCTTCGTGCTGATGCTCGTCGGCGTCGACGCCGCCGACTCGGTCGTGGAGACCATCCCCGGCCAGCGGGTCGCCGCCATCATCGGCGGCGTCCTCCTCGGCGTGCTGCTGCTGATCGGTCTCAGCCAGATCACGCTCGGCACCGCGGTCGGGCTCGACGCGGCCAACTCCGGCGGCAACATCCAGGCGCTGGCCAACATCTTGTTCTCCCGCTACGTCTTCGCCTTCGAGACCACGAGCGCGCTGCTCATCACGGCGGCCGTCGGCGCGATGGTGCTGGCACACCGCGAGCGGCTCACGCCGAAGGCCGGCCAGGCCGAGCAGGCGGCGCAGCGGCTCCGCGACTACGAGGAGACCGGCGCTCACCTCGGTCCGCTGCCGCCTCCGGGCGTCTACGCCCGCCACAACGCGGTCGACACCCCGGCGCTCCTGCCGGACGGCACGGCCGCCGAGTCGTCGGTCTCGCGGGTGCTCGCCGCGCGGGGCACGGTCCGCTCGGCACCCGCCGAGGACATCGAGGTGATCGAGGGCCAGATCGGTGGGGCGCCGCACGCGGGTCGTGCCGACGCCGCCCCGCCCGCGTCCACGACCGAGGAAGCACCTGCGACAGGGAAGGACGAGGCCTGATGGACGACGTGACGCCGTACATCGTCCTGTCGGGGATCCTGTTCACCATCGGCTGTGTCGGTGTCCTCACCCGCCGCAACGCCATCGTGGTGTTCATGTGCGTCGAGCTCATGCTCAACGCCTGCAACCTCGCACTGGTCGCCTTCGCCAAGCAGCACGGCAACCTCGACGGTCAGGTCGCCGCCTTCTTCGTGATGGTGGTGGCCGCTGCCGAGGTCGTCATCGGGCTCGCGATCATCATGACCATCTTCCGCACCCGTCGCTCGGCCTCGGTCGACGACGCCAGCCTCCTGAAGTACTAGGGGATCCTCGATGCTTGCGTTCAGTGAAGGCGGCGCCGTCCCGGTCGTCGACCCGACCTCCGCCGACGGGGTGTTCTCCCTGCTCTGGCTGGTGATCGCGCTGCCGCTCGCCGGTGCCGCGATCCTGCTGATCGGCGGGAAGTACACCGACAAGTGGGGCCACCTGCTCGGCACCGCACTGCCGATCGGTTCCTTCGCGATCTCGCTCGCGATGTTCATCTCGCTGCTCGGCCGCGCCGACGACGACCGCCAGGTGGTCCAGCACCTCTATACCTGGTTCGAGACCGGTCAGCTGAACGTCGGGATGGACCTGCTCTACGACCCGCTGTCGTCGCTCTTCCTGCTGCTGATCACTGGTGTGGGCTCGCTGATCCACGTCTACTCGATCGGCTACATGGCGCACGACCCCCGCCGCCGCCGGTTCTTCGGCTACCTCAACCTCTTCGTGGCCGCCATGCTCCTGCTGGTGCTGTCGGAGAACTACCTCGGGCTCTTCCTCGGCTGGGAGGGCGTCGGCCTCGCGTCGTACCTGCTCATCAGCTTCTGGCAGCACAAGCCGTCCGCAGCCGCCGCCGGCAAGAAGGCCTTCGTCATCAACCGCGTCGGCGACATGGGCATGGCGCTCGCCATCATGCTCTTCTTCGTCACCTTCGGCTCGACCAGCTTCACGGTGATCAGCGCTGCTGCACCCGCTGCGTCGGAGGCCACGATGACGGTCCTCGGTCTGCTGCTCTTGCTCGGTGCCTGCGGCAAGTCGGCCCAGTTCCCGCTCCAGGCCTGGCTGCTCGACGCCATGGAGGGCCCGACGCCGGTGTCGGCACTCATCCACGCGGCGACGATGGTGACCGCAGGCGTCTACCTCATCGTCCGCTCCAACTTCGTCTTCGAGCTCGCCCCCGACGCCCAGACGGTCGTCGTGGCGGTCGCCGTCATCTCGCTCCTGTGGGGTGCCTGGATCGGTTGCGCGAAGGACGACATCAAGAAGGCCCTGGCCGGCTCCACGATGAGCCAGATCGGCTACATGATGCTCGGTGCCGGTCTCGGCGTCGCGGGCTACGCCTTCGCGATCTTCCACCTGCTGACACACGGCTTCTTCAAGGCCAACATGTTCCTCGGCGCGGGCTCGGTCATGCACGGTGTCGACGACGATGTCGACATGCGCCACTACGGCGCGCTGCGCAAGCTGATGCCGGTCACCTTCCTGACCTTCGCGATGGGCTATCTCGCGATCATCGGCTTCCCCGGCTTCTCGGGCTTCTGGTCCAAGGACAAGATCATCGAGACGGCGCTGGCCGAGAGCTGGGTCGCGGGCGTGCTCGCGCTCCTCGGCGCCGGCATCACCGGCTTCTACATGACCCGGCTGATGCTGATGACGTTCTTCACTGAGAAGCGTTGGGAGCCCGGCGTCCACCCGCACGAGTCGCCGAAGGTGATGACGATCCCGCTCATCGTGCTCGCGGCCCTCTCCGTCCTCGGCGGCGTCATGGTCGCCGGCGACTGGATCGTGGACTTCCTGGCCCCGGTCGTCGGCACGCCGCCGCACCATGAGCCGCCGATCCCGGCGCTCGCGGTCACGGCGCTCGCCGTGGCGGTCGTCGCCGTCGGCGTCGCCCTCGCCTGGTTCCTCATCGGCAAGCGTGACGTGCCGCGGGAGGCGCCCCAGGACGTGTCCTGGGCCACGCTGGCGGGACGCAACGAGCTCTACGGCAACGTCATCAACGACACCCTCGTGGTCAACCCGAGCAAGCACCTGACGACCGCCCTCCTGGCCACCGACAAGAACGTCGTCGACGGTGTGCTCACGGGCGGGCCGGTCGCGCTCGGCCGTCTGGCCGGGCTCGCGCGCCGCGCCCAGAACGGCTACGTCCGCTCCTACGCACTCTCCATCCTCGGCGGCACGCTCATCGTCGCCCTGGCCCTCCTGGCGGTGAACCTCACGTGACTGACTTTCCTTGGCTCACGGTCCTGATCGTCGTGCCGCTGGTCGGCGCGCTGGTCACGGCCGTCGTCGGCCGCGGGCGCGGCGACGCGGTCCTGCCCAAGCAGATCGCGCTTGCCTTCGCGCTGCTCACCGCTGTCGTCGCGATCGTCGTGCTCGCGCAGTACGACACCGGCGCGGGCATGCAGCTCGAGGAGACCCGCACCTGGATCGAGCCGCTCGGCGTCAGCTACGCCCTCGGCGTCGACGGTCTCGGCCTGCTCATGATCCTGCTGACCGCCGGCCTGGTGCCGATCGTCTTCATCGCCTCCTGGCACGAGGCCGACGGCCGCAACCCGGCGGCGTTCTTCGCCTGGGCACTGGCTCTGGAGGCCTTGTCGCTCGCCGTCTTCCTCGCCACCGACGTCTTCCTCTTCTACGTCGTCTTCGAGGCCACGCTGATCCCCGCCTACTTCCTCATCGGCGGCTTCGGCAAGGAGGGGCGCGGGGCCGCCGCGCTGAGGTTCCTGATGTTCCAGCTCGGCGGCGGCCTCGTGCTGCTCGCCGCGGTCATCGGCCTCTACGTCGTCTCCGCCGACGCCGGCACCCCGTCGTACCTGCTTTCCGACCTGTCGCAGCTCGACATGAGTACGACCTGGGAGCGGTGGCTCTTCGTCGGCTTCATCATCGCCTTCATCGTCAAGGCGCCGCTCTTCCCGCTGCACACCTGGCTGGCCGACACCACCGAGAAGGCGACCCCCGGCACGAGCGTGCTGCTGGTCTGCATCCTCGACAAGATCGGCACCTTCGGGATGCTGCGCTTCTGCCTGGGACTCTTCCCCGGCGCCTCCGAGTGGGCCACCCCGGTGGTGATCACGCTCGCGCTGATCTCGATCGTGTACGGCGCGTTCCTCGCCATCGGCCAGGACGACATCCTGCGCCTGATCGGCCTGACGTCGCTGAGCCACTTCGGGTTCATCACGCTCGGCATCTTCGCCCTGACCACGCAGGGCGGCTCCGGCTCGATCCTCTACATGGTCAACCACGGTGTCGCCACCGCCGCGCTCTTCCTGCTGGCCGGCTACCTGATCCGTCGCAAGGGCACCTCGCTCATCAGCGAGATCTCCGGGGTGGAGAACCGCGCCCCGGTGCTCGCGGGCCTGTTCCTGATCGCTGGTCTCGCGACCCTCGGACTGCCCGGCCTGAGCCAGTTCGTCTCCGAGATCCTCGTGATGATCGCGGCGTTCGACTACCAGTGGTGGGCCGGCGTGGTCGCGGTGACCGGCATCGTGCTCGCCGCGGTCTACGTGCTCTGGCTCTACCAGCGCACGATGACCGGCCCGCCCGACCCGGCGGACGAGGGGATGAAGGACCTCGGGCGCCGCGAGCTGGCCGCCGTCGTCCCGCTGGTCGCCGCGCTGGTGGTCTTCGGCTTCTGGCCGATGCCGATGCTCGACGCGGCCAACCCGACCGTCGAGTCGCTGCTGGAGCAGGTCGGCGTGACCGACGACGAGCCGACGGTCCCTGCGGCCGACCCGGCTGAGCTCGCCCAGGAAGGTGCGCGCTAGCCATGACGCCTCACCGCACGACCTGCCGCGCGACGACCTACGGGCGCCTGGACGGCGTCGTCCTCCGTCGTGCCTCCGCCACGCCTCCCTCGTCCGCCTCGCCAGGCACTCCGCAGTCCGACGCTCGCGACGGTCAGCGGTAAGGAGACATAGCCATGGACTTCACCAAGCCCACCATCGAGTACGGCGACATCTGGCCGCTGCTCGTCATGTTCGGCGTCGCCTGCGCGGGCGTCGTGGTCGAGGCGTTCGTCCCGCGTGAGCGCCGGTTCCTGATCCAGAGCGTCCTCGCGGCCGGCGGTCTCGTCGCCGCCCTGGTCGGCACGATCGTGGTCGCCGGCAACCTCGAGTCCCGCGGCGACGGCGTCGCCCGCGGTGCCATCGACGTCGAGGGCACGATCGTCGTCGACGGCCCCTCGGTCTTCCTGTGGGGCACCATCCTGGTCTTCGCGATCGGCGGCGTGCTGCTCTTCGCGGAGCGACGGCTGGGCGGCGGCGTATCGGCGTTCGCCGGCCAGGCGGCCGCGCTGCCCGGCACCGAGGCGGAGCGCCAGGCATCCACTCGCGGCCTCGAGCACACCGAGGTCTACCCGCTGATGATGTTCGCGGTCTTCGGGATGATGCTCTTCCCGGCGTCCAACGACCTGCTGACGATGTTCGTCGCGCTCGAGGTCCTGTCGCTGCCGCTCTACCTGCTCTGCGGCCTGGCCCGCCGGCGCCGGCTGCTCAGCCAGGAGGCGGCGCTCAAGTACTTCCTGCTCGGCGCGTTCTCCTCCGGCTTCTTCCTGTACGGCGTCGCCCTCACCTACGGCTTCGCGGGCTCGATGTACTTCTCCGAGATCAACGAGGCGGTCCGCAACGACCTCGGCAACCAGACGCTGCTGCTGCTCGGCATCGGCATGTTGTCGGTCGGCCTGCTCTTCAAGGTCGGCGCCGCGCCGTTCCACTCCTGGACGCCGGACGTCTACCAGGGCGCGCCCACGCCGGTCACGGCGTTCATGGCCGCCGGCACCAAGATCGCGGCGTTCGGCGCGCTCCTGCGGCTGTTCTACGTCGCGTTCGGCGCGGACCGCTGGACCTGGCAGCCGATGCTCTGGGTCGTCGCGATCCTCTCCATGGTCGTCGGCGCGGTGCTCGCGGTCGTGCAGACCGACATGAAGCGGATGCTCGCCTACTCGTCGATCGCCCACACGGGCTTCCTGCTCACCGGCGTGCTCGGCGTCCAGCAGGTCTCGGAGCTCTCCGACGGCGAGATCACCTCGCTGCAGGCGGTGCTCTTCTACCTGGCGACGTACGGCTTCGCGATGGTCGGTGCCTTCGCCGTGGTCACCCTGGTGCGCGACTCCAGCGGCGAGGCGTCCGCGTTCTCGCGCTGGGCCGGACTCGGCCGCCGTTCGCCGCTGGTGGCCGGGCTGTTCGCCTTCTTCCTGCTGTCGATGGCCGGCATCCCGCTGACGGCCGGCTTCGTCGGCAAGTGGGCGGTCTTCACCGTCGCGCTGTCGGCCGGCGCCTGGCCCGTCGTCGTCGCCGCGATCGTGTGCAGCATCATCGCGGTGTTCTTCTACGTGCGGGTCATCGTGCTGATGTTCTTCGTCGACGTGAGCTCCCACGAGGGTGAGCTCGCGACGGTCACTCGGCCCTCGCTGCTGACCTCGGCCACGATCGCGGTCGGCGTCGCCGCGACGCTCGTCCTCGGCGTCGTGCCGGGGCCGGTGCTCACGCTGACCGAACATGCTGGACAATTCCTCAGGTGACGACAGGACCAGCCGCGCTCGCACTGCCCGTCCTCGACGAGGAGTTGGCCGGGCGGCTTCGTGAGCGTCTGGCCCGCGTCGAGACCGCCCTCAGCGGCCACGTGCGCAGCCGCGCCGACTACGTCACCGAGATGGCCGGCCACCTGATGGAGGCCGGCGGGAAGCGGTTCCGCCCGCTGCTGGTCCTGCTGGCCGCCGAGGCGGGCCCGCACCCAGACGCCGACGAGGTCATCACGGCCGCCTGCGTCGTGGAGCTCACCCACCTCGCGTCGCTCTACCACGACGACGTCATGGACGAGGCTGACCTGCGCCGGGGTGCGGCCACCGCGCACTCGCGCTGGGGCAACCACGTCGCGATCCTCACCGGCGACTTCCTGTTCTCGAAGTCCTCGGAGCTGACCGCCGAGCTCGGGGCGGACGCCGTACGCATCCAGGCGCACACGTTCACCCGGCTGGTCGAGGGACAGATCCTGGAGACCGTCCCGCCCGGGCCGGGGGAGGACCCCCTCCAGCACTACCTCGACGTCGTCGCCGGCAAGACCGGCTCCCTCATCGCCACCTCGGCCCGGTACGGCGCCCGCTTCGGCGGTGCCGCCCGCGAGGTCGAGGAGGCGCTGACGGTGTACGGCGAGATCGTGGGCTCGGCGTTCCAGCTCTCCGACGACATCCTCGACATCGCGTCGGACTCCCAGGAGTCGGGCAAGACCCCCGGCACCGACCTCCGTGAGGGCGTCGCGACCCTGCCCGTCCTCATGGCCCGCGCCTCCGGCGACCCCGCCGACGCCCGCCTCCATGAGCTCCTCGACGGCGACCTCACCGAGGACGCCCGCCACGGGGAGGCCCTCGACCTGCTCCGCAAGCATCCCGCGATGGACCAGCCGCGTGCCTACGGCGTCCCCCAGGCCACCGCGCCCCCGCCGCACCCCGCCGCCCTCCCTGACGGCCCCGTCCGCGCGGCCCTCGACGCCTTCGCCGACATCGTCGCCACCCGCTCCTCCTGACGGTCGAATCGAGACCTCTGACGGTCGAGTCAGGACTTCTCGTCAAGCTCCGCGGCCAACCGCATCGCCTCCAGGGCAATCGGCGGCGGGGCGTCGAAGTCGAAGGCCCGGAACGGGACGGCGTGCTCGACCCCCATGCGGCGTCCGTGGACCGCCGTGATGCCGGTGATCATCGCGCGCGGCGGCGGATGCCCCGGGATGCCGGCCAGGTACTCGCCGTGGGCCTCCAACGCCGCGATCCCGCGCTCGAGCGGCTCGCCGGCCACGTCCACGCCGTGGGTGGGTGAGTCGTCGCCGACGACCAGCAGCCACCGTGGCGACCACGGCTCGAGGCCCTCGTCGAGTAGCTCGGTGAAGACCCAGCGGTTCCCGGCGTCGCGTACGGCGTCCAAGGTGGCGAGTCCCGCCACGCGGTGGTCGGCCTGGTTGAGCCCGGCGACGAACTCGACCTCCCACGAGCCGATGAGCACCGCGTCGGGCCGGTAGCGCCGGATGGCGCGGGCAATGTCCCGGCGCAACTCCAGCGAATAGAGGAGTACGCCGTCCGGGTGGTCGAGGAAGTCGACCTGCGTCACCCCGACCGCCTCCGACGCCGCGACCTGCTCGCGCACCCGCAGCTCGGCCGTCCGCGACGGCAGGCTGGCGTCCATCCCGGCCTCTCCGCGCGTCAACAGGAGGTAGGCGACATCTACGCCCCTGCTCGTCCACGCCGCCACCGCTGACGACGTCCCGTACTCGACGTCGTCAGGATGCGCGACCACGCACAGGACCCGCTCGAAAGCGTCGTCCGGGAACGTCTGCAGGCCCTCGTCGCTCATCTGCGGAGGCTAGCTGCGGGCGCGGCGGTCGCGACACCCTCACGTGGGGGACGTGCGGCATCGCCGCCAGCGTCAGGCGGCCGTCGCCTCGACGGTGAGTCGCAGCTGGCGACGGCGGTGGTTGACGGCCTCGATCGTGAAGAGGATGAGGGCGATCCAGACGAGGACGAAGCCGAGCCAGCGGCCGGCCGGCATCTCCTCGTCGAACCAGAAGACGCCGAGCGCGAACTGGAGGATCGGGGCGAGGTACTGGAGCAGGCCGAGTGTCGTCATCGAGACGCGGGTGGCGGCGGCGCCGAAGCAGATCAGCGGGATGGCGGTGACGATGCCGGTCGAGAGGTAGAGCAGCGCGTGCCCGAGGCCGTGATTGCCGAAGTTGGAGCTGCCGGACGCGCTGAGCCAGAGGACGAAACCGAGAGCGAACGGCGCGATGACGGCGGTCTCGTAGGTCAGGCTCTCGGTGGCGCCGACGTTGGCGGTCTTCTTGCACAGCCCGTAGCTGCCGAAGGTCAGCGCGAGCACGAGCGCGACATAGGGCAGGCGGCCGTAGTCGACGGTCAGCACGACCACGGCCGCCGTCGCGAGCCCCATCGCCACCCACTGGAGCGGGCGCAACCGCTCACCGAGGATGAGGACGCCCATCATCACCGTGACGAGCGGATTGATGAAGTAGCCGAGCGAGGTCTCGACGACCCGCCCGTTGTTGACGCCCCAGATGTACGTCCCCCAGTTGACGCTGATCGCCACCGCGGCGACGGTCAGCAGCAGCCGCACCCGCCGGTCGCGCCAGATCGCGCGGAGCTGCGGCGTACGGCGCAGCAGGGCGATCAGCAGCACCATGGTGACGCAGGACCACAGCACCCGGTGGGCGAGGATCTCGACCGCGCCCCCTGGCTCGAGCAGCGGCCAGTAGAGCGGGAACAGGCCCCACATGACGTAGGCCGCGACGCCGAAGAGGAATCCGCGGCGGGGGTCTGGCACCCGCTCAGGATAGGGGTGGGTTAGCCAGGCGGACGAGTGGGTATGGACCCGGTCGGTGGTGATTCTCCGATGACGAAGGTCCTCGCTCTCGGGCGGGGGCCTTCGTCGGTGGAGGAGCCCGACACCCGGTGGGCCGGAAGGCGGCCGGTCCTTACACGACCGTCCAGGTGTCCCCGCCGCCGATGAGCGCGGCGAGGCGGTCGGTCGGCTCGCCAGGGGCCGCACCCTGGGCGGTGGCGATCTGAGCGCGGGCACCGTCGTCGTACGTCGGCCGCTCGACCTGGCGGAAGATGCCGATCGGCGACTGGTTGAGGTAGCCGGAGTCGGTGAGCCGCGAGATCGCGAACGCCGTGGTCGGGTCGGGATTGTGCGCGTCGTGGACCAGGATCGCCCCCTCGCCGACGTCGGCGACCTCGACGACCTTGACCCCGCCCGTCTCGCTGTCGCGGATCAGGCCCTTGCTGCCCAGGCCCGAGTCGTGGGGAGCGCCGAAGCGGATCGGTTCGCCGTGGACGAGCGGGATGATCGCGTCGGCCTTGGTGTCGGGGCTCTTGATCGCGTCGAACGCGCCGTCGTTGAAGATCGGGCAGTTCTGGTAGATCTCCACGAACGACGTGCCGCGGTGGGCGGCGGCCGCGGAGAGCACCGAGGTGAGGTGCTTGCGGTCGGAGTCGATCGTGCGGGCGACGAACGAGCCCTCGGCGCCGAGCGCGAGCGAGACCGGGTTGAACGGGTGGTCGAGCGAGCCCATGGGGGTGGACTTCGTGACCTTGCCGGCCTCGGAGGTGGGGGAGTACTGGCCCTTCGTGAGGCCGTAAATCCGGTTGTTGAAGAGCAGGATCGTCATGTTGACGTTGCGGCGCAGCGCGTGGATCAGGTGATTGCCACCGATCGAGAGCGCGTCACCGTCACCGGTGACGACCCAGACCGAGAGGTCCTCGCGGGCCGTGGCGATGCCGGTCGCGATCGACGGCGCACGGCCGTGGATCGAGTGCATGCCGTAGGTGTCGAGGTAGTACGGGAACCGCGAGGAGCAGCCGATGCCGGAGACGAACACGATGTTCTCGCGCCGCAGGCCGAGGTCGGGCAGGAAGCCCTGGACGGCCTTGAGGACGGCGTAGTCACCGCAGCCGGGGCACCAGCGGACCTCCTGGTCGGAGGTGAAGTCCTTGCCCGTCTGCGGCTGGTCCGTGGTCGGGACCAGCTCGACGCCGGAGCGGAGTCCGGGGAAGGGCAGTTCGGCGGTGCTCACTGGGGTGCCTCCTGGGCGGTGCCGGACAGATCGATCTCGACGCCTTCGGCCTCGCCGACGAGGCCGGCGATGGCCTCCGCGAGGGCGGCGGCCTTGATCGGCATGCCGTTGACCTGGTTGTAGCCGATGGCGTCGACGAGGTACGTGCCGCGCAGCAGCAGGCTGAGCTGGCCGAGGTTCATCTCGGGCACGAGCACCTTGTCGTAGCGCTGGAGGATCTCGCCGAGGTCCTGGGGGAAAGGGTTAAGGTGGCGCAGGTGCACCGACGCCACGTGGTGGCCGACCTTGCGCACCCGGCGTACGCCGGCGCCGATCGGGCCGTAGGTCGAGCCCCAGCCGATCACCAGGACCTTGGCCTTGCCCGAAGGGTCGTCGACCTCGAGCGGCGGCTGCGCGTCGGCGATCCGGTCGACCTTGGCCTGGCGGGTGCGGACCATGAAGTCGTGGTTGGCCGGGTCGTAGGAGATGTTGCCGGTGATGTCGGCCTTCTCGATGCCGCCGATGCGGTGCTCGAGCCCGGGGACTCCCGGTGGCGCCCACGGGCGGGCCAGCGTCTCGGGGTCGCGGGCGTAGGGCTGGAAGACCTTCTTCTCCGCGTCCTTCGGGTCCTCGCCGATGTAGTACTCAGCGTCGTCGGCGGTCGCGAAGCGCGGCTCGATGGCCGGCAGGTCCGCGATCTCCGGGATCCGCCACGGCTCGGAGCCGTTGGCGAGGTATCCGTCGGAGAGCAGCATGACGGGAGTGCGGTAGGTGATCGCGATCCGGCAGGCCTCGAGGGCGGCGTCGAAGCAGTCGCCGGGTGACTGCGGCGCCACGATCGGCACCGG
>VFQN01006590.1_pt1 | contig 13104 bp, 8 predicted proteins | sample 3512371 | NCBI WGS metagenome assembly VFQN01 (sample SAMN10412370, study PRJNA504923) | tailings metagenome | isolation source: Replicate 2 from Balatoc abandoned mine | place: Philippines: Itogon, Benguet | collected 2017-08-28
GCAGCATCGGAGCAGCAGCGACAACTCGTCCGCGGCGGTCTGGTAATGGGTTGGGTTGGGTTTATCTTATACGCTCATCATCGACTTCGTCGATCTGCAGACTTCGTCTGTCGTCCTACCGCCTAACCCCCCTCCTACCTTGAAGCGCGCCGCGTTCTGGTCGGGCCTGAACAGCACCACGCGGCCCTTGGCGCTGTGCTGCGCCTTCATGCCCTCGAAGATGGCCTGACCGTAGTTGAGCACCTGCACGGGGTGGCCACGGCAATGGTGTTAGGATGGCATACACACATCTGAGCTTCCCGGTACAAAGGGCAGAGGCCCTTCTGCCTGGGCAGATGAGACGGCGAGCAGCTGCCAAGCCAGGACAACCCCCATATGGTGCGGGGATGGTACTTGTAAGGTATCATGATCGCGACGGTTTCTTGACTGCGCCCAACGCCAACCTGCCCTCCCAATGGGGTGGTGCTTCGTGCAAATGCTGGTCCCTTTGCTTTGGCGGGTGCCCCCGGGTCCGTAACCGCCGCATGCGGCCGCCCCAGCAAGCCCCAGCCCCCGGCCCCAGCCCCAGCCCCAGCCCCAGCAAGCCAACCGCCTTCCCAAAAGGCGCACATGCTACGCACCCGCCCGCCCGAGCCCCTTCGCAACAGCGCGGCCATGCTGCTCAACCCCTGCTTGGCTCCTTGAGCCTCTGCTGGGTGCTGCACGCTCCGCCCGGCCATGAGCTGCCGGCTGGTAGGGATCCTTGCTGTGCCCCTGGACGCCGCCTCTGCTCCCAGCCGCTCCTGGCACCCGTTGACAACACCTGGCCTTTCCGAGCCCCATGCCCCTCCCCTGGCACCTCCCCCGGCCGCCACCCCTCCTGACGTCCTCCGGATGCCTTATCGTCGTGTAAACCAGGGCCCATCCCAACGGTGAATGAGATTGCAAGGAATCCCCTCAGCCTTGAACCTGTCCTGGACCCAGCAGCGCGCACAAGCAAAGCACGCCGCACACGTACTTGCGCGGCGTGCTCGCCACCTTTCGTCCATCACCCCACGCTCACCCCTCACATAGCGCTCACTGTGGGACTTCACGCACGGCGGTGCGACAGCCCCCTGCCCCCTCGCCTACACCAAAATCCGCTGGGCACTGATCCATCCCTGTCCGTCGTATATCAGTACCGTACAGAGCTGCCGCACGCCGTACCTGTGCGCTGGGCATCATGTTGATTGGGCCGTACGGCACCAGCTTGCCCGAGTCCCAGCCGTGCTCCGGGGTCCACTCCGCGACGTACATGGTCTGCGCCGCGGTGTCGCAGGGTTGTGGTGACCGTTGGTATACAGGATTGCGAGAACACCGAGAGAAATCTAGGAAATTGCCTAGTGGGACATCTGTGAGCGACGGCCGGGATGTGATGGTGCGGGGTGCGGGGCATGGGGCGAAGTGGTCCAAAGGGGCCACTGGATGGACGCACTGCCACGGGACGTAGAGGTTACAAGGGAGGAGCATCTGCTGAGGCGGTGGTGTTCAGGCAGGTGGCCCGGACCCGACACGGCGGGGACGGAGGATGCGCACAGGATGCGCGGGAGGAGCGGGGACTGCCGTGGGCCAGACAGTTAGACCCCGTAAGCGTTTCAAGGCGTGAGCGTAGAGCGGCTGCGCATGCAGCATGGGTAGGCGGTGAAGGGTACGCGCGTTGGGCACAGCTGCCTAGGGCCACAGCGCGAGGGAGCGTGCGCCCGCAGCTCTGCCCGTAAGCTCACCCCCGCAACATCCTTCAGGCCGAAACCTAGGGAGTCCCAGTCGATGTTGGCCTTAGCCCTGGAAGACAATAGAAACATGGAGGAAGCATCGGTACAAGCGCAGAGATAACTGCTGCCGAAGCATGAGCGAGAATCGAGCTTCCCCTGCTTGTTGGTGGGTCTTACCGAGTTTGACCCGCAACGGCAGCAGCTGATGCAACGGTGTGTAGCCGAGCGCGCGAGATCGCCGGCGCGCAGCATCGCCGCAGAGCCCTGCAAACGCAGGTGGAGTGGCAATTGGCCAAAAGCTTCCAACGACGGCGGCTGAGCCAATCAACCCAATTGCAGCCGATCGCTGCCAATCTAGTGGTAAGCTAGGCGTCCTAGTAAATGATGAAGGACTCACGACGCGCCCTTGGGCTGTAGGAGATGGCGCTGCATGGTCACCTGGAACCACAAGCAAAACCGCGGTTCAGGTTTAACTGCTCCTTTACACCTATCATAGGTCAAGTAACGTATCGCTAAGATAGTACGGAGTCAGGTACCTGACTAGAAGACTGGGCCTCAGGCTGGAGTATGAACCTGGTCCCTGCGGCACACCCAGCCGCTTCCCCAAGAAATGTTTGACGCGAAAATGTGGCGAAGGCACTCTGTAACAGGCGCTGCCCTTCGCGCATCGACGACAGACCCTGGGTCACTGTGGTACGACGAGTGGCACAACCCTGGCGATACTGTTCCTGCAGCTTGTATATGCACGTAACGCTTGTCACGGTTCGGTTGATGAACAGCGGGGGGGACGTTCCCACAGGCCGGGCTCGGTCCAGTCAGTAGGGTGTCAGCGACGAGTAAACGCGTGGGGCCAGGGTTACGCAGTTCAAACTCTTGCTAGTGTGAAGGAAAGAAGGCAAATTGAGCAATATCACTTTACTGGTGCAGTAGGAAAGGCTTTTAGCGGCGAAAAGCCAGATGCCCTCCAACCGACTCACCAACGCTCACTTCGCGGTCGTGGGTTCGCCCGAGCGGTGCCGCTTGTCTAGGACCGTCATTTAAGCGCCCTGATCAACTGGAGTCTGTATCAGCTCGTGCACTACCTCGTCTAGGCCACACAGCTGTGCGCATCGGTTTGCACATCGGGTGCTCACAAGGGCTTACGCGTTCCGGTGCGGTCCTATGTAGGTCCCAATCGACGAAGGTCACACGCTATACATTATAGTAGCATACGTAAGGGGCTGAACTCACAAACTGCGGTTGGGAGCGGCTCCCTTTGGTTCAAGGCGCCGTGGGGTCTCCCCTGCTCGTCGAGCCGCCTCTTGGGGCTGTGCGAGGCGCATGCGTGCGAGTGCCTACCGGTAGAGGGCCCGGATACCATGGAAGATGGTTCAATGTTGCATAAGTCGGGTACGAAGAAAACAAAACCCTTGTCACCCGCGCCCGCGGCCTGCCCTTGCCAAAGTCGCCGCCTGCCACAAATGCCACGTGCCACATTAGCCACGCTCCACAGATGCCACGCGCACATCATATATGACACGTGCAGCGCCGATTCTGCCGCCCTGTCCATGCGCAAAAGGTAAACCACACGCTACCGTAGCACGTACACTGGAACCTACAACCTTCTCTTGGCGCGTTACCCGGCAGCATTGTAGTGCGTGAGGGTCAAGGGCCCACGTAGCAGCAACGTAGCAGAAGCCTGCTGCTACTGCATGCAACTGCCACCATCAATACACATGTGCGTCCCTCCCCACGCGTGCGTAGCAGTATACCGGCACGTATGGCCCATGCATGCCCTTGAGCAGCGCACGACTTGTCAGCCCCTTCTTTCTGCGCAGCACAGCAGCGCCATCCGGATCGGATCGCAGCTGCAAGCCACTGCCGACACCCGCCGTCACCACCCACACCGCAGGCCTCACGCCTGCCACATCAGTCACCCTCGCTGCTGCATGCATGTCGCCACCATCCTTCGTGTCGTCAAGTTTGCCACCTTGCGTGTCGTCCATCAAGTCCATCATCACTGCTGTCCGCGTCGCCGCTCTCAACCTTCCCTTCCAGAATCACAAAGGCGCCTCTGCCGCCACCGCCCGCCCCCTCATACCAAACCCCCTCATACCAAACGCACTGCATCCCTTTCCCCAGCCCACACCCGTCCCATGCCTCCGCCACCTCACCCCGTCCTTCAGCGCTCGGCCTGCCTTACGCCACAACGCAACGCAACGAGTCCCTAATACCCCGTTCTTCGACCCCCAACCGCCCTCGTGCACCCACGACCTGCAGGGGGCTGCTTTTGCTCCTGCTACTGCTGCCGCTGCTCCTGGTGCTGCTCTTGATGCAAACCACCAGCTTTGCGGAGGCCAACCGCCACCCCTCGCGTCAACCGCCGGACGCGGGCCGTTCCGTACGGCTTCCCAGCCGCCCCACAGTGCCGTGCCGTGCATCCTCCTTTTCCGGCTTGCTGCTGCCTGCCGCCGAAAAATGGTGTCAATCCTCCCTTCCCGTCCCACCGTCCTCTGACGGCAAGCCCGTCCTCAGACGGCAAGCCCGTCCTCAGACGGCAAGCCTGCCCACTGCCTGCTGTCGCTCTCCTCGCAACCCCGCAACGCCCCGGCGCCAGCTGCCCGTCCGCCTCGCTGCCACCTGCCGACACCTCGCCGTACGCCGGCCGCAGCTGCACGTTCCCCTCACTGCCGCCTGGCACCTCGCCGTACGCCGGCCCCTTCCCTCACTGCCGCCTGCTGACACCTCGCCCTACACCGGGCCCTCCCATCCGCCTGCTAAGGAGCTGCTCTCTGACGATGGAGCCAGACCCGCTAGCATTGGTCGATAGCTAGCAATAGTTGATAGCTAGCAATAGCTAGCAATAGTTGACTCGGACGTCATGGAACTGGACGCCCACGACCACGGCTGCTGCTGCTGCTGCAAGGCACCAGCTGCGGGGTGGCCTCGCAGCCCACAGGCGTCGGCCACAGCTGTGAGCCGATTGGCGGTCAGCTGCAACGAAGGAATTTAGGTTCAGGCTGAATCCAGCAGTACGTGCCCCGGTATGTGCCGTTCGAGGCGCCAGGCGACAGCCTCTGCCGCTCGCCACCACAGTTGCTGCTGCTGCTGACCATGATGACAATGCTGACTCCGGCGTCTTGGGACTGGACACCCCGGGCCCCTACCTCTAAGCACCAGGTGACGATACACCAGACGAATCGGTGCCAGGAGGGCCCGCGTAGGACGACACCAGGCAGCGCCACGTGCTGCGGCCCGCCACCGGGCTGCCCCTGGCCGGTGTCAGGCGTGCTCGTGAAGGAGGGTCTGGCCGGATGGTTTGGCACCAGGTGATTGCTCAGGCCCAGGCCCCTGCTGGGCACTGGGCGGCTTGGCCCCAGCGGCCCCAGCAGCCCTGTCTGGTGCTTCCTGCCAGGTCTGGGCACCGGGTGGCTGGACGGTGGGCGGCTTGGCACCGTGCGGCTCGGCCCCAGCAGCCTTGGTGAGGCCCTGCTGGTGCCACCTAGCCCGCTGGCCGGCTGTGCAGTGCCGCACCAGTTTGCGTGCCGCAGCTGCCGCAGCTGCGGCGCCTGTCCGAGTGGGGCCCGGCGGTGCACTGCAGCCCTGGTGGGCGGGCGTGCCACTCCTGTGGATCCGGGGCCTTTGTATGGTGTTGTTCGTTTTGTTCTGCGCCCTCTGTGTTCCCCAGTCGACCTGTGTCCCATGCACCTGGCCGCCCCCCTATGGTGGGTGTGCCCCCGCTGTGGCTCCGGGTTTGCGCCCCCCGGCAGGCGGGCATGCCACAGCTGACGCTGAAGCAGCGCCAGGCCCGCCGGCGCCCGGCAGAGCGCCCGCAGCGCTTGCACGTGAACCACCTGCTGCCCCGCTGTCGCCCCGCCTTTCACCAGCAACCGGTGCTGTCCGTATGCCGCCAGAGGCCAACCGCTGTCGGCTGGCCGGTGTCAGGCCAGCCCGTGAAGGCGGGCCCTGGCCGGATGGTTGGGCGCACCGGGTGACTGCTCAGGCCCTCTGCAGGCGGCTGGACAGCGGGCGGCTTGGCCCCGGCAGCCCCGTCTAGTTCCTGCCTGATCCGGGCACCGGGCAGCTGGGCACCGGGCGGCTTGGCCCCAGCAGCCTCAGTGCCCTGGCATCAGCACTGGATCGCAGCCCCCCGGCCGTTCCACACCGCTCCCCAGCCGTCCCACCCAACAGCCCGGCATGTCTGCTGCTTGCACAGCTCTGCTGCACACCACACAGGGTATGCTTGCGCAGCTACGCCTGCTTCTCTGAGATGCTGGGCCTGAGATGCTGTTCGACACGTAGCCGACGAGAGCGCGCGCCAGATCAAAGAGGTCCGTGAGGGGGTCTGCAAGGGCACAACGAACGTTAAGACGCCGAGTCAAGAATGAATGCAGTGCGAGCCGATCGGACAGCACTGGAGGATGTCCACGACTCACCCCATCCAATTCCGCCTGTGTTTGCGCAATCCGCACTGCGTTTCGATCAATCAGAGCTTGAACTTGTGCAATCCGCACTGCGTTTTGCTCAAGTAACATTTTGGTTCGCGCGAGCTGCTCCTTCAGCAACTCGGGAGTCACCGCTGGGTCTGCCATGTGTCGCGTTTCTAGGAGCTAGCTGAGCTTAAGTTTGAGTGGCGTTCACATATACAAGCGAATAAGCTTTTCGAAAAGGGCTGATATCGTGACGTGCGCGTCTTTGGCCCCCGCCGTACCCATGCATACCAGTACCCATGCACCAGTACCCATGCGTGTACGGGCGCCAGCACCCACGCTGCCTTGAGTCCAATCTCCAAATGCAAGTACGTTTGGGCCTGGATGATGCGAGTGCAAAGTGGAAACGTTAGGTATGGAGTGGGCGCGTCGCTTGGGCCCTCCTGCGCCCTGGGGGGTGGGGGCCCGGGCAGCCGGGCGGCACCAACCAAAACCATGTTCACCACAAAACCTAAGCCGAGCACTTCTTACAACATATCAATCAAGTCATTAGGATGGTATAACCAAACCTCAGCCTCAGGCTCCGTGGGGATACAGGATGACACGGCCTGCACGACGCTCTAGGGGCTGAGGATTGAGCGCGTGGGGACTCTGCATACGGTATGCCGCTTTGAATTTCCTGGCTGACTGAACTGGTTAGTTGGCCAGGTCAAGGAACTGGAACTGGAAATGTGCTGGTGTCTGCCCTTGCTGTGGACACGTGCGGCGCCACAGCTCCCAAACCCCATCCATCCATCCGCCGCTGTCCCACCCGTCTGGATTCCCGCAGCGCCATGCGCGGTCAGGCTTGTCCAAGTTGGTTGGTGTAGTACTGAACGGACACAACAACTCTCTGGTGCATGTGCGGTAAGGTTGAGGGTAAGAGGTAAGGGCGGCCAGACGACGTTACGTTGCCGTTACGTTACCCAGGGAAACGGCAACGTGAACGGGGCGCGCGGTCACAGTCCACGTTACCCACGTCACGTTTGCACCCACGTTTCACCGGCTGCTTCAGAAATGGCGTGCCAGTGCCCTTGTGCGAAGGATCCCAGACGCCTTTACTATTCTCAACGATCCTCCGGTGCACTGCATGTGCGGTAACAGCATATGACAGCCGTACAAGCCACGTTTGGAGGATACCACGCCCGGAAGCCACGAAAGCAGCCACGTGCCGGTGCTACACATACACAATAAACGCCACACACGAACGTGCCTCATTGGTCTTGTAGCTCATATCACAGATGCCACACGTATGTTGCTGTACCACAAACCGCGATACCAATAACCCAATATGCCAAGGGCCGCCACGCATGGGCCGCCCCACCAACTAGCCCACATGGAACACCCTTACACTGACCTTGCGCCCACCCGCCCCGACGCTCCGCCGGTTGCCAAAATGCCACGTGTCAGGTGATGAGCTGCCCCCAACGTGCCCCTTGCTCGCCTTCTACGCGTGCCCCTTGCCTGTGAAGCCATCGTAAATTATGAAGGATTCACGAAGCGCCTTTGGGCTGTAGGAGATGGCGCTGCATGGTCGCCTGGAGCCACAAGCAGAACCGCGGTTCAGGTTCAACTGCCCCGTGCCCCGTGCCCCTTGCCTGTGAAGCCATCGCGCTTTGCAGGCACATCATGCATGCGCTGCACCCGGGCCTCCATACACTTGCTGCACGGACACGGCCGCCATCGCGCCACGTCCGTGCCCACGCCACGTGTCAGGTGATGCGCTGCCCCCAACGTGCCCCTTGCCTGCCTGTGCAGCCACCGTGCTTCGCAGGCACATCGTGCATGCGCTGCACCCGGGGCCGCCACGGCCGCCATCATGTCCATGCCCAAGAGCACAAACCACACGCTGCCCAGGCTACCCCAACACATGCACGCACACCCACACCCTACTCCCACACCTACACCCTACTCTAAGCCACACCATCTGCCGGCAGCACAGTGGTGGCTGATCAGAAGGGGTGATGGTCCAAGGCTCACGCAGCAGCAGCTGCTGCGTGCTACCGCTGCTGGTCTAGCCCAGGTGTATCTCCACCCCCAGCACGGCCACCATGTCCGTGTGGCCCTGAATGTGTAAGGACCTTGAAGCTTCACAGCCATCCAAATGCCACCGCCGATGTACTATCGCTGCTCTCCATAGGCGAGCACCCCTGCCCTCACGCAAGCCCGTCCACTGCTCGCTGTTATGCACCTCCCTGCCCCCCGCCATATATACAACTTGCCGGCCCCAGCTGCCCATCCCCCTCATTGCCGCCTGCTGACACCTCGTCATCCCGCTTAGCTGCACTCCGCCGCTGAGCAAGACCAGCCAGCATCAGGTGTATCTGGTACTGGATACCCCTGGACCCACATCTCTCTGCACCTTGTGACGTTACACCAGACGGGCCCACGTGGGGTAGCCCGTACTGAGACTGCCCCCGCCCGGAAGGCTGGGCACCAGGCGACCCGGTGCCAGGAGGGCCCGCGTAGGACGATGCCAGACGGCTCCACATGCTGCGGCCTGCGGACCAGGCTGCCCCTTGCCGGAAGGCTGGGAACCCGGTGTCAGGAGGGCCCGCGTAGGACGACGCCAGGCAGCTCCACGTGGTGCGGGTTGCGACCAGTGTCGGTGAGCCCGTGTGGGACGGCCCTGGCCCGGATGGTCCGGCAGCCTCGACCACCTCGACCACCTCGACCACTCGGGCCCAGGCTGCGTGTCACCGGGCGGCCAGCAGCCTCGGTGCCGCCCAGCCCCCCTGCCATCGGCACTGCACCGCCGCATGGCGTGTTGGCGCAACGCAGCATGGGAGAACTCATGGTCGCCGCCACCGCTGCTGGTGCTGCTGCTGGTGCTGCTTGCAGCGGCCCTGTCTGCAGCGCCAGAGCTGCCCAACCCGCCTGCTAGAACCAGCACTTAACCGGCACAAGGCGTGCTTGCTGAGGCCCTGACTGCAGCCTTGGTGCCACCCATCCCGCCTAGCACTGGCACTGCACCGCCATGCACACCGGCGTGCTCGCCGCCACTGCTGGCAGCAAGCGGCGTCGCGCCCCCGCCAGGCGGGCATGCCACAGCTGCGCCCAACCTGCCCGGCATCGGCTCTGCACTGCTACACTGCTACACCGGCTACACCGGCTACACCGGCTACACCGGCTACACCGGCTACACCGGCTACACCGGCTACACTGCTACACTGCGTGTTTGCCCGGGGCAGGCAGTTCTATTCGGGGGAAAGGGTGCGGGAGGGCACCTGGCCATACCGCAATCGGCTGCAGGCAGGCAGGCATGACGAGCAAGGGAGTCTCCTAACTGGATCATGGGGGACGTAGTCCGTGAGCAAAGTATATGACAAACAAGTCAAACCGCACTCCTAAAATAAGTTCGAGCAAAAATAGCAAGGCATGGACTTTCTGGGGGTCGACCGGTACCGGCGTATTTAGGGCTCACCCATGAGCGCGTCGTTTGCTTTCCTGTTGCCATGATGCGTCGCGTTACATCACAACGCAAAGCTCCGGCCAGGGACTCTGCAGACTCGTCTCAGGCGGCAGCCCTGCGCACGGCCGATGCACTCTTGGCCATGGCAGGCTGTAAGCGGCAACCAGAAGAGTCGGACCAGGACCACAATGTCAGTAGCAGCGAAGATGAAAGTAACCAAAGCGGTGGGCAGGGCCGCAGAGGCGGTCGTCGCGGGGGCAAGAGTGGAGGCATGGTCGGGGGTCGCGGCAGGGATCGAAGCCCCGCCGGCGCTAAGGCTAAGGCTAAGGCCAACACGCGTGCAGCCAACGCTCATCGTGGCAGGTTAAGGGGCAGGGGACGGGGCAGGGGACGGGGCAGGGGTGGTGGGGGTTCGGCACCCGCGGCAGGTCCCTCAGCAAGCAAACGTGCCAGGGTTGAATCCGGTGGTGAGGTTGGGGTTGATAAGCAGGGGGATGAGGAGGGAGGGCGGGGCGTGAAGCGGGGACAGGGCGTGCGGGCAGTGGAGCTAGGCAGGCCGGAGGGCATGGGCGGGGATGAGCGCGAGGAGAGGCGTGGGCTGCGCAGCGGTGGGGGGCGGGGGTGCAGTAGACACAGCAGCAGGCAGCGGCAGGGCGAGCCACAAGGTGGGGTGCAGGCGCTGGAGGACGGGGACGGCGGCGGGGGCGTCGGCGGGGCAGGGGGCGGGGGAGGGGGGGACGGGGGTGACCGGCTGAGGAGCCAGCGGCAGGTTCCGGAGGGGGAGGGGCGGGTAGGGGGGAAGGGCGGGGGAAGGGAAGGGGAACTGGAGGAGGACGGGGGGCGGAGGGATGTAGGGGGCGTTGCAAAGAGGCAGCGGGTGGCGGCTGCTGAGGCGGACAGTTACGGGGCGGACAGGGGCGGAGGGGACAGGGGCGGGAGCTCTGGAGGAGGCGGGGGCTTGGGGGACGTGCTGGGCGCCTTGTTGGCAGGGGAGGCCGCGTACGGCTACGTCCGGGACGCACCCGCGCACAGCCCGTCAGCCACTTCAGCAGCAATATCAGCAGCCGCAGCAGCAGCAGTAGCTCAGCCTGTCGGCGGTTACAACCATACGCAGCTCACGGGGGCGGGTCTGAGCCCGGCTGAGGCGGCGGGGTGCGAGATCGTGCTGAGGCACGTGTGCATGCCCTACCGACCGGGCAGGCTGCTGCAGCGGGACGACGACGGCGTGGTTCGTGCTGCTTCAGCGATCAAGCCGGGCACCATCCTTGAGGTCCCGACGGGCTTCATCCTCTTCCAAGGGTGCCGTGTGCGGTGCTTTGACCACGGCAAGCTCCCGGAGGAGGCCAGGCAGCTGCTGTCAACCTACCCGGCGCCGGAGGGCATCCGTGACCCGGGCGCTTTCGTGTGGGACCTGTTCACGAGCTTCCTCACGGTTCCGGACTTCCACGAGGGTGCGTGGTGTTGGCCGTGAGCTGGGGCAAGTGCGTTGCGTAGGGACATGCACCGTGCTGGTTGGGGTGTTGTGCGTTATGCCTATCGGGCCTAGCTGTCAATCGGAAACGGGCACGTGGTTGTACAGACGTCGGTAAAGATGCCAGTCATTGCGTTGCACCTGCACTTCAGCACGGCCCCAAATCCGTTGCTCCAAAGGTAGCTTGGTTATGAAGCGACCATGAGAAGAGGCGCAGAGTTGCGCAACCCCAAGCCACCCAAAGCTGCTCGAATCCTGACCACATGACCCGCTCCTATGCCCCTCCTGCTAACCCACTAACATACGGCAGTAATCACAATATGACCCCGGTGCCCCGTTGCCCCCTCCCAACCCCATAGGATCCCTCTTCACCTGCTCCCCCACCTTCAACGCCGCGTGGCTAAGGCCCGGCGACCGCCAGTCCTCCAACGTCGCCCTGCTGCCCCTGCACCACGAGGAGCACGGCATGGTGCCTGTTGTGGTGGCCACTAAGCCTATCCGAGAGGGCGAGCTGCTCACGTGCTACCTCCACAACGACGCGGCGATGCTGCACAAGCAGGGGGCCATACACGCCGCCGCTACCCTGGGACTCTTCTTCCCGCACTTCCACAAGTGGCTGCAGCAGCGGGGTGCAGATACGCTTCAGGAGGGGCCCAGCACTGCTGTGGGGCCCGTGGGCGCCTCCGGAGGGGCTGTGGGTGCTGCATCAGCAGTGCTCGGGGGCGGCAACAGCAAGGGCAGCGGCGCCGTGCCAGCCGCTGCCTCGGGGCCTCTGGGCGGTGCACTTGGCACTAGCCTGCCCGCCGGGGGCACTGCGCCAGCGGCTGGGGGGCTGGACAGCGGCAGAGCTGCCACAGTGGGCAGCAGCCACGGCAACGCACCGGTTGCCTCCGCGGGGCCGCTTGCTGCAGAAAGGCCGACCATTGGCACGAGCGGGGCCGCTTGGGGCAACGGCAACGCACCGGTTGCCTCCGCGGGGCCGCTTGCTGCAGAAAGGCCGACCGTTGGCACGAGCGGGGCCGCTTGGGGCAACGGCAACGCACCGGTTGCCTCCGCGGGGCCGCTTGCTGCAGAAAGGCCGACCGTTGGCACGAGCGGGGCCGCTTGGGGCAACGGCAACGCACCGGTTGCCTCCGCGGGGCCGCTTGCTGAGCGGCCGACCGTTGGCACGAGCCGAGCAGCTGGTGGCAACGGCAACGCACCGGTTATTCCCGAGAGGCCGGTTGCTCAACGGACGGCCGCTGGTGGAAACGGCGACGCACCGGTAGTCTTCCAGTGGCCGGTTGCCGGACGGACGGCTGCTGGTGGCAACGGCGACACACCGCTTATCTCCCGGCCGGCAGCAGCACTGGTGCGTTTCAATCCGCCTGGCACCACTGCACCGCCAAGCGCACCGGCGAGCTTGCCGCTGTGCCGCCTGGACAACGGTAACGCACCGGTTGCCTCCGCGGGGCCGGTTCCTGAGCGGACAGGCGTTGCCACGAGCGGGGCCGCTGGGGTCAGCGGCAACGCACCGGTTGCCTCCGCGGGGCCGGCTGCTGAGCGGCCGACCGTTGCCACGAGCGGGGCCGCTGGGGGCAATGGCAACGCACCGGTTGCTGCCATGGGCCCGGCCGGCAACGGGGCATCGGTTGGCCGGAGCAGGGCTGCTGAGGGTAACGGCAACCCCCCAGCTACTGCCGTGGGCCCGGCCGGCAACGGGGCAGCGGTTGGCCGGAGCAGGGCTGCTGAGGGTAACGGCAACCCCCCAGCTACTGCCGTGGGCCCGGCCGGCAGCGGGGCAGCGGTTGGCCCGACCAGGGCCGCTGGCAGCGACGGCAACGCACCGGGTGCTTGTGCAAGGCGGTGCGGCGGCAACGGGGCAAAGCCCGGTGCATGTGCGGTCGCTGAGGATGCTCTGCCGGGCGCCGGTGGGCCTGGCGCTGCTTCGGCGTCCGGGGCCGCTACGCGGAGTGCTGCCGGCGGGCCTGGCGCTGCTTCGGCGTCCAGGGCCGCTACGCGGAGTGCTGCCGGTGGGCCTGGCGCTGCTTCGGCGTCCGGGGC
>VFQN01006591.1_pt1 | contig 13103 bp, 21 predicted proteins | sample 3512371 | NCBI WGS metagenome assembly VFQN01 (sample SAMN10412370, study PRJNA504923) | tailings metagenome | isolation source: Replicate 2 from Balatoc abandoned mine | place: Philippines: Itogon, Benguet | collected 2017-08-28
GCCGCCAACACCCACAACTGTTAGGGGCACGCCCTTGCGACGCAGTCGACTTGTGTTTGATGGAACCTTCAGCCCTTCACGGCTTCAGGCTTGCTGTTTTAGCAGCAGTGGTGACACGAGGCAGGGAGGGCAGGTGTTCAAGCGAAGCCCTGCTGCTTGCGCTAGCACAGGCCTGTGACCCCGTGTGGCTGGAATGCACTGATTCAGTGAAGAGGAGCCCCCCTGGTTCAGTCTGTGACGGCCTGCAAGCCTGCTGGTGCCAGCTGCTGCCTTTGCGGTGCCTGCCAGTGCCGTACCGTAGGTCCGTAGCCGGGGTGGTGGGTGCCGTACGACACCTCGACCGGAAAGGGTCCCCTGTAATTAACCAGAAACAACCAGAGTGCCGTTGAAACACTGTGTGGTACATCGCAACGCTTCCGTGGAATGTAGCTCGACAACCTTGAAGGGGTCGAAGGGGAAGCATGGGCAGCCGGTGCTGGGGTACTGCTGTACTACATACAGGCACGGGCGCCGCAATACACAAGGCGACGCAGGCACCCAACGTGCGAGCCTGCGCTCCAGGTCTTGCGGAGCGAAGCGTCTAGATAGGTGCGTGAACGGTGCACCACCCACCGCGTCTGCTTTGCCACGGGCAGCTGTGGCTCTGTCCAGCTCTGTCCTGCAATACCGTACCCCTGCATCCTGGCGGGTGAGAAGGGAAGTACGTGCCAGCAGCCGCCAGCCCTCCACAGCTCTACCCCGCCCCCGCCACGCATGGTCTTGCGCCTCCTCTGGCCTCCTTCATCCGGGCTGCTCCTTGCGACGACGGTGCTGACCTGCTAACAAGCAGGGCTTCCAGGGCGGACGGTTTCGCAACCATGCAGACATGCCACAACAACTGCTAACTGGCATGGCGGAAGTTGGCTGCAAGTGATCACCAGTTGTGGCAGCTGAGAGAGTCCCCGTCCAGAATTTGATTCTGAGCATATGCCCTCCAAGTATTGTTACACAGCAAATCTCATAGCAACCTTTAGGTCCACCCAGTGGGTGAGCCAGCGCATGAATACCCCCGAGTCACCAGGCCAGACAGGCACGTGCCAATTAATGCCGCCAGCTGCCGCGAATGTAAAGCACCCTGTACAAACTACCCCCAGCCAAGCAGGCTGGCTCAGGTGGTGGACCAACTCCATACGCATGATGCACATGAGGACACAACCAAAGAGTGTCTTTATTTGGATGACGCATCTACCTCGGGGCCCTGCCGTGTTCCCTCACCTCTCCAGCAATGGCCCGTCCTCCTCTCTCACGAATCAGCCCTGGCGACCGCACCAGGGGAGCCCCCCTTCACTCAGTGGCACGAGATCGCCACGAGACGTACGAGCCAACAAGCAGAGCAGCAGCTAAACACACGCACCCGATAGCACAAGGCCACACACACCTTGGCACCGACACGCTAGTATAGCCACCTCCTCACAGAGGCTCTGTCATGATAATACACCGGTACTCTCATCTGAAGCTTTTACGACCTACGGACCCTCTACATACATCACCGGAATCACAGACTGCTGACGGCTACTGTACGGCCAAGCGGCCCTCTTGCCTGTCCCAGACGGACACCGCAGCCTGCCACCACGCCACACCATGCCGCCACGCCATCATGCAAGGCCGTGTCGCGAGCCACAAGCGGCAAGTAGGGCAAGCCGGCCCTGAAAGACCGTCAGAAAGGAACTGGAAAGCCAGCCGCCCTGCCCAGCCATCATGAGGCAGACCACACGTACGGAGTCCCGAGGGCAGCGGCTGGGCCAGGGCACCGACCACAGAGGCCCCGCCGAGAAATGCAATGTTGTAACCACATCTTCTACTATGACCTCGTTTGTCATACGCAACTGCCAGCCACGGAACATGCCTGCACGCGGCCTTGAGGCGCCGCGGCCACAGCCCTGAAAGCCGCACAGATCCAGTCTAAGCACAACACCGCGCGGCCACTCACCGGCACTGTCATACGGAGTCAATCAAGAACACGGGGCGGCACGGCAGGATCGAGCCAGGAGCTCCAGCATCGCCATACGGAGTCGATGAAAACAAACGGCGGCACGACAGCACAAGGGTAAGAAGTGGCTGCAACGACAGCGTGCCACCCGCCTCAAGACTGCTAACGGTTCTTCCCCAACGGATTTATTAGTGTTCAGCAGAGCAGGAGCCTCGTGAGGACGCCGAGCTCGTGCATACACGTGCGTCGGCGTCACACACATGAATCGCTAACGCAACTTCAACTGCAGCTCTCGCTTCCTCCCATAAAGGAGCACCACCGGCTGCAACACATATCATTAGTACCGCACTTGTTATGTGCCCCATGCCCATCCATTCAATCCCCTACTCATAATAGCAACAACAACCCGCACCGCACAAAACACACACAAGGCAAAACGGACCGGCAGTTCATGCACCCATAGGTACTCTCTCGTGCTGCCCACGACTTCGCTATGCACAGCACAGCGACGCAAGTAGGAACGGTACGTCGAGGCCCCCGGCGGCCAACCAGGGGCGCTCACACCAGCAGCACAAGGTGTCCACACCCACACCATGAACCAGCTGCAGGCACCAGCGCAAGCCCACACCACAGCCCAGGCCTTGCTCCCCATGGCCTTACTGCCTGCATGCCTGTTGCCGCATCATGCGCGCAGCATTTCAGCCTGCTGCTGCAGCAGCCGCATCAGCGCCGCACCAATGGCCGGGTCCATGGCAGGCGCCTCCAGGCGCGGCCGCCCAGCGGGGCCGGCCGACGGGGCCTCGCCGCGCCACGGCCCGGCAGACGAGCCCACCTGCGCGGACGCAGACACCCGCCGCGGGGAGGCGGAGACCGGGGGCCCTGCCGCGGCACCCGCCGCCCTCTGAGCGGCGGCGCCCCCCGAGGGCGGAGGCATGGACCGCTGGCCGCGTTGCTCCGCCTGCACCTGCGCCAGGGCCTGCCGCAGGAGCAGCTGCTGCTGCTGCTGCTGCAGGAGCTGGTGTGAAGCCGTGTGGGCCGCGGAGGGAGCGCGGCTGGAGGGCTGCGCCTGCCGCTGGGTGGGCGGAGGGGCGCGGGCGAGCGCTTCGTGCTGCAGCGCTGTGCTTGAAATGGGTGCCTGGGTGGGGTGGAAGCGGGCGAGGCTGTTCGTCAACGACGTACAAGGGGCCTTGGTGCGCGCTGCACAGACTTGCGCGGCTTGTGACGTTGAGAGACCCCTGGAGCGCTGCCCCAGCAGCAGCATCTGGGCACCATGTGCGCCAACATAAAATTCAGGGACATACCCGGGTGCCTTACCTCGTGGTGGCCGAGCTGTTGCCGGGTGGGCGTAGCGCGAGGGGGCCGCGGCGGCAGCGGGCCCTGGGATGCGGAGGGCGGTGAGTGGGGCTGCGCGCCCGCGGGTTTCGCCGCAGGTCCGGCATGCACGTCCACATGGGCGACAGAGACGTTCAGCTGCATAAGCGCATAAAATTTGGAGTTGCTGCACTGACGGTACCACACAGGAGACTTTTGTGCATAGCGAAAAGGAACTTAGGGCTCACCGCATCGTTTTTGAAACTTGACATAGTAGCCTCGTAGCCTTGACGCAGCGTGCGGAGCTCCTCGCGGATAACAATTTCTGATTCATTCAATTGTTGCATCGCGTGTAGGAGCTCCACCCGGCTGCAAAGGTGGAGCGGCCTCTCCACGTGCGTCCCGCAGCGAGAACCTGCCCTCCCGGCAATACCGCCAAGCGACGCGTCAGGGCTCAGCGGGATACAGGCTGCCGTATCGTGGGACAAGGTCCTGGCCACAGGGCGGCCCTCCGCGCTGACGCTTGAGTTGCAAATGTCGTCCGTCGCAGCGTTGCGGAAGGTTGCATGGCCTCCTCCAGGAGCATGCGGCACGAGGCTACCGATACGTTCAGGTCCTCGTTGCAGGTCGCTGTCGCCGTCAGAGAGACGAGGCAGCTTCGGCTGTTCACTGTGGCCCGGCAGCCCGACATGGTCCTGCGCACGCTTTCGCGGCTGAGCTTCGGGTCGGAGCGTCGAGCAAAGCCCAACTCTGTGCATATCTAAGACTCGGCGCTGCAGGCCAGTTGTGAGCGTGTTGCAGAGCGGAGCGAACGCTGCGCAGGTCAGTGGAAGTCGAGGTACTGGACGGGCTTTTCCTTACACATCATGTATGGCATGTGGGCATGTCTCATAGCGTCTGCACACCACGAGGAGAGGTAAAACGCCAACGATGACAATGACTTGTACGAGGAGAACTTGTGTGAGAGCAAAATTCTCCACTTACGAGCAAATAGTTGTATGAACAAAGTTATGTTGCTGTACTCGTTCATATGCACAGTATGCGCCATAGGCAGTGAGGCCTGTGCCACAGGTGAATAGTCGGCTCCACTCCAGCGTCAGGGTACTATTTCACAGTCCGGCGAGCTTCCCATAAACTTGACATGTTTTTGCATCAGAAGCATAAATCTGCCAACAACATGCAGGCTGGGTGATTCACAAATGAGTCGGTGTTTGTCATGTGACGCTAACCGCTTGCGCCTCGTGTCACTGTAGGTACAGTGGTACCTTTCGACTACCTTAAACTATTCTACGCGCTTAACAAACTGCATAAACAAGTTTGTTTTTGTTTTGGCAGTTGTTCAAGTGAACGCGAAGACGCAGTCTGCCATAAGTCCGACGCTCGGGTGCGATGTTCACAGCCAGATGTTGTATTGCGCATATAGCTTCTTTACCGCTGCAGTGAATCCTACTCTAAATGCGGTCAAGGCTGTCTCGTGTCTTGAGAGGGGACTGAAGCTGCAGATCGTGTTCTGGTCTTCGCATGCGGCGATCCCACACAACCCGGTCTCACCGAGCACGTGCCCATACTGCGAAAGTGGTCAGTGTCCAAACGCCCCTGACCACACTCCAAAACATGTGTGATCAACATAGTATTTGCAACAAACTATAATCGGGCTGTGAATGCCTGTGGCGCGAAAGTACAAGGCGAACCGCACGGCGAACCGCTCGCAATCCAGGTTTTAGCCTATATGGAGACCGTATGTGGGGTTTCATTGTTACCAATAGTGCTTCGGTTGCAACCAGCTGGGCTTGCGGGGCTCGCTGTGCTCTTTTATCGCTCAGCACGGCACATACATGTGAAGCAGCGAGCCTTGCTGTTTCACATAATAAGAAGCTGCAAGGTCCTGAACATGAATATATAAGAGAATCGATTATTCCTGGCAACGTGGGAGCGCCCATTGCGCAAGATAGCGACACCTATTGACTGCCATGCCACACCCCGCCACAGGCTGGCCACGTTTTTTTACCCCAGCGAAGGCGTACAGTGCCTCTATACTGGACTGGAATCTTGTACGGGCACATATAATGCAATGTATGCCTTACAGGCACCAGCGGGGCGGCAACCAGGGCGTAGTAGGGGCCTCTTTGTGTGCTTATACCCCCTGTACGGCACACGCTGTACGGCAGTGGTAGGACACGTGGATAGGACTCCCGACCCATGAAATGGCAAGAGGACACGGAGAGGAGTCCGGTGGTATGCAGGAAATCCTTATCGAAGTGTCCTACAACCCGTTCTGGAGGGGTTGAAGTTGCACCATTTTTGGACCACGCGCCTGTCATGGGTGAGACCGGGTTGATCCCACAATGCTCGTGGCCTGTATGCGGCGGGGGTTGGCGCTCTGTCATGGCCTGAGCCACGGGCCTGAGCATGGGAGTCTTGCCGTGGCGTCACATGCTGGAATACGGCACGCTGCCACGTGTCACTACCACTAAGCAGTATGTTTGCCAAGTGCCCCGTTGTTGGTTGCTCAAGGGAGTACCCACCAGTGCCTGCTTCTTAGCACATCCAAGTGGCATGCCAGCTTGCCAGCCGAGAGCGCACGTTCTTCCGTACCTCCCGAACGTCATGAGGCATTACAACCCAGGACGCCATCCTGGCGTTGCACACTAGTGTGCAGTAAAGGAGACACAGCTACACGGTGACAACCGCATCAGCCTGGGAGCACAAGGGACACCGTGGGTGACAGCCCAGCCCAGCGCAGTCTCAGCGGTGGTTGAGGGCATACCCAAGCACCATTTTTCAGGTTCAGTTCCACCTGCAGTGTGCAGAGCAGCTGGTACACCAGCAACCCGTGTGTGCGTGTGAATAGTGGGTGCAGACCGTAATTCCACATGTAACAGTGGCGCGGACACCCCAGATCACAGCCTGCCCACAAAACGAATTGGCGATTCAAATTGGTCGGACCAAGGTAGGAAGCATGCGAGGCGAACACCAACGTTCGCCACAATGGTGAATAAGTACAATAGGGAGGTTTCTACGCGCTTTCGCGCATGACGTGAGCAAAGACACACGTGCGAGACATAGTAACTGTCAGTCTGCGTAACCAGCCGCAACAGCCAACCCCTGCAAGGCACGAGTGGAAGAGCTGGGTTTGCTCCTGCAAGTCAATGTACGACGATCGTGCCCATAACGCATCAAGTGCAACAGTGCGCTCTCCTTTCAGATCCTCCTTGACACCGAAACAGGAAAGCCCACGCCCCAACACGTCGTTGCATCGTTCGCCCACCCACACCAAGTGCATGCTCGGCACGCAAGGCAGCCTGTGCTCAGGCGATGCGAGCAGTTGGGCATGACGGGACGCGACAAGTACACTCAGCGCACACGTACCAGCCCCACCGATCCGCGATCGTTGTCACATGTGCCAGTGTGCACCAAGACCCGTCCCGACGACCAGGCTGGGCCGCACTCAATGCAATCTTGTTCTCAGTGGCATGTCTCGATCCGGATACCCGCCCATACACATTGCATGTCCACGTGCCAAAGAGTCCAGCCCACGGCACAGGTGGATGCACGGCTAACACACCACCATGGCGCCAACCCAACCGTTGGCCGGCTAGCGTGCACCCCACAGGACCCATGCTCGCGCCAGTTCGTTGTGTTGAGCGGAACTTCTGCCATACATCAACTGCGGTCATGCTATGCACATACATAGGCGTGGGCGAGACCCGGTGGCACTGCACCATGAGCTGTCAAGACTAGGTCAAACGTTCATTCTGCAGAGTGGCAAATAGACCCTGCAAGCACCCCATCCATCATTTCAGCGCCCTTCCCACCGTGCGTTTTACTTCGCATACCCTACAAGTCCCTTTTGTTATAGCTGCCATTCGTATCCGTAAACATCAGCTGATGTCCTGAAGGCCCTCGTCCATGTTCACTGCTCCATGCCGCCTGGGCCGTCAATCATTTCCCCTTTGACCTGCACCAACTCGCGGGGGCCCTGCACCACACGTTGCAGCTCTCGCTCCCTGTCCCTCTCCCCCTCCCTCTGCTGTTGTTGCTGCTTCCGCTGCGGCAGCGGCGGCGGTTCCTCGCTTTCGTGGTGCCCCCTTTGTCGCAGCAGCTGCTCCCAATCCCGATCCCGCGACTGCTGCTGCTGCTGCTGTGGCGCCTGTCGCTCCTGCAGCCACTGGAAAGCCCGGGCGTCACCCTCACCTCCCTTGCTGCTCATCGCAGCCATGTACGAGAGCAGCCGGGAGCTCAACGACTCCGTCGCCTCCTTGGCTCCCCCCTGCAGTACCTCACCACCACCGCCGCCGCTCCAGTCGCCTCCACCAGCCGATGCCTTGCCACCAAGGCCCGCGGCCCGGGCCCCGCCACCGTCGCCGCCGACGCCAACGGGCTCAGCCACCAGGCCGTGCGGGCCGTGGCGCGAGTCCTCATGCCTATCGCCCACCAGCCCCCGCTGCAGTTGCTGCTGCCCCGCGCCCTGCTGCCTCCCCGCCGCCCCTCCGCCCCCTGCTGCCGGGCCATGCTGCTGCCCGGCCATCGGCGGCCGGTGACGCATGTACGGCTCGCTGCCTGATCTGATGATGTCCATGCCCTCCAGGTCGCCGTACACTGCCGAACGCGCCGCGGCGGGGCCCGTGACTGACGCCGCCCGGGCCCCCCGCGCCACAGGCAGCCCGCTGGCCCCAGCCCCCGACGCCATGCCACCGCCCGTCGTGAACGGCGTAGCATCCATGGGCACGGCTCCGTCCTGCTCGTGCAGCAACATCGCCTCCCGCACCCGCTGCTTCATCTGCTGCACTTGCAGCAGCTTCTGCATCAGCCGCACCTGCTGCAGCTCAAAGATGAGCCGCTGCTCCTGCATCAGCAGCTTGCGCTCGATGTTGGCGAGCGACGCCGTGACGCGCTGCGGGTCGTCTGTGGGGGCCGCAACGCCCCCCTGTGGGTGCCCCACGGCCGAGCCCTGCAGCGCCCCTCCCCGCCCCACCGCGACGCCTTCCATGTCCGCAACGCCTCCCGCAGCCCAGTCGCGCTCCCGCTCCCGCTCCCGCTGCGCGACGTCCGACATGTGGCGGACCAGGGTGTGGCTCTGACCGGCCGCCGGCCCTGCCCCGCCCCCAGCGGACGTCGAGATGCTGCCACTGTGCGGGGGCAGGAGCGCTGGCGCGGACACGTGGCTCTGGCTGTGGCCCAAGAGCGGGAACTCCCCTGACAGCGACGGGGGCGCGGGCCCTGGGCCGCGCTGCGCCGCCGGCCGCTGCTCCCGGCCCAGCTCCCGCTCCATCCACAGCACGTCCTGCGGCTGCGCTCCGTACTCCCGGTCGCGGTCCCGCTCACGGGGGTCTAGGGGCGCAACATGGCTGCGGTCGCGGGAGGGCAGGCTGGAGCCCCGGATGAGAGGCGGCGGCTGCGGCGGCTGCTGGGCGGTGGTGGGGTTCGGGGCGTGCGCGCCGCGGGAGGCTGATGCGGAGGCCCGGCGGCCGGCGGGGCCCTGGGCCGGCGGCGGGGGCTCAGTGTCGCTGCCGCGCGGGTGCGAGGGGTGCGGCTGCACCTGCTGCAGGCCCGCGGGGTCCAGCGTGGGGTGGCGCTCCAAGCGGTCGGGGGCGCCCTGGTGGTTTTGTGGGCAGGGGGTAATGGGCGGAAGGACGGGGTCGAAATGGGGCAAACCGATGGTGCAAGCCTGGGCCTGAGCCAATGGTGAAGGCTGGGCATGCTTACAGGCTTTGCATGCAGGCGCAACCCATATCGCAGCAGCGCACGCCTGCTGCTCACCTACTACGACGCCACGCCCCACGCGCACGCCCTACGCGCTCCCTTCCCTTGCCAACGCGTGGCGTACGCTAGCGCGCGGCTCACTGCCCGTGAGTGCCCGTACCCAGCAAGCCTGGCTCTACTGAATGGCCCCGACCCCGCCTTCATGCCCCTAGCAGCCCAAATCCACTAGTCGGGATTACGGGACACGCGCACACGACCCACCTGACTAGCCGCATCCTCCATGCCCACATCGTGGCCAACCCCGCTCCTGGCCCCCTGCCGCCCCAGCTCCTGCTGCTGCTGCTGCTGCTGCTGCCGGATCGCCAGCATGTGCAGCAGCGATATGACGGATCCCGTGCGAACAGCGCCGTTGGGCGGCGCATCCTCGCCGCCAGGGACGGCGGCAGTGCTGCCGCCGCCAGCCGAGTCGGTTGCCTTGCCACCACCGCCGACAGGGGCGGCGGCTGGCGGCTCGCCCAGCGGTATGCGGCCGGGCGAGGGGCACCAGGCGGCGGGGCCGCCCGAAGGGGAGCCGGGGTCTGAACCCGTGTCGGAGCCCTGGCCCAGCGGCGAAGGAGGGTTGCAGTTGCGGACGGCCTAGGGACAAGCGGGTTAGGGGCGCAGGGCAGAGCTGGGGTGCTAGGTAAGGCAGGCTTCGTGCGTCGCAGGTCGGAGAATGCAAGCAAGGGACCTCGGCCCTACTATGCACTTCTGCTGCAAGGAGTTGCGAGGGACAAGGCTAACGGGGGACGCCCCTACCCGGATCCACAAACCATGCATCCATCCACTGATGACTTACCCGCAGAGCAACCCGCGGAAGGCTCGGTGGCACCGCAACGACGCCGCCACCCGCCTTCTGCTGCGGACTGGGTTGGTTCGGCAGCGGAGGCAACCCCCCCGCAGCGGCCGGTCCGTCAAACTCGGACAGCGACGCGCGCCGAATGCTGGCCCCAGGGCCCACGGCCTGCTGCTGCCATGCGGGACCGCCCGGCACCCCGCCCACGCCCGCGCCCCCGGCAGCTGCTGCCCCGCCGAGTGCCGCCTGCTGCAGCCGCGCCACGTGCAGCCGCTTGGCGCTGGGCGGGGTCTCGCTGCCCGCCGTGCCAGCGCCGGACGAACCCGAGGCGATGTTGTTGTGGAGCCTGGGGGCAGAGACAGAGTACGGCCGGCCAAATACGGGCCTGAATGATCGAACATGCAGGACCGGGACTGAGCATTAAACAGGGCGCTGCAATACGGGTTCGCTAGTAGCGTATCCAGGGTGGGGTCTCGGGCTGGAGACCGGCATATGGCTAAACGCATGCTCTGAGCATGCCATCAAGACTTGTGGGCCCATGTGTTCAGTGCCAAGGCCCTGACGGCGATGGATAATCCACGGGCCATGCGACGAGCACTTTTGGCGTGGGCTCAGCGAGGCACCAGTGCTGGAGCTAACCGCCCGCGCTGCCGCCCGCGCTTGTTCCTCCGCCGGCCTTGACGACTTCACATCCCAGGACCGCACATCGACACACCTGTCGGGCGCCGCATCCTCATCAGACGGTATGCGGCCCAGGCGCAGCCGCTCCTCGTCACCGCCCATCGTAGGCTCGCTGGCCACGCGCCTGCGGGCGGGCGCAGCATGAGAGGGTCAGTACAGGACAGGCAGGCAGGCGCACGTTGGGGCGCCGTGGCACTGAGGGGTGCCGGCAGCTACCGAGGATCAGCTGTAGACATGGGGCGTTCGGTGTGTGTAGCGGTCTGTGCGGAGCGAGCTGCTGCTACGGGGATGGGTGTGGAGGCATGGGGCGGGTAGGACAGGGCAGGGTAGGGCAGGGCAGGGCAGGGCAGAAGGAGTGCAGGGGGAAGGACTGGAGGGTTCAATGGGGGAGCATGGGGTACTTGACCTGGTGCTGTGGTGGGGATTGCAGTCAAGAGGAGGTAGAAAGGAGGTGGCGAATGCGTACGACAAGGATAGCCGAGCATGCAAGACGAAGGGCTTGCAGACGGTGTGAGCCACAACTGTAACACATTTTAGAAGCACTGAGCAGCGGTGGCCCCAATGAGTTTACGCGCGATCATGTGGGTCGGCCCTCAGCTGGTGCCCCGGCTCCCCGCTTCCCCGCACACCACAGCACACAGGGACTTACCAACCGGCATCCTGCACACCATCGTATGTCGATGCGATTACATGCGAGAAGCGTCGCCCACCGTCGTTGGCCGGCCGAGAACCGGCGGCAGAAGACATCAATCGCTCTCCGAGGGTGATGGGTCCTGACCGCCCATCCGCAGATCGCATCATGACGGGTCCCCCATGTCCATCCTCGTTGCCTTCAATCGGTTTCCTCTTCTTGCCCGTGAAGGAGCCAGGCCGAGAACCAGGTGCCCCTACTGCCTCTGAGCGAGCAAGGCTTTGCTGCTGGCTCCGAGCAGTTGAATCAATATTCACATCATGCTTGGCGGCGTTTGGCTTCTGCGGCTGATGAGTACTGTCCTTGTCTCCGGTTTCAGATGCCCCGGTTTCAGGTGCCCTCAAACTGCCCTGGTGACTCGCAAGGCGATCCGACCCTGCAATCTGTAGAACGCGCTCCCCTCGAGTCTCACTCGCCGCGATAGACCGCATGTTCAACAGGGCCTCAAGAGCGTCCGCTTCTGCTCCTCCTGTTGCTCTGGGTGAGGCCGTGGGGGTCTCTGCATTCCCCATACTGCTTTACGTTTGTAGCAGGATTTTTCGTTGTGCTGTGTGGCTCTGTGGCCGCCGACCTGTTAAAGTTCCTAGCATGTTAGTCCCAGGGCGGAGTGCAGCAGGCCAGATACAGCATTGTATCCAGTAAGCTGGACATGAGACTAATAGTTCTGCGGAGCCTCACGCCGCGCCGAGTGCAGGCAGTGCGGCCGGCGCTGACGCAACTTATTGTACTAGTACTTGCAATGGTGCTACCCAAGTTGCTATGATGCAATTCAAGGTAGGCCAAAGGTAAAAGCGTACGTTGTCTTCCTACTGCCACGCGTGCTTGATTGCACCCTGAGAAGAAGTCAAGAGTGAACCGGGCGTGTCCGCTGTGACAGAACCCAGAACTCTTGCATAACTGCGAAATGGGTAGGATGTCTGCACTCAATTTCTTCACATGGGCATCCAAAGGGCAGGAAAGCAGGACATCGGCATACGAAGAGAGTGGGCGTTGCAACGGTTACCCTCCAGCTCCGATAAGTACGCGGTACTACGCGCTGACACAGGTGGCTCGGCCATAGCTACTCTCGGCCGGTCCGCGTTGTACAGCCATGGGTAAGCTCCAAAAACCGGCCACCCTGGGTACGGACCCAGTTACCGGTACGGGCACGTGCAGCAGCACCTGCATGACCGGTCAGTCCGTTGCTCCCCTGGTTGCGCCCATGTGGGTCAGGGTGGGCGCAACAGGACGCGAGCTGTTGCAAGGAGGGATGAGGGCCAGGTGTGCGGATGTGCGCCGCCAGGTGCCACCTGGTGCCGCTGAGTAACGGAGTTCTTGTGCTGTAGGTCCCCAAGGTTGGCTGCACTTAGCTACAAGCAACACCTGTGGCACCTGTATATATACCGGTGTCCTCTTGTACGGTAGGCTAGGCGCCCTGATATGCAAGGGGTGCAGCCGTGCAGGCTGGCGTATACGGCGGCAAGTACGGGTCAGCGGGGTCATACGCCTGAGCGCTGTTGGGCACGCACCAGGGGAGGGGGCGAGGGCAAGCCGGCCGACGGCTCGTGCAGGCCAGGGGCCAACCTGGGCCAACCCAAATCAAGCAGCACTACGCGCAAGTGCCTCTGCACCGCCATCCTCTCGCCCCATACGACCCCATTTAGGGCTCCTCCCCTGCCTGACTGCCCAGCTTCGGAGCGAAGGCCCTTCAGCTCGCCGTTGACCCATTGCCGGGCCCAAAGGCCGCTTTGCTTGTAATGTGTAGCTACGTGATACAAGCGGTGTAACTATGTGCGGCTTGCCAACCTGTGTCCGGTGACCTTACTGCAGAGGGGCACCTTAATGCATGCTTTATCGCTATCAGTACGTAAAGCAGCAGTAGCGCTATATTGAATATGGCCAGTTCATTGCGCTTATTGCCAGAGGAGCTGTCG
>VFQN01006592.1_pt1 | contig 13103 bp, 10 predicted proteins | sample 3512371 | NCBI WGS metagenome assembly VFQN01 (sample SAMN10412370, study PRJNA504923) | tailings metagenome | isolation source: Replicate 2 from Balatoc abandoned mine | place: Philippines: Itogon, Benguet | collected 2017-08-28
TCAAAGCCACCTTTCGCCCCATCAATAAAGGCATCAAATACATTTACTTTTTTCCATACGCCTCCGAGTATGATCGCTACCACAATCACTAATAACAATAAGTTACCGGTAATTCTACTGAATATTTCTTTCTCGGCTGGTCCCATGGATTGTACCCAATACAACATCAACGCAACCAATCCCAATAAAGCACCAATCCAGCCAAACAAAACTTTATCCCATTTTAGTTTTTGCCAGAATCCAACAATAAAAATGGAGGCCAATGTGGTACAAATTGTAGCCAACACCAATGGTATGAAGACACTCGCCGATTCTTTCGATCCCGATGCCAAACGATAAGAAATAATCGTAAGCGGAATCAATGTGAGACCACTCGTATGTAACACCAAAAACATGATTTGTGCATTGGATGCTTTCTCCTTTTCCGGGTTAATAGACTGTAGACTTTCCATGGCTTTCAAACCAAAAGGAGTAGCTGCATTATCAAGTCCCAACATATTCGCACTAAAATTCATAACCATTTGTCCCATCGCAGGATGCTTCTCCGGAACCCCTGGGAACAATCTTTTCATAAACGGATTTAGTATACGCGCTAACCAATTGATGGCACCTGCTTTTTCTGCAATACTCATCAGTCCCAAAAAGAATACCATCGCACCAGTCAATGGAAAAGCCACATCCACCACTGAGCTTTTAGCACTGTCGAACATGCCATCTACCAAGGTTTTGAAGATCTCTGTATCATTCAGAAAAATGAATTTGTACAATGCAATCACAAATGCAATGACAAAAAATGCAATCCATACAATATTGAGTGCCATGAGAATGAATTATGGGGTGAATATAGGGAGAAAAGGTTTTAGTCGATGGTCCATGGTCGATAGTCCATAGTCCATAGCAAAACCTTTTTTCTACTACGGACTATGGACTATCGACCATAAACTATGGACAATGACCTATATTTGCGGCTCGAAAAAAAGATGTATGGCTTTACAAGCAGGTATCGTGGGATTACCCAATGTGGGAAAATCAACCCTTTTTAATGCGGTGAGTAATAGCGCTAAGGCGCAGGCGAGTAATTATCGTTTCTGTACCATTGAACCCAATGTGGGCTTGGTGGATGTTCCAGACGAGCGTTTGGCAAAACTGGCCGAATTGGTAGTTCCTAACAGAATCGTACCTACGCAAATGGAAATCGTGGATATTGCCGGATTGGTAAAAGGCGCCAGCAAGGGAGAAGGATTGGGTAATAAATTCCTGGGAAATATCCGTGAAGTGGACGCTATTATTCATGTGATACGTTGTTTTGAAGATGAAAATGTGTTACGTGAAGAAGGGGCTATTAATCCGGTGAGCGATAAAGAAATCATTGATACTGAATTACAGTTGAAAGACCTCGAAAGTGTTGAAAAGAAAATGCAGCGTGTAGAGAAAATGGCCCGTGTAGGAACCGATGTAAAAGCAAAAGCAGAATTCGAGATCCTCTCCCGTTGTAAAGCTCACCTAGAAACCGGTAAGAGCATTTATTCATTGGGATTATCTAAAGAAGAAAAAGTAGCCGTTGCTGATTTATTCTTATTGACAGATAAACCTGTTTTGTATGTAGCAAATGTGGATGAAGCAAGCATGCACACAGGCAATAAGTTCTCAGAGCAACTAAAAGAGGCTGTAAAACATGAAGGTGCTGAAGTAATTGTGATGTGTAACAATATTGAAGCTCAGATTGCAGAAATGGAATCTGAAGAAGATAAGCAGATGTTCATGGAAGAATATAAGATGACAGAACCTGCTTTGAATAGATTGATTCGCAGCGCTTACAAATTATTAAACCTAGACACCTATTTCACTGCCGGTGTACAGGAAGTACGTGCCTGGACCATCCACAAAGGTTGGAAAGCACCACAGGCTGCAAGTGTTATCCATACAGATTTCGAAAAAGGATTCATTAAAGCAGAAGTAATTGCTTACGATGATTTTATAAAGTACGGTAGTGAAGCGGCTTGCCGTGATAATGGTCGATTAAGAATTGAAGGAAAAGAATACATTGTAAAAGATGGAGATGTAATGCATTTCCGATTCAACGTATAACCCCTCCGCGAAACGTTGCGCTACGCTGTGGTAAAAGATCTAACCGCAGAAAGAGAGCAATGTAGGTTACGCAGAGATTTGGTAATTTTACAGATGATTAGCTTGTCTATCTGGGAGAAAGAATCCTTTTATGCTCCACAGGATATCGTTATTGTTGGTGCAGGCCTGATGGGTCTTTGGACGGCTTATGAACTCAAGAAAAGAAGTCCACAATTACAGATTACCATTGTAGAACGCAATACCACCCCATTGGGTGCCTCAACCCGAAATGCCGGTTTCGCATGTTTTGGCAGTCCCACAGAGTTGATGAGTGATATGGAAAGCATGGGCAGCGATGAAATGTTGCGCATTGTTGAAATGCGTTATAAAGGCATTGAAAAAATCAAATCTCATTTCTCAGAAAGTACTATTGATTACGAACATTGTGGAGGTTATGAATGCATCAACCAAGATTCAAGGTATTGGTATGCTTTTGACGACAGGGTGAGTCAGTTGAATAAGTTATTGAAAGACATTACCGGACAAAGATCGATTTTCAAATATGCCGGACAGAAAATGTCTGGATTGGGTTTGATTGGTTTTGATCTATTGGTAGAGAACAGCTCAGAAGCGGCATTGCATAGCGGTAAATTGGTGCAGGTATTAACCCAACTGGTTCGTTCATCTGGTGTGCATATATTGGATGGTTTTGAGGTACAGAGTTGGGAAGCAGATCAAGATCGGGCAATGATTACGAGTAAGAAAGAAATCGCGATTGCATCTAAAAAACTCATTTTTTGTACCAATGGATTTACAGACGGCTTATTAAATAAATCGCTGGTTGAACCTGGAAGAGGACAGATCATTCTGACAACAGCTATCCCCCAACTTCCCATGAAGGGCACTTTCCATTTTGATGAAGGATTTTATTACTGGCGTCATTTGGGAAATCGAATATTACTAGGTGGTGCGAGGAACAAAGATTTTGATGGTGAACAAACACTGGAGATGGATGGCTCTACAATTATCAAAAATGCATTGATTGATTTTTTGAAAACACATCTACATCCTTCTATTCAATTTGACATTGCTGATAGCTGGAGTGGCATCATGGGATTCACCAAAGATAAAAAGCCTTATCACGGACGTACTGAACAAGGATATTATTTGGCATTGGCTTGTAATGGAATGGGCGTTGCTTTGACCCCAATGATTGCAGAAGAAATAGCCAAAACCGTTTTGCAGGATTTTTAACGAGATACTATTGTTAGTTATTCTATTTTTGAAGTGAACCTATCAACATGAAAAAAATCGCCTTACTCCTGATGCCGGTTTTGATGCTGGCTTGTAATGATACAAAAGAAGAATCTTCTTCCGATAATTCAACCGCAGCCATCCCTACTCCTACAAATATTGGATATACAATCGTCAAGATTTATCCGCATGATGCAACCTCCTTTACACAAGGATTGATCTGGTTCAACAATACCTTGTATGAAGGAACGGGCTTGCGTGGCGAAAGTCGCTTGATGAAAATTGATCTCGAGACAGGAAAGCCGACACAAAAAATTGATATTCCACAACCCTATTTTGGAGAGGGTGTTACCATATTGAATGATAAAATTTACCAGTTAACCTGGGAAGAACATAAAGTATTTGTGTATGATCTGAAATCATTCAAAAAGATCAAAGAGTTTGATTGGAACATGCAAGGTTGGGGGCTCACGCACAATGGCAAACAATTACTAATCAGTACGGGGGATAGTAATATTTACTTCGTCAATCCTGAAACATTTGCGATTGAAAGAACCTTAGGTGTGTATGATAACAATGGTTATGTAGCCGACTTGAATGAATTAGAATTTGTCAACGGAAGTATTTATGCCAATGTTTTGTCTAAAGATTATATCGCTAAAATCAATCCAGAAACGGGATTGGTAGAAGGCAGACTAGACTTTACCGGCTTATTACAAAGAACAGGACAGCCCATCACAGAAGAAACAGATGTATTGAATGGCATTGCTTTTAATAGTGCTACCAATAGCTTTTATATCACAGGAAAGAAATGGCCGGCACTGTATGAGATCAAATTAAATTGATATTGATCAGTCATCTGCATGAAATCGTTCAGCTTTTATAACCTTACCTTCTGAAATGGTTATACGCAGAAAATGAAAGCGGATACCAAACCCGCTGGCTCCTGTTCCTGCCGAATAATAGAATGATCCATCAGTCTGTCGAGTAAAATCATCGCCTAACATTTCTTTCAACTGAAAGGTATCCTTGTTGATCAGTCTTTTTTTATTCAACAGATCCTCCAACATACGATAGCGATTTTCTTTATCTGTTTTCCATCCTGAGGATGAAAAGCGATACGTAGGTTCATAGAACAAGGTCATCAAAAAAGTCCAGGATAGGATTGTGAAAACAACTGGCGTCAATACAATCGTAACAATAATCGTTAAGATATTTTTTTGTAAGCCCTCTTGTTTTTTACGGAATAGCCATTTCACCAAAAAGAACAAAGGGATTCCAATAAGGATATAATAAGGGTAATGACTAATTGACAAAAATTCCATATTGCCAATCTATCAAACTTCATTTGTGTTTAAAAACCGCTTATCCAGATTTAACCCAACACATAGATAATTGAACTACACTTTCGTTGATCGCCCAGTGCCTGTATATTTGAGCGGAGTCCATTCCAAAAAGCAGACAAGAGATTGGACTGTCCTGTTTTGTACTGCTCACTTAACATGGACACATAAAAAGCATCAAACCACATCGGGTGCATTTCCTTGATATCAAATCCTTTCAAATGAGCTAGTTGTTGCAAGCCTGTGGGAGAAAAATGGTACAAATGTCTGGGCACATCCCATGCCGCCCAATGTTGTCCATAAATGGTGGCATCTTTACTGGTATAATTCGGTACTGCAATCACCAATTTACCTTGAGGTTTCAACAATTGCTTGAACCGTTCAAAATAGCCATGTAAATCGTGCACATGTTCGAGTACATGCCAGAGTGTAATTATATCAAAAGCGGCTGCTGGCAAAGTATAAATTTCATCAGATGATTGAAGTTGTAAGCCATATTTATTGGCGGCGTTCTCACGTGCAACAGGATCGGGTTCCAATGCTGTTACTTTCCATCCGGCTACAGCCATAGTATGTGCAAAAGCGCCAGTACCTGCACCAATGTCTAACAAACTTCCTTGTTGTAATCCACTGATTCTTTTGATCAGTTTGCGCTTATTCCCCAATGTATAAGAACGAACCCAATGATACAGTTGATTGATGAGTCCTTTATTGGTATCTGTATGCGACACATACGCTTCAGCTCGATAATAGGGTGCGATATGATGAAGATCAGGGATCGATTGTGTGAAGCGGTTGGTGCAATGACCACAATGCCAAATCTCAAAGTTTTCCTTACTCACTGTATGGTCTTTCGCCACCAATAAGGGGTGAATATCTTGACTGTGACAAAAGGGACAATCCTGATAATAAACAAGGCTTGCGCTCATGCTGACGAAACTTTATAAATAATAATAGGCGATGGCTGCAACACCTAATAGTAATAAAATAATTGCGTAGATCCACCAAGACGCATCTGATGGTATGACTTCCTCACCTTCATTGGTAATTGTAGTTTCAAATAACACTCCTTCCGGTAAGTCAACAGATGAGTACCCTATTGATGATTCCGGGGCACTATGTGTTATATTTCCATCTTGACCCAGTAAAAGTGTTCCGATAAATGGTAGTTCAACAGTCTGATGATCAAAAATTTTCTGTTTCAATTCCTGCGTCCATGCATTGAATTGACCAATAGCCGCCACTTCATCGGTTTCAGTTTCTGAAGATAAAAATTCAAACAAGTGCTTATCTGCCGGAACTGGCTCCGCATGATAGGTAATTACAGATACCGGACCTTGGATCGCTGTTCCAGCAGCAACAACTTGTGCAGGTATACGTTTAACCTGAAACACGCCAATATCAGGTATGCCCAATCGACCGTTTTGGAGGAGGTATTTGATCAGTAATTGTTGTATCATGGTTCCCATTTACCGGAACGAATATACAACTCCGCCTAAAACATTCAAGCCTAGAACTTCATATTGATTCCAACGACGATATCGGTTATTGAGCACATTATTCAATTGCACCCAAAGGTTCAATTTAGGCATCACTGAAAACTCAGCACCAATATTCAAATCTGCGGCAGGATCTAACTTAAGAGTTGCCCCAGTACCTTTCCGATAATGACTACCATCCCATAAGAAAACATCCGCTTTTAAATGCAAATCTTTAAACATTTTCCAGCGCAATGCTCCCGTGATTTCTAATGGTAATAATCCCCATGCTTTTTGAGCTGTTTGCAGAGAAGTGAATTGACGGTAGGTAACGCCACCCAATACCGATAATTTTTCTTGCAATGTATAGCCAATCTCTCCATGTAATTGTACAACATCCATTTCTGGCTCGTAGAATACATCAAAAGATTTCCCGTCAATTGACCAGGTAGTAGGAAATAAAGGCTGGTTATTCATTCGCATAAATGAAAGTCGAGCCCGATACGTGAAGTGATTACCCGCTGCACCTCGAATGCCTGCGTATTGTTCACCAATTTTGGTATTGGCATAAACCGCAGGTTGTAAAATCCACGGATTAATATCTGTCAAAGTACGATATCCATTTTTCTGAAAATAGCCTAGCCATCCAGCTTCTACCAATAATCCGGTCTCTCCTATTTTAGCTTCTGCTGTAATATTGGGTAAGGTTGCAAATTTTCCATTATCCCAGGATGGTCGAATACCTGCATTCAACTTAAATGCTTTTGACTGGAACTGTACGGAAGGACTTACATAGAACAAGTTGTTTGTAACCTTAGCAGCAACTGGTACTGTAGCAGAAGTACTGGCAATGTCTGCTACAATTCCTAAGTCGATAGCAAACTTATTGGCAAACGACTTACGCAAGGGCGCCTCCAATATTGCATTGTATTCTTTACCTTGACGATTATCTGCAAAATATTTTAAACTAAGCTTAGGCGCATAGGTAATGTTGAAAGCGTTGGCTTTTTTGTTCCTTAATCCAATTTCTATTCCAGCTTCATTAAATCGTTGTAACAGGGATTCTTTACTAAAACCAGTCGTGCTATTATCAAATCCATAAAAATACCGGGTTGTATTTTTAGAAGTGGCTTTGGTAGTCCATTCATTGTTATTATTGGTATTGAATACAGACAATACACTCAATCCTAACCTTGCAAATTGCTGCGCAAACAAGTCTCCTTTATTAGATAGATAATCTGCATTCACAATGGTATTGCTCTTTACGCCATCACCAAAGGAAAAAGAACCTGCCAATAAAAAGCTATTGAAATTCCCGAGTCCTGCACGAATGGAATGATCATTCTGCCAACGATATCCTGTATCGGCAGGCAGTGCCAATGGTTTAATAGGCACTGGCTGATAAGAAAAGAATAAATTCTGAGCCGGTACGGAATAGGTTACGGGTGTACGCGAAGAATCCACATAAGTAGATGCCGCTGTAAAATTAATTTTGGCAGCATTCTTAAGTGAAGGCTTAAACGCAGATGTAATGGTTACTACCCTGGGCGATGAAGTATCAGCAAGCGATGCAGCATCCATCCGTGTTTCGTTGGATGTAGTCGGTTTACTTTCATTCTTTGTAACCGTTACTTTTTTCTTAGCAGTTCGTCTTCTTTGTGCATCTACATTACCCACCACACAAAGAGAGATGAACGTTAAGCAAGATGTATATAATATGCGCTTCATGTATGCCGGTTTATTCTTGTTCTACTTTATTGATTTTATTTTTCTCTTCCAATACCAGTTTCAATTTCTGTTGTGCTTCTTCTTTTAATTCAATGATGGTAGCATTATCAACAATACTCTTGAAAGTAGCTTCTGCGTTGAATAGGTCTTTTTGCTTGAAGTAGATATCTCCTAGCAGCAGATAACTACGTGTTACCCAAAACTCATAAGAGCCTGATTTTTTGATCACATCAAAAGCAGCAGTTTCTGCTTCCGTAAGTTTATCTTGTTGGAATAATATCTCAGCAATACGATACTGAGACTCTGCCCCATACTCTGATTTCCCGGTTTGCATTACTTGTCTGTATGCTGCTATGGCTAAATCAGGCTGTTTATTCAGCTGATAATTTTTCGCGACTACCAAATTCGCCATCATGCGATCATCCGTAGCGATACCGGTTTGTTTTAATAGATCTTCTGCATTGGGTGCTGCTTCAGCCCATTTCTGCGCTTTAAACTGACAGCGAAGCAACCCTCGCATGGCTTCCAATTTATTTTCTTGTTGTGTAGCAATTGATTTTAACTGACTGAAATACTTCTCCGCATTCGTATAGTCTTTTACTTCAAAGTAATAGATACGAGCTGCTTGTAAAACACTTCTTTCAGCAAATACACTCACCCCCTTCTCAGCCACCGCTGCATAAAAAGGCAGCGCCTCTTTTAATGCTTTTTCTGTTACAAAAATTTCTGCTGAAAAATAGTTGGCTTCAATGGCATATCTGCCATCAGGAAATTTTGATAAATAGTCTTTGAAACCATTTTTAGCACCCGGCATATCTTTCACATCATAGCGCAACATAGCAGATTTGAAAGTCAAAGAATCTTCTTCATTATACGTAACAGGTCGTCCATTAGAACGCATAAAAGAAACAAATTCGCCGGGTTGTTGTCTTTCAATGAACAAGTTTCTGATATACTCTACCGCCGCATCTGTTTCTGTAGAATTCGGATAAGCAGATACCAATGTTTTGAATTGATTCAACGACTCCTCATTTTTATCCAGATTGAAATAAGCGATACCTGATTTTAGATAAGCTTCTGGATGAATAGTTTTTGCTTTTTCAGACTTTATAATTTTATTAAGTGGAGTCAATGCCGCTTCATAATTTTCATCTGCCAAATAAGTATTGGCCTGCTCTAGAGCAGCATCAGCAATATAGGCAGAGGATGGGAACCTGGTTTCAAGGCTTTGTAATAGCTTTAGCTTTTCTGCATTCTGGTTCATCGCTCCAGCGATTACTGCTTTTTGATACAGTGCATAATCTGCAGTATTTAATTGCATACTCAATACCTGATCATACATACCCAAAGCTTTCTTGAACTCTTTGTTCATAAAATAACAATCAGCAGAACGCAGATACGCATCTTTTTCAATAGTAGAAGCATTGGTTGTAATGTTCTTTGCAATCAGTTCAAATTGCTCTTTTGCAGCCGGATAATTTTCTGTTTTCAGCAAAGCATAACCCAGACTATACCTTGCATTCACCACATTGACTTCACCATTGGTTACTGGATTTTTGATATATTCAGTAAAGTGTTGAATGGCAGCTTCATTGTTGCCGTTTCGATACGCTATTTCTCCTTTCCAAAAACGTGTTAGTGCAACAAGATTATTATTATATGGAACTTCCAATAACCTATTCAACAAAGGCTCTGCCTGATTGATTTGTTGATCATTGATCAATTCTACGGATCTGCCATATAATAGTTTGGGATAAATCTTCATGGCATTCTCACTTCTTACCGGCAAACTTTCATACAGTGCCAAGCCGTCTTTATAGTTACTGGTGTTTGCCAAAGTACTCACCAATAATTCACGAGCTTCTTGCAACATATTGGAAGATGGATAAGCAGCTGTAAAAGACTGAAATCCTTTCAGTGCTGCATCCATATAGCCCATGTCGTAAGAAAGTTTGGCATAGTTAAAGAGTGATACTTCTTTTTGTAATGCATTGCTATTATTATCCGAACAAAACTGAAAAGCATTGCGTGCATTTTGTTTGTCGTTTGTTTTTAAATAAGCATCTGCCAGTAAGTACATACTGTTTTGCGCCAAAGAATCTTCACCCCCACCCAACTGTTTTAATCCCTCAATGGCTTTTGTCCAGTTTTTGGCTTCATAATAACAATAAGCCAACTCATACATATCTTCTCTTCTCACTTTTGGCGTACCCGCTACATATTTTTCGATATAAGGAAGCGCTTTTGCATACTGACGCTTTTCAAAATACATATGACCTACCAACTGTCTTAATTGTAGATCGTAGTATTGTCCACCTTTATTCAATGCGGCTTCTCCATACTCCAATGCTTTGTTTCTATCACCTTTGAAGTAGTAAATCTCTGTTAAGTAAAAGGGAATTACATTTTGATAATCCTTGGATTGCTCCGCAATCTGAAAACTAACAATGGCCTCATCATATTTTTTATCATTAAAAGCGATAAAAGCATAATAATAATTGGCATCAATATAATTCGGATCTTGTGGAATCTGACGAATGGCGTTGAATAAAGGTCTGGCCTTATCAAACTGCACCATGGTAAAATATCCATAGGCCTGATGAAACTTCATATCAGCAATCTCTCTGTTGCTCAGGTTGGCAATATTGGTTTTTTCGTAATAAGCGACGGCTTCCGGCAACATTTTTCTGCGGTAATAATACTCTCCTAAATGAAACCGCATCATTTGTACGTGTGGCACATCATTTTCCTGTTCAACAAAATCTACCGCCATAGGTGCTGCAGTAGAATCATTGAGTTTTAATCCGCATAAAATATAATAGTACCGCGCTTCTAATTGTACTGCAAAGGACAAATTAGTAGTAGCTGTACCATGACTATATATTTTTTTGAAAACAGGATAAGCCAATCCATACTGATCATTTTGAAACATTTCCTTTGCCTGTTTGAATTCAGCATCGGGATCTTGTAACTGTTGACTCAACTGTGCATTAACCTGGGTACTGACCGCGAATCCAGCGGCGAGCAAGCATATAGAAAAGAGTTTGTTCATAATATTCGGTCTGCTTGGTAACAAAGATTTTTGTTTCTTTCTTAATGAAAAGCGAAAACACCTGTTTAAAGGTAGTATTAGCGTTTTGTAAGGAAAGAGTTAACAAGCATTTGTGGAAAAACAGATGGAGGGTGTAAGTTTGTCAACAAATCAGGATAACTATGTACACCCATGTTACCAACTTAAGAGTGCGATATGCAGAAACAGATCAAATGGATATTGTATACTATGGCAACTATGCACAATATTTTGAAGTAGGAAGAACAGAATGTATACGTGAATTGGGTTTTACCTATAAAAGCATGGAAGAAATGGGCATCCGAATGCCGGTGGTTGAAATGGAAGTTCGTTACTTGCGTCCGGCACATTATGATGACCTTATTACCATCAAAACGATATTGAAAGAATTGCCATCAGATCATAGTATCTCGTTTTATAATGAAGTGTACAATGAAAAAGGCAAGCTATTAACTACGGGTAAAGTCACTTTGTTTTTCATCGATAGTACAACAGGAAAAAGGGCTTCCATGCCGGAAACCCTTCGAGAAAAATTATTACCTTATTTTATGAATTAAACTCTGCTATAATCTGGCCTCCATTGTTTTATGGAAGCCTTAATTTCTTTGTTTCCCATTTTTTCACGCGCCGCTTTCTCTGCCAATGCCGGAAATTCTTCATCGGAAGCAAAACGCAAGGCAATGATTTGTCTCAACCGTAATTCTTTGGGTAAAGGTTTCCCTGTTAAGATAAAGTGACGGAATTGCTCTTCCGCACGAATAGCCCTGTCTTGGGCTTTCAAGGCAAATGCCCGAACATACCAGAAAACCAATACCAGAATCACTGCTATCAAACAAATCAGAGAAGCAGAATAGAGATTACTTTCCGTTGCATCCTTTAAGTTGTAAAATGACCCAATCAACAAACTGAGTATGGCAGGTGCTGTTACATAATGCCATAAAGGCACATAACGTCTGTGGCTGTTAAAACTTTGTTGACTCATAATGCTGTTTTTTCTTTTTGATAAAATGCTTGTGAATGAAAAATTTTATTTTAACTCGTCTAATACCAAAAACATTTTTCTGACAATCTCATTCGCTGACCCCTCATAATTATTTACGATAAGGGCAACAGAATAAGTGGTGCCATCTTTTGAAGTATGATATCCCGCAAAACCTTTTGATCCTCCGATGGTTCCGCTTTTTAATTTCATTTTATTGTATTCAGGAAATGCTGCCATATACTGCGTAAACCAAGGCCGAGAGCGAGCGTATTGTAATACTTTTACCAGACTATTGGTAGTTACCCGATTTTGCGGTGATAATCCACTCCCATCAATCATGCGCAAAGAAGCTGGATCGATGCCTTTGGTTTTCCAAAAATCTTTCATGATCTCTAACCCATCTTCCGTTGACCCTTTTCCATTCTTTTCATAAGCCAATGTTTTCACCAGGGTTTCTCCATAGAGGTTTACACTCTTACGCATGAACCAATAATTGATGCTATCCAATACAGGAGAATATTGAATATGGATCTTTTGAATACTTTTTTGGTTGGATTGTTCACGTACACCCGGTTGCTTACCAGATCCGTCTACTAAGGCCGCAGCCAATGTATAACCCAATTGTGTACCGGGATTGGTCATAGACCCTGAAATCGTAAAAGCAGATTGCGCGGGTGGAATCGTACCCCGAATAAATGCCCGATCATTGTACGGCGCTGAGTAGATATACGCATTATCGCCACTCCCCTTTTTTCCTGCTGTAAGTTCATTCGTAAAGATCAAGTTATGCAATACAGGAATCATTTTGGCAATCATGACTTTGTCGCCGGGATTAGGACCTGATTTCAACACAAGATCGTATTGATTTTCTCTCCAATTCAATCCATAAGAACCAGCTCCGTAATAATTACCCATATCATCCCAAGGCCAACCACCCGGAACTGAAGCTGTTTCCCATTGATTGGCGTAAACCATGATCTGTCCTTCAATTTTTTTAATACCTGCCTCTTGAATCTTTTTCCTCCATTGGCTGATGATCGCAGTATCGCTGGTACCGGCATATCTCCAACTGCCCAATGTAGGATCTCCATATCCTGTGATATGAAGATTACCTGTTAATTTACCATCTCGGACCTGTCCATCATATCCCAATTCTGTTTTATACCGATACTGCACACCTA
>VFQN01006593.1_pt1 | contig 13102 bp, 23 predicted proteins | sample 3512371 | NCBI WGS metagenome assembly VFQN01 (sample SAMN10412370, study PRJNA504923) | tailings metagenome | isolation source: Replicate 2 from Balatoc abandoned mine | place: Philippines: Itogon, Benguet | collected 2017-08-28
CACTCGCCCGCGGCGCTCCGGTTATGGGTTGGGCTGGGGTTATCCTATACCCTCATCATCGACTTCGTCGATCCCCCCACTTCGTCTGTCGTCCTACCGCCTAACCCCCCCCCCCCCCTGCGCTCATCCCATCTAAGGACGCCCCTTGGCACGCGACAGACCCGTAGGCTTACCCACAGGCCCTTGCCCTCCCCATTTCCTACTAGCACTCTGTTGCCCCGCTTCCCCCCACCTGCGGCTGCTCCCCGAACAGGGTGTGGATGATGGCTAGCAGCGCCTCGTAGGCCTCGCGCGTCTCCTTGGTGCGCGGCCGGTACAGGCCACCCTGGGGGGTGGAGGAGTTGCAGCCGAGGAACACATGCATGAAACTGGAGCGCGCGGAGTCGTAACAAGGTCGGCGCGGGGATAGTCAAGGAGGCAGAGCATGAGGCGAAATGTTTAACGGGGTAATGGTCTAGGGGTCTGCTGTCAAGGCCACGCCCCGCCTCCCGCCCGCCCTCCACACCCCCCCCCCCTCGCCCCTTGTGGGTTCAGGATTAAACCAGCCTTGAGATCCACCCGCTGGAAGTGCAGCATGTCAGCCCATCCCGCATCCCCCCTCCTTTGACTCAAGGTCGGCCAGCTGCTGCCCTGGGCCCTTGAACCCCACTCCGTCCCCCCTCAAGCACACGGCTCGCCCCACAGGCCCCCCACACCCCCTGTTGGCCCCAACCACTCCAGGTCGCGTACCCTGATGGCCACTGGCCCCCTCACGATTGCGGAAATCAGCGCACCGGAGCTCGACTCCTTGCCCACCGTGATCTCTCCTTCCCCCAACACTTTCCGGTGTTTCCCACTCTACGGCTATTTCGCCCCAGATTGTTCTCGTTGATGCCCGCCCCCACCTGCCCCAGGTCCAGCACGCTCATGCCCCCCGCCGCGCCCTACCCGCCCACGGACACCTGCTTCCTCTCCTTCCTTCACTCCCTCGCCCCCCAACCCGCCCCAGGTCCAGCACCCTTATCCGCCACCGTCGCCTCTCCCTGCCCAACCCACTCTACACCATCACCTCTCATTGTCCTCCCCGCAAACCCCTGTACCCCAACCGTACTTCGCCGCACATGCCTCTTGTGAACGTGCATCCCCTCCACCACCCCCTCACACACACCTGCTCCAGGTCCAGCACGCTGATGCCCCCCGCCGCGCCCTGCCCCCGCTTGCGGCCCTTGGGCACCGCCAGCTCCAGCTCGGCAGCCTCCGCGTCGCGCTTCTTCTTGGCGGCGCGCTCACGGCGGTCCGAGTCGGGGCGAGTGGTCTGGGCGCGGTCGCCCATCTTGCCCTGGGCGGGGGAGGGCGGGTGGTGGAAGGAGAGTGTGGAATGGGGTACAATTTCAATAACTCAAACAGTAACCTGGAGACAGCTCAGTCACGATGATCACATGGGGATAATGAGGGGTTGGTTGGTGAGCTAAATCGGCGACCGAACGGAATGGGGTATGCGGTATGGAGAGCAGGCCAGGCGGGTGGGTGAGCGGGGCGGCCATTGGGGCGGTGTGCGCGTACGCCGCGGCCATTGTGCAGCAGTCGTGCGGGTTGGCGGAGGGCGTGTGGCGTCCGCACCGGCGCTCGGGCCCCACGTGCACATCGTCCCATCCGCTAGCCCAGGCCCCACCTGCGGTACCACCCCGATTACCGCAAGCCAGGGCCCCAAGCCCAGCTCCATGGAAACGCATCCACACACCGCCCAACGCTGGGACCAGGGCAGTCAACTACCCAGGCGCGGCTGCTTACGCACCCTCGCACCCGGCCCCCTAACCCACGCTACCGTACTGCGCAAGCGTGGCGCTTGCATAACTCAGCTACTTGCCAGTCGCCCATGACCGCCGCCTCAACCCCCCCCCCCCCTGCATCGCCCTTCCCCTCAGCTCCCCATCGAGGGTGCCATTCGCAACACACAAACAGCCGTCCACCCCGACCCAGCCCTCGCCCCCGGCCGCCTTGTTGCGCAGCACACGTGGTACACCCGCACGTGCATGTAGCCCTCCCTCACCCGCTCCCGAGGCCCACCACCCTTTCAAGCCCCCCCCCCACCCCACCCCCCACTCACACCCAGCAGCCCAGCCAGGCAACCACCCCTCCCTATCCACCCCCCTACCTTCATGCGCCCCCATAGCGTCTCCGGCTCTCCGCTGGGCTCCGTGGCATACTCGCGGGTGCGGGTGTCCGACGTAAGCACCAGACTCGAGTTCTGGGGTGAAGGGGAGAGGGCGCCGTGTTAGGTGGCAGCGAGTCCAGGCAAGGACGCTTGTCAAAGGACACAGGCATACAGCCCAAACCGGTACTATTGTGGGAATGCTGCAAGGCTGCGCCGGCTTGCATGCTTCATAAATGCGGTGTGCTCGCCCAGGCATGCATGGACGGCCGAGACCGAGGGGAGGTACGAGTGAAACCTGTGACCGACGTGTAAGGGGGTGTATTGCCATTCGTTCAGACCCCCGTTGACGACGGCGTGTGGTGCGGATGGCTCCCAGTCCCTTAGCCAACCTGGCCGCTCGCCCCAAGCTGAACACCATGGGCCGCTGCTGTGCGCGCTGTGGTAGCACCCCTCCCTATCTTCGATAGTCTCCCAGACAGTCCGAGCTCGGTAGAGCGCACCACTCCCCCACTCCCAGTCAAGCTAACCTCGTGCTGTGATCCTAAGCTGGATTGCCCATGCAAGGGCCCAGCAGACACGGACCCAACAGACCTCACGGCTTCGTGGCACCCCGTTGACCCCCTCCCCCCTGCCCAGAGTGGGCTCGCATGCAGCGTGCCCCATCTTCTCTTTCGCAAACGTGGACCTAACCTCAGCTTCCCGGTCCTAGGGATGGCCTCGCATCATCCCAGAGGAGGCCCCAGCACCCTTTCGCGCCGCATCGTGACGCCACGTTGCCACTTACCGCCTTGTAATCGAACTGCTTGAAGCGGGCATATGCCTCAGCTCCTCCCTTTTCCTGCTTCGCCATGGCTGCTGCTACTTTGAGTCCGACCGCTGTATGCAAAGTTTGCCTCCGATCCCGGTCGACCGCCGCGGCCAAGCCAAAAGGCTGGCGGCGGCAGGAATTATGTTCAAGCCAGTAGTAGTTGCACTACGCGTAACAAGGAATGAAGCAGGGCGCGAGCAGCGGACGAGATGTGTGCCTTGCCCCTTGGGTGTTATGGCCAGTTTCCAATGGCCCAATCACTTTGGTGTTGGTCAAATGCAGTCACGAGGACACCGGAATACAGCTGCCCTCTTTCGCCCTCAGTCCATGGGAGACCCGCGCCCATGCAGCACCTCCGAAACACCGAAAGAGTGGGTTGCGTCCTCGCGATAGGTTGCGTGCCAGTATTACCCTACCTAAATGTAAGCTGTATGGCAGCTTGAACACGGCGACCGTTAATGTCAACGCGGAAAGACGCGCTCAGCCTCTTTCGCAAACTCCTACGGAGCAGCCGGAAGTGGCCTGGTCCCAAGGAGGTATGGATGCCACTGCAGCAATATGCGTGCCCAAGCGTGTGACAGTACGCGGAGTCAACATGGGTGCACCTCGCTTAACGCCCACACGGCCGGACAGGAGAAAGACTACATCAGAGGGGAGTCCATCCGCCTTTTTCGTCAGAATAAGGAGCTGTTGGACCCGGAAGTGATCCGCGCAAAGGTGACTGAAAGGGCTTCTCACAGGGCTTCGTTGGCTTTAGCCACGGCTGGGTCCATCCACTGGATGGCGCAACTGCAATGTGCACTCCAGGAAAGGAGCATGGCTTGAAGCGGGTCAAGCAGCTTCGTGTGCTGGCGAAAAGGGTATCTGCGCGCAATGTGCGGTATGCGAAAGGACTTGCTCGGCGAGCCATTTGACCACGCCTGCTGCAACAAGTTTACAAAAAGCTTGGCAAATGCCCGTAACGTGAGCGCCTTTGCTCGTTACGTCGCGACACGCCCGGTAACTTTGTGCCTGTGACGCTGCCTGCAGCTGTTCGAGGGCCAGACCCGCCACGACGTCGCATGGCACTACCTCATCCCCTACCCCCGCCTGCACCATAGCAAGCAGCAAAAGTACAGGGAGCCCCCTGTCATCGACTTCTCGAGGGGGCGCCAGCAGCCGCACAACTAGACTTCTTAGGGCCGTACAGGTGAGGGGGGTGGCTCGCCACTCCAACTGCATGACAGTCGGCAGCGGCAATGCTCAGACCCTCCATGCATGCCCATGCGTTGCCTGAACGAACCAAGGCCTCCCATTCCCCTCATCCACACAGCCTTCACCACCCTCATGCCTTAGACGCGCGGCTGTCAATCCATATCCCTTGCCCCCATCCCCTCCATTCGCAGCAATGACGAAGAACCCGCAGACCTCGGGGCACCCCCCCGCAGCTGACCCAGGCGTCCAACCCACACCCCCCTCGGTGCCGTCCGTGGGAGGGCCCAGCACCACCAGCACAGGCGGCAGCGTCACCTCCGCCCCAGTACCCCACCTCCCCACCGACGCACCAGCCTCCACAGCTCCTCCCCCCTCAGCCACCACCGCCAGCCGGTCGACCTCCTCCGCCGGCTACGCGCCACAGCCCACACCCGCGCTCTTCCACAAGCACTCTGACACGGGCCTGGTCCCATCTGAGTCGGCCGCCGCCGCCACAGCCGCCGCCGCCCCCGGCAGCGCCGGCGGCTCCGTGCATGGCGCCCACAGCGGCCGCGACCCCGCCATTGGCGCCGTCACCGCCGCCGTCAGCACCAAGCGCGCCTCCGACCCCGGGGGCTCGCACCCAGGCAGCCAGCACACCTCCCCTGGCGCGCATCAGCCCGGCCCCGGCACCCCGACCACGAAGGGACAGGTCCCTCCCGCCGCCGCCGGCGCCGCCGGCAGTGTCAGCGGCAGCAGCCGCGGGCGGCTGCAGCAGCTAGGACACCGGCTGAACTTTGTCACAGGCCTGGGCCGCAAGAAGCACGCTACTTTTGCACCCGGAGTGGGCTCAGGGGAGGAGACCGCGCCCACGCCGGTGCCGTCGGGGCAGCTGCCGCTTGCGCCGGGAAGCACGGGGCAACTGGGGCGGGTGGGGTCCGGTGGCGCAGCGCTGTCTCCCACCGCCAGCAGCGCCACGACCGTGTTTACGGCGGGGGGAGCGGCCAGCTACATCGCTGGGGCGGGGGTTGGAGGGGCGGCGACGCAGGCTGCGGGGGGCGGCGGCGGCCTCAACGGCGCTGCGTCGTTCACCAGTGCGGCGGCTTTCAACCCGCCCAACCACCCGGTCAACCCCTTCTCCTACCTGGCCACGCCGTTCCGCGTCATGGCCAAGTCCAAGGCGGGGGCGGCCATGGGCAGGTGAAACAGGGGAGCGCCCGGGAGGGCGCACCTTGTCGTGCAACTGCCATAGCCCAGGCGTGCGCTCGCAGGGGCCTCGGATCATGTATGCTACCTTCGCGTGGCGGAGAGACCTGGCACGTGTGCATTTGTGGCGCCTGGCAGGCAACGCAACCCTTGCTTATCTCAGTTTCCCACACGCCTTCCGCTCGCACCCCCAACCGCCCCAGGTCCGCCAACACGGCTCACGTCATGTTTTCGCTTGTCGCCCAGCAGTGCTTTGGCCAGATCCTAACACCCCCTGCTGACCGCACGTCCTGACCCACCAAGGTACGCCACCACTGCGCTGCGCCTGAAGCGCGACGGCAAGCCGCCCGCCTCCTACATGTGGCTGTGGCTGGGCAACTTCAAGCGCTGGCAGCGGAGGTACCTGGTGGCCAGCGAGGCGCCGGGCGTGCTGCTCATCTACAAGCGCTCAAACATGAAGGGCAAGGTGGGCGCGAGAGGGCTTGCGGTGGTAATGGGGGTCGGCGGTGGGCCGGCAAGGAACGCGGGGACCCCATTCACTGTTTCTAGAAGCGGTCCAACATGAAGGGCAAGGTGGGCGGGCAGGCGCGGGAACGCTCGTGTTGGCCGGGTGGTAATGGGGGCGGCCGTTGCACCTGCGAGAGACGCCCCATACGCGCCAGATCCGACGCCCGCCCTGCACCGTTTGCGCCATCCCTGCACGCTGCACGCCCTAGGTACTCCTCCCCTCCCCTCCCCTCCCCTCCCCCGCCCCCCAGGTGTGGAGCACCAGCCTCACCGACGCCACGGTGACGCAGGACGACTCGCACCCGCGCCAGATCCGGCTGGAGACGGCCGCCGGCACCATCTTCCTGCGCGTGCTGCGGCCCGAGGAGCGCGGCCCCTGGCTCACCTGCCTGCGCGACTCCATCGCCACCTACCGCAAGCACAGGGAGGTGGTGGACTCGGCGCTCACGGCGGCGGGCGCGGCGCCGGGAGAGGGCGGCGAGGTGGCGGGTGAGCGGTTGTGGAGTGGGCGCTACGCCTGGTGACCCGCGGCGCTAACGAGGCCGGGGATGCTTCTGGCAACAATCAGCTACTTGCTCTGCTCTGCTAGGCAGTACCATACCACCAATAACAACCATGCGCACTGACCGTGCGGACTGTGCGGTCGCTCAAACCTCAGCCTCCCCTCAACAACGCATTCGCCCGCTTCCTACTTGTGCTTTCTCTCTTCACAGCAGCCGTGATGCTACACAACGTGGCGTCTGGCGCCACACCCTCCACTCATTCCTTCTTGGCCATAGGTTAGCTATCCTTTGCCCGACTCTCAAACGTTGCAAACCCTCGCCCGCTCCCCCTGCCCTCACCCTCCCAGCCGCCGTGGTGCTGCCCAACGTGTCGGCTGGCGCTGTGGAGCAGGACCAGGAGCAGCGGCGGCGCATCCGCGGGCGGGTGCACGAGCGCATGGCGGAGCTGGGGCCGCTGCTGGCGGAGGTGGAGCGGCACGTGGGGGCGCTGGGGCAGCACGTGGCGGCGGCGGCCGCAGGTGGGTGGGCAGAGGGGAGTGTGAAGGATGGGGTGCGGGAAGTGCGGGTAAATGGATGGCATCTGGGGAGACGCCGGGGGAGAACGTAGCGTCAGCGTCAGCGGGCGGGTGGGCGAGTCGGAATGAAGGCTGTAAGGGCCAGAAAGGCAGGTGGGGGTGCTGAGGCACGCGGCGGCTGCGGCTGGTGCATCTGGCCGTGGGTTATGGCACTCTTGGGGATTGTGGGTGAAGGGCCACAGGCAGCATGTGAGGGTGGCGGGCCAGCACGTGGCGGATGCGTGGGGCCGCGCGCGACTCGCGAACCCGAGATGAGGGGTGTGGGAAAACGCGCCCTGCTGACCGTGCTACTGTACCGGGAGTTAACCTAGTCACACCCGCCGCCCATCCATCATCCACACCCGCAGGCCTGGGCAGCTTCAACACCCCGCTGGCCGCGCCGCACGCCCACGCCCTTCCCCACCACGCGTTCAGCAGCCGCGCCTTCCGCAACTCCGCGGCCGCGACGCCCACCGGCGGCTCCGGAGCCGCCCCCGCACCCTCCGCCCCCGCCGACGCCGCCACGCAAGGCACCCCCTTCGTGTCGGAGCACGCCGCAACGCACGCGACAACAGCCGGCGCGTCGGCGCCAGGACACGTGGCGGCAGCGCCGCAGGTCGAGGCGGGCGGGATAGCTGCGCCCGGGCCGCTGCTGCAGAGGCTATCTGGCCGGCCGCCCCGGGCGCCGGGTGGTGTGGGCGGCGGCGAGGGGTTGCTGGGGCACGAGGGCGAGCGGGCGCTGATCCCGCTGCGCAGCCGCAGCCGGGGGCGGCAGGCGGCGATGGCTCAGGCACAAGCAGGTGATTGCACCCAAATCGTGTGCAGTGGGACAGCGTCGTGTAGGGGGGCCTGCTAGGCTTGCGTTACTGCCCAGGCCTGCCCTTCCACTGTCGTCCTCTGTGAACCGAAATCCAACAACGGCGAGTCTTGCTCTTGTGCTCTTCGTGTCTTACACCGCCCCTGGTGTGGCCTGGACACACCCGCAGCCTTGCCGTGCGCGCTCCATTTCCCTTTCCGTCCGTCTGACATGTGGCCCTACCGGCAATTCTCCCCTTCTCCCCCTTGCAGCCTCCTCCCCCACGCTGTCCGCCGCCCTGTCCGCCCTGGTGGAGGCCATGCGCGCCACCGTGCACAACGACGCAGTCACCATCACCACCCTGGAGGCGGAGAACATGGCGCTGAACAGGTGAGGTGTTAGAGCGGAAGCAATGCTACTTAGAGGACGGAAGCAAAGCGCACGCGGCGCTTCCACTTTCATAGGAGAACATGGCGCGTAAGAAGTGAGGACCTTGAAAGCAGGTTGCGCATAGCGTCGGGGCGCGGGTGCCGGGCTGAGACCAAGCCCCTCGTACCGTGTGCGCTCTGCCCCCCGGATGGGGTGGGGTGTGGCCACAGGTTTGCCACTATCCTACCAGTTCGGTTTGCTTACCAAGAATGTTATATCGCAAACCCCCCGCAGGACGCTCGACATAATGCGTGCTACCCAGCAGCGCGCTGTCAACCGCAGCCGCGGCCAGAGCACCCCGGGCCTGAGCGGCTCGGGGGCGCGCGGCACCAGCAGCGCGCAGGCGGCGGTGGCGGCGGCGGCCCTGGCGGCGCACGGAGGCGGCGGCGACGACGACGCGCAGAGCGTGGGCAGCGCCTGTACGGCGGACGAGGACGCCTTTGACGTGGTGGAGGCGTTCGATGAAGGTAAGGCATGCATGCGGGGCTGGCACCAGCTGCACCGGGCTTGGGGTGTTGAGTGCCCCAGGCGTCCTGTGACCGCTCGCCAGGCTGACGGTGCGGAGGTACTGAGTATTACCGCATGGAGTGGCTAGTGGTCGTTGAACGACGAGTCGCCGGGTCGATGGTCGTGGTCAAGCCGGGGCCCCGCGCGCGCCTGCAGGGGGCGACGCCACGGTGTTGTGCTCATGCGCCGCGTGCTCCTGTTGTACATTGCCGTACATTGCCGTACACCGCCACGCAGGCGTTGACTACGGCATCCTGGACGACGACGCGCCGCACCTGCACCGGCGGCTGGGCGCTGACGACACGGACCTGGACGCGCCCTTCATGGCGCCCGGCATGTACCCCCGGGGGCAGGAGGGCGAGGACGAGGTACGGCAGTGCGGTGCAGGGGGCGGGGGGGCCTTGGTGGTGGTGTGGTGCATGGCGTGAACTGTGTGGGGCCCGGCGTGTACCCGCGGGGGCAGGAGGGAGAGGACGAGGTGGGAGGTGGGGTGAAGGAGGTAGGGGGAGAGGGGAACCCCAAGTATGGTGTGCTGCATGGGGTAGCCTTTGCGGCGGGAGCTTGGGCTCCAGCCATGTGCTGCCCCAGCTGGTTGGGGGCGGCGCCCTGGCCTTGGCCCGTGCCGTGTTGAAACAAAACAGCATAAACTTCTTGCCATTTCTGCCTCCATGGTCCACTGCGCGCGCACACACACACCCTTGTCGGTGCCTGCACCTCGAACACACTTCTTCCCGCAGGTATCAATAACAAACCCAAAACAAGACATCCAAGCGCCTGTGTGTCGTTTGTTGTGATGTCGTGTGTGTTGCCCCCCTCGCAAACCCCCACCCCCGCCCCCGTCCCGCCAGGATGAGGACGAGGACAGCGGCTGCGAGGAGGACGCTGCGGAGCTGGCGCAGCAGGCGGAGGTCCTCAACGCGCTGGAGGTTGTGCGCCAGGTGGGTCACAGGGTTGGGGGGTTTGGGAGGGGAGGTGGGGCTGGGAGGGCAAGGCACGAGCAGGTTGACGTCCCTGGGGCGGACGGGGGCGGGCGGAGGTGTGCAAGGCGTTGGAGGTGGGGCGCCAGGCGGGCCCGGGGAGAACAAAGTGCTAGGCACGTGTGATGGGGGAAGTTAGGGGGGGCAGAACCGGGGGGAGATAACGGGAAGGGCGTTCGGACTTTCGGAGTCTGAGGGCGGGGCATCCGTCACCCTACGGGCTGATCATGCTCTGCAGCCTGGCGCTCGCGTGGCTTCGTGCGCCGCCTTCCTGTAGCCGCCACGGCGCACTGGTACCCAACCCGCCTCGCCCACACGCTACCGCCTGCCCGTAGAGGTCGAGCACCGACCCCACAGGAGCTATTGCAAATCAAATCTTCTGTAAGGCGTGAAGCGACCCCCAACTGCCCAACGGTCCACTTGCTCCGCGGACCCCTTCCCCGCACGCCAACCCAGTAAATGTCCTGGCAACTTCTCCTCTTGCCCCTCCCAGGTCGAGCACATTGCCGCCAGCGGCACCACCCCTCAGATGCTCATTGCCGACCAGCTGTCGAACTGCATTAGGACCTGCTCTCAAACCGCTCGACCCCACTGCTTAAACCCACCCACGCCCCCGGCCCCCCCAGGTGGAGTACATTGCCGCCAGCGGCACCACCAAGGGCCTGGCGTCGCTGCTGGCGGCCGCCGACCCGCCGCCGCCCGACGCGGAGGAGGAGCCGCGGGGCAAGGGCAGGCGCAGGGCCAGCGGCAAGGTGGGAGACAGGGGGAGGGGCAGGGCTGGGCAGGGGTGCAGCGGGCTAGGGCAGGCGTCAGGCCAGCTGCAAAGGTGGAGTAGGGGGTGGACCCCGGTGCTGCCTGCAAGGGAACGGCGAAGGGGCTCAGGTGGCACACCGCAGCCAGAATGCACAACGTACACGTGGCGTAGCGTAGGCGCGTGAGGTGCATGGTATGCCACACGTGCCCCTGGTGCACGCGCAATTGCGTGAGCAGCTCCGGGGTACGGGACGCATGGTGTACGGCAAGAAGACCCCTGCTGGGGGGTGTCCAGCACGTACCGCGGCCGCTGCCGACACGAGAACCGAGTACCATATTGTGCTGCGGGGTTCATCGGTTGCAGCGATGCAGTTGCGGGGCAACAAAAGCTGCTTCTTCACGTTGTGGGCACTCAGGGCCGCTGGCGAACACACCCATGCAGCAGCGGCATGCGGGGTTGGTGCGTATGTTCCCGCCCCTGCAGGCGCGGCGTGTGGTGCTGGGTACGTCACCCTTACAGGAATAGAAGGCTGTGATACAGGCGGCGGCAAAGATATGTTGCCACAGGAGCGGCAGGCGGTGCTAGAGGGCGGCGCTAATGAACTTGTGCCCGCACCTGCAGCACCGCCTGCAGCTTCTGGGGGTGCAAGTTCATCAGCGTTGCCCTGCAGCACCACCTGCCGCTCCTGTGGCAACAACTCTTCGCCGCCGCCTGTGCACGGTCTGCCGCCCCTGCGAGGGTATCTGCTCCAGTGCCAGGTGCCGCACCTGCAGAGGGGCAGGAGCACCTACACCTACACCAACGCCGCATGCCGCTGCTGCATCGTCTCGTGTCAGCCTGTTGGAAGCGATGCGGTGTGTGTTTGGTGCAAGGCACGGAAGGCCCCTTGTTCTGTGGTATTATGCACACGTCGTAAAACCCATTCCTGCCCAGGGAGGCATGTACAGCATGTCAACGGTGTGCAGCGGAGGCGGTGCGGGATGTAGGCAAGTCAGCCTGATACAATGTCAACGGTGTGCATACACTTGCATCGTTCGTGCGCCACGTGCCCAGGGCACGGAGGGCACAATGGACGACGAGGACGACCATCGCCCTAATACAGCGCTAGCGCAGCACCGCAGTCACAACTAGCATTCACGATACCGTTGCTGTGTTGCTGCCACCACCTGTAGGACACGGAGGGCACAATGGACGACGAGGACGATGACTCGGACGAGTCGGAGAGCGCCCTGGCGGCGGCAGGCTCCCTGGGGGCGGGCGGCGGCGGCGCGGGCGGCGTGGTGGCGTATGAGGGCCGCAGCCAGCTCCCCGCGCCCAAGCCGCTGGGCCGCGGCTTCTCCATCTGGTCCATCCTGAAGAACATGATCGGGCGGGACCTGACCAAGATCACCATGCCCGCCACCATCAACGAGCCGCTGTCCATGACGCAGAGGTGGGTGGCTTAGGGGGGGAAGGGAGAGGGTGAGGGGGAGAGAGGGAAGGCGCCTGGTGCGCAGGGGCGGGCGCGGGGCAAGGAGAGGTTTGGGGCTAGGACGTGGCGCGCTGGACCATATTCCTGACCGATTCCCACACACGGTCCCTTTACCCACATCCCCCGTAACTCACAAGTCAACAACTAACCAGCATCCCTGCTAACCAACGCGCTCCACAGAATGGCCGAGGTGCTGGAGAACCGCGTGCTGCTGTGCACTTCCCACCCCACCCTGAACCCACACCCCCGCCCTTAACCCACACCCCGCTAACCCACACACCCACAGGATGGCCGAGGTGCTGGAGAACCGCGTGCTGCTGGAGCGCGCCGCCGCCTGCGCCTGCTCCTCCGAGCGGCTCATGCTGGTGTCCGCGTGGCTGCTGTCGGGCTACAACAGCCAGCCGCTGCGCGACAACAAGCCCTTCAACCCGCTGCTGGGGGAGACGTTCGAGTGGCAGGCGCACGACGGCTCCGCGCGCTACCTGTGCGAGCAGGTGTCGCACCACCCGCCCGTGTCGTGCTTCGTGGCGGAGGGGGGAGGTGAGTCCGCGGGTGGGCGGGTTGGGAGTGGAGGTTTGTGGTGGGGAGCATGTCCGCGGCCTCACCCTAGCGGAGAGGTTGCGAAGTAGAGCTATATTTCTGTCGCGTTGGAGCTTGGTGTCTTTATTCGGTATTCAGGTTTGTTGTCCACAGCCAACCAGGGGTACACCGTTTCAGTACATCGTACTCCATGCCCAGGCGCGTTTCCAAGTCAGCCCTTTGTGCCCTGCCGTACCGCGTTGTGCCGTACTGCAGGCCCGCTGGGCTACAGCCTGTACGGCGAGATCGAGACCAAGACCAAGTTCTGGGGCAAGACCATTGACTGCATCCTTGCAGGACACGTGTCGCTGAGGCTCAAGGGGCACGACGAGGAGTACAGGTGGGGCCGGGGACCAGGGTAGGGGGCGTGGGGCCGGGGACCAGGGTAGGGGGCCAGGCGCCTGGATATTAGGTATATAGGTGGAGATGCAGGGGTTTCCAACGGCTGGAGGCAAGCAGTTGGGATGCAGGGGGACCGGGGGAGGGGGCCAGGCGCCCGGGTTGTTTGATCCCCAAGGCCCTCACGGCTGCGTGGAAGGATCCGTGGGTGTGTAGCGGGTGCGGTGCGGGATGTAGGCAAAAAAGGCCTGATACAGTTGCAGGCATACAGGAATAGCAGACAGGGTGAGGCGAGGTAAGGTAAGGCAGGACAAGCGGTGTCAGCTTTGTTAAAGCTGGGAAAATGGGCTGAGCCCTGTTGCTCA
>VFQN01006594.1_pt1 | contig 13101 bp, 8 predicted proteins | sample 3512371 | NCBI WGS metagenome assembly VFQN01 (sample SAMN10412370, study PRJNA504923) | tailings metagenome | isolation source: Replicate 2 from Balatoc abandoned mine | place: Philippines: Itogon, Benguet | collected 2017-08-28
AATGATGAACGCTTTATCACTCCCAACCCTTTCAAGGAATAAGACAGTAAAAGCAGCCTTTGGAAATAAGTTTTATGTAATGGTATTTTTCCTTTGTCTGGATATGGGGTTGAACTCAACTTTGGATTATGATATCTATAGTGAAGGAAAGAGAGGCTTTATTATCCTCGGTTTGCTCGGTCTTCAAATCATAGTCCAGATCTCAGTCTTTTTAATTCTTTTTCTGACTGTTGCTGATACCTTTCTTTTTCGAGTCGGACTTCTTGGTCTATTAATGCGTAAAATCAAAACAGTCTTAATCGTTCAACTTATTTATTTCGCTTTCACTGTTGCAACTGGCGTACTTCGCGTCTCGCATTATGATCGAGGTCAAGATTTATTATCTCTCACAACTTCTAGTGCTTTCACTTCCCTTTCAATTGTACAGAAAATCGGTAGGTATTTCTGTTGCATATAATTTGCTCTGACCAATTTCGATAGTGGCTGTGTTCTATTATAGTATCAATTTAGGTACTATTGTTCGACTCACTGATCCTATATTTTTCAACAAGAGCGCATGGCTAGAAGTAATAAGAGAGTCGACAAATAAGGATTGAGCGCAGACTACAGAAGAGAAAGTCTTGAAGATAAAGCTAGCTATTTCAGGCTGCTTTTTTCTTCTTCGTTGCTTCGATGAAACATCGGCTACAAAGACATTATGAAAAATCAAAGTTAAAATCAGTTTACCTTGAATTGTGTGAAAGATCGCCGTGGTTTCAGTTCATTTGTCTTCATTGAATAGGCTTCTGAGTGACGGTTCTGCCCAGAATTATTATCTGAAGGAAGGAGCACGATGAAAACTTACATCCTCAAGCTGTGCATGGTTATCGTTTGAGCTCGACATCGCTATCGCGATACCAGAATCATTGCTCTCACTGCTCAAATCATAGATAGAACGAATCAACCCAGAAGTTACAGCATTCTCATTTGCTCTTTCAATAGCTAATTTTCGCTCCAACTATAGGTTGTGAATAAGTAAAGAACTTTCTTCCCTTGCAACTTACTTCTTCATCTTGACTCCCAAAATTTTGATGTACCACGACTGGTCCATTTTCTCGATTTCCACTATCATACACAGATCGAATAAGAGCACTCTGTAAAGCTTCATCGTCAGCTTTATCATAAGATGATAATCTCTCATCCTTGAATAAGGAGATCGTAAACACAACATGGAAATCCAGGAAAAGAGTACCTGTTCATCCAGAGAAAGCTGAATCGCCTTTTCTAACGCTTCTTCATCGGCTTTCCGAAGCTTTTCCTCCTACAGAGCCATGAACTGAAGCATTCGAAAGCAAGGAAAGATTCTAACCAATTGAGATTCTGCCAGTGATTGCTGAACGGCCAGCTTGAAATTAGATGGGTTTCGACGTGGATAAGGGTACTAAGAACATAAATATGACGTTCGAAAAATTAGCACAACCCTTACTTGAGAAGGGTATGGATACGGTGGTTCAAAAGTTGGATATGCAACAGAAAAAGGAGGAGGGATAGAATAGCCAGTTGGTGCTGGATATACGGGGTAGGGCTGTAAAGGAGGCATCAAAGATTGCTGGCTGTAAGCATCAGCAGGATAAAATGCGGGCTGGTTGTAATACGTGCGCTGTGGAAGAGGAGCGGCAGTAACTGCGCTCGATTGATGTTTTCGATCTTCGGTTATACCCATCCTGGAGATTTCTTCCTCAATATTTCGTTGATCTTCGTTCGAGTGATTACTGCTTTTGGAGATAGAAGCTCGAGAGGTCTTCGACTTCTAATGATTTGATCAAAAAGAACTCCATTTATGAGAAACCTTACCACAGATTGACTATGCTTTTGACCACTTGTCACTTTGTTTGAGTGGGGTTTGGTTGCTTTATTCTGGTTCGGTGGTCTTTGTTTCATATTGTTTCATTGATTATTATTGATTATTATTTATTATTGAATGTTTCTAGAGTTGGTTGGGTCAAATGACCAACGAGGCCGTATCATTTCGGCCCTCTGCGTCACAGTTTGAATAAATTAGGAGATAATAATCATTGTGAAGATTAAAATGAAACTGCTGATTTTCTTAGTTCTTCTCAGGTTTTCTCTGGGATTGAGGTTTGAACCTACCTCCATCCGACCTCAATTTCAAGCTCTACAGGAAAAATGGTCGAGGTGTGCGAAAGTAGGTGTTCTTCTCTCCACAAGCTTTTGTTGGCCCAAATCCAGTACATTAGCAGACAACTTTGAATACATGCCAGCATTAAAAGGCTTAAATTATGGGAAATCAAGGGTACTTTATCCTGACTTTACTTTCACTCCAAGTGGCTTACAATATAAAGTGATTAAACCTGGAAACAGGTATGGTGAAATTTAGTTTCGTCCTTTTTTTGATGATACCATTCAGTCACCTTGCAGAAAGGGGGGATCGAGTTGTAATAGACTGGGAAGGATACACCATTGGCTACTACGGACGTCCCTTTCAGAAGCGAAATCAGGTGGGCTAATTTCATCAGCTCTACTATAACTCATTGGGAATAGGTGAAAGGGGGCGCGTTCGACTCTTCTGAAGCAAATTACTTTCGATGGGTGGTTGGATCAGGCAGTGCAATCACTGCTTTGGATGAAGTTGTGCGGTATGTCGGTGAGGGTGCTGTGGTGCAGACTGTGGTGCCTGTTGAGTTGGGATATCCTATCGGAGATCCGGAACACGACATTGTTGGACCAAAGTACGACTATTATCGATTAATTTTTAAAATATTTCTTGAATTGGTGTTTCCTTAGACCTTTAACCTTTTCGGGACAAAGAGCTCTGAATTTTGTCCTAGACAATCAGAATTTGATTGATAAAACCTTGCTTATTAACTTGCGGATCGTGCGAATTGATAAAGATTTCACTACAAAGAGTAAGAAAATGGATCAGTAACTAAATCTGTCATTTTGATAAAGAAGTTCCTGTCAAAATTTCTCTCAAATACTCTGATCCTCGCTGCTCAACCGCTGACATATCGTGTACCAATAGATATTCGATTATAAGTCGCTCGAGTTCATACTTTGAATAACGTAACGTTCGCCTCATTCGTTTTTGTATCACCTGGATTGTTGATTTCTCCCTCCAAATATAATCATTAATCACTTGATTCAGCTCCCTTACAGATACCATTTTCAGCTGGAACTTTCCCTCGCATTGACCGGGAAGAGAACAAACAAATGAATGCTCTTGTAAAGAACTGTGAATGACATCCTGAAAGTTGTAACCACGTGCGTAAAGATAGTAAGAGATGGTCTCTAACGGTAAATAATCCTCGCTAGAAAGCAAACTTTGATCATCACTTCTAATGCACCAACTTGAGAGAAGATTCTGGCGGTGCGAATCATGACAATCATTGAATGTAGTCTCTTGATCTTCTTCATGATCAACTCCATTTTGTTGATGTTCTCCATTGTCCTCAACTCCACCATAAGAAGTGTGGCGAGAAGTCGCAGTAGAACTCCAAAAAGGATTTCTCGTTTTAGTGTCTTGAATTTTGCGCACAGCGACATGTCTTTTCAGATAAGAAAGATCTTTTAATCCTAGAACGAAGCATCGATAGTTGGTTTCGGGAACGGAAATGCTCTCAAGATTCATGGATATCAAAACCGCTTGTTGACGGGCTCTGGACCTCATGTGAACAATTGTATCCTCAAGTATATTTTCTTCACTTCGATATATCGGTCGACGAAGAGGATCATGATGAAACTTCTTTCCTTGTAGCTTTTGAATCGACAATGGTACATCAACGAGGGATCGTAATATGGCGTAAATTTCGTAACTATCGTACCACCTAATGGAAGAACGCTGAAAACTGTGTTTGAGTTTATGAATCATTTGCGCAAGACTTTCAGGCGGAAATACCAGCTCCTCGACGTTTTGAATGTAGTCAAAAAGATAAACAAACTCAGTATTGAGCATGCGCTTCTGATATCTACCATAGTGGTGGTGAAATTGCTCACAATGCAAATAGATGCCATAAAGAAGGTGAGCGAACAACAAACCTTCAATTCCGTCAATCCCTTGATTGTGAGTGGACCCCATCGGCGAAACTACTGTCGCAAGAGTTGAATATGACTTTAAGTAGTCTGTTGTTGATTTAATCTCAAACTCATAATTGTCCTCCTCTCCAACTTTTCTCGTACACTGGTTCTGCGGCTCGAAATCATTAATATGGAAAAAAGCAAAATAGTATACATTTCTAACAAATTCTCTTACTCGAAATTCATAAAACTTGCCGATGAAACTCTGGGCAAACTCTTCAACTTGTCTCATGGCAATTAGTTGAGAACGAATAATAATTGATTTTTCTTTATCATTTTGGATCAGGACAGGTATCTTTTCTTTTCCCAGACGTCCCTTTTCGAAATCCATAGAAGCTCGTTCCAAGTTCATAATAACTAAAGACTGCTCCAATTGATGCTGCATCCGCTGACCGAAGGAAGCTAGGATTAAACGGCGAGCTATAACTTGAGCAGATTTCAGGTGATCTCCTCTCATAAGCCAAGAGGATAAATTGAAAAAGGATGGATGAGCAGAGAAAGCGCTGTATCGCTGCAACTGCCATCGTAGGAATGGCAGCAAATGCTCCACAAACGCTGACAAGGGTAACTGAATTTCCCCCCTCTCATTAGGATAGGAAGAATATGTAATCAAAAGGGTCCGCAAGACTTCATCGCTGGCTTTGGGTGAAATTAACTGAAAGCATTTCATAGTATGAATAAATGACGGAATATCACAAGATCCAATAACAGTGCTATCCAAAAAGTGTAAAATGATGTCGATTACCAGTGCTAAACTTTTCCACAAAGAATGTTCCCACAACTTCAAGTCGCTGTTCGCGTCGTTCGTCTGTTGAACTTCAAGTTTATCCCATATTTTCCTCACAGCTCTTGAGAGATCTTCTGGGATATGATGACTCTTGATTTCTTCCTCTGCTTGAATCTTTGTAATTGGTGGGATCAGGAGATAAAGAATTTTACCAACGAGTTGATGCAGAAAAACTACTAAAACGATCTCACGGGACACTAGCTTTCTCCCAGATTGAGTGAAAGAAATGTTATAGGAGATCTCTTTCTCGATTTTAGTTGCCACTGTATCTTTAATCTCGCGATGAAACCGGTAGGAATGCTGGCGTTTAAGGTCAAAATACTCAGGCACAAGCGATTTTAACTTCTCTGTATCAGACATTCCAAAAAGTCCGTCATCCAAATATTTGCTTTTGCTCGAGAAGTAATTCAGTCCAGATTTATTCGATATGGCTAATTCTTGTTTCTGGGTCTTATCCCTCTTATTTTGTTGTGTGGGATCTGCGGAAGAGATCGTGCTTTCTGGCTGACTTCGACAAAGCTCAAACCAAAAGTCCTCAGTGATGGTGGCTGGGGGAGCAAGTTTTCGAGGAAGACTATCGCAAAGCATGATTTCAGTTCGGCGGAAATGACGAAGACTTAAGAGGAATGCCATCTCTCCTTGATCCGTACCACTTGAATGAGGTGGCCATTTCAGAAACGAACATCTGAAAGAGTTGAGAGACCACAAGCGATTGTGTTTTGAGGAAATAAGCAGTTGCAATAGTCCCTCCATCAAATCGCTAAAAGAAACAAATTCATGAAGCTTGAAAGAAGAAGAGTTCGTCAGTTCAACCATTGTAGGAGGAACATTTTGGGGCTTAAAGCACCTGAGCCAGCTCTTTAATTCGTTGTAAATGACATCAAAGTCACTAAAGTTAATAAACACGGCTTCGGGTGATGATAAATTCAAATGAGATTGTGCTAAAACAAACTTGCAGAAGATGGAGTGAAATAGAAGAAATAGTTCTTCTTTTTTCAAATTTGACAGTTTAGCAATCTCTAGTAGAGGGACCATCAGCGGTTCTATTGCAAAAAGAAAACGTTGCTCCTCCTCCATCTCTCGTAAAGGAGCGACATAGCGAAGATCAAGATAACGCAGAAAGAGAGGATTTTGTTTGAGCAAGCGCAATTTCCCTTGAGATAAATAATTCTCATAGATCAATGTCTTATCGTTGAGAGGGTTTTTTCGATGTTGTTGATTCGTTTCCAAAGGATTTATAAGTTCGTTAACTGTGTCGCTTTGACGATCACTCATCGAAGCCTTTTCATGTTCTGAGACAGATAATTTCTTGATATTCTTAACCTGAGGATGGATGGCTTCATACTGAGGTTTCAGAAATGGAAGAGAAACGGATAGTTGAACTGGTAAAGATGAATGCCACCCAAAACCTTTTGCAGCTTCTTTTTGTCTTTCTTCCTTCTGTTTCCTCTTCTCAAGACCTATTGAGTCAAGCTCCTTCTCTTTCTTCCGGATTAAATCGATTATTTTCAAGTAGAATTCATAATCTTCGTCATACTTAGCACGACACAGGTTTTCAAGGCCTTTGCTCTTCAATTCATCATCTGTCATAGAGATTTTACGCGGATATTTACTTCGAAATTCGAGCAGAGAAAAGAGAGAAGATAACATTTGCCGCTTGAGAACAAGGAGTAAACGAACTATGACATGGCAGACTTGGCGCGTGACTTTGCGGTAAAATCCATTGCGAGTAATTGTCGGGAAAAACACTGAAGTGGGATGCAAGGTGCTGTAGTTTTGATAGGAATCATAGATAAAACTATTCCGAGTGAAAATGTTAGTATTCATCGCCACTTTGTTTTGAAACGGATTGACGCTCCCACCTAATCCCTCGTTGGGACCATGTTGAAAGTTTCCTGCCTTCTCGTTGGTTCGAAAGGAAGAGGAAAGATACTCTCCAAATGATGTGTAGTTTCCGTCATAGCAGTATCCTTCCTTTTCATCTGATGGAGAAATTACACCTTTTGATTTTTTGGTGAACTGATGCTGATCGGCAGCGTTGTCAGAATAAGAGCCATCAATCGACGAGTTTTGCATGAAGAAGAAGGGAAAATCTAGAACGAAGAAACGATTCAACCACTTGATCACCTCCAATCGATCTTCAATGGATTTATTTTTTCCATGGTCCTTGCTGTTGGCAGGAAGATCTTCTGGAGAAGGCGGAGTAACTTTGACATCCTTTTTCTGCTTAAGTCCTTGAGCCTTTTCATTCTTAGGTTTCGTCTGTAATGGATTCTTCGCTGATGAACCAGAAATCGAGGCCTTTTGATTATGAGAGGCAGAAGTGTCGTTGCTTGTGATAGGCCCATTCTGATGAGAAGGTTGATTTTCAACAGGTTCTGAAGTGAATCGTTCGTTCAGCATCCATTCTTTTTTGAGAGGAAGTTGGAATGATTTTGCAAGAATATGGATCACTATGTCATTGAGGAAGAATCTGTTATCTGAGACCCCTTGCTCGCTCTGATGATGATTAACATGTAATGAATTCGAGGAAGGATTGGAGTGATTGGGATTAATAGAACCACTAAAGAGAAAGATGTAATGGATGAGAATATCAATGATTTTGGCTTTGAGATTTTTTGCTGTCGAGAGTATCGGAAATAATAAATCGAAAAGATATTCCTCTCGTTCTGCCATCACCTTATGTGTGACATCCAAGTCGTTCCACGAAACCACCTCTTCGAAGCACTGCTGTCTTGAAAAATAATTAATATATTGACTCTCTACTTTAGAACGACGTACTTCGTACTCAATTTCTTTCTGATTTCGCCAGTGACTTTGGTTTTGGTAATAATTCTTCAAGAAAAAATTGGCAGGGAGATTAGTGACTGAACAAAAGCCAAGATTCTCCGAGATTTTACTAGTGAAATGCGCGATATAGTCTGAGAATAGCAAAAAAGGTTGTAGACATTGACAACAAAGGAATTTCGCTCGATGCTTCTGCTGAAAGTGGAAGGAATAATACTGTGGGAAGAAAGTGCCGGCCATGTCTTGAATTAAAAGCTTCTCCTGCCGTGGTGGTTGGAGAAGAAATCGACGAAAGAAGTGAAGGACTTTGTACTTGATTAATTGAAAGACCTCAAGTGAAAAGCTTGAGGGTGAAGTGGAAGAACACTCGTCAAAAAAGTAATCGGCATCTTCAGAGTCAAACCATTCCAGAAATTCAGTAATGTAGACGGACCCAATTTGAAGGGGATCGAAGCGAGACCGTAAATAATAGATCATTTCTCTTTGGAGAACAATTCCACCACGAGTTGGAATGGAGGAGACGAGGATGTGTTGAAGCACCATAATCAAGTGACGAAAAGAAATTCTTCCATCAGCAAATTCGTCATAACTTTCCATCATCTGGATTAATTCAGGGGTTATAAAACTCAAGGGTTCAACACTCAGAGGCTTAGAATTCAACAGTGAAACATTTGGTGCTAGGTAGGTAGAATACATCTGCTTCATCAAATGCCCTCGATAGAGCCATTTCCTCTTTAGGAAATAAGCTTGCAATCTGCCTGATTCAGTCATTAATTGGTGTTTCAATTCAATTTTCTTCAGATGTAGCAATTCGTGTAAAACAATCCTTTCCTTCTCGGAGCGTAGCTGATGGCGTACGTTCTCCATGATAAGTTTTACTTGACAACGCTGTCTTGCCTGCACTCGTCGCACTGCTGTCTGTATCTGTCGAACAGCGCGGAATACAACTCGATGGATACATGCGATTGCAAAGTGGCGATCGTTACGGACCCGATAAGCCCTCAAATTCCGTTGGATAATTGCTGCAGATATCAAACGCTTTCTCATCCACTTCGCCCTTTTCCGACCTATGAAGCCTCGAAACGCTCTCTGAATGTGTCTTGCCATCTTATAGTAAAATAACTGATGCTGGTAGTCGCGCACGATCTTGCGAATTTTATACCATTGTTTGATTTTTGTCGCGAGCGCGTGCATACGAACCAGGTGGATTCTGAACCTCCTTTGAATGAGTATCGCACACTGACATCGGAGTTGTTGTGTCTTTTTGTATTTAAGTCGAGTTAAAAAACCTCGAATGATATTATTCAATCGATTCGCCAAATAAATGCGTTTACCCAAATATTTACGATAAAATCGCTGTATTTTTCCTGCTTTTGAATGCACTATTGGATCAAAGAGGAAGTAATCGTCATGTATGGTTTGTAGAATTTCGAAAGGGCTCGAGGATAAGGTTGGTTGTAAGAGTCCCACATCTTCGTAGTCAATGTACCCCTCGGTATCTCGAAAAGCTTTTGAGTTCCTCTCACTCGAGGAAGAGGTCGTATTAAGCAGTGGGTCAGAGTTAATTCCCAATAGTAAATTGAGAGCTTTCTGTATACAGCGACTAGCCACAAAAAGATTACCATTTTGCTGTTCTAATTTCGCCTTTCTGCGAAGGTACATAATTTCCAGTTGATGATGGAGCTGGTTGATTCCAACTCTCGAATTGTTCTTTGAATTTTCTGGAACATGGATTAAGGGAGATGACTCAGGTCTAAGACCTGAAAAGGTTGGAGAAAATTTTTCCATTTGAGCTTTCTCAACTTCAAAATCACTGTTCATTAGACCACTGGCTTGAGTCAATACGAAGTTACTTGCTGATATCAGCTTAACGTCTTTCGTAAACTTGTTAGAGTCTACAGTAGTATCGAGGGCAGGATATGCACGCTTTTCTGCTGTAAAGGTTGATTCAATTTTGGAGGCAATTGGAAAAAACAGAGAGGTCGCATTGAGCGGCTGGCTCAAATGCGATCCTACATCATCCTTCAAGACACCATCTTCATCAACATCATTTAGAATATTTTTTATTAACTCATTCATTTCCGAGGAGATTGGAAGATCTTCTTTTACATGATTTTCCTTATAGTACCGTCTCTTAACTTTTGCCTTGAGCGGGTCAGTATTTTGAAGTTTCCGCTTACTGGAAGAGGATGGGAAGTTCTCTACATTGCTTGATTTGATGTTTTCTGGACCTGTGGCTGAGAATAAATAATTTGCTAACTTTACTTGGTTAATGGTCGTTTCCATGATAGATAGTGAGCAAACAAGAAATTTGTAACTGTCGGTAATTGTTTAATTTTACGTTATACGAAAGCTTTGAAACTGTCTCGATTCAAATTCAATCTCCTTTCTCCCTCAATTAATTCTCGTAAAGAACGTATGGCGAATAAAAGTCAAATTGATCCCTTGTGGCTTGCATTGAGTAAGTTACGACGAGGAAAGCTTGAAGAAGCAATTAGTATCTGTAACGATGTTCTCTCAAACAATCCCGGAGATCAAGTAAGTTTTTAATAAGACTTTTCAACAGAATTCAATTTCTTTTTTCAGGCAGCGTGGTTGGTGAAATGTCGAGCTGTGGTTAAGCAAAACTATATTGACGATATAGAGCTAGATGAGGAAGGTGTCGCGGAGGTGTTGATGGATGAAAATGCAGTTGCTTCCGTCCCGCGGTAAGCGTTGATAACTTCTCACCACTTAAATTAAAGATTTCTCCAGCCCTGGAACATCCTTTCAGTCATCAAACAACAATCCGAGAGGAAATACGGGTTCATTTGATCCTTCAGTACGACCGGTTTCTCAATCAGGCCGACCGCTCACCGGCTTTGCTAGACCCTCCAGCTCTCGACCAAATACAAGCTCTAATGATGTTCGAGCTGCTTTACAGAGTGGTCGCCGAACCGCCACAGCAAGGCCAATGACAACTCTTGGTCGAGAAGTTCGTCTGGGAACGGCTTCTCTCTCTTCTTTGGCTACTGGCGCATTAGTTGACGTGGAAAAATTAAATGTTAAAAAGTACGCGAGTCGTACGGGTCTTGCGATGGCATTGACTGACTATTTGTTGTATGTTGAGCATAACACGAGGAAGGCTCTCGCTCTTTGCGCGGAGGCAACTAAAGAGCATGACTACAAAAATTGGTGGTGGAAAGCAAGGCTCGGCAAATGCTACTATAAGCTTGGTAAACCTTGCTCTTACGTCTTCTTCTTTGAATCTTATGTTCCGCAATAGGATTACTTCGAGATGCGGAACAGCAGTTTCGCTCAGCATTGAAGATCCAGCCACTAGTTAATACTTATCTGGAGTTATGTAATGTATATATTCGACTGGATCTTCCAAACACAGCATTGGATCTTTTGATAGAAGCAAGGTGGGCTTTCATACTAACCTTTTTTTGTCGTTATCCTTTGACATTTCGGCGGCTTAGTGAGAAGTTCACTTGCGAGCCAAGGTTACTGCTTGGTATCGCTCGGATTTACGATCAATTGAATGATCCCGAAACGGCTATAATATATTATAAGAAGGTCCTTGTTCTAGATTCATCAAATATTGAATCTATTGCTTGTTTAGGTGCTCACAGCTTTTATTCGGACCAGGTATATTTATTCTTCTTGTTTCGATCTCTCTCTCTTAAGAAGCTCCCTAGCCTGAAATCGCGATCCGCTATTATCGTCGCCTCCTACAAATGGGAGTGAATAATACTGAAGTCTGGAATAATATTGGACTTTGCTGCTTCTATTCGTCACAATATGACATGGCATTAGGTTGCTTTGATCGCGCGCTGACCTCAGCTTCTGATGAGGAAATGGCGGACGTGTGGTACAACATTGGCCACATTGGGATCTCGCTTGGGGATTTGGGATTAGCATATCAAGCGTTCAAAGTTGCCGTGTCCATTGATCCTTCACATGGTGAGGCTTTGAACAATATTGCTGTGCTTGAGATGCGGCGTCAGAAATTCGATGTTGCCAAATCGTGTCTGTCTACTAGTTGTGATGTTGCACCGCATATCTTCGAGCCTTTTTATAATTCAGGTTAGATGTATCATTTTGTATCGACATGTCTTAAGTTGATTACATCGTCCAAAGCGCTAATGTGTTATCGTATGGGAGACTTTCAAGATGCGTATAATTATGCAACTAAAGCGCTGCAGATTTACGGAAATCACTTAGATTCGAAGGAATTGCTTAACTTACTCCAGAAAACATTCCTGTATCATTAACTTTTCTAACTGTAACTCGGAAGTTCTTCGTTACCCAAACTTTAAGATAACTTCTCTGCCTTTTCCTTTATCAGAAACACAGGAAGTCCCAAAGCCCAACTCTCTTTTATTGTGTATCCGAGATGTTTTAGGCGGTAAACGATAAAGAAGGAGATCAGAAGATATGTGCCAAGTCCTGCAAAAATATGCCAAAGAATATGCAGAGTTGCTCCTCCAAACACCTGATAGACGGGAAGCAGCGACTCACACAAGTTCATGTCAAGGATCCAAAGCATAAAACCAATAGCTACGAAGCAAATGAGGGAAGAAAACCAAATGATTCGCAAATGGTGATCTGAGTAGTTTTGATATAGTAAACAACCAGACCAAATGATGACAGCAGCTGTGTAAAGGATCATTGAGACTAGAAAAACAAAGTAGATTTGTTGATGTACGTAGTAGATATACGTTTGGATAATCGCGACGAGGATGAAAAGATAAGCTACACCCAAACCTTGTTGAACGGAATCATCATATTGGCATAAAACTAGCACGTACAGCAGACTCAAGGCCTGCCAGAGCATCGGAACTTCGTCAGACGATTGAGGAAACCAGTGCAACGTGGAGTGAAGACCGACAGATCCCATCCCTATTACAAATAAGATAAAAAACATAACTGTGACATTCCATTCTTTGAGCGGATTTCCGTACAACATTCCAATTAATCCCATCCACGCTATTATCAAAGAGCTCCATGTATTGTGAAATTCAGCAACGTAGGGAGACCAAACATAATTTCGCTCGCAGAAGTCTACAGAGGAAGAGTGCGGTTCCCAGTATCCTTCCTTTGACATCTTTATTTTTATTCACTCTTTATTTTAAAATGGCACTGCATACTCAGGACGAAAAGATCCTTTGCGAAGATTTTCAATAAAGACTATGTTTGCTTCAGCTTTCTTTCCCAAGAGGATCTATCCACTCTAATCCTTACGCAAAATACAAAACCAGCTTTATATTAGGCGAGTTAGGCGAGTTCATATTCAGGTTGACGAGTTTTGACAAAGCAAAATCAGTGGACTGCAAGTTAGTCGGTATCTGCCGATAAGATTGGAGTAAATTTATCAACAAAAGAGGAAATGGAGCAGCCAACTGGAGGACGCACTGGAGGGATATATATTCCTCCGTTCAAACTCGCCCTTCTTCGAGATCAACAAGGGG
>VFQN01006595.1_pt1 | contig 13100 bp, 11 predicted proteins | sample 3512371 | NCBI WGS metagenome assembly VFQN01 (sample SAMN10412370, study PRJNA504923) | tailings metagenome | isolation source: Replicate 2 from Balatoc abandoned mine | place: Philippines: Itogon, Benguet | collected 2017-08-28
CATCGCCGACCTGATTGGCCAGGATCAACACCAGTCTTGCATTGAGACGCGCGCTCTCTTCCGCCGACAGGCCTTCATGCGCCTCCAGCAAGGCCGCATAGAACACGTCGCCGGCGGGGCCGAGCCGGTCACTGCCGAGATCGATCATGGTCATGCCCTCGTCAAAGCGCGCCGATGGGCAGCACCGATCGCCGCGGCATCGGGCGCGCGGAACGCGGCCGCAACATGCTGGTCGGGACGGATCAGATAGGTGAACCCGTCGCCATAGCGCCGGAAGGCGTGGCCCGTGACGTCCTGCAACTCGCCCTCACCCGGCCGGGAGACATGGATGTGCCTGACGTCGTTGACCTCGATCCGGGGCCGGTCTCCGAAGGACAACAACGAGAAGCCGCCATTGAGTTGCCGGAGAAGCCAGACATCGGCATCACCCTGCTTCAACGGAGCATCGAGACAGGCCGAGCCCGGTTCGAGCACGGCCTCGGCCGACGGCGTCTGCAACGGTAGTCCGGCCAGGGAGCAAGGCACCGACAGCCGCCCGGAATTGACCAGCCTCCTGGCGAAAACCATGTCGCCGGCGAGGTTGAGCACCTCGTCGCGCAGCATCTTCTCCATCGCCGATTTGGGGGTCATGAAGTTGGTGGCACGCGACGAATTGGCGATGTTCTCGTCTGCACCGCGGATGCGTTCATCGTCGTAGCTCATAAGCAGGGCTTCCGGCGCCTGGCCTTTCAGCACCGCCGCCAGTTTCCAGCCGAGATTGTCCACGTCCTGGATGCCGCCATTGCCGCCACGTGCGCCGAAGGGCGACACGATATGAGCGCTGTCACCGACGAAGATCACGCGGTCATGGACGAAGCGCTCAAGCCGACGGCACTGGAACGTGTAGACCGAAACCCAGTCGATCTCGAAATCGCTGCGGCCGATCACCTTTTCGATGCGCGGGATGACATTCTCCGGCCGCTTCTCAACATCTGGATCGGCGTCCCAACCAAGTTGCAGATCGATGCGGTAGATGTCGTCGGGCTGCTTGTGCAACAGCGCCGATTGCCCGGCGTGAAAGCTCGGCTCGAACCAGAAGCGGCGCTCGGAGGGGAAATCCGCCTTTAGCTCGATATCGGCGATGAGGAACCGCTCCTCGAACAGCTTGCCGGCGAACTCCAGGCCGAGTTCCGACCGCACCAGCGACTTTACACCGTCGCAGGCCAGCAGGTAGTCGGCCTCGATCCGATAGATTCCATCTGGCGTCTCGATCCTGGCAACCGCGCCGTCGGCTATCTTCTCGACGTCAACCACCTTGTTCTTGAAGCGCAGGTCAATCAGATCGGGGAAGTCACGCGCTCGCTCGACCAGATATTGCTCGACATAATATTGCTGGAGATTGATGAAGGCCGGCATCTTGTGGCCGTCCTCCGGTAGCAAGTCGAAGCTGTAGACCTCACGGTCGCCGTGATAGAGCCGGCCGATTTTCCAGGTCACACCCTTCTCGACCATGCGCTCGCCGACGCCGAGACGATCGAAGATCTCCAGTGTGCGCTTCGCCCAGCAGATGGCGCGGCTGCCGACCGAGACGACGTCGTTGTCGTCGAGCACCACCGAGGCGATACCGCGTAAGGCGAGGTCGATCGCCATGGTCAGGCCTGTCGGCCCGGCGCCGACGATGACGACGGGATAGCGGGCCGGCGCCGCCCTGCCCGACACCTCGGGCGGCGGCGCATAGCCGAAATGCTGATATCGATATCGCGCCATGTCTCCTCCCGACCACCCTAGCGACGCATCATCCCTGCAGCCTCTCCCACATTTCCCGGTCGCGCTCGGCTGTCCAGATGCGCGGCGTGTCGACACCGAGCGCCTCGTCATAGGCACGCGCCACATTGAATGGCAGGCAATGCTCGTAGATCGCGTAGGATGAGAATTTCGGATCGCACTCGGCACGCGTCGCGTCCCAGGCTTCTTTCAATGAGCCGCCGCCCTGCGCCACACGCGCGATCGGCCGGTAGGTCGAGCGGATGAAGTCGGCCGTGTTGTCGAGCGCCTCGTTGACCATCTTGGCGCCGACAAGGGCGTCGCCTCTGCCCGGAGCGATCGCCGCAAGGTCGTAGCTGCGGATCGCCTCCAGCGTCGCCGGCCAGTCGGTGAAATGGGCATCACCGCAATAGCAGGCAGAGTGGTATTCGACGATGTCGCCGGTGAACATGACGTTTTCGTCAGGGACATGGGCGACGATGTCACCGGCCGTGTGGGCGCGACCCAGGAAACGCAGGTCGATGCGGCGCTTGCCGAGATAGAATGTCGCGCGGTCGTTGAAGGTGAGCGTCGGCCAGGTCAGGCCCGGAATGGACTCGTGGCCCTGGAACAGCCGCGGGAACCGGCCGAATTCGGAATCCCAATCCTCCTGCCCGCGTTCGACCACCATGGCGCGCGCCTTTTCCGACATGATGATCTCGGAGGCCCCATAGGCCGAGGCGCCGAGCACACGCACGGCATGGTAATGCGACAGCACGACATATTTGATCGGCTTGTCGGTGACCGTGCGGATCTGCTCGATCACCTTGCCGGCGAGCCTTGGGGTCGCCTGCGCATCGACGATCATGACGCTGTCGTCGCCGATGATCACGCCTGTGTTCGGGTCGCCTTCGGCCGTGAAAGCCCAGAGATCGCGGCCGACCTCTGTGAAGGAGATCTTCTTTTCGGCGAGATCGCCTTGCGAGGCGAAAGACTTGGTCATCAGGTCACGCTCCTTTTTCGTATTTCTTCACCGACTGCTCGATCGCGCCGAAGATCGAATGGCCGGCCTTGTCCCTCATCTCGATGCGCACCATGTCGCCGAAGCGCATGAACGGGGTCGCCGCCGTACCGGTGGCGATGGTCTCGATCATGCGGATCTCGGCGATGCAGGAATAACCCGCGCCACCTTCGGAGACAGGCTTGCCCGGACCTCCATCGAGTTTGTTCGAGACCGTGCCTGATCCGATGACGGAACCGGCCGCAAGCGGCCGTGTCTTCGCGGCATGGGCGACGAGGGTCGGGAAGTCGAAGGTCATGTCAACGCCGGCGTTGGCGCGCCCGAACGGCTTAGCGTTGAGGTCCACGCATAGCGGTAGATGCACCTTGCCGCCGTCCCATGCCTCGCCCAACTCGTCTGGTGTTACGGCGACAGGCGAAAAGGCTGACGAAGGCTTGGACTGGAAGAAGCCGAACCCCTTGGCCAACTCGGCCGGGATGAGGCCGCGCAGCGAGACGTCATTGACCAGCATTACAAGGCGGATGGCGTCGCGGGCCTCGTCCACGCTGGCACCCATCGGTACGTCGTCGACGACCACGGCGACCTCGCCCTCCATGTCGATCCCATAGGCCTCGTCCGCCACCACAATCGGATCGCGCGGGGCGAGGAACGCGTCGCTGCCGCCCTGATACATCAACGGGTCGGTCCAGAAGCTCTCCGGCATCTCGGCGTTGCGCGCCTTCCGGACCAGCTCGACATGGTTCACATAGGCCGAACCATCGGCCCATTGATAGGCGCGCGGAAGCGGCGACAACGCATCATGCTCGTGGAAACGCTCCGAGGGCACCGAGCCGTGCTCCAGTGATTCCGAAAGCGCGGCCAAATGCGAGGAGATTCGCCGCCAATTGTCGAGCGCGGCCTGCAAGGTCGGAGCCAGGAACGACGCATCGGTAAAGCGCGTCAGGTCACGCGAGACGACCACCAGTTTTCCGTCACGGGTGCCGTTCTTCAAAGTGGCGAGTTTCATGCGGTTTCCAGCCCTCGAGATTGTCGTTGATGCCCGCCGGCTCGCCGGTGGGTCACAGTCAGCTTAAAGCATGTCTCCATGATGTGGGTACCGGATTCGGGACAAAGACATGCGTCAGATCAAGACCTGGCGCGTGTTGCGTAAGTCCGTTCTCGCGCAACACGCAGCAGACCGCATGCAGCTCAACTCCAATCGCCCTCGACCGTGCCGTTGAAACGCTTCTTCAACCCGCTCCAGCAGTCGATATAGTTGTCCTGGCGGACATCGGTTTCGGCCGCGAAGCGCGTCAGCATCTGGGGAAAACGGGTCTCAAACATGAAGGCCATGGTGTTTTCGAGCTTCACGGGCTTCAGTTCGACGGTCGACGCCTTCTCATAGCCGTCAGCATCCGGCCCATGCGCCAGCATCATGTTGTGAAGGCTCATGCCGCCCGGAACGAAGCCTTCTTCCTTGGCGTCGTACTTGCCCTGGATCAGCCCCATGAACTCGCTCATGATGTTGCGGTGGTACCAGGGCGGGCGGAAGGTGTTCTCGGCTACCATCCAGCGCGGCGGGAAGATAACGAAGTCGATATTGGCGGTACCTTCCTCCCCTGACGGAGCTGTAAGCACCGTGAAGATCGACGGATCCGGGTGATCGAAAAGGAGCGCGCCCACCGGCGAATAGGTCGACAGGTCGTACTTGTAGGGTGCGTAGTTGCCGTGCCAGGCGACCACGTCGAGCGGCGAATGGCCGATCTCGGTGGCATGGAAGGCGCCGCACCATTTGACGATCAGCCGGCACGGCGTTTCCTTCTCCTCGAACCAGGCGACAGGCGTCTTGAAGTCGCGCGGATTCGCGAGGCAATTGGCGCCGATCGGCCCCCGGTCGGGCAGCGTGAACTTCGCCCCGTAATTCTCGCAGACATAACCGCGTGCCGTGCCGTCCATCAGCTCGACCTTGAAAACCAGGCCGCGCGGCAGCACCACAATCTCGCCCGGCTTGACCTCGATCACGCCCATCTCGGTACGAAGCCTCAGGGCCCCTTCCTGCGGCACGATCATCAACTCGCCATCGGCGTTGAAGAAATGGTCGTCCACCATGTCGGTGTTGGCGACATAGACATGGGCGGCCATGCCGGCCTGGGTGAAGACGTCGCCGGCGGTCGTCATCGTCCGCATGCCCGCGATGAAATCGGTCGCGACATTGGGCATCGGCACCGGGTTCCACCGAAGTTGTCCCAGGGCCAGCTCATGGTCGCCTACATTGGGCGCCGATTTCCAGTGCTTCAGCTCCACGGTCTTGAAGCGCGCCGTGTGCTTGACGCTCGGCCGGATGCGGTAGAGCCAGGAGCGCTCATTGGTGCCGCGCGGCGCAGTGAAAGGCGAGCCCGAGAACTGCTCCGCATAAAGACCGTAGGCGGGCCGCTGCGGCGAGTTGCGGCCCTGCGGCAGTGCGCCGGGCAGGCTCTCGGTTTCGAAGTCGTTGCCGAAACCCGGCATATAGGAATAGGCCATTGTGCTTCTCCCTCGACGCCAGCCCGAACAGCGGGCGGCCGATTTGTTGCATTCGTAACCATTGAAAATGTAACCATCAACGTGCCGGTCAAATCCGGTGACGTTTCCTGGCATTTTACGCCTGACCACCGCTCCGTTGGGCTCAACGCGTTTCGATCACGCACAAATGCCAAATCTCTTGCACGCTTCGTGCACAAATGACGCCGAGCGGCGATCACTTCGCACACTTCTTGCGGCGTAGACGCGATAGAATCCAGGCCATCTAGGAAATTCGGCCCGGAGCGCCTCCGAGGCCACAGGAGGATATAATGGGTCCCTTCCCGCACGATGCGCCCCCCGCCAGGATCAGCGAAACCAATCCGGCCGGAACAGACGGCTTCGAGTTCGTGGAATTCGCCCACACCGAACCGCAGAAGCTCAGCGAGCTCTTCGCCCGCATGGGTTATGCGCCGGTGGCGAAACATCGGACCAAGGACATCACGGTCTGGCGGCAAGGCGACATCAACTACATTGTCAATGCTGAGCCCGGCTCGCACGCGATGAAGTTCGTCGAGAAGCACGGCCCCTGTGCGCCATCGATGGCCTGGCGCGTCGTCGATGCCAAGCACGCCTTCGATCATGCCGTATCCAAGGGTGCTACGCCCTATGAAGGTGACGACAAGGCACTCGACGTGCCGGCAATCGTCGGCATCGGTGGCTCGCTCCTCTATTTCGTCGAGAAATACGGAACGAAGGGCTCCGCCTATGATGCCGAATTCGAATGGCTCGGCGCGCACGACCCCAGGCCCGAGGGCGTCGGCTTCTATTATCTCGACCACCTCACCCACAACGTCTATCGCGGCAACATGGACAAGTGGTGGACCTTCTACCGCGAGCTGTTCGGCTTCACGCAGATCCACTATTTCGACATTGACGGCCGCATCACCGGCCTCGTCAGCCGCGCCATCACCTCGCCCTGCGGCAAGATCCGCATCCCGCTGAACGAGTCCAAGGACGATACGAGCCAGATCGAGGAATATCTCAGAAAATACAAAGGCGAAGGCATCCAGCACATCGCCGTCGGCACCGACGAGATCTATGGCGCCACCGACAGGCTGGCCGGCAATGGACTGAAGTTCATGCCCGGTCCGCCGGAGACGTATTACGAGATGTCCCATGAGCGGGTGAACGGCCATGACGAGCCGGTCGAGCACATGAAGAAACACGGCATCCTGATCGACGGCGAAGGCGTTGTGAACGGCGGCATGACCAGAATCCTGCTGCAGATCTTCTCGAAGACTGTCATCGGCCCGATCTTCTTCGAATTCATCCAGAGAAAGGGCGACGAAGGTTTTGGCGAAGGCAATTTCCGCGCTTTGTTCGAGTCGATCGAGGAAGATCAGATCCGCCGCGGGGTGCTGAAGGTCCAGGCCGCCGAATAGGCCCTTTCGCATGAGCTTTTGGTAAGGGCGGCGCCGCCAGCGTCGCCCTTTTTCGTTGGCGCGTGTTCAGGGCGGGCGCAGCACCGAATGCTTGCCCCCTCTTCGCAAACAGCCAGATAATGTATATACATATTCCCGAATGGCTGAGGGAGAGGTTTGACGATGCCGATAATTTTCGCAGAGCAGGCCCTGCTGCCGGACGGCTGGCGGAATGCGGTGCGCGTCACGGTCGAGAACGGCGCCGTCGTTTCGACCGAGATCGGCGCCACTCCGGAAACTGGCGATGAGCGCCATGCGATCCTGCTGCCCGGCATGCCCAACCTTCACAGCCATGCCTTCCAGCGCGGCATGGCGGGCCTCGCCGAGACCCGCGGCCCTGGCGCCGACAGTTTCTGGAGCTGGCGTGAAGTCATGTACCGTTTTGCCCTCTCGATGACACCGGACGAGGTCGAGGTGGTCGCCGCGCAGCTCTATATCGAGATGCTCGAGGCCGGCTTCTCTCGCGTCGGCGAATTCCATTATCTGCATCACGATGCCGACGGGCGCCCCTATGCGGCCGTAGCCGAAATGGCCGAGCGGATCGTGGCCGCCGCTTCCGCCACCGGTATCGGGCTCACCTTGCTGCCAGTCTTCTATGCGCATTCCGGTTTCGGCGGTTCCGTGCCGAACGAAGGGCAGCGCCGCTTCATCAACTCGGTCGACGGCTTCGGTAGATTGCTCGAGGGCGCGCGCGCCGCGACTCGCATGGTCAATGGCTCGGTCGTGGGCACCGCGCCACACAGCCTGCGCGCTGTTACCCCTGACGAACTCAACGCCGTCCTGCGGCTTGCGCCGGACGGTCCGATCCACATCCATGTCGCCGAACAGATCCGCGAGGTCGAGGACTGCGTCGCCTGGTCAGGCGCCAGGCCGGTCGAATGGCTGCTCGGCAATGCCACGGTCGGCGAGCGCTGGTGCCTGGTCCACGCCACCCACATGACGGCGGCCGAAACGGCCGGGATGGCGCGATCGGGCGCAGTCGCCGGCCTGTGCCCGGTGACCGAAGCCAATCTCGGCGACGGCACGTTCCCTGCGCCGGACTTCCTCGGCAATGGCGGACGTTTCGGCGTCGGTTCCGATTCCAACGTGTTGATCGGGCTCGGCGACGAATTGCGCCAGCTCGAATATTCGCAGCGTCTTTTCCATCGCGCCCGTAACGTGCTCGCCCAACCGGGGCAATCGAACGGCCGGTCGCTCTTTGACCATGCACTGAATGGCGGCGCGATCGCGCTCGGCGCCGGACCGTCGAAAATCACAGCAGGGGCCTCGGCCGACCTGGTTTCGCTCGGCTCCGATCATCCCTCACTTGCCGGCAAGTCCGGCGATGCGATCCTCGACGCCTGGATCTTCGCCAATGGCGCCGCAGTGGATTGCGTATGGGTGCGCGGCAAGAAACTCGTGGAAGGCGGGCGTCACCATTTGCGCGACACGATCGCCGGGCGCTACCGTTCGGTGATGAAGGGTTTGGCCGAACGGCACTGAGACCGGGGCGTGGGAGCGGCAGTGATGGACTTGGAAGCGCCCACGCAGTCACTGCATCAACGCATCCTGAACGAAATCCGCGACAGGATACTCTCCGGCGAATGGCCACCGGGCTTCCGCATTCCGTTCGAGCACGAACTGACGGCTGAATACGGATGCTCGCGCATGACGGTGAACAAGGCGCTGTCGCAGCTCGCCAAGGCCGGATTGATCGAAAGGCGCCGCCGATCGGGAAGCTTCGTCACCCGCCCACGCTCGCAGGCCGCCGTGCTGGAGATCCACGACATCCGAATCGAGGTCGAGGCCCTCGGCCTCCCCTATCGTTATGAGCTCGCCTCTCGCCAACAGCGCAAGGCAACACGCGAAGACCGCGAACGGTTGGGCGCCTCGTCGGGTGGTCCAGTCCTTCAGCTCGACTGCCGCCACTTTGCCGGCGGCCGGCCATTCTGCTTCGAGGAAAGGCTGATCAATCTCGCAGCGGTTCCCGAAGCCGCGGAAGAGACGTTCACCGATATCGCGCCCGGCCCGTGGCTGACGGGGCGCGTGCCCTGGAGCACGGCCGAGCATGCGATCAGCGCGACCGAGGCCGACGAGGTGACAGCCCAAGCGCTGGACCTGGAAGCCGGCGCGGCCTGCCTGGTGATCGAGCGGCGAACCTGGAACGCCGAACGCCCGATCACGCATGTCAAACTGGTCTATCCCGGCGAGAGTCATCGGCTCGTCGCGCGCTTCACGCCGACCGAAGGGTGATATGAGAACGGGCGCGGCGTTGGCGCCGCGCCCGTTCCAGATCTTCCCTGCGATCGCGGGGGGAAAGGACGCGCTCAGAGCGCCGCGGTGACGATGATCTCGACCTTGTAGTCCGGGGTGGCCAGCTTGGCCTCGCCGGTGGCGCGGGTCGGAGCGTTGGGGCCGTCGACCCACTTGTCCCAGACCGAATTCATCTCGGCGAAGTCGGCCATGTCGGCGAGCCAGATCGTCGCCTGGAGGATCTTGGCTTTCTCCGAACCAGCCTGCTTCAGCAGGGACTCGATCGTAGCGAGGATCTCGGTGGTCTGCTCGGTAACGCTCTTGCCGGGCGCGCCGACCTGACCGGCGAGATAAACGGTGTTGCCGTGGATGACCGCCTGGCTCATGCGCGGCCCGGCTTCGATGCGGCGAATGGTCATGATGTTCCTTCCTGCTTTCGTGAATATCGCTCTCAGGGCCTGAACCGGGCCGGCGACAGCGCCTCGGCCAGCGACTCCAGGTCCCCGGAGGCTCGCCTTATCAACTGTCCGGCGAGCTGTGACAAGGCGGGCGAGGTCTGAATCCCGTAGCCGCCCTGCCCCGCTAGCCAGAAGAACCCTTCGGCTGCCGGGTCGAAACCGGCAACCGGCGTGCGATCGGGCGCGAAGCTGCGCAATCCGGCCCAGCTTCGCTCGACGCGTGTCACGGGATAAGCCATCGCCTGCTCGAAACGATAGAGCCCTTCCGCCATCACCATGTCGTCAACGAAGGCATCGTGCGGTTCGACCGCTATCTCCTCCGCCGGCGATACGAACAGGCGCCCGGCATCGGGTTTGGCATACCAACTCTCGGCGGCATCGCCGACCAGGGGCCAGCCCCTGACATCATGGCCCTCGGGTGCAGGAAGCACGGCGATCGAACGCCGCATCGGCTGGATGCCGATCGGCGCCAAACCAGCGCGGCCCGCGACGGTGTCGGCCCACGCACCGGCGGCATTGACCAGAACCTTCGCCCGGACCGTCCCCTTCGGCGTATCGATCACCCATTGGCCGGATCGCAGTTCCGCGCGCCCAAGCGGCGCATCCGTCAGCAGCCGCATGCCGCCGGCCCTGGCCTTGCGCAGCCAGCCCTGATGCAGCGCATCGACATCGATATCCTGGGCGTCGTTCTCGTAAGCGCCGGCCTTGACCCATTCGGGCCGCAGCAGCGGCACCATGGCGATCGCCTGCGCCGGCGTAAGCTCGACGAGGTCCTCGGCCTCTTCCATCAGCTCGGCATGCGCATCGAGCCCGGCCTCGTCAGCGACATAGAGAATGCCACGCTGGGTAAGCAGCGGCGTCGGAAAGATATCCGGCTCGGCGCCACGGAATAGCGGCGCGCTGGCCCGGCTGAGCGCCCGGATCGCGGCGTTGCCGTAATTCTGGATGAAGATCGCCGCGGATCGACCGGTCGAGTGGTAGGCCGGACGGCTCTCCTGTTCGAGCACGACCACATCGAAGTCACAGGCAAGATCGGCGGCCAGGCCGATGCCGGCCATACCCGCGCCGATGATTGCGACGTCGGTGGTGATCTCGTCGGTCATCCTGCCTCTCTTGCAGTCGGCACCTCGGTTTGACGTGGTCATAACCCAGATTCCAGTCCGGCTTCCACCCACCAGAAGTATGGAGCATCAGAGCCAGGACGCAGCGTCGCGCGGCAAACGCCCCTCCGGGTCGACGACTTTCAACACGAGATCGGAATTCCCGTTCCAGCGCCATCCTTACGGGACCGGCTCATTCGTTGTGGCAGCAATCGTCGTCCTGCCGGTTGACAGATGTAATGGTATTACATATCCATGACCGAAATCCGCAGCCGGCCTGATACCGATGAGCAACGCCTGCCTGACATTTCGCGACCTGACGCTGGGCTACAACAGCCATCCGGCCGTGCACCATCTCAACGGCACGGTGCGTGCTGGTTCGTTGACGGCAGTCGTCGGCGCCAACGGGTCCGGAAAGTCGACGCTGATGAAGGGCATCGTCGGCGTGCTGAAGCCGATGGCCGGGCATTGCAACCTCGCCGCCGGCACGCGCATCGCCTATCTGCCGCAGCAGTCCGAGCTCGACCGCAGCTTTCCAGCGCGTGTCGTCGACCTCGTCTCGCTCGGGCTCTGGCCGAAGCGCGGCCTGCTCGGCCGCTTCACACGGGACGACCGCGCGCTGGTTGCGAAGGCATTGACTGCGGTCGGGCTCGAAGGATTCGAGAAGCGGCCCATCGACACGCTTTCCGGCGGCCAGTTGCAGCGGGCGCTGTTCGCCCGGGTGCTGGTCCAGGACGCCGAACTGATCCTGCTCGACGAGCCCTTCAATGCGATCGACAGCAAGACGGTCGGCGATCTCGTCGCGCTGATCAAACGCTGGCATGGTGAACAGCGCACTGTGATGGTCGTCGTCCACGACCTCGAACTGGTCCGGTCGCATTTTCCCGAGACGCTGCTCCTGGCGCGCCGGCCAATCGCCTGGGGTGAAACCCAGGAAGCGCTTCATCCCGAGAATTTGCTGCGCGCCCGCCGTTTCGACGAGGCGTGGCACGACGATGCTCCGTGGTGCCATGTCGACGACGATAAGAAACATGACCATGGGGACCATGGCGGCTCGGCGCATGACCATTCCCACGACGACCACCATCATCACCCCCATGCGCCGGCTGCCTGATCATGTATGACTTCCTGATCGCGCCCTTTGTCGAGTTCAGCTTCATGCAGCGCGCTCTGGCGGGCTCTCTGCTGCTGTCGCTGAGTTCCTGTCCGGTCGGCGTGTTCCTGATGCTGCGCCGCATGAGCCTGACCGGCGATGCGATGGCGCATGCGATCCTGCCGGGGGCCGCTGCCGGCTTCCTGCTCTACGGGCTGCAGATCGTTCCCATGACGATCGGTGGACTGATCGCCGGCGTCATCGTGGCGCTCGGCGCGGGGGCGGTGTCGCGCTTCACGGTCCAGAAAGAAGATGCCTCGATGGCGGCCTTCTATCTGATCTCGCTGGCGCTTGGCGTGCTCATCGTCTCGTGGCGGGGATCGAGTGTCGATCTCATGCACGTCCTGTTCGGCACGGTGCTGGCCCTCAACGACGATGCACTCGCTTTGATCGCGCTGATCACCGGCGTGACGCTTCTGACCCTCGCCATTTTCTGGCGTGCCCTGGTCGCCGAATGCCTCGACCCGCTTTTCCTGCGCTCGGTCAGCCGGCTGGGCACCCCGGTGCATTTCATATTTCTGGGCCTCGTCGTACTCAATCTGGTCGGGGGCTTCCAGGCTCTCGGGACGCTGCTTTCGGTCGGCCTGATGATGCTGCCGGCCGCAGCCGCGCGTTTCTGGGCGGCGCGGGTCGGGCCGATGTGCGGGCTGGCGATCGCCATCGGCTTCGTCGCCTGCACGGCCGGGCTGCTCTTGTCCTACCACGCCTCGCTGCCCTCCGGCCCGGCGATCATCCTCTCGGCCGGGGTGATCTATCTCGCCTCAATCATTTTCGGCACGCGCGGTGTCCTGAACACCCGCCTCGTCCGTCACCGTCACCGAACCGCCTGAAACAAGGAGAGCCCCTTATGCTCCAGACGATCCGGCTTGCCGCCCTTGCGAGCGTTATAACATTTACTCCATTTGCCCTGTCGTCAGCCTCGGCCACGGAACTGAAGGTCGTCGCGACTTTCTCCATCATCGCCGACTTTGCCAGAAATGTCGGCGGCGACCGCATCCAGCTCACCACGCTCGTCGGCCCCAATGGCGATGCGCATGTGTACGAGCCGAGACCGGCCGACGCGGCTTCCATGTCCGATGCCCAGGTAGTGCTGGTCAACGGGCTGAATTTCGAGGGATTCCTCTCCCGGCTGGTCGAGGCGAGCGGCACCAAGGCTGCGGTGGTCGAGCTGACCCAGGGCATCGAACCGCTGAAGATGGAAGAGGGCCACCATGACGAGGCGGAGGATCGTGGCCACAATCATGGCGACATTGATCCGCACGCCTTCCAGTCGATCGCCAATGCCAAGATCTATGTGAAGAACATCGCCGACGCATTCTGCGGCGCCGATTCCGCCGGATGTGACGCCTACAAGGCCAATGCCGCCAGCTATGCGGAAAAGCTCGATGCGGCCGAGCTGGAGGTCAAGCAGGCGGTCGCCGCGATCCCCGAGGACAAGCGCGTGATCATCAC
>VFQN01006596.1_pt1 | contig 13096 bp, 8 predicted proteins | sample 3512371 | NCBI WGS metagenome assembly VFQN01 (sample SAMN10412370, study PRJNA504923) | tailings metagenome | isolation source: Replicate 2 from Balatoc abandoned mine | place: Philippines: Itogon, Benguet | collected 2017-08-28
CTGGCACCCCGGAGCGAGACATGCACGCACATGTCGCAGCTTCAGGACACCTGTGATGCGATTGAGGGCCCCGGAGAGCCTCGACAGTGACGGCTTATGATATATGAAGTCATTGGGCGCCAGGCGGAGCCGTGTCTTGCTTGTACTCAAACGCTTGGCCTGAGACCCCTCAACTGGTACCCGCTTGCGTGCGCCGTGACTCCCCCGTGGCCTCCCATGCTAGTCCCACTGCAGGCAGCAGGCCATCCGGGCCGCACTGAACACTGTAGATGTGCATACACGGAATGCAGCATTTACCTGCCGTTTGAACTGGACCACGGTCTGCGGCCCAGGTCGGGCATAAAGATGCGGTCAGGGGATGCGGTACTGCCACGTTCGCCATGAGCGTCCACTGAAGTTTGTCGGAAGGCCAGGCGCCCGGAAGATCACATAAAAGCAAATCAAATTAACTGGGCGTTTTCTCGGAATTGCAGTGTCGGGCAGCCAGCGGGTAGGACCTCGCCTGGTTTGGGGTTGCCGGAGCAGGCCAGTGCCCGCGCACCCTCGCTAGCGTGCTGCACCGTGTTCAACACCACGTAACTGCTTGCCCTCCTGAGAAAGCAAGTCCCTTTTGGCCCTTACATCGATGCGGGTCATGCAGTTTAGGTGCAAATGGGCATACGCATCCCCACCCAGATGACCGTAGCACAACGGTAAACGCCAAGCTGGCAGGCACGGACCGCAACTCAAGCAACTCCGCAATGGCATCCACCTGCCAGCCCTCAACTTAGCTCCTATATGCCTGTTTGCATTGCCACGACACAGCACACAGGCAATCGGCCGTGTCGTCATGCTCACGACAAGCCGATCCATCCCACGCCACGCACAGCGGCTCTTCGCATTCCTTGGAACCACCCTGCGTAACACGCGCTCCTGGCGTAGCCGTGCTGTGACAGGGGCCATTGAGCAGCCTCAAGCCACTCAACACTGGTCAGGCAACCTGCCACCACCAGCGCCGCGCACTGCACGCAGCTCCAATGCCCCACCAGTGCCAAACTCCTGCCTTCCCTGCCTTTCCAATTCCATCCTGGCCCAAAGCAGCACCACCACTGCCACCTCCGCCACACAATCATAGGCGCAGGATTATGAGCCTACCGTGTACGCGATTGGTGGCACGCCATTATCAAGGCAGACTTTGTATCGTGCACAAGGTAAGCCGTGAGTTGCACTTCAGGACGCGAAGACAGGACAATACAGCAAGGACGCCAGGCAAACTCCCACACCCACCAACCAAGTCTTTACTGCCGTGTCGTACATGTCGTAACGACAGCAGCATGCATGAATGTCAAAGCGCACAGGTCATGAATGCGTGTAACGTATCGTGCCCCATACCAAACCTTGCTCAGGACAACGGACCATTGCCCGCCTCGTCCACAACAAAGGGAACTACCCACGGGCCCCATTTCCCATCAGCAAGAACACAGGAGCAAGTTTAACCCACAGTTGTGTTACTGTGTACTACTTCTATTAATAGGCAATCGTCGTACATGCTGGTAAGAAGCATGCCATCCCGTACCGCCCCGTGCCACTCCAGTACTGGGAACCGTGTGCAATTGTTCGGTGCCCATCACCTGAACTGCAGTTTACTTGCAAGGTGCACAAGGACCGATGCCGAGGTACCCAGGACGACAATCAAGTTCGAACGTCGGCACACGTCCCCTGATTGCTGCTTACCTCAACTTGCAGAGTGCCTGCTCCATGCACCAGAAACGTAAACTAACCGGATGCCATGCGCCCACGACAAGCTTTGCCCTTGCGTCCTGCCTCTACTACCACATCATGCGGCCATCAGGCCCGGGCATGCCCGGGCGTATGCGCCGCCTGTCGAAGTCCTCCTTCCTATTTTCCTCACGGGCCTTCTCCAGCAGTGCGGCCCGCGAGACCTCCGGCGTCTCCAGCTGCCCGGCCAGCCAGTTCTGGATGGGCCTCGGCACGTTACTGCGGACAACGCCCTGAAGGGCGCCCATGTCGGGCTGCACCCCCAGCCGCAGCAGGCACTCCAGCATGGCCCGGTCGCCCCGCTCCGCCATCCGTGCGTGCTGGTACGGGCTGAAGTCCGTGCGGCTGTCCTGCCGCTGCGCCAGGACCTCTGCCGCTGCCACGCAGCCCTCATCCATGTCCTCGCTGCTGGTCAGGCCTTCGTGGGGCTCCCTGCCGTCCCCGTACACCAGCCGCCACAGCGTGGGCCGCAGCGCCCAGGGCTGCGACGAGAAGCTACCGAAAGGAGAGAAGCCTGTGATGCCCTCCAGGCTCCACCCCGCTTCCCTGCACACCTGCAGAACCCGCTGCAGCTCCTGCGCCTTGGCGGAGGTGTAGGCGGGCGGCCAGCCGCACAGGACCTTATCCAGCTTGGGGGCGCCGCAGGGCCAGCCCACCTCCAGCAGCCACCGCAGCATGGCCTCGTCGCCCCTGTGGATTGCCACGCTGTAGGGGTCCAGCCCTGCTGGGCAGCCTGCCGCCATGCGCAGCCACGCGACCGTGGGCACGCTGCCCGACCGGATGGCGGCCTCGAAGACATGCCGCTGCAGGGCCTTGGTCCCCAGCACGTCCGCCAGCAGCTGCACCGCCTCCAGGTTGCCCTGCCCCGCCGCCGCCTCCAGAGCCTCTGCACCCAGCCCCGCCCCCCGGCCCTGCAGCCACGCCAGCTTCTCCGCGCTGTCACGAGCAGCAGCTGCTGCAGCGAGCACCATCGCCGGAGACTTCCAGCCCTTGTCCTTGGCGGGCAGCAGGTAACGAAATTTGTCGCGCTGGTCCGCCATGAGCTGCTGGAAGAAGGAAAACGCCGCCGTGCTGAGCACCTCCTTCGAAACCCCTGCTGTGCCCCATGGGAAGCGGTGCCTCCTGAGCCACAGCACCCGCTGCATGTCCCCGGAGGCTGCAGCGGCACCGGCCACGCTGTCAGGGGCCCTGCTCACGATGAGCATGTGGCCGGCAGCCCCGAGGACCCAGTCCATTTTGCCCACCGCGTCGCCCGTGGGGGAGCCAGCTGCGGCAGCCAGCATCCGCACCCAGTCGCCTGCTGAACCGCCCCAAGACAGGTCATCAGCGTGCCGCTTGACCACGCTCCCCACGAATTTGACGTCCGCCAGGCTGGCGCGCTGCAGTGCTGCCTCCAGGGTGGCACCTGGGTCCAGCAGCCCGGCGAAGCGGGTCACCAGGGAGGGCAGCAGGCGCGCCAGACCCGCACCCACGGTGGTGGGTCCGAGCTCCGTCAGCGCGCGGTAGTGCCTCCCCGGGGTATGCATGTAAAAGCCCTGCTTGACCTCCGGGAAGAGGCAGGGCTGAACAAGCTGCATGGCAAGCCGCACGTTGGCCTCGCAGCCGCTGGCAGCCGCCGTGCTGAGGAGCAGCAGCTTCTGGTAGAAGCTGAGCTGCTTCATAGCCGCCGCCGCCGTGTCCGCACACCAAGTGGAAGTGGCGGCATAGGTCGGCAGCGGCTGGCGGAAACCCGCGGTGCGGTGGTGCGGCTGCCTGAAGCGCTGCGCGGCGTCCTTGGAGGAAAGGCGGCCGCCCAGAGCGAGGTCGTTGGGCGACAGGAAGGAGAGGATATGGAGGCGCACGTCCGCCTGAGAGGGAGGGGACGGAGCTGCCTGGCCTTCACTGCTCGACATGTTTGACGCGTTGTGCCCTGAGGAAACCAAGGAAAGGGCGAAGCCGAGTTTGTGAAGTCCAGCGAGCGACGATAATGCCAAGCACTCCCAGATACACAGGGGTGCTCTGCACAGCTGTGACCCAGGCCAAGCAAAGCGAAATGTGACAACATGCTGCGACAATGGCCTTTGCGGATGCGCTGGACGACTGAAAGTCGCGTAAACGCAGGGGACATGCGGGCCCTAGGACTACCAATGGACCTCAGAGCAACCGCATGAGAGACAATGGCTGACTCCATGGTTCCGGTTGCATGCTCAACGCATGCGCGGCTCACCTCTCTGGCCGGCCGCGTCAAGTTGGGTCTTTGCGGTCCAGTGCCGGCGCTGCCCCAGAGCCCCACGCCACGCCAAAGCCTGCGCTGTCTATCTACGCAGTAGTAAAAAGGGTTGTTCAGGATGAGGCGGTCTACGTAAATGTGCACTCCGTTCTGTAGAGGTCCCGCCTCACCTAACCCCCGCCTAACCCCCGATGCGTCACCAATTCCGAATGACTACCCCAGCACGTAGATCGTGCCCACGCGACAGTCAAGCCTAAGCCGCTCACGTTTGCTTACATTTTGCGACCTTCAGCAAGCGGCGTCGGCTGCGTGCTCCTGTCCTCGCTGGCCCCCAGTGACCCACGGGTCCGCTCGCCACCAGGGGAGGCCCCGGGCCACAGCCTCAGCCACCCTGCCCCGAACAGCTGGCAGAGAACCCACACCACACTGCATACCGGTATGTGCAAAAATGCACAAGCTCAGAAATGACAATTCAGACCGGCTTCCTGCCCTCGGTTTGATCAAGTTCAAGACATGTATCATACGGTATGCACTCTTCCGAAGAATGGCCTTCACTCTCGCGCACACGTGCAACACCAGGGCGCTGCCCAATCCTGTCCAGTACGCAGCCTATCATTGCAAAAATCCATAACACGCGTTTTGGGATCCATATGTTACCTTGCACCTGTCCCCTCATACGGGGCACGCAGTAGGCACGCCCGGAGGCCTCTGGCGGCCGCACAGCGCCGTACACCTCACACGTGCTGTTGCGCAAACACCTCGCGAGAGGATGTGGAGGATGCTTCACTCCTAGGGCATTTATACTGCCAAGGGCCTTCATTACATCCCACTACAACACACACAGTGCGTGACTGTTGAGCTCAAACCCCATCGAACAGCCGAACGCCCGAAAGCGTCCCCTAAAGTCATTTCTTGGAGGACTATAGGGTCAGTAAACATAGCGATGTTTGTCCAGACCGCCGAGTGCTCAATGGATAAGGTCATTGCCTGTGATGCGTAGAGTGGACTGACCTGAAAGGCACCGCCGCAGAGAGAGTGGCAGCCGGTGCCCGAGCCCGACACGCTGCCGGGAGGAGGCACACAGGCCGCCATGTAGACGCCAACCGCGCCACTAACTCCCCACACGTCGGTGCCTCGGAGGTGGCTGTCGGGCCGTCGCACTGAAGTCACTGCAGCTACGCACGTGCAGCATGGCGGCGGCGTGGGATGGGGCGCATGGCGGCGCTCAGAGGCTGAAGCGGCAAATGCGATGGAAGAGGGAGAGGAGGGGGAGGAGGCGGAAGGGGCTATCATTGGATGAGGGCCGAGAGGTGGTGGTGGTAGCGGTGGCACTCGTCACTTGGTCATTGCTGCACGTGTTGACTTGGTGGAGGGTGGAGGCGGAAAAGGGCAGGCGGCGGGAGAGGCAGCGGCGGCTGAGGCGCGGTGCGTAGTTGGCGGCGAGCCGGCAGGTCCACAGGCTGCAGGCGGCAGGATTCGACGCACGCAGGGGATGAAGCGCCAAGCATCCCATGCAGGGCCCGGCATTGAAGACGGTACGGTGGCTGACCGGAGACGAGGATGAGACGAGGGCGGATGGGTTGGGGTGGGGGGCAGCGCCAGCAGCAGCAGCCGTGACGGTAACGCTGTGGCGGAGTGATGAGGCAGGTTGCTGCGCGGAGCATGGTGCCCTTCGTCGACCGTTGGAGCGCTGGTGAGCGACGGGGCGGCGGCGGGTGAGGCTCAGGCCGAACAGCTATGGCCGGGGCGGCGGGCCTGAGGCCAGGCGGCACTTCGCTGCGGCGGGTGGGGCCCTGCAGCAGGTGTAGGCCAGGACGCCACCGGCAGCAGCTCTTGTGTTGGTTGCGGACCCGACTGCTGCCATAGCACAGTACCTAAAGCGTGGCAAGGGGGCAGCCGGGCAACACAACTGGAGTAGCGTCAACGAACGCAACGGGGCAAGGATGTGCAGCGCTGAACCTACACATGACGTGGCGGCACATGTATGCGGCGCTCACCAGCCCCTCCCCCCGACGTATCCATGGCTCCACCTAATGGAGCCTGCCGTACCCGCCAACCTTTCCAGTGCTCCGACGTACTCCACCCCCCTGCCCCCAGCCCAATGCTGCAGGGCCGCGTCACACGCCTACCATGCCCATGGATCTAGAACGGGCGAATCAAGTGAGTGAAGCAGTGTAGGATAAAACCTAATGGACGCCATGACGGCTATTTCGTTTCCCCGGATCAGACTAAATGCATGCTGCTGTACAGTGTTGCTTGGCACTGTGTGAATGGGTCAGCCCCTAACCTCCTGAAGGCAACAAGCTTTCGCCGCGGCCCCACCTTTCCCGGCTGGTGAGAGCAGCTCGGAGCCGACCGGTGCTGCCTCCACCACCTCCTCCACGTCCCCTGCGCCGTCCAGCCGCTACTGCAACTCCGCTGCCGCCGCCGCCACCCCCGCTGCCGAGAAGCCACGCATCCCGCCGCCGCTACTGCGCCTTCCGCACCCGCCGCCACCGCCACCGCCGGCGCACAAGGGCCAGCTTGGTCACCCTGCGCCATACCGCCCAGCCGTGCTGAAGCCACTCCTTTGCCGCCGCCGCCGCCACCGGCAGCAACGCTGCTACCGCCGCTGCTGCTGTGGGTCCCCGGGGCCCTCGCCCCTGCCGACGGGGCCTTCCGTAAGGGTCCTAGCGTGCTTTCCGACAGTGCAGGTCGCCCTGGGCGCTGCGCGACCGGTCAGCACAGCTCGCCTCACCCGCCTGGCCCACACGCACGAAGGACAGACCAGCTGCAGCCGCCCGGGCCCCCGGGGAGGCTGGCGGCGGAGGCCCTGACGGCGGGCGCCGCCGCCGCAACGCCAGCGGCTGCAGCAGCTGCTGTGGTGTCCGAACAGCTAAAAGGAGGACACAGGAGCCAGCAGCACATGCTGGCAGGTTGGTCCGCCAGGGCGGTCACCAGCCATTGGTCGTTCGCCTGAGGCAAGCTGTTGCTGGCGGTGTTGCCTGCGGTGGCAGGGTGCGCAGGCTGTCGCCCGTAGCGGAGGCGCTGCTGGGGCCGCGGATACTGCTGGCGGCCGCGGCCGCAGCCTGCGGGGTGGCGTGCGGGAGAGGGTGTTGAGGAGCAGGTGTGTGAGTAGGCCTTGTCATCTACGATTCCCAAGACTGTGCACGTGGGACCGTTGCTTTGGGATTGAGGGGATAGCAGAAGGGCCTTCCGGCTGGCGACAGGTAGACAGACATTAGAGACACAGACAGGCATACGCACTTTCTAGCTCATTGGCGTATTCGTACATGCTACATCACTGTGGGCAGCTCCCTGCACGCGCGCCGCGCACGCACGCTGCGGAAGGCGTCGTGGCCGCCTCATGGCGTTGATGGCGCGGCCCGCCTGCCCCGAAGCACCCCAGCGCGGCCAGGGCGGCTCCAGGTCGCGTGCAGGCTCCAGGCACACGTCCCCAATTGCGCCTCCCCACCTGGGCACCCAGTGCCGGGTCCTCGACGCATCCGGTGACGGTCAGCTGCAAGTGGCCCAGCGTGTGGCTGCCTTGAACCATCAAACAGCGCGTGGCAGCGGTGGGGTCGACAACCACTCCGAGGCCACAGGTAGCGAAGGAGGAGGCGCTGGAGGCGCTGGAGGCGCCGCCATTAGCGCGTTGGCCGGCCAGCCGCCGGCGGAGGCCAGCAGGCCGTAGACGCCATTCGAGGCGGCGGCGGCGGACCGCCCCGGCCGAAGGAGTCACGCGCCGCCGGTGCAACCTGTCCCCGCTGTTTGCCGCTGGAGCCGGCTGCCGCCGCATCGGGGCCCGTGGGCCGGTACCCGGCGGCGTGCGCTGCACCTTTGAGGGGAGCACACCATGTTGCGCACAGAGCGGAAGGGGTAATGGCGGAGCGGAAGCTCTGGGTAGAAAATTCGAGTAGCCTGGGAGGTGAGGGACACGCGTGGTGTGAACGGGAAGCGAGGTAGGTGGGCAAAGATGATGACCTGCCCGCATTCATGCCTGTGCGGTGTGCATTGCAGGGGTTGGGAGAGGGGTTGTCGTGGACGGAGATGCAACGGGGGACAGTTGGTTGGGCAATGTGAAGGCCGTCTGCCGCACAATCAGGAGCAACCCTCGCTCAAAGGTGTAATGGTGCAATGGCTGGGCCCCACCTTCCGTTCGTTGAGCACATGGCGGCTCCGTGGTTGGCCCATGCGCCAACGGCCTGCGCGGACGTGTGCTAAGCGGCCGGCTTCACCTCGCGCCGCAGTCTGCCACGCCATGCGGTCTGCACGGCCTGGCGGGAAGGGCATTCCAAATTTCCAAATGACAAGTGGTCATGTCATACTTGCGGGAACCGTAGCGTGGCCGCCAACGCAGCAGCACGTGCCCCCCTAGTGCCTGCCCCCCGCATGCGGCTGTGGCCCCTGCCCCCGCAGGCCGCCCCTCCCCTGGGCCCTGGCCCGACCGTGCAGCCAGCAGGCGTGGCAGGCCACTGCGGCCCTACCGTGGCGGTGCGTGGGGCCACGGCCAGGAGCACGGCGACGGCGGTGGTGGGTTCCAGCGCATGGACCACGGGCAGAAGCTGGGGGCAGCTGTAGCGCCCAACAACTGGAAGGGGCGGGGGATGGGAAGAAAGTGGAGAGGTTGGCACGCAGCAAGATGCAGCGGGGTTACATGTTGCGTGGAGACGGCCACCTTCCACGAGGGCCCCTAACAGCCTCTGCGAAGGTGTCTGAGCACACGTCACATACCCGATCTACGTACACCGTTCTACGTACACCGATGGGGTGAGATGCACGCCAGTTCCGCTAGAAATGGTGTAAAGTAGATGTGCCCCTCACGATCTGTCCTGCGCAGGCTGTCCCGTGCAGCCCTCCTTACCCGTCCACTAGCCCACTCCCCGCCGCTAAATTCGTCACTGTCGTTGTGTTTGAAAGGATGCAGGACGTCTGGGCTGGTACGCTCAGCCGGGGCGTGGCAAAGGAGCCTTGCCACGGCTACGCTGACTGGGAGTGCGTGGGCACGTGCCATGGCGCGCCCAGCGGTCCACTGCAGGGCTCCATAGCGGTTGGCCGTGAAGGCCAGTTGACATGCCTATGTAGGGGCGTCCCAGTCCCTACACACTTTCCGCAGTTTTTTCAGGAAACAACGGCCGTATCGTCCGACAGGTAGCCCCAGACAACGGAGAGGCCTCCGAACAACCCCTAATGTCCTTATCACTGTGCAAAGAACCATGCAAAGAGTTTTGTGGGCATCCGCAGGTTGTACAGCAAAGGACAGCCGACAGGCTCGGCAGGCATTCGACAAAGCCCTACCTCACTCTCACGTCTCTAAGCATTCAAAGAAATTGCTATAATGGATACAGTCTTGGCAACGTCGTATGGCAAATACGTTGTCGCGCCAGGCTCTGCGTGTCAAACGTCGGCAGCGTCGGTGCGGGATACATATGTGTTCACCTAAAGGCCCAAAGCGCTGTTGGGCGTAAAGCGTAGCACGATCACTTGTGTAACGGTGCAGTTGTTGGGTGAAATGATAACATGAGCAAGCGTTACGGTTCAACTGCCAGGCATGCACTGGACTCCAGTTCCGCGCAAACAGCGTATTTGTGCCAGCATTACATACATAACACGCCCATGACCATGCAACGATAGTCTGTGACAGCCGGTGTGCTTGGCCCCTGAGCAGTTAATGGTATCGCAACCATACCGGTATGACACGTGCCGCAGCATGGTTTTTTTTTTTTTTCTGGGGTGGCCTTGGCGCTTGAGGTTGGCTGGGCTCGGGGGGACAGCACAGAGCAGGTGCCGCCCAGCATGTGCTGGTATATCGTACGTACAAGCACCGTGGCCGATTTTCCTTTAAGCTGGCATGCCTGAAGCATGGTATGCGTTCATGCAAGCGGACGCACACGAGGTTGCATAAGGCCAGTAAAGTCAAGGGGACACTGGAGAGCAGGCCCGTGTTACCTGCATATTACCGATCACCACCCCACTTCTGGCCAGCCTGTGTCGCCGCGGGTTCTCATCATCCTACCTTGACAGCTCATAACCAGTGCCAGGCTTTCACAGCACTCTACGTCATACCGATAAAGCACGCAAGGCAAGGAAGCCCAAAGTGTATCCGTTATCTGCTTCCGCTGAGTGCTCATTCGGCCAAAATACGCCCCACCGTCAACGGGCACGCCAGCGCCATATGGGGTGTCGCCTCATCCCAGCCCTCAGGCCACTACCCGCACAGAACAAATGACACCCTGTCCTCAGACCCCTACGCACACATAGCAAACGACACCCTGTCCTCAGGGCCCTACTCGCACGTACACAAGACGTCAGAAATACAGTACGCCCAAGTCAGATATGCTACACACATGACATGCAGCAGACCGTACCCTTCGAGTTTAAGATATGCGCCCACTAACTGCACGCCGGGATGGAGCCCTCGTGCCTTTCCTTCCACGCATCGCGCGCTAACCGGACTACAAGCCGTGCGGTACGGTATGTCTTCCGTGCCGCTGTACCCGCATGTACACCAAGCAATCCCAGTCCTCTCTGTACACGTATCCATCCTCCGCTAGACCCTGACTGTGCCTGCGGCAAGCTTGTCTTACTTACACCTCCTCACCGCTTGACCCGCCCTCGCTCATCGCGTCCCCAGAGCCCTCCTGCTCATCGCTAATTCCCCACCGCCCCTTGCCTCCCCACGCCGGCGTCAGCCCGAGGTATCTCTCCTCCTCCCTCAGCGCCAGACGCCGCCAGTCCGGCCACGCGACGGCCTCCTCCTCCTCATCGCAGCCCCAGTGCGGCCGCTCCTCCTGCAGCGGGTTGCGCTCCAGCCACGCCTCCAGGTGCTCCACGTCTGCCAAGTGCACGCCGTCCTCCCGGGCACAAGACAACGCCATCTCCAGCAAGTAGCGCCCCTCCGCTGTGCAGCACGACACCCCGTGCTCCAGCAGCCAGCGCAGGACGGGCACGGGCGGGTCGAAAAAGCACGGGCCGTTGCTCCACCCCTGCTGCCACAGCAGCCCGTGGAGGTGCAGCCATTCCAGCGTTGCCTTGTCGCCGTTCTTCACCGCCAGCGACAGCGGCGGCACGAACTTGCACGGCTGGCACCCCGCCGCAACCAGGTACTCCAGGAGCGCCTCGTTGCCTGACCCCGCCGCCTTCTCCAGGGTGTCATTCTCGAACCCCATCTTGAACTGCTCGTGCAGGTAGCGCACCAGCGGCAGGTTGCCACTGAGCGCTGCGCCGCTGATGCTTATGAAGCTCTCTAGGGGCCACTCCCTCTGCTTGCGGATGTCCTTCGCCAGCTGCACCGCCTCCATGCAGCTCGCGTCGCTGCCGCTGGCCGCTGCCGCCGAGCACAGCACCTGCCCGCTGATCGCCGTTGGGAAGAAAAAGCAGTCCGGCTTGAGAAACTACACCTCGCACGCTAGAAAGCGCACCATGGCGAGGCTCTTGCACGTCAAGTAGGCCTGATCACTCTTCCCTACGTTGCAGCCCTGCTGCCACAGCCACCGTGCAGCGTCCACGCTGTCCGCCCTCACCGCACCCCAGAACATGGTTTCGTCCAGAGCAATGCCGCCGCCGACGTCGTCGTAGTTCTCGTGGGCGACAAGCAGGAACTCCATGACGTGCACCTGCCCGGCGAGTGCTGCGCACTCGAACACCTGCTGGAGGCTCGTGCGCGCCCCGTTCTCCAGCAGCCACTCTACGGCCTCAGCGCTGCCGCCTTGCGCGGCACCCATGAACAGGGCGCGGTCGTCGCTGCCATTCCACTGCTGCCCCTGCCCCTCCTCCTGCCCCAGGAACCCTGCCTCAACTGCCAGCCACTCCGCCGCGTCCAACTGCTTGCCCCTCAGCGCTGCGTCGACGAGCAAGCTATCTGCCCACACGCAGTCAGAAGCGTTCCTGGGAACACTGTACTCGCTGCGGATGTCCAGCCCGTTGGTGCACAGCCAGTCGAGCAAGGGCAGGCTACCGCACTCGGCGGCGCCCATGGCCGCTGCTAGCCGCAGCCGGAAGCGCTTCTCCTCCGGGTCCCCGCCCCACCACTTGGAGGCGTCCTCCGAACCTTCGGAGGCGTCATCCGAACCTCCGTATCCGCGAGAAGGCTCCGGCATGGAAACGCTCTCCAGGTGCTGCAGCAGCCACTGCAGCTTGGCCTCTGCGGCGCCGGGTGGGTCGTTGGCAGATTGGCCGGCCGCTTTGGCCATCCCGCAGACTACCTCCTCGCTCCAGGCACGCTCTGAGCCAAGGCCCAGCAGCTTGCACACCCACTGCAGCCCCTCCAGGCTACAGTGCTGCGCTGCTGCAGTCAGCGTCGCTCCCGCATTTATTGGAAGCTGGTGCTCCATGAGCAGCTGCAGCTGCGTCAAGTGGCCTGCCCGGACGGCTGCTGAGCCAGAGTCCAGGTGCGGGGCTGGGTTGTAAATGCTGTCGGGGTCCTCCAGTCCATGCTCTTTGAAGGAGCATCCCGGAAACAAGCACGGCTTGATTAGGAACACCACCCGCTCAAGCTGCTCGCGGCTGCCGCTGGCTGCGGCGACGCAGAGAGCCCGGAGTTTCTGCAACCGGTTGAGGCCCTTGAATTCCGATTGGGGAGCCGCGACAGAGCCGCTCGTCGCCATCGCCATGGGAGCTGCGAACAGAAGTTCGGGAACAAGAATTGAAACAAGTGGTTTGTTGTAAACCCGCAAGCGGAATCACGGTGCAAGTGATGGGCTGCGGCAGTCGGGAGTTTGCAAGGGAATGACCTTGTCGCTAGCTCTTGAGCCAAGACAAACAGCTTGCATAGCACGCAGCAGTTCTGTAGACGCTTGCCTGGTGCTCAGCAGGGCCGGGACGGGCGACAGCTGGCTTCGCGAATGCGCTGTAGCAGCAGACCGGTGTCCGCGGCGCCGATAAAACGATGTACAGCAGTAACAAGCTTTATGAACTTGTATACACGCAGGCTGGGTGTGGCTGCAGGTTATGTATTTATCGTTTATGCAACCTCCTGTATGCGGTGGGACTTTCAGCATAAGCCATAGCCATATCTACGAGATACATAAGGTCATGTTCTTGTTATCGAGTACGTCGGCTCTTGAGCCGACTAGTACAAGCCGGTTAGTAGAAGTGGCGGTAGGACTCGCTGAGGACACAGGGGAAAACCCTCGACTGACAGACTTATAA
>VFQN01006597.1_pt1 | contig 13095 bp, 26 predicted proteins | sample 3512371 | NCBI WGS metagenome assembly VFQN01 (sample SAMN10412370, study PRJNA504923) | tailings metagenome | isolation source: Replicate 2 from Balatoc abandoned mine | place: Philippines: Itogon, Benguet | collected 2017-08-28
CTAATACACATGCCGCACTCACCTGGTGCTGGTCAAAGTCGTCGCGCACCACGGCAAAGCGCCGCGTGCCCAGCAGGTCCTCGTCCATCAGCTGATTCCCGCACCGCGCACACACGCTCCTAATACACACACCCCAACGCTAATACACATGCCGCACTCACCTGGTGCTGGTCAAAGTCGTCGCGCACCACGGCGAAGCGCCGCGTGCCCAGCAGGTCCTCGTCCATCAGCTGCTGCTCGTCCCGTGCACACACGCCCCTAATACACACCCCTAGTGCTAATACACACCTGGTGCTGGTCAAAGTCGTCCCGCACCACCGCGAAGCGCCGTGTGCCCAGCAGGTCCTCGTCCATCAGCTGCCGGCAGGCGGCCAGGTTGGACCGCAGGCCGATGCCGGCCATGGCCAGGTCGGGGCCCATGGGGAAAAAGTCGCCGCCCTGCGTTCCGTTGGAAAACCGAGTGCACCGATATTACTGCGCAATGCTTGGACGCCTCAACACACTACCAATGTCGTAAAAGAGCGGGGTTTGCTCGCTCTGCGGCGGAGCGTTGTTAATGTGCTGGCAGGCCGCCAGGTGGGATCCAAGCCCAATGCTCGCCATGGCAAGGGTGGGGCCCATGGGCAAGGAACCGCCTCCAAACCATGCAGGGTGGCGAGAAACACGCACGGACACGTGGACATCGATAGGTGTGCACGACAGCTGCTTGTTTGAGTACCCGGAAGCTCCCCGCCCTATGTCAACAGCACCCCATATGATAAACGGCAGTTTACAGCTGAGCCTCCACCTCACCTCCAGGTACCCGGGGTCCTTGATTTCGCCGGCGACGGCCATGCCTGCGACCAGGGGATGGGTTCGGGTGAGGGCGATTGAGATGGGTAAGGAGGGTGCAAGCCTGGGACACACGCTTTCCAGCGTGCTGCACACCCTAGCACGCAAACCATCGACATGATGCGCCTTAGGCCCCACCCACAGATCATGTTTGCTGAAGCAGGTGCGCGCGAGCTCCACCTCCCGCTGACAAACAGTTCCCGGCAGCACCCACCTAATACACATGCTAACGCTAACACGCGTGCACCCCACCCATACCCACCCAGCTTGTTGAAGCAGAAGCGCATGACCTGCACCTCCCGCTGCCGCTGCGCCGACCGCAGCCGCCCCATCACGATGCCCCTGCCAGGGAGGAGGGCAGGAGTGGGGCAGGAGTGGGGCAGGAGTGGGGCAGCAGTGGGGCAGGAGTGGGGCAGCAGTGGGGCAGCAGTGGGGCAGGAGTGGCGCAGGAGTGGGGCAGCAGTGGGGCAGGAGTGGCGCAGGAGTGGGGCAGGTAGGAGCGTGTGCGATGTGCAACGGGTTGTTGGTCGAGCAGGGCGCATTATGCAGATGAGTGACGCGTTGCCGTGCGCCCAAAGCCACGACGCCACGCACACGGTGACACTTGCATGGCGCTTATATAAATATTAATCAAAAGTATTTTATGTTTAAATTAGGACTGGACAGCGGGCACAGAGCGTGTTGACATGGTGCACGTGTGTTGCCCTAACCAACCCACAGCCCCCACCAGCATCGCCACCGATGACTCAAGGCGTGCTGGCACGGTGCGCATGTGGTACCCCACTGCAACCCACAGACACCACCAGCAATTAGCACCCAGGCGGCAGCGCCCATGCTGTCCACGAAATGTTGCGGGCTGTGGCTGTTGGCGAGCTAAGGGCCCTCGATGCAAGTGCACATCCACTTCGATGGCCCCTACTCCGCCAACATCCACAGCCCGCAGCATTTCCGTGGTGGACAGCACGGACGATGTCGCCTCTAGGCGGATGCGCGTGAGTGCTTCTGGGTTAGCAATGGGAAAACACACGCGCACCGTGCCAACACGCCTTGTGCCAGCCCCACCACCACGCTAATACACACGGTCACCCACTTGCAGGTGGTGACCTGCTGGTCGCGCGTGTACACCAGGTTGGACAGCGGCTCGAAGGTGTAGGAGGCGGTGAGGCCGGTGTCGCGGTAGGACGGCTGAAGGCTGACGGTGGGGTTGATCATGACCGTGTCGATCAGCTGCGTGGTGCTCATTGCCGAAATGACCTACAGGGGAGCAGCAAGAAAGGTAGCATGGGTTGGTGGGGTGCCAGCAGGGCGGAAGAGGAGTAGATGAGCGCATGATGCCTGCTTGAAGCGCTGTTGGCGGGGAGGGGGGGAGAGGGGAAGGGGAAGGGAAGGGAAGGGGAGGTCTGCAGGCTGACGGTGGGGACGGGAAACAGGAATACCTGCGGATAGCAGTATTGGTGCCTAATGGCATCGGTCAGCCCACACCACGCGGTGTTTCCCCCACTTGAACCCCCGACCGCACCCACTTCCCGCTTGTAGGTCTCCGATCGGGAATGACGGTCCGCCCGACTGCGCAACACGACATGGTGCGCTCCGCTCCCGCCCCCAACCCCCCATTTACCCACACACACGGGACCACCAGATTAGCCCGCACACAGTCAATCAACCACCAAACCCACACCCAGACCCACCTCCCGCTTTTAGTGTCCAATAGGTAGTAGCTGCCTGCCCACGCAACTCGTGCCACGCACCCACTTAACCCACATTCTTAAACCACACACGCACACCCAGGCTCACCTCCCGCTTGTAGGTGTCTGACAGGTAGTGGCGGTCCGCCTCCGCAACTCGTGCCGCGTACCCACTTAACCCACACTGTCAACCCACACGTTTAACCCACACCCGTACCCACCTCCCGCTTGTAGGTGTCTGACAGGTAGTAGCGGTCCGCCTCCGCCAGGGCCTGCAGGTGAGCAGGTAGGGTGGGGGCAAACTTGAAGGACAAGCTGAAGAGGGCCTTGTGGGTTAACTGAGGCCAGGTGAGGACAGGCGTGAGAGGGAGGCAGCGTCGGGATCTACCCCCCAGGAAGCAGACCCTCGTCTCACCAGTCACCACCACCTTCGCCCACTCTTACGCCCATGTCATATCCACATGCGCAGAGGTACACAGAACCCCTGCGCACCAGCACGTCCGTCCCCGGCCCCATGACGTAGGGGTGAGGGCACGCCCACACACAACCCACACGCCCCCACTAATACAAACACACATGCCACCTCACCAGCACGTCTGTGCCGGGAGCCATGACGTAGGTGAGGGCGCTGAAGGCCAGCTCCTGCGTGGGCGTGTTTGGGACAGAAGGGATAAGTCAGCCATGCGCATGCAGAGGCGCGGCTACGTGCAGTTAACACACATCTCACGCTAATACACATGCACCACCCAAGGGCGCTGAACGCCAGCTCCTGCGCAGGGGACAGGTGGCAGCCCGTTCACCACTGACTATACGGAGGTACATGAGGACCCCCATGAGGATATCAATGGGGGCAAGTGCGGGCTGGTTGATTGGCATGCAGGCAGAGGGAGTCTGTAGGTTGACGTGGATTGACGGGGGATGGGGGGCCGGGAGCTTTCCGATGCAACACGGTGTAGTGCGGGCCAGGGCGCTGAACGCCAGTCCATGCATGCATGAAATAGGAGGGCAAAATGCATTGGTTTTGCACGTGGAGGCGGGGGAACGACCACGTGCAGCTAAAACACACCCCATACTAATACACACGCGGCTAATACACACCCCGGCGTTGTCCCGTGTTTCGAGCCCTCCGCGCTCGTGCCTAAGGCCCAAGAGGCCATCGCTGTGTCTCAGTCCGGTTATGGACCTCCGGCTTTTGCCCACAGTGTAAAACTGGATCACCCCGAGCTAACCAAAGGTCCCACCTCCAGGTCCACGCGCGCGCTCATGTTGGTGTCCACGTTGTAGGCCAGGATCCCAGCACACCCATGTCAAGGCACATACAGCTAATACACACCCCACGCTAATACACATGCCCCAGGCCCCACCTCCAGGTCCACGCGCGCGCTCATGTTGGTGTCCACGTTGTACGCCAGGATCTCTCGCACCGTCAGCACGCGCACGCCGTGCTCGCGGAGCACCTGTGGGGACGAAACCAGAATAGCATTGATATAAATTAATATACTGGAGTGCACAATTCTTGAGAGTTTGCTGTCAGCACACGAACGCCGTGCTCGCGGAGCACCTGCGGGGACAATAATATAATCACAACAACGTGCGCAAATCAGGACACTACAGCCCGTTGCACGTTGAGTTGCTACCTGCACACGCACGCCACCTTCTCGAAGCATCTGCGATAGATGCAGCATGGCCATCCTAGACAACAGGGTCGCATATGGCTTTAAAGTATTCCAGGTAAGTGAGGAACACAGTACCCTCTCCGAACCAGTTGGCTGCTGTGTTGGTGTTGGCCGGCCACCCTGCCCCCCCTCCCAGCGCTAATACATGCATCCCTCGCCAATACACACAACTCGCTAACACACATGCCCCCACCTAAGTTCCTGCTGCTTGGCCGTGTCGATGTTGACCGGCCGCTCGTACAGCGACCCCCGGGGGTGTAACCCGACCACTGCGGTAATACACAACCCTCTCGCTAATACACATGCCCCACCCCAACTCACGTTCCTGAACTCGCTGTGCTGCTGCTTGGCCGTGTCGATGTTAACCGGCCGCTCGTACAGCGACCCGCGGGGGTGCAGACCGCCCATCATGAGCGAGGCCTGCTCCGGCTCGCACACAATGACCACCTCAGCCACCTCGTTCTCGTGCTCCTGTGTATTAGCAGCAGCAAGGGGGCACGTGCATTAGCGGGGGCGGTTGGCACCTGGTACCAGGGAGGCCTGCTCCGGCTCGCACACAATCAACACCTCGGCCACCTCGTTCTCATGCTCCTGTGTATTAGCAGCACAGGGGGCAAGCTGGGTGAGTGAAGTGATTGGGGTGCAGGCTGCTTCGTTGGCGTGAGAGCGCTCGTGATTGGGGATGCCGATTAGCATGAGGAAGGGGACGAGCTTGGCCAGGAGGTAAGGTGTGTGTATATTTTCGAGGTCTGCGCAGCAATGGACACAACCACAAGTAGAGGGTAGTACGATACGACAAGGTCTGGGAGGATGTGGGGTCGCAAGGGGCATAGAGCGTGAGCGGAGATGGGGAGTGGGGAGGTGCACGGCGGCAAGCGGGTGGTGTTGGGTGCAAAGACGCAAAAACGGTGTTGGCGCGCCATGGGTTGCCGTACGGTATGCGTAGGTTACCGGTACCGGCGCCGGGGGGGTACCGGTACCGGTACCGGCGCCGGGGGGGTACCGGTACCGGTACCGGTACCGGTACCGGTACCGGTACCAGCGTGGGGGCTGCCAGGACCGGTGTGCACACCCCGGCTAGCGAGGCAGAGCCACAGAAGCCACGCAAGACACCAAGGCCTGAGCCACGTGAATGCGAAAACCAGACGTAGTGAGTACCACGTTACTTTCATCCAGACCAGAATGAGCTACAGCCCTGACCGCTTACAGCCCTGACCGCAAGGCGCGCAGGGAGCTGGGTCTCCTCCTCCTCCACCACCACCACACCAGCCCGCGTACTTTCCTTCCCTAGGCCCCACAAACCCCCACTGCTGAGGCCACAGGGCCCCCCCTGGCCCTATTCGCTCCACCAGAACGCGCCAGCACATGAGCTCCCTTCAGTTTTCAGGGGTGGCCCAGGTGTGTAGCGAACACGAGCGCCGGGTCTGACCCACCTGCACGGCCTTGCGGGCCTCGAGCAGGTTGACAACGGTGCTCAGTTTAGAGCGCTTGGCCGGCGGGACCGACTCCTCCTCGACGCTCTGTACATCCAAAAAGGATGCCGATTTGGTCATGCCCAGGGACTTGGCCCGCTCCGGAACGTGACCGTTCTCCATGTCCGCTTCGGGCTCCGCGACGATTGAAACAAGAAGCGGGGCGTGCTGCAGCGCGACTGGATCTGACACCACGGATCTGTAGCAGCCCAAGGAGGTGTCTGCAGGGCCAGATCAGCGGGAGAGTGCTGGTTGAAGCGCGTTTGGTTGTTATGGTGTCGGATGCACTCTGGGAGCCGCCTTGCAACAAAGCTTTGGATCGTAAAATAGTGCTACCTGAGTCACGTCTTGGCGTGCACAGTTGCCAATTGGGTGTTGCGCGGCCTGAATCACGTGCACGCGTACCTGTGACCGAAAAAGCGGTCTCTTGCGCGGGTACGGCCCATGCTGCCTTTCTGCAGCATGGCTGCCAACGCCCAGTCCGCGAAGCTCTATCGCCCACTGACAAGCAACAGTGTAGCCCGCTGCTAGGAAATGTCCGGGCGCGAGAGCCTCTTCTTGTGTTGCAAGCTTTGCGCATTGCACTTTGCGGTTGCACGTGGAAAGGACGCAAAGGTACAATCGGGGCGGCCCATTTCTTTCACTTTGCAGTGTCAATACAATTTTGTCATGCTGGCTTGGGTCTGAGGGCTCGGCGACGACGCCACCTCGGCTGGCCTGCTGACGTTGACCCGAGGCCGTGACGACTGCTGAACGCCAAGATGGGAACCAGCAACGCCATTATAAACGCATAAGATGCAATTAGTTGAGTGGGCTAAGTCGGGCTTCGGTCCCTTCCCCTTGCCGGTGACCCGGTCTCTCAGGCACGCAAGGGCGGCACGGCTCCCGTGCCTAGGACACGTGTCTTAAGGGGAGCTCCTCTGCGTGTCTTTCCCCTCCTGCAGAGCTTAGCAAATCACCTTACCCGCCGTACATCGTGCACAACATCCAGACCAAACTGTAGACGACCATGGACACTACCACCCCGGATCAGGGACAGGCAAGCAAGGGCCGGGCCGGGCCTGTCGGAGACGGATTAGGGCCACAGTCACCCTCATGTGGTGAAGTTCGGCTTAGCTAGACGCGAGTTCAAGTCCAGATGAACGCCACGCCCCATTGTACACCTCGCTACGTGCACCGCCAGCAGTACCAGGCTGTGCAGTACCTGGCTGGCTGGCCCAGAGCGAGGAAGCAGATCGGGGCTTGCCACCAAAGCACCATCGGCCCCGGGCTGGCGCGTGCAGCAGGCAGCGTGCTGGAAGGATGCGGGGTGCATGGAGGGGGGGCCGGATGTCAGGCTCACTACGGCAGCAGTCTCGCTTCGTAGGGATATGCGTGCGATGCGTGGAGACACTGGATATCCGCCACGGCAGCGGGCTGGAAGGATGCTGGGTGGTGGGTGCGCGCCGTACAGGCCGGGTGACACGGTGCCAGCTTCCAACGGCTGCAGTCTCGCTTTGGGCTTTGGGATGCGGGGTGCGTAGAGGGGTGGCCGGATTTTAGCCTCGGCAGCAGCCTCGCTTCGTGGGGATGGCACGGAGGCATGGGACATCCGCCACGGCAGCGGCGGCGGCAGCAGGCTAAAAGGGTGCGCACAGTGAGGGTGACACGGTGTCAGCAGCCAACGGCAGCAGTCTCGCTTCTAGGGACGGCATGCAGACACGGCGCAGCCGCCACGGCGAGTTCCTAATCTATCCGTGCTGGCGGGGGTCTTATGTGGTATACCTGTACGGCACGCATACAACGTGTCACACCCTATGATTGGGGCGGCACGGCTCCATGTGCGTGTTGCAACACAAGGCGGTACTACGCAGCAGGTCAAAGTCGTACGTGAACAGTAGGGGCAAGCGTACTGCGGCTAGCCGTTGCCTACCGGTATGCTTTCCCATGCCGCAGAACCCGACCGCGGAGCGTGCTGCGGTGTGTGGCATACATCTACTTGGAGCAGGGTCAGGAGTGCGGTGGGGCTGTGGCGCAGGGGGCCTGCCGGTGGCGGCAGCAGTGGCGGCGGAGGGGCTGGTCGTGCAGTAGAGCCGGCAGACAGCAGCCCGCCGCGGCAGAAGGCTTCTGCGCCGCGGCGTGCGGGCGGCGGTTGGTGGCGGGCGGTGCAGCGGAGGCTGACCACCGGGCCCCACGCATCAGCTGCAAGGCCTGACTTGGGAAGCCGCTTTGGGGGCGGCATCAGGTGGTACGAGGCCTGAGCCTGAAGTAGGGGCAGGGGCCGGCGGGGGTGCAGACCCAGCCGCCGGGGTCCGTAATGGGGGCAGGCGCGAAGTGGGGCTGCAGGTGGCGGCAGCGGCAATGGCAGCGGTGGAAGGCGGCAGTGGTAGCAACGGCAGCAGCACGGCGGCATGGGGTTTAGGGGGCGGCAGCAGCGGCGGCTGAGGTCAGCGCCCACACGTCCCTAATGGGCTGGCGTGGGGAGGAGGAGCCGCCCGCTCCACACAACAAGCAGAGGGGTTACAGACCGGCGCAGGGGCAGTGCCGCAGTGTGTGGGTGGCAACGGCAACGGCTGCTGGCCAACCGCTTCGGCTTTGGGCTGCAGATGTCAGTCACGCACACAAGGCACAGCTAGGCAAGTACACGACCACAGCGGACGTGAGGACGGAGCTGCAAGCAGGTAGGCGTGCTGCAGGTCTGTTGTGCAGGGCGTGTTGCGGTTGCTAGCCCTACTCATATGCGTTCGTGTCCTTACTCAGGTCCTGCTGCTGTGCCCCATGTGACTGCGAGTGTCCGCAAAGGCAGGGTGCACAGCAACATGCGTCGGATGGCACTGAACCTGCAGGAATAGGTGGTGGGCGCTTGTATCTGGGGGATGGCCGGCGGTGAGTAGTTATGTGTTACAGAGGGAGGATAGCGCAGCCGGTTGTCGAGTTGCGTTAAGGATGTACGGGTGAAGGGCTGGTGGGGCGTGTTGTGTGCTGCAGGCGGCTGAGAAAAGGCAGTATCTGCAGGCCAGACAGCAGTGAGATTCCTGCCGCGGGGCTGCGATGCTATGCGCTGTTGCGCCCCACCCGCCTATGTCACGCTGTGCCATGCTATGCCATGCCACGCCCAGGCTAACCGGCACAGCTGGCAACGGCTTGGAAAACGAAATCACACATGCTTGCGCGCCTTCCTGCCCTCCCCGCCAGCCACCTGCCCGTGCGCCTTTGCAGGCTGCCGCGAGGAGCCCCCAAGGTGTGTGCCCTTACCTTGGCCCCAGTTGCCGCTGCGGAGGTAGCCGAGGAGCGGCAAGTAACGCCGTGGGGGTGTGCGGGCCGGATGGTGACGCGGGGAATGCAGGAGGAGCCACAGAGCGGCCCCGAAACTTCAGCCTGCCGCAGCTGCCGCCATGACAGTGCGCGGTCATGGGCCGCCGCCTGCGCTGCCCGGCAGGCAGACAGCGCGTGGTCGGTGCAGACTGCAGAGAGGCGCCGTGCTGTCTGCCGCCAAGAGCTGCTGTCCCACCACCTGGCAGGTAGCTGGTGGGCAGCCGTGCCATGCCGTGGCTGGCCGTGGGAGTGCAAACAGGCCGAAGGAGGCCGCGGGCCGCCAGCGCCACGGTCAACGGGTGCTTTAATAATTTGGCGGCAAGGCGAAAGGTCGTCATGTGCGTGTGTGGGAGCAACGTGGAAGTACGGAGCGAGGAGGGCACTTTACTAGCAGAGCGGACGGCGTTGCAGCAAATCATAGGGTGTGCGACGCAAGCACGAGCAGTCCAACACTTACGGCTGCGTGCTAGCTCACGTGACGCTACCATACTAGCAACCGCCTACAAGCTGACGGGGCGCAAAGCATTACCGGGAGGCGGCGTGCATGCCTGGGTACTGGCGAACGTGCACTTATGTTTAGTTGTGTATGGGAGTATTCCGTACCGCAGTGTGATGCACGTAATGCCGCGACTGCTGACGCTGGGCTGCTGACGGGCGCCCACAGCGTTATGTGGCGTGGGTGTACGGCGTGGGTGTACGGCGATCGCGAGGTGAGGTGCTATGACGCGTCCGTATCGGCACCGGATTTATTTACTTACCGAGTGTTTAAGTGCCCTTATTGTGCATGTCGCATATCTGTGTAAGGTATCTGCTGATGCTTCTTAGCGTGCTACACTACGGTATGGATAGATGTTACATGCGAGCCTGCCAAGAAGAGGGTGCCCTTTGCCCAAAACCCTAAGTTTGCGGGTGTGCGTTGGCGCAGCAGCATGCGGCCATGCGGTATCAGGCCACGATGGCCACGGTAGGAATTACAGTTTGGTCCTTGGCGTTGCTGTCGCAGGCGCATCTTGAGTGCAGGGAAAGTGCTAACCTGTCGATCCCCCACAGGAACAGGGAAACGCGTTGCTCCAAGCCGTTGCTTACATGCATACTGGTACAGGCAGGTACGGTACAAGCACTGAGTTGCTGCGGGACACGAAGCAGGAACGAATGCGTGCTAATACACAGCAGAGGCAGCACATGCTCCTAGATGTGCGGCACTGTTTCACCGCAACGCATTGATAGCATACCGGTAATGTACAACCAGCATGCATGTCCCCGCCGGGCAAACCTTGGGGAAACACTAGCCCCCACGCAGCAGTGGGCCACGGGCAGGTAGGCGTGCAGTACCTCGACAACACCTTGATGTACGACGAAAGTCGAGCATGTTGGTATCAACATCTAAACGAGTATATGACGAGTACAAACCCTGATGTTGCTAACCGCTTCAGCTGTGCATATGAGTAAACACACGAAGACAAGCAATGCAGCCAAGTGCCACAGGCGGCAGGCCTACCTCTACCTCTACCTCTGCAGACCTACCAACGAGCAAAGCCGGACCATGGCTAGCGAACACGCGTTGGTGATACATCAGCACAATGGCACATTGCTGTTACGGTAGTCTCGTAGCTCTGGGCGTATGATAGTAGGGCCCTTGTTCTGACCGTCCGCTGTGCATGTCTATCTCCTTGGATGAGCCACGGGGTAAGTTGAGACCAGTTGACAAGCTGGTTGTAGCAGCGCCGCAGGCGGCCTGCCGGCAATATGGGAAGGTAGGGAGGGTAAGGCGGAGCACACAGGGGGAAGGGGGCACTGCGTTAGGTATTCTTGGGGAAGCAACAAGCTTACAATCATTAACAGGTGAAGGGCCCCGCAGCGCCATGCAACAAGCACTCTCTGGAATGGGTGTGAAGCTGTGAACTCGACCATGGCAGCAAGTCGGGGTGTGCATGTGCGCACGGTACGCATGGCCACGTTCTTGACGGTCAACGACGTACGTGCCATGCGTCCTACGTAAGAGTACCCCGAATAGGGCACAAAGGCATAAGGTGAACACCCGGCAGGCACCCTGATTGGCCGGCGGCGGAGGAGCGGGGAACTACGATGAGCGCGCCCAGCTGGCCAACTCACCTTTGGGCGTGCAACTTGCACCGGGTGCAAGGGCGGGCGTGAAGGGGTCGCCCCTGCATCAGCGGCGCGCCACCTGCGCCTCCAGCTCCCGCACGCGGCGCTCCAGCACCGCCTGCTGCTGCAGCTGCAGCCGCAGCAGCTCCAGTAGCGCAGCCGCGTTGCCGTCTAAAGTCACAGGGGCCTCGTCCTGTTCGCTGTCGTCATCGTAGCCAGCCTCGGCCCTCTGCCTCCTGTCCTCCGCGTACGCCATCGCGCTGACCATGAACTCGCGCAGCTTGCGACCCGCGGTGTGGGCTGCGTCGTCGGTAACCCTGAACATCAACGTGCTGTCGGGGCGCTTGTGGACAGTGTAGAAATGCTTTAGGATGAGGTAGGGGCGCTCGTTGGACGTCCGACCGGCGTGCGGGCTGGGGTGCAGGAACACGTCGCAGCCGGGCTTAATGTGGACAACGAAGGATGTGTAGCCGTGCTCCGTGGCCTCGAAGCCCGGCACCCGCTTGAGCGTGAGCGCGAGAGCATAGATCCCGGGCTGCTCGTCAAGCAGGCGCTCGCCAGAGGCCTGGAGCCACCGGCCCTCGGTCTCGCACTGGCGGAGCTTGAAGTTGTTGGTCATGGCACTACCGTATCTGCTGGCGCCTAAAAATGACAGGTTGCAGCCGGATCGCTTGCAGAACCAACAAACAGGAGCGCTGCGCAGCTGCACGATATACTGTGCAAACGGACGTGCGTTACGACTTGCCTCGGGAGCTGACCCAACACGGAACCCTTGCTTCGTTCGTAGGGCACAGGTTTCCGCTCGACCGCAATGCTGTGCTGCTAGTGTTGGGTTGCCCTGAATCATACCTGTTGTTCTTATTCGTTCACAGGGCAAGGAAGGAGTTCCCGCTGCTGGCTGCCTCCAGACCGACTCGGATCATGCAGCATCACGGGTCCTCTGATCTGACCGACTTTTCGCATGCCTCGGGTATTGTGCGCGACAACCGAAATACTATGGGCGTCAGTAGGGCTCTAGCTTGGTTCGTAACTCACCTATTTTGCACGAGCTTCAATCACAAATGCGGCTACGCTAACGGTGCTTTCAGTAGGGGGATCGCTCCGTGTGGCCTGAAGGCCCGTGCGTGTGACGGTTGCTCGTGGCACCGGGGAACCCGGGCAGATCCTTTGGCAGGAGATGACCCTTGTCGGCCCAGAGCTCAATGCAGTTCGTGCCTGAGGGTCTGACAGTAACACGTCACTGTACCTGCCCAACAGCTCGTCGCGTCTGTTGACACACATGCGCATTCGGTACAACTCATGACCTGCAACACGTGCCCCATAACCCGCAGGGACACCCGGCTTCTGTCGTACCGTAGCACGCGCCGTCCGGCTGGACAGCTTTGCCACGTGCCACACCGACAGGTACACACCCTGGCTCTCAACGCGCAGGTCAACGCCGGTCAAAGTCCGGTCGACTCCTTGTGCGCGTCGGGAAACCCAACACATGCGCTGGCACGTGCCGTCCCTGTCCGCACCGCCCTGCCCCGTGCCCTCCTGCCACGTGTCACCCCAGCAGCTCCACCTCCTGGAACGCGCCGTGCCCCAGGTCGGGAACCCAGCAGGCCCCGCCCCAGTCCCCCTCCAGCTCAACCTGCTCCTCTTCATCCTCACCGCCACAGCCAAGATCCCCACAAGTACCCACACCATCCGTGTTCCGCTCGCCCTCTGCCAGCACTGCCATCGCGCCATCATGTATGTCCATCGCCAGGAACGCGTCCCCTCCCCTTGCTCTCAGGGCGTCAGTGCACCTGGCACGTGTCCGGACGCGTGCCTGGCATGTGGCTTGCACGAACAGTTCGTGAACACCCGGCAGGTCCCCAACCCAAGCGGCGCAAGGGGTCAGTACAGTCGGTACACCTGACACGTGCCGTCCCTGTGTGCAGCCCCTCCTACCGCGTCGGGACATCCCTGGCACGTGCCGTCAAGGTGCGCCCCCCTGCCACGTGCCATCCTGCCACGTGTCACCCCAGCAGGTCCACATCCTGGAAC